>Ga0180301_10000917_pt1 | contig 23086 bp, 21 predicted proteins | sample GuaBasSediGuay16_FD_121797 | JGI IMG/M metagenome (GOLD analysis project Ga0180301, IMG submission 121797) | Subseafloor sediment microbial communities from Guaymas Basin, Gulf of California, Mexico - Guay16, Core 4569-2, 12-15 cm | ecosystem: Environmental > Aquatic > Marine > Hydrothermal...
CCATGGAGGAGGCCCGATGATTGCTGAGAAACTTCGTGAGAAAAAGATTGCTAGTGAATTTGTTGATGGCATGCGTGTTACTGATCGGGCTACACTGGAAGTGGTAGAGTCTGAGCTTAATCGGCTTAATGAGCTTATTGTGGAAGAGATAAGTTCTCATAATATAAAAGCAAAAGGATTCAAGCGAGAGGATAATTTTATATACGCTACAAAGAAAAAGAGCAAGAAGGAACTTGGGTTTGTCGGTACCATTATTGGGTTTGATAGGCAACGTCTAGAAAGAATAATTGTAGATGCTATTCCGGTTATCTGTCCGATGGGTATTTCTTCTGATGGTGTGGTTTATAATATAAATGCTGATGAAATTGCATGTTTTCTTGCTTCGCAGTTGCGGGCAGAGAAGCTTGTTTATCTTACCAATGTATTAGGGGTAATGAGGGATTCTCACAACGATGATTCCTTGATTTCTACTCTTTCAGCAGCTGAAGCCGAAGAGTTAATTGCAGAGAAAGTTATTGATGAAGGGATGGTTCCTAAAGTAAGAGGAGCGGTGGAAGCAATAAAAGGGGGGGTAAAGAAGGTTCATATAATTGATGCTAAGATTCCCCACGCACTTTTATTAGAGATATTTACCGACGAAGGAATTGGAACAGAGATTGTTCATTGAAGCATAGATTAATGCAGAACAAAGAGATATTAACACGGATATCCGCGTTTATCTGTTATAAATCTATGTTCATCTGCGTTGAGATAGACATAGGTGGATAATATGAAGATTCAACAACTTTACAAAAAATACACTCTACCTACTTACAAAAGAGTGGGGCCGGTTTTTGTTAAGGGGAGAGGAAGTTATATTTGGGATGAAAATGGTAGGAGATACCTGGACTTTTTTCCTGGATGGGGAGTGGGGATTTTAGGATATAGCCATCCTCGAATTGTTGAGGTTATGGCTAAGCAGGCAAAAGAACTCGTTTTTCTTCCTAATAACCTTTATCATAAATGGCAGGCTCTCCTGGCAGAAGAAATTGTAAAGAGCAGTTTTCCTTCTAGAGTCTTCTTTGCTAATTCAGGAGCAGAAGCGGTTGAGGCAGCGATTAAGTTTTCTCGACTTTACGGAAAAGGTTGTAGATTTGAAATTGTTGTGATGAAAAACTCTTTTCATGGAAGAACTTTTGGCGCTCTTTCTGCAACAGGGCAAGAAAAATATAAGAGACCATTTAGACCGTTACTTGCAAGTTTTAAAGAAGCAGAGTTTAATGATTTTTTGGACTTTAAGAGAAAAGTTACAAAAAAAACCGTGGCAGTTTTGTTAGAGCTTATTCAGGGTGAAGGTGGGGTAAACGTTGCAGATAAAGAGTATGTTAAGAAAGTTTATGAGTATTGCAAAAAACACAATCTACTTTTTATTATTGATGAGGTTCAGACAGGAATGGGCAGGACAGCAAGAATGTTCTGCTATCAGCATTATGAGATAAAACCTGATATTATGCTTCTTGCCAAAGGATTAGCAGCGGGTGTGCCGATTTCGTGCATGGTGGTGAAGAAAGAAATTGCAGATATTATGGGACCGGGTATGCATGCCTCAACTTTTGGTGGCAATCCTTTTTCTTCACGTGTAGCGCTTGAAGTATTTAACATTGTAAAAAAGGAGAAACTACTTGAAAATGTAGAGCAAAACAGCAATTATCTTTTTAAGAGGCTTGAGGAGTTTAAGAAAGATTTTTCCTTTATAAGAGAGGTGAGAGGTAAAGGATTTATGGCGGGAATCGAACTTAAAATGGAGGCAACACCATTCTTTATGAAGGCGCTAAAGAAAGGGCTTGTAATTAACGCTACTCACAAGAATGTGTTGAGAATTATGCCTGCTCTTAATATAAAAATAGAAGATTTGAATAAAGGTTTAAGGGTTTTAGAGGAAGTTTTTAAGAGATTTTCATAAAAGGTAAAGATAAGATGAGAAATTTTGTTTCATTAAAAGACCTTTCAAGAAAAGAACTCATCAGGTTGGTTGAGCTATCTTTTAGGATAAAGAAAAAACCATCTTTGTATAGAGATGCGCTCAGAGGTAAAGATGTGGGGCTTCTTTTTCAGAAGCCTTCTTTAAGGACAAAAACCTCTTTCTATGTAGGAGCAATGCAGATGGGAGCAAGGGTAGTCTATTATTCACCAGAGGAGGTTAAACTAGGACAGAGAGAAAAAGTCTCTGATGCTGCAAGGACGTTGGCGGGTTATCTTAATGGTATTGTTTTGCGTACTTTCTCCCACAGTGTAATTGAGGAGTTTGCTAAGGTGAGAACCCTTGCGGTGATAAATGCTTTAAGTGACCTCTTGCATCCTTCACAGGTTCTTGGTGATTTGCTCACGCTTTATGAATTGAAGAAGGATGTTAAGAAGATAAAATTTGTTTATATTGGTGATGGCAATAATGTGTGTCATTCTCTCATTTATGCTTTTTCTATTCTGGGGGGGAACATTTTTATTGCTACGCCTAAAGGGTATACACCGGACAGAAAGGTACTTCAAGAGGCAACACAGATTGCCAAAAAGTCTAATGCAAAGATAACCATGCTTAGTGATCCTAAGAGGGCTGCTCTTTTAGCCGATGTTTTATATACTGATGTATGGGCTTCTATGGGTAAAGAAAAAGAAATGACAGAGAGAAAAAAAGTTTTTAAAAGATTTAGAATTGATGATAAAATTCTAAAAATGGCAAAAAAAAGTTGTATTGTAATGCATTGTCTCCCTGCACATCGCGGAGAAGAGATTACCGACAGTGTAATAGATGGTAAAAATTCGGTTGTATTCAAACAAGCGCAGAACCGCCTCTACAGTGCTAAGGCAATACTTCTTTATACCTTAAGAGGAAAGGTAGTATTATGAAAAAGGTAGTTTTGGCATATTCAGGAGGGTTAGATACTTCCTGCTGTATACCCTGGCTTAAAAACAGAGGATTGGAGGTTATATGTTTTTCTGCCAATTTAGGGAGTGAATTTTCACCTCAAGATTTAAGGAAACGTGCGCTTGCAAGTGGAGCGAGTAAGATTTACATTAAAGACTTAAGAAAAGAATTCGCTCATGATTACATCCTTCCTGCACTAAAAGCCAGTGCTTGCTATGAAGGTAAGTATCTTTTAAGTACAGCCTTAGGAAGGCCTTTGATTGCCAAGTATCTTGTTGATGTGGCGGCGAAGGAAGGCGCCAGTTTCGTTGCTCATGGCTGTACGGCTAAGGGTAATGACCAGGTGAGGTTTGAGGTGAGTATTAAAATCCTTGGCCCTAAACTGAAAGTCATTGCGCCTCTACGGGAGTGGGAACTTAAAAGCCGCAGTGATGAAATAGCTTATGCAAAGAAGCACAAAATACCTATTAAAACCACTAAAGAGAAGCCCTACAGTATTGATAAGAATATATGGGGAATAAGTATCGAAGGGGGAGTGCTGGAAGACTTACAAGGTATTATCCCGGACAATTCTTATGTAAGTATAAAACCGCCTCATAAAGCAAGAAGCAAAGAGGTTACAGTTACAATTAAATTTTTAAAAGGTGTACCTGTGGGGTTGAACGGGAAGAGGTTAGGATTTGTTGAGTTGATTGAAAGGCTTAACACAATTGGTGCTTCCTGTGGTATAGGACGTACTGATTTGGTAGAGGACCGTCTTGTGGGAATAAAATCAAGAGAAGTCTATGAAGCCCCTGCTGCTTGGATTCTTTATACGGCTCATAGGGAGCTTGAGAGTTTAACCTTAGATAGAGAAACTATCTTTTTTAAAGAGATAGTTGCTTTAAAATACGCTCAAACAGTTTATCAGGGGTTGTGGTTTTCTTCTCTGAAGAAAGCATTAGATGCTTTTGTAGAAGAGTCACAAAGAACGGTGACAGGAGAAGTGACTTTGGGGCTTTTTAAGGGGAATATTATAGTTAAAAAAAGAAAATCTTTAGTTTCATTATACAAGAAAGAACTAGCTACTTATGGCAAAGAGGATAAGTTTGAACGTAGTTTGGCCGAAGGATTCATTAGATTGTTTGGGTTACCATATAAATAGGAAGAAAGAATATGAGCAAGAAACTTTGGGGTGCAAGATTTAAGAAGAAAATGAATAAGAATTTTGATGAGTTCTCAAAATCTATTATGTATGATTACAAACTTGTTGAATATGATGTTTACCATTCTCTTATACATGTCGAGGCTCTTTTCAAAGATAAAATTATTTCTACTTCAGAAAAAAAGAAGCTTACCTCTGCACTTGAAGGTATTCTTAAAGAGATTAAAAATGGTAAGTTCAAATTTGATTTCTCCTCCGAGGATGTTCATACGGATATCCAGAATAAAGTTGAAAAAAGAGCAGGAAGCGTTGCTTTTAAGCTACATACTTTCCGTTCAAGAAATGAACAGATTGCTTTTGATGAAAAATTTTACTGCATTGAGGAAGCAGAAAAAGTTTCTTGTTCTATAAAAGATATTCTGAAATCATTGAATTATCTTGCCCGCAGGTACAAGAATACCTTTATTCCTGGTTATACCCATACCCAGAGGGCTCAAGTGGTAAGATTCCCTGACTATGTGGGGGTATACTCAGCTATGTTAAAAAGGGATTTACGTAAGTTATATTACTTTATTAAGAGTACTGTTGTCTTTGTAAAAAGCGGAGCGTTGGCAGGAAATCCTGTGAGTAAAACGTCTTATTTGAAAGCCATAAATAAGATTAAGGTAAAGTATGGAAAGAAAAATGTGAGGATTCAGATTGCCCCGAACACTCTTGATAATGTTTCGGACCGAGATTTTATTATTGATTTTTTACATATACTTTCTCTTACTCAGATGCATTTATCAAGGATGGCAGAGGATTTTATTCTTTACTCAACACAGGAGTTTGGTTTCTTGAATTTACCTGAAGAGTTCTGTACAGGCTCATCGCTTATGCCACATAAGAAAAACCCCGATTTTTTAGAACTTGTGCGTGGCTATACAGGTAGAATTTATGCAAATTTAGTTTCTCTTTTAGTGACGATGAAGGGATTACCGTTAACTTATAACCGTGATATGCAGCTGGATAAAGAACCCCTGTTTTCTTCTGTTGAGATTATCCAGAACGAGCTTAGAATGTTTGCGAAGTTTCTAAGAGGTATAAAGTTAAACATATTTCGTATCAATGAGGTTTTGGCAGATGAGAAGTTGTATGCTACTGAGATTGCTCAAGCTCTGGTTTATGAAGGTGTTCCTTTCAAAGAAGCTCATACTGTGGTAGGTAAGCTTATACGGTATATTGAAGATAATAAAGTTAGTTTAAAAGATATGCCTGAGAGTGTACTTAGAAGTTTTCATAAGTCTCTTACCCCTGGTATAATAGCAAAAGTGGTAGCTCCTTAAGTACCTAAGCTGCCGGAAAAGTAGAGAGTTAGCGATAGTCATGCATCAATTTCAGTATAAAGGAAATGCTCTTTATTGTGGATGTCTTAGAATAGAGAAGATAGTACGTCGATACGGCACTCCCCTTTATATTTATAGTTACGAAACAATACTTGAACATTTTCTTAAGTTAAAAAACGCCTTTAAAGAAATATCTCCCCTTATTTGCTATTCTGTAAAAGCTAACTCTAATCTTTCCATCCTAAATATACTTATACGTCAAGGGGCAGGATTGGATATTGTATCTGGTGGAGAACTTTACCGCGCTAAACTTGCTGGTTGTCCGTCTAAAAGAATTGTTTATGCTTCTGTAGGTAAGACAGATGAAGAGATAAAAGAAGCCCTAACCCGTGGCATTCTTATGTTCAACGCAGAGTCAATGCCGGAATTAAAGAGGATAAATTATATATGCAATAGGTTAAAGAAAAAAGCTACTGTGGCCTTAAGAATTAATCCTGATGTAGAACCAGAAACACATTCGTATATAACTACAGGTAAAAAAGAGACTAAGTTTGGTATGGATATCGATACCGTAAGAGGAGTTTTTTTGCAAGCATCCAGTTATAAGAATTTAGATATTTGTGGTATCCATATGCATATTGGTTCCCAGATTACTAAAGCGGCTCCTTTTATAAAGGCGATAAAGAAAGCAAATCAACTGATTGAGGAGTTGAAAAAGAAAGGAGTTGATATCAGATATTTAAACATTGGAGGGGGACTGGGTATTGTGTATGATAAAGAGAGACCGCAGAGTGCTTCAGAATTTGCTCATCGTATAGTTCCTTTATTGAGAGATACTGGCCTTAGGATAATTTTAGAGCCCGGACGTTTTATTGTGGGTAATGCTGGTATTTTAGTGACAAAGGTGCTTTATGTAAAAGATACTTCTCATAAAAGATTTGTAGTAGTAGATGCGGCAATGAATGATTTGCTGCGTCCGGCTCTTTATGATGCTTATCATGAAATTATCCCTTTAAACAGAAGTCATAAGGTCAGAATGTCAGAAAATCACAAGTTAGTAGATGTGGTTGGGCCTGTATGTGAGAGCGGGGATTTCTTGGGTAAAGGACGTAAACTTGCTGTTAGGGAAGGAGATTATCTTGCAATTTTAGGTGCGGGGGCTTATGGGTTTAGTATGAGCTCAAATTACAACTCCAGAAGGAGAGCTGCTGAAGTTTTGGTGAAGGGGAATAAAGTTTATCTTATTAGAGAAAGAGAGACGTATAGAGATTTAGTAAGGAAAGAGAGAAAAACTGGCGATTGGCGTTAAAGAATAGCACTCCTTAAACATTGTTTGTACCGTCTAATACGGGAAAGATTATGCAAAAGAAATTGCACTTTTTCAAATTACAGGCTTCAGGCAACGATTTTATTTTAATAGATAATCGAAGGTTGGAATTTAGAACTCAAAAGTTAAAGATGTTATCTAAGAAGTTATGTCAGCGTAAATTCGGTGTAGGTGCCGATGGTCTTTTGGTAATTGAACCATCAAAGAGAGATGATTTTACAATGCGTATATTCAATCCCGATGGTTCCGAAGCAGAAATGTGTGGGAACGGAGCGCGTTGCACTGCGTTGTGGGCAGCTGTGTTTAAGAAGAAAAATTATGTGAGGTTTTCTACAAAAGCAGGTGCTATTGAATCGAAGATAGAAGGAGATATTAATAAACTCTCCCGGTATGGTAATGTAATGATAAAAATGGGTAATCCTTCTGGGGTATCTCTTGGGTTTCCTATAAATATTGGGGGTAAGAAAATAAAAGTAAACTACATAAATACGGGCGTTCCTCATACAGTTGTGTTTGTGGAGGGGCTTGAGAAAATAGATGTAGAAGGAATAGGGAAGAAGATAAGATATCATAGAAAATTTATGCCTTCTGGGGCAAATGTTGATTTTGTTGAGGTTGTGGATAGGAAAATGATAAAAATCCGTACATACGAAAGAGGCGTGGAGGCCGAAACTCTTGCCTGCGGTACAGGAGTTGTAGCTTCAGCTGTTATTAGCAGTTATCATTTTGGCTTGGAAGGTCTACATTTTAAATTTAAAGTTTTGACGAGAAGCGGAGATACTTTGGGTGTTTATTTTACCAGATGCAATGGCAGAATAAATGATGTTTGGCTTAAGGGTAGAGCTTATTTTGTATATATCGGAGAGATTAACACAGATTAGTATAGACTAATACCTTTGTGTGTTAAAAGAGGAGGTAATTTATGTTTTCAGGAAGTATTCCTGCACTTGTGACGCCGTTCAAAAAGGACGGAGTAATTGATGAAGAACGCCTTCGGTTTTTGATTAATTGGCATATAAGAAATAAGAGTGATGCTATTTTAGTTTGTGGAACAACTGGAGAGAGTGCTACTTTATCTCACGACGAGCATAAACATGTAGTAAAAATAGCTGTGGAAGAATCTAAAGGTAAAATTCCTATTATTGCCGGTGCAGGTTCAAATTCAACAAGAGAAGCTCTGGACCTGGCGCAATTTGCAAAAAAAGTTAAGGCAGATGCCATTCTTGTTATAACCCCTTATTACAATAAACCTACTCAAGAAGGTCTCTATCAGCACTATAGGACTATTTCTCATAATGTCAAGATACCTCTTATTATTTATAATGTGCCTTCCCGTACAGGAACAAGTATACTGCCACAGACAGTAGCGCGTATCTATAAAGATTGCAGGACTGTTATAGGAATTAAAGAGGCAAGCGGTTCGCTGGACCAGATAACCCGTCTTATGAGTCTTGTTGACAGAAGATTCGTTCTTCTTTCGGGCAGCGATGAGATAACTTTACCTATTATGTCAGTGGGGGGTGTAGGCGTTATATCTGTTGTTGCTAATATAATGCCAAAAAAGACACACCAGCTTGTTTCCAGCTTTTTAGATGGCAATGTTGAGAAAGCGAAGAAGCTGCAGCTCTATCTTTATTCTTTGATAAAGGCTCTTTTTATAGAAACAAACCCTATTCCAGTAAAGACTGCTTTGGGGTTTATGGGTTTGATTGAACCAAACTTAAGGCTTCCACTCTATAAGATGAGGGAAGATAATCTTAACAAACTTAAAAGCGTTTTGAAGAGTTATTCCCTTATTTAGATAATTTAAATCTATATGAGGTTTTAATGGATAGAGAAAATATCAAATTATCTGTGATAATACCGGTTTACAATGAGGTAAATACTATTTTAGAAATGATAAGGTTGGTAAAGGAAGAGAAACATAAGAAAGAAATCATTATTGTTGATGATTGTTCTACCGACGGAACCAGAGAATTATTAAAAAACATAAAAGAGGATAACATTAAGGTTATATTCAATGATGTTAATAGAGGAAAGGGGTACGGAATAAGAAGGGCTCTTGAGTATATTACAGGAGATATAGTAATCATTCAGGATGCTGACCTTGAGTATTATCCTGATGAGTACAGTATATTGATAGAAAAGATTATCCAGGATAAAGCAGATGTTGTTTACGGAAGTCGATTTATAGGTGCCCACAGAGTATTTAATTTTTACCATTACTTAGGGAATTTAGTTATTAATATAATTGCCAATGTATTTTTGAATGCCAATCTTACCGATTTGATGACTTGTTATAAAGCTTTCAGAAGTGATGTGGCTAAAAGTTTGAAACTAGAAGCAAATAGGTTTGGGATAGAGACAGAGATTACCTGTGAAGTTTTTAGAAGGAGATATAGAGTGTATGAGGTGCCCATATCTTACAATGGGAGAACATATGAAGAGGGAAAGAAAATAAAGTGGACAGATTTCTTTGTTTGTTTGTTTTGGCTTTTTAGGTCTTTAGTAAGAGGAATTGATGTAGGCGAGGATACATTATTGAAGATGATGGTTATGAAGCATAATAATTATTGGGTTTACAGTAAGATAAGTCCTTTCTTGGGCAACGATGTATTAGAGATAGGTTCGGGTATAGGAACGATTTCTAAGTATTTAGTTAGGAGTAACAGAAGAGTGGTTCTTACAGAGATAAATGAAAGATATGTAGGTGTTTTAAAAAGAAAGTTCATTGGTAATCTGTGGGTGGAAATTAGGCATTTAGATGTCTTAAACATAGATGCGGACTTTTCAGAAGAAAAGTTTAGCACTATTGTGGGAATAAATGTCTTAGAGCATATAAAAAATGATGAGGTTCTGCTAAGAAAATTAAAAGGACTTCTTACCAAGAAAGGTAGACTTGTATTGTTAGTTCCTGCCCATAAATTATTGTTTAGTGTTTTAGATAGTAGGTTGGGTCATTACCGCAGGTATTCAAAAAAAGAGTTAGAAAACAAGCTTATAAACGCAGGGTTTCATATAGAGAAAATAGAATTTATGAATTTTCTAGGTGCAATTGGGTGGTTTATGAGTTTTAAGATTATAAGAAGAAAGCGGATGTCAAAATTTATAATCCAAACCTTTGATAAATTTATCCCTTGTATTGCTTTAATTGAAAGATTTATTAAGTTTCCTTTTGGGCTCTCTCTTTTATGTATTGCTGAGAAGAGCGATTAACTTTCTGGGCGTACCTTTTTATCTTTAATCATGGCGGCTGATTTTATAGAGGAGTTATCCATAAGTATCATTGTATATGATTAAAGAGCTGGTGGAAAAGGATAAAATTAGTAAATACTTAAGAAGTGTTTTGGCTTCAGGGGTATTCTTAGCAGTAACATTGTTACCGATAAGGTCTATGTCTTTTACTGTATGTATTTTTTCTTTATCTAAGGAGTTTATGTTTCTTTTATTTCTATTTTTATTGTTTTGTTTGCTATTGAGATATGATTTATCCCATAGAATTGTTAAGCGTGGAAACAATACAGTAGATTTATTTTTCAATATCATTGTTGATAACGCGTATGTATCAGTTGCAATACTTTCTTTATTGAGTGTGGCAGCATCGTTTCTCATCTTTCAATTTATCTTTGAAGGAATTCCCCATGTTCAAGATGCTATCGCTCAACTATTTCAGGTTAAAATATTTTCGCTGGGTAAGTTGTATGTAGAACCCCACCCCTTAAAAGAATTCTTTTCATTTCTTCATATTATCGATAAAGGGAATAAATGGTATTCCTTATACCCTCCTGTTTTTCCTTTCTTGGTAATGCTGGGATATGTGTTACATACACCAGGCATCGTTAACCCGCTATTGGGAGGAATAACAGTACTTATTGTATATAAAATAGGAGAAGTTCTATTTAATAGGAGAGTAGGAATTATTGCTGCTATTTTGTTAGTATTTTCTCCTTTTTTCTACTTCATGAATGCTTCTATGATGGTTCATCCACTTTCTCTTCTTCTAACATCTTCATTCTTTTTTCTCTTTATATTGGCAGATAAAAAAGATAATTATAAATATTTTTCTTTTTCAGGAATTACCTTAGGGCTATTGTTTTCCTCTCGTCCTTACGATGCTTTTTTAATAGGTATGCCTATATTGGTGTATCTTGTTTTTAACAGTTTTAAATATAGAAACTGGAAAAATCTAACTTTCTTTATTTTTTCCTTTTTCCCTTCTGCTTCTATTATTTTTATTTATAATTACTTTACCAATGGAAACATATTTAACTTTGGGTATTATGTGTGGGATCCTTATTATGCTAAGTTAGGATTTATTCTTGGGCATACACCATTGAGAGGGTTGTTATTTACGCTATCAAGATTGAGAGAGCTTAATTACTACCTTTTTATTTTGCCAGTTCCTTCTTTAATTTTTATTTTAATTGCATTAATCGGTAGGAAAATTAAAGAAAATAAATATTTGTTGATGATGGTCTTTGAGATTATTACTGTTTTTGTAGGATTTTCCTTTTACCATTACTATGAGATATGTTATGGACCCCGTCTTATTTATTCAACATTGGTTTTTATAGTAATTATTTCCGCATTAGGTATTGAGAGGATATCTCACAACTTTTATTGGAAAAAGACTAAAGCAATAATAATTGGTTTGCTATGTTTTTTTTACTTTAGGATAAACTTACCTCTATATTTAGAGTATTATAAGCATAGTTACTGGGGTGTTAACAGGGAAGTTCATGAGGCTACTAAGAAGAATAACATTCACAACGCTGTGGTGTTTTTTAACTATCATGGAGCACGTTGTATACCTCACTATAAAACAAGAGAAGAAAATCTGTGGGGTGCTGCATTTATGTGGAATAGTCCTCTGTTAGATTCTGATGTTATTTTTGCGAGGGATTTAGGAGAACATAATAAGGATTTAATGAATTTCTATCCGCACAGGGAATTTTATATATGCTACTATGATTGCTTTATAAAAAAGTTTGTATTTAGAAGAATACAGAGGGGGTAGTTATGATAAAGCTTGCGATAAGTGGTATTTGTGGGAAAATGGGACGCAGGATTTTGCGTTTGGCAAGAGAAGATGATGAGTTTAATGTGATTTTTGGTCTGGAGAAAGAAGGGCATGAGTGTGTGGGTTCTGACGCAGAAGGCGTGAAGGTAGAGTCCAGAGCGGATAAAATAAGTGAGTGTGATTGTCTTGTTGATTTTAGTACTCCTTCCGCTACTATATCTTATCTTAAGTGCGCAGTCCAGTTTAGCAAGAGTATGGTGATAGGGACGACAGGATTTAGCGATAGCGAAGTAGAGAAGATTAAAGAAGCAGCGGTAAGAATACCCATCGTTTTTTCTCCTAATATGAGTGTAGGAGTGAATCTTCTTTTTAAGTTGATAAAAGAAGCTGCATGCATCCTTAAGGGTTACAATATATACATGGAAGAAGCACATCACGTCCATAAAAAAGATGCTCCTAGCGGAACGGCGAAGAAAATTGCTGATATTCTTAATCAGGAAGGATTCAGGATACGTTATGAGGATATTGTATCTATCCGTGAAGATGAAATTATTGGTGACCACAGCGTTATTTTCAAAAGTGATGTTGATGAGATTGAACTTTCTCATTCTGCAAAGACACGTGATATTTTTGCTCAAGGAGCGCTGCGAGCTGCAAAGTGGGTAGTGGGAAAAAGCGCAGGGCTTTATTCTATGAATGAGGTACTTTTTGGGAGCAATGATAAATAAATATTCAGGAGGTGCTTGATGGTTTTTGATTACTCTAAGCGTTTAAAGAGGTTACCACCCTACCTTTTCGCTGATATAGATAGAACCAAGCAGATGTTACGTAAAAAAGGGGTAGAGTTTGTTGATTTAAGTATAGGTGACCCAGATATACCTGCTCCTACAAAAGTAAGTAACATATTGTATAGCGCTACAAAGCTAAAAGAGAATCAGAAATACGCTCTTGATGCAGGAAAATTGTCTTTAAGAAAGGCAATAAAACAGTGGATGTATAGAAGATTTAAGGTTAAGTTGGATGTGAATAAAGAGATTTTACCTCTTATAGGGTCAAAAGAAGGGCTTGTGCATTTCCCCCTGGGTTTTGTTAACCCTGGAGAGTACGTAATTATTCCTTCTCCAGGGTATCCTGGTTATCGGGGGGCAGCCATTTTTGCAGGCGCACGTATTTATGAACTTCCTTTAAGGGAAAAGAATAAGTTTCTCCCTCAGTTAGAGAAAATACCTCTTAATGTGAGGAATAAAGCAAAATTGATTTATTTAAATTATCCTAATAACCCTACCACTTCTTTAGCAACTGGGGAGTTTCTTCTTGAACTTATAAGGTTTTGTGCTAAATACGGTATCATTGTAGCTTATGATAACGCCTATTCAGAGATATATTTTGATAAAAAGCCTTTAAGTATTCTTGAACTTAAAGGGGCAAAAGAAGTGGCAATAGAGTTTCATTCTTTTTCGAAAACATTTTGTATGACTGGCTTTCGTATTGGATGGGCATGTGGAAATGAAAATCTGATAAAGGGGCTTCTGAAAGTCAAGACTAACATAGACTCAGGTATTTTTGGCGCTCTTCAGGATGTTGGAGAATATGTGCTTCTTAAGGAGGGTGAGTATATAAAACGGTTACGTCAACAAATAAAAATACGAAGAGATATATTTGTTGATGGACTTGTTGATGCTGGTTTTAAAAGAATATATGCAGAAAGTACTTTTTATGTATGGAGCAAGCTGCCCGGCGGCACTTCTTCCATCTTTTTTTGTAAGGAACTTTTGAAAAGAGGTGTTGTGGCTACTGCTGGTGTAGGATTTGGTCGCTACGGCGAGGGATTCGTTCGCTTTGCACTAACTGTAGATATTGACAAACTCAAAAAAGCACTTAAGCTACTTAAGCGTATAGCGGTTAACGGATAGAATTAGGGTGTAGGGTGGAGGGTGTAGTGAATATCGAGTATCAAGTATCAAGAATCAAGAAGTAAATGTGGATACTAGATTCTGGATCTTGGATAAAAAGATTAAGAGCTATAAACTATTGACTATTGTATGACAATGTATGACGCGAGCGAAGCGAGCATATGACAACTGTATAACGGCCGAAGGCGATACGTCCCACGTCCTTACGTTCTTACGTCTGACTCTGTGACCTGGTGACGTGGTGACCTGGTGACTTTTTGTATCTGCGGTCATCTGTGTATATAAACACGTGAGTTTGTGGTTTGTTTTGTGGAGATGGTTGAGGCATTTATAGGATTAGGTTCCAATCTAGGAGATAGAGAGGGTAATTTAAAGAAAGCCCTTGAGTATATTCATCAACATCCAGAAATAGAAATAAATAAAGTTTCTTCTTTTATCGAAACTGAGCCTGTAGGAGGACCTCCTCAAGGCAATTATCTTAACGCGACAGCACAATTAACGACAACCCTTTCTCCTGAGGAGTTGCTTGAGTTTCTGCAGGAGGTAGAGAAAAAACTGGGACGAACAAGAACTGTAAGGTTTGCCCCGCGGACGATTGATTTAGATATACTTTTATATGAAGACAAAGAGATTGACACACCTACACTTAAAATTCCTCATCCTCGCATGTGGAAAAGAGAGTTTGTAATTAAACCGCTTCTAGAGATAGCGCCGTATCTAGAGGCTAAATTTGATAAATTAAAAAGGAAAGATTAAAATATATATTTATGATAGTTTCCCGCAGTATTAGAGGTATACGTCGTATTATTCAGGCAGTGAAGAAAAAGGGGCAAGTTATAGGATTTGTCCCTACCATGGGGGCGCTTCACGAGGGACATCTTTCTCTTGTTAGGGCAGCAAGAAAACAAACAGATTATGTAGTAGTGAGTATTTTTGTTAATCCTACCCAGTTCGGTTCTGGTGAGGATTTTCGTAAGTATCCCCGTACATTTTCTTATGACAAGGAGCTGTTAGAAAAAGAACGAGTGAATCTGCTTTTTTATCCTGACGTAAAAACAATGTATACAGAGGATTTTTCCACATACGTAGAGGAGATTTCTTTAAGCAAATATCTCTGCGGGAAATCACGCCCAGGGCATTTCAGGGGTGTATGTACAGTAGTAGCCAAGCTTTTTAACATTATCCAGCCGGATGTTGCATATTTTGGTCAGAAGGATTATCAGCAGGCACAGATTATTAAACGTATGGTAGCTGACCTTAATTTTCCTATACGCATAAAAGTTATGCCTATTGTACGCCACAAGGATGGTTTGGCGATGAGTTCACGTAATCAGTACCTTGCTAGTAATGAACGGAAAGTAGCCCCTGTGCTTTTTGAGGCTTTATCGCTGGGGAAAAGACTTATAAAAGAAGGTCATAAAGACGCCTCTTTCATAAAAGAGAAGATGGTAGAACATATAAAGAAGAAGTGTCGCTCAGCTCGCATAGATTATGTAAGCGTGGTGGACCATAAAAAGTTGGTAGATGTGAAGGTTGTTAAAGGAAAAGTATTACTTGCTTTAGCGGTATATATTGGCCGGGCGCGCCTAATTGATAATATGCTGGTTTCTGCAAGAAAAAGGAAGATGAATGATAGGCAGGAGAATTAAAGTTGGTATTGTTGGCTGTGGGGCTATCGGTTCAGAGCTTGCCCACTATATTTTAAAAGAACTTAAACACTCGTATTATCTCACAGCGCTTTGCGACAGAGATGTAAAGAAGGCGGAGCATCTTTTGTCTTCTCTATCTTCTTCGGTACAAATCTTATCAATAGAAAAATTGATTAAAAGTTGCGATATGGTGATAGAGAGTGCTTCTATTAGTGCTGCGCATGATTTAATAACCCGCATGGCGAAAGTAAGAAAAAGGTTAGTTATCTTGAGTGTAGGAGTTTTTGTTAAATACCCTCGTCTTCTTTCTTCTATTAACAAAGGTGGTCTTACTTTATATGTTCCTTCCGGTGCAATTGCTGGGGTGGACGGTATCTCTTCTTTGGCTCTAGAGGAGATTAAGAGCATTACGCTTCTGACTTCTAAGCCGCCATCTTCTTTAAGAGATATCCCATTCTTAAAAAGGAAAAGAATAGATGTGTCGCGTATAAGAAGGCCTACAAAAGTGTTTGAGGGTAATATTAAAAAAGCAATAAAGTATTTTCCCAAGAATATCAATGTTGCTGCAATTATTTTTCTTGCCTCACGTTTTAGGAAAATAAAAGTTGTAATAAAGGTTGACCCTTTTCTTAAAAGAAATACGCACCGAATTGAAGTTAATGCTGTGGGGGGTAGATTGTACGTTGAGATAGAAAACTTCCCTTCTTCTCTTAACCCCAGGACTAGCAGGATGGCAATACTTTCAACAAAAAACCTTCTTAAAAAAATTACAAGCAGCATAAAGGTAGGCAGTTAGGCATGGATTACATTCTCATTCAGGGGGCAAAAGAGCACAATCTAAAAAATATTTCTCTTAAGCTGCCCAAAAATAAACTTATTGTTGTTACAGGAGTTTCGGGCTCGGGGAAATCGTCTCTTGCGTTTGATACGCTTTACGCAGAAGGTCAGCGTCGCTATGTAGAAAGTCTCTCCAGTTATGCCCGTCAGTTCTTGGAGCAACTTCAGAAGCCAAACGTTGAACATATCGAAGGGCTCTCTCCTGCTATTGCTATTGAACAGAGAACTGCGGGCGGTTCGCCTCGCTCTATTGTAGCTACGCAGACTGAGATTTATGATTACTTACGTCTTCTTTTTGCTCGTATTGGCAAGCCTCATTGTTATAAGTGTGGCAGAAAAGTAGAGAAAATTACTTCCCAGGAAATTATTAAGGAAATAATGAGCTTACCTAAAGATACTAGGATTTTTATTTTATCTCCTGTGGTGCGGGGCAAGAAAGGGGAGTACTCTGCATTATTTAGCCGTCTTTCTCAAGAAGGATTTGTGAGAGTGAGAGTGGACGGAAAAATTTACGGCCTTGAAGAGGATATTAAGCTCAATAAGCATAAGCGACACGACATTGATATTCTTGTGGACAGAGTGGTAGTGAGTAAAAAGCATGCACGTAGAATTGCTGATTCTGTAGAAGTGGCCTTGCGTTATGCTGATGGAATAGTTGTTGTAAGAAATGAAGATAAAGGGGAGGATAAGGTATTTAATACCGCTTTCAGGTGTGTTTCTTGCGGAGTTTCTCTTGAGGAATTAGAACCACGTATGTTCTCTTTTAATTCTCCTTATGGAGCATGTCCTGCCTGCAATGGGCTGGGGACAAAGTTAGAGTTTGACCCTGACCTTGTGGTTTGGGATAGAAACAAGACTCTTCGTGAGGGAGCAATTGAGCCGTGGCGTAGAGGAAGTCGAGGTTACATAATGTACTATCGTAGCCTCCTGCGTGCTTTGGCAGACGAGATGGGGTTCAGCATGGATATTCCCTTTAAGAAGCTGCCACGTTATGTCCAGAATACAATTCTTTATGGCAACAGCAAAGTGTGGGTTTGGGATAAGCCTTTTGAGGGAGTTATCCCTCATCTTATGCGTCTGTTTCACCAAACAGATAGTTCTTATGTAAAGGAGGAGATTACCCGCTTTATGTCAAAACTTCCTTGCCCGGAATGTGGTGGGTCACGTCTAAGAAAAGAGAGTTTGTCTGTGTATATAAATAAAAAGTCAATATGGGATGTAGTTAAAATGAGTATTGTAGATGCGTATGGGTTCTTTTCTTCGATTAAACTCAACCCATATGAAGAGAAAATTGCCCATCATATATTAAAGGAGATAAAAAAGCGCCTTTCTTTTTGTATAAGCGTGGGCATTTCTTATCTTACTCTTGACCGATTGAGTTCTACTCTTTCGGGGGGAGAAGCTCAGCGTATACGGCTTGCTACCCAGGTGGGTTCTTCTTTAAGCGGAGTTATCTATATTCTTGATGAACCTACCGTCGGTCTTCATCCGTACGACGATACAAAACTAGTTGATACTCTAAAGAGGTTGAGAGATCTGGATAATACAGTGGTAGTGGTGGAGCATGATGAGTACGTGATTGAGAACAGTGATTGGATTGTGGATTTGGGCCCGGGTGCAGGAAACTATGGCGGCAGAGTGGTCTATTCAGGGCCGAAAGAAGGAATTTTAAATACAGATTCTCTTACAGGCAAATATATTAAAGGCGAAGAGAGAATTGAATTACCCAGGAGACGGCGTAACTGGCGTTGTTCTCCCAGACTGATTATTCGAGGAGCAAAAGAACATAATTTAAAGAATATCGATGTTGAGATTCCTCTGGGGGTGTTTGTGTGCGTAACAGGAGTTTCTGGCTCAGGAAAATCCACATTGGTTAACGATATACTTTATCGTGCCCTTGCGCGTCAATTTTACTCATCCCGCCAGAAACCAGGGGCGCATCTGAAGGTAGAAAACATAAGTTACATTGATAAGGTTATTATTGTTGACCAGTCACCTATTGGACGGACGCCTCGTTCAAACCCTGCTACCTATACAGGAGTGTTTACATATATAAGGGAAGTTTTTAGTAAATTGCCAGAAGCGCGAGCGCGGGGCTATAGTCCATCAAGATTTAGCTTCAATGTTTCTGGTGGAAGATGCGAGGCTTGCAAGGGAGAGGGGACAAAGAGAATTGAGATGCACTTTTTGCCTGATGTATATGTCCCTTGTCAGGTATGTAAAGGTAAAAGATTTAACGAACAGACCTTGGAGATAAAATTTAAAGGGGCATCTATAGCTGACGTTCTGGATATGACAGTAGATAAAGCTTATGAGTTGTTTGAGAACTTTCCTCATATAAAAAGAGTGCTTGAGACTCTCAAAGATGTGGGATTAGGTTATATTTCTTTAGGGCAGGCTGCCACAACTCTTTCAGGAGGAGAGGCACAACGGATAAAGCTTGCTTCTCAGCTGCACAAGCGTTCCACGGGTAAGACTCTTTATATTCTCGATGAACCTACAACCGGCCTTCATTTTGATGATGTAAAGAAACTACTTTCCTGCCTGCAGCGATTAGTGGATAAGAAAAACACTGTTCTGGTTATCGAACACAACCTTGATGTTATAAAATGTTCCGATTATATAATTGACTTGGGACCGGGCGGAGGAGATGAAGGAGGGTATATTGTTGCTAAAGGTTCACCAGAGGAGGTGGCAAAAACAAAAGCATCTTTGACAGGAAGATTTATTCGAAAAAAACTTAATCAGTTCTTATGAGGTACAAGTTAAGCACTGCTGCAGGGGTATTTTTTTTATGCTTTTTGTGTATCTGTGCGTTTGCATTAGATAGAGAAGATGATGTTTTTTATAAAGCAGTTGAATTATATTCTCAGAGAGATTATAAAAAAAGCATAAAGCGTTTTTATAATTTTATAGATGATTATCCATATTCTTTTAAGGTTCCTTTGGCCAAGCTGTATATTGCTAAATCGTTGTATTCTCAAAACAACTATCAGGAGGCAATAAGAATTATAAAGACAATTATTAAGAATAAACATTACCAGAATGTTTATGACGAAGCGTATTATTGGTTGGCGAAGACTTACTATGCCAATAGGGATTATGCGAACGCGCTTAATTGTATAAAAAAAGTCATAAAGGATTATCCTCAATCATATTTTATATGGCAGAGCAAATATCTTCTTGCGCAGATTTACTTAAGATGTAATAAGAATGAGGAGGCAGAGAGTACTCTCAAGAATATTATTGAGATGAGTCCTGAAAGGGAAATTGTTGATAACGCCTATTTAGACTTATTAGATTTGTATTACAAGAATGAAGATTATAAGAATCTCGGTATATTTATAAGTAAATATTTAAACAGTTACCAAAGAGGAAAGCTGGATGGCAGAATACATTTTTACCTTGCAGAGAGCTATTACAGGAGAAAAGAGTATGATAAAGCGATAAAGGAATATTCCATTGCTTTTAATATTACCACTGACAGCGAACTGAAAGATTTGATTCGTCAAAAAAAAGGTTTGTCCTTTGTTGCTAAAGGAGATTTGGATAAAGCGTTGAAAGATTTTTCTGGTATTTCTTCTCGAGAATACAAGCTTTTTTCTTACGGTGTATATTATTTTAAAAATAATCAGCTCAATCTGAGTTTGGAGAATTTTAATAAGCTATTACATGAGTTTCCTTATAGTAAATACTCAGTCTTAGCTTTTCTGTATAAGGCGGATATTCTTTATCGCATGGGGCGGATAAAAGACGCCTCCTTTATATACCAGCAGATTATAGATAATAAAAATACAAATTATTACAAAGACGTAGTAGGAGATGCTTATTATGGCTTAGGATGGTGTCGCCTTAAAGAGGGTGATTTTAGAGGCGCAATAGATTCTTTTAAGTATGCAATGAATAAGACAGATAACCCTATTATACAAATAAGTTCCCGTATACAAATAGCCGATTCTTACAAAAATAAAGGTAAACTTGACGAAGCAGTAATGCAATACAAAGGTTTATTAAATGAATACCCCGATAATATCTACGCCGACTATATTTATTTCCAGATAGGGGTAATTATGGTAGAGAAACATAACTGGGACGAAGCTTTAAGAATGTTTTCCGTAGTTAAAGAGGAGTTTCCCTCGTCTAAGTTACTTTCAGATGTGGAATATTACATAGGTTTTGTCTATTTCTCGAAGGGTAATTTTAAGAAGGCGCAAGAGGCTTTCTTGCGCTTTATTCAAAATTACCATAATCATAAATTATTGTGGAAAGTTTATTATATGTATGGAGAATCTTTCTTAGAGATGGGATTGCACCAGAAAGCTATAGCTACTTTTAATAAGATTAAAGAGAGAACAGAAGATAAGGAAATAAAAGAATTAGCGTCGGTCGGTATTATCCAATCATATTTTGAGCTTTCTGATTTTGAGAATAGCAAGAAAGAAGCAAAACAGTTCTTGCGTTCTTTTCCCGGTAGTCCTAAAACGCCTTTTGTGTATTTATATTTAGGAAAGATTTATGAGGCAGAGAGTGACTTCTCTAAAGCGGAGTATTTTTATGAGCTTGTAAAAGAAAAGTATCCTGAGAGTAATGTGGCGAATGATGCCTTATTTTCTTTAGGGGTACTTTATTTAAATAGAGGGTATTTAAACAAAGCGCAGTATTACCTCAGTGCAGTTAGAGAACAAAGTTCTTTATTAGCCGATAAAGCAAGATTATATTTGGGGGATATTCTCGTCCTCAAAGGGGAAAAAGAAAAGGCCTTAGAGATTTATAGGGATTTATCTAAGAAAGAGAAGCTCAATAAGGAAGCGTTACTTAGGGAGGCATTCCTTCTTAAGGATATGAAAGAATACTGGGAGGCAAAAGAGGTTTTTAGAAAAATAATAAACATGGGGTATGGTTCTCCAAAGGTAAGGCTTGCCTTAGGGTTTTGTTTAGAGAAACTTGATGAATTAGATGAGGCTATTGAAGAATATAGAAAAGTGGTTTATAATTCTACTGCAGATAGAGATAAAATAAAAGCGTATTTTCGATTAGCAAGAATATATGAGCGTAAGAAAATGTTTCATAAAGCAGAAGAAATTTATAGGAACATAATTGCTACGGGATGTCCTGAGGCAAAAGTTGCCAAAGACAGGCTTGATAATATAAACAATAACACCATTAGGTATTAAAGGAGGAGCAATGGCTGGTTTAATGGTGAAGAGTTTGCATTTTATCACCAGGGGTGGATGGCTTATGTGGCCATTACTTCTATGTTCCGTTATATCTTTAGCTATCATCATTGAGAGGTTTCTGTTTTTTATCAGGCTTAAAAGATATAACAATCATAAGATAGCAAAAATCATTATAGATACTTTCTCGCAGGGGAAGGTAAAAGAAGCAATAGATTTATGCAATAAAACTCCATACTATTTAACAAATATTATTAAAGCTGGTATATACCGCTATAATCACTCGAAGGAGATTATAAAAGAGGCAATGGAGAATGCTTCTTTATATGAGATACCTAAGTTAGAAAAGAACTTGAATTTCTTGAGTACCTTAGCTCATGTTTCTCCTCTCATTGGACTTTTAGGGACAGTGACAGGGTTGGTTAGGAGTTTTTATGTTATTGAACAGAAGGCGTCAACTGCTGGTATGGTTAATCCTTCAGATATCGCAGGGGGTATTTGGGAGGCGCTTCTTACTACTGTCGCAGGGTTATGTATAGCAATTGTAAGCTATATTGCATACAATTATTTTGTTCATAAGGTAAATACCTATGTTTTGGAAGCAGAAAAGGCCTCTACAGCATTATTGGAGGTTGTATTGGAGAAATAAGTTATGAGATTTAAGAGGCATATAAATATTGAGTCCGGTCTTAAACAATTAGAAATTACTCCATTGATAGATTGCGTGTTTCTTCTTTTAATATTTTTTATGCTTACTTCCAACTTTGTGGTTCGAAGAGGCATTAATATAAAGCTCCCGCGAGCTTCTGTTCAGGAAGTAGTCAAAACCAGAGTTGTTACGATTACCATTTCTTCGGAGGATATTATCTATCTAGATGGTAAGATATTTACACGTGGTGAGTTAGAACGGTATTTAAAGAAGCTGAAACCCCATTCTATATTCATAAAGGCAGATAGAGATTCTACTCTTGGAGTAGTGGTAGAAATATGGGATATATGTAAGCAGTTGGGAATTAATAAGATTGGCATTGCTACAGTATCAGGAGGCTAGTTTATTATTAAAAATATGGACAAAGTACGGTATTTAGTGGTAAAATTGTTATAGAGATGATTACAGAAATTGGTATTGTTGCAGGAGAAATATGGAGTTTGTTGGAGAAAAAGGGAGAGGTACTTTTAAAAAATGTTGTGAAAATGATTGATAAACCTCGTGAACTTATTCTTATGAGTATAGGGTGGTTGGCAAGAGAAGGACATATTGTATTAAAAAGAGAAGAGAATGATTATAAGGTTTGTCTGCGTTAGAAATAAAGGGGTAGCTTTGGTTATGGTTATTGGAGTAATGCTATCAATTTTTTTCCTTTGTTGGGGCGTTCTTTATTTAATGTCTCAACAGGCTAGAATGACAGAGCATAAAATTAAAAGAATGCGTGCTTATTATGCCGCAATGTCAGGTGTAGCCTATGCTTTTGACCAGTTAAGACAGGGTATTAACCCTTCAGGTTCTCCAGCTTTAAGCATCGGTAGTGGCATTTATGGGTATCCTGCCGGCGGCTTAGGTGTTAATATCCAGGTAAATTCAGGGGCAGGTGTCTCTGGCACAGACGAAGTAAGAATTACAGTCAACTATTAATTTTTTCTTATATTCTTAATCCCCGCCGTATAGAGTTAAGTTCTTTTATAACACATTCTTATTTTTGGTCTTTAAAAATATCCAGTTAAAGCTTTCAGAGGACATATTTTCTCCCCAACATATAGAGGCAAAAAAAATATACCACAATATATTTGATAACTA
>Ga0180301_10000918_pt1 | contig 23081 bp, 26 predicted proteins | sample GuaBasSediGuay16_FD_121797 | JGI IMG/M metagenome (GOLD analysis project Ga0180301, IMG submission 121797) | Subseafloor sediment microbial communities from Guaymas Basin, Gulf of California, Mexico - Guay16, Core 4569-2, 12-15 cm | ecosystem: Environmental > Aquatic > Marine > Hydrothermal...
AATTAATAGAACTATTCCTAGTATACGATGAGGTGTCCCATATACTAGAACAGGTATAAAAACCATACCTAAGTGTCCCAAAACAATGTTGCTACATGGGACAAAGTTATATGGGCGCCAGTCTCCGGAGCCGGAGATCCCGGGTTCAAATCCCAGCGAACCCGCCACACATATAAATAAGGCTATGCTCTGTACTAGTAAATGGCTCGTATGTTCGTGCTGTTGCACGAATCTATATCTCCTATTTTGGCAAAAGCTTCCCTAATTTTCGTATTATCTATAAACATTATGGTAAAGATATTTTGTTCCTTTACCTGTTAATTACTCTTAGGATACTAATTACTTTAGTCCTGTTTAACATCCTCAAGATCTCTTAGCTAAGGAGATCACGGACATTGCTAATTTAAGACCTGAATTCACATGCTTCGACCTCGACGAAATAGCAAGTATTGCAAGTAAGGTATACAGAGCTTCTCAAAGCAAAATAGTCTTGTACGAGATCGATAACATAGAACGCTATCTTAAAGGAGGAGAACTTGGATGGCCTCTAATATGTTCAAGCAACGACTTCAAGGTGTATCGAGAACCAAGAAGTAAAGCATACTTCATAACCTATGGAAGAGTGAAACTACTAATATCATCAAAAGGCGCGTGCTGAGCCTCGAGACATATATGCATACGCAGGCTTAGCTTATGGACTTAAATGGTTAGCTATTATTAATAATGCTAGACCAGTGTTGTGTCTGGATAAAGAAAACTTGAGGAGTAAATTAATTTAGGCTGTTATGCTTCAAAGTAAGTTACCCTAAGAACCTACTATAACATTCATCCCAATTAGCATGTCTATATTAATAATACTTGTAGCGCTGAACCTGCCATAGCTCTGTATGGCATCAGTAGTCTCCTATATTGTGATAGCTAATTAGTTGAGGTTTCCTAACGTTGTTAACCCTCTAAGCAAATCTCTAAATATTTTTTATTAATGTCTAAGAGTGACTCCCTTAAATGTATTTACTTCTACTATAGGTTCTGTATCGATCATATAATATTGTATCTAGCGTGCTTGCGACCTTGTCTGTAATAAGAGTTGGCTATATAGTATACGGTAAGCGTATGGTATATTACGTCGTTTAGGGTATTAAGCTTCTTGAGGGTCTAGCTATGAGTGGTTATATAACCGTGATTCCAAGGAGGTTTATTCTTGAGTCAGGAGATGTTGTTGTGCTTACGGCTCGTGATGTTGAGGAAAAGCTTACGAGGGATACTGTGTTTAGGCTTTGGGTTCCAGACATAGATGCTGTACATGAATATCTCATCAGTAAACAAGGCTTTGAGACCGCTGCTCCCTCCATCTATAAGGGTGAGAAATATAGCTTAAAGAAGGTTTTAAGCGATGTTTGGGAGCTCCACCTCCGGCTCTATAGTGACGGATTTATTGATGCTGAGGTCAAGGTTATAAGGGAGTACTTGGAGCATCTCACTCCTAGGAGGCTCAACGTAGTCTACGAGGCTTTCGAATATTATAGGGGTATCTATGATAAATTCCACCTGTGGTACGCGCCAGCAGGTAAATGGGTTGTCAAGATTATTGATCACCTCAATGTTAAGCTACGTGAACCAGATACACTGACTCCATGGAAGCCCATTGTTCTAGGAATAGTTGTAGCGGGGTTATTCGCCTATGCGTTATCTAGGCTTGCTAAGGGTGGTAAACAGTGAGTCCGAATGCTAGGGTAGAAGAGCTGAAGAAGAGGTTTAGGGAAGCAATAGAGTATCTCAAGAAGGGAGATCCCGTACAGGCTGCTGAGAAGTTGTATAAGGTTGCTGAGAATGCTATAAAGATACTATCCGAGATCAATAGAATTCCAGAGTATGAGAAGGCTAGGCAAGAAGGATCATGGTGGACTAAGCTATTAGATAAGGCTGCTAAGAGACTTAGGGACATCTATGGAGAGGAACTCTTGGATGCATGGACTACAGCCTACAAGTTCCACCAGAAAGGATTCCACGAAGAACAACTAACAGTAGAGGAAATAGCGGAAGAGGCTTACAAGATAGAGGATCTACTAAGAATCGTAGAGGAAGAAGTCAAGAAACCTGCATACAGCTAACCCTTTTCTTCCCACCCAAGATAGCCAGACGCCTATGACTATATAGATTAATTGATTTAACCAAAAGGTACATTAGCATATTAATATTACATATTTATTGTCCCATATACTAGGTAATAGGTATGAGTTCTTATCGTATCTGTCCCAGAATTGCATTGCTACATGGGACAAAGTTATATGGGGGCCAGTCTCCGGAGCCGGAGATCCCGGGTTCAAATCCCAGCGAACCCGCCACTTAATGACTTCCTAAACACAAACCCTATTAATAGGGTATCTGAGTAAGGCGGATTAAGTGCTCGTTATTTTGTGTTACCTTCATGGGGATTTTACATAAATTGCTCTTCCGTCTTCGCTCAAAATTAGGATACAACATCATCAAATGACTATTTTAGTACTGCCCTCTACTATTTCGCACTCGATGCCCAGCTGTGCAGAACATATAGCTTCCGCCTTTACTGCTCCACGGAAGGGTTTCGTAGCTATGTAATAGAATTCATTTAATAAATGTGATTGTATTTGGCTTCTCCATTTTTCAGTAGCCAGCTCTTAGCTTTATTACTAATTTTATTTTCCATTCCCTAAACGTAATCTCAGAGGTTCGAAGAATCCTTGACAAGACAGTATTGCAATGTCTGTGTAATCAACTAGGGTGATATAACCAGTAGTTTACGGGGATGATTAAGGAATCACCTTAAGCCATGAAACTCTCCTGGAATCTTCGTCAAAGGTAAGAATGGTTTCTATGTTGTAGTGTTTACACGTCAATGCTATAACAGCATCACTTGGTAAGAGTTTAAGGTAATTAGCTACTTCAATCACGTCTTGATACTTCACGTTTTCTACCAAGACTTTCACTTCAAGGTCTTTTAATAGTCTTTGTATACCATTTATAATAGGTGCTGGATACCCCTTATCAGCTATTAGTCTCCGCAAACTATAAGAACCAATAGTCTCTTGTAGTGTTTGATAGTATTTTCTTGTAGATATGTAGAGAAGCTCATTTACGACTGTCAAGCTGGTATGGAATAAGCATTCCTCATAGTCTTCTAGTAGCTTTCGAGCCTCTTGCGTGAGCTTAGTCTCGAATAGAATGTTGTAAAATACGTTAGTATCTATGAATACCTTGTTCACTGTGCCTGAACCTCTTCCTCATACTTCTTTAGCTCTTCTACATCAGCCCTACCGAAAATTCCAACATATTTTTCAAGAACCTCGCTTACCCTGCGCCTACGTATAAAGACAACTAACTCTTCACCTTCTCTAAACTCTAGCGGTTCCAAAGGCTTCAATACACCCTTCTCATATCTTACCCTAACTATCTTTGACAAACACTAATCACCACATATACACTATGAATTCTACAACAATAAGATTTTCCCAATAAAACTCTCTAATTACTCATATACCAGATAACTGGATATAATCTGAGTATGAATTCTTACCATATCTGTCCCAGAGCTACATCGCTATGTGAGACAGAGCGATATTGTAGCCAGGGGTTCAAATCCCGGCGGGCCTGCCGCCTAATTTATAACTTTTTATCTTCAAGTACTTTGGCATGAATATAACGGTATGTATTTGTCATGCAAAGTACGAAACTAAATGGATGAATAGTCTTGGCATGGCTGATACCTGAGAAGCATGCTAATGAAAAACTCATCCTCCATTAGGATTTGTGGCCCTACCATAGATTACATTTATGTCCGACCACTTCATCCCATTTCTTAGGGCATACTTGAAGAACACATCTAGTTTTTCCACGTATTCTTCACTAACTCCTTTCTTCCTCCACAGCATCTTATCCCTATCAACAACTTCCTTCAGAATGCACGGAGGGACCTCAGTAGTCCACTCAATACTCTTTACAGTAATAACCTTGAACCCGGAGCGCTGGAGAATACTGACCCAGTATCCCACATCTTTATAATCCTCAAACTCGCCTATGCTATGCATGGCCTTCTTCCATAACTCTGCATACATTCTGTAAGCTGGGCAGCCTTCTGGAGACGGCTCTACGACAAACACTTCATAAGCAACGCTCCGAGCAATAGTAAGAACCCTCATATGCTGTGCTGGGTCAATCTCATGTAAAGTGAAGTAAAAGACTACTAGGTCAGCAATCTTCATATTAAAAGGAAAGTGGAGAAAGTCGGACACAATTACGGGAATACCTAAGTAACCATATTCAGCGATCTTGGCTACATCACGCTCAACACCAATAACCTTCGCGCCAAGATTCTTCAGAACCGCAGACGACTCACCAATACCTACATCAAGCACTACCTTCCCCGAAAAACTAGTAACAGACCAGACCTGCTCCTTAACTCTCCTTTCATCCTCTCTATACCTCTTAATCCATTCACTCATGTCTCTGCTTGTCCCCACCATTACTGCACACCCAATTATCCACTTCCTTATAGTACTAAAAAAGTTCACAATTATCCATGGTTACTTTGGAGCTGAATATTCTTGACGTCCTCGATATAGACATCAGCTAACCTGGGATAATAGAGAACCTACCCCGAATCATAAATTTGCTAAGAAAGAACCTAGAAAGTGTTGGAAGATTAATGTAAAATTAAACTATGCAGTAGAATAAAATCTATAGAATCGATTTGACAAGATAAATAGACATTTATTCGACTAAAATCGTAAAATAGTTTGCATGATATTACAATAACTTGAACACTCTAACTACGACTAGGGTTACGAATAGAGCCAAAACAACAAAGCCTACTGACATAAGTGTTTTCCCAAGACATCTAAGTATCTTTGAATTACTTTTAATACAAAGCATTTCAAAGTATGCTCCACCATATCCTAGTGGAAAGAGCAACAAGCCCTAAATAGAGGGTTTAGAAAATCCCTATCACCTATAATATCGGTAAACTATATCGTGAAGACAATACATAAATACATTGCAATAAGAGAGGATAATAAAACAGTGTCCTTATATAATCATCACAGTATTTGATTCCCCAACAATTATATAACAAAGTTAAGCGCATTCTCTCTATTGTAATCTCGTATGCTAGAGAACTTATTTGTGATGAAAGATATGTTTAAGGATGGTTCAGCGTCACCAAGATCTGGTAGAGTGCTGGGTGCGTAATAGGAGACATTTCAATATAAAAATCAGGGAGGGAATCTATTACAAAATATGGGAGGCTGTACCTAGCAACTTAGTTGAAACATACAACATTATTTAAATCAGCGCCATAAATAGGTATGCCATGGGAGTAGAGGTATTATGGATAAGCCGGCTACATTTCATTTGTTCTTTGCTTAATAAATGCTGATGCTAGAATGAGCATTATTCCTATCATCCAGAAGATGAAAGTTACTAAAGCTGTTTGTGCGCTTATATATTCATTTATGAATTCTATGAAAGGGAATAGTACGCCAAATAGTATGAAAGTTAATCCTAATCTAAATAAATCTATAGCCAATAAGCGTCCACCTGTCTTACTACAGTAACACGTACTTAACTATAATTTTATCGGGATTTCATTTACATGTTTTATGTACTACTGGTTAATAACATACTCAGTATATCCTTATTAATGAGAAGTTCATCCCTAGGTGGATGCTAGTCTAGGAGACTCTTTATAAAATCGTCTAATGGAATGGCATATGCTTTCAGCTTCTGGATCGCTAGTTGTCGTAGCTCACTATATGTGTATGAGCCCCATTCCCAAGAGATGTTATCGTCTTCAAAGAACTCTATTGGCTCTAGTTCTACTGGATACTCTATATAGTTCAACGAATAGACTTTATCATCTTTGATCAGATAAGCATACGGCCCCCAGACGAAATCATAGTAAACTCTTACACCAGTTGCAGTGATTTGGAGAAATAACAGGTATTTATTACCCGGATTTAATAACGGGAATGGAGTCGCTACATCCTTTATCGTCAAGTTTTTCTTCCCTATAGCGTCTTTAGAGATAAATGCCGTTAACCTAACTTCTAGGATACCATCCTCTTTTATCAATGCCAAGTAGCTTCTCATAGCCTCGAGTTCGCTAGATAGTATTTCACACGACTCATTTAGTTTACTTTTACTACATTCTTCGATATTATGCAATAATGTATAAGGAATGCTGGCGTTCTTGACGACCCGGTTTATCTTCACCTCATATATAACATATGCGTATACGCCCTTTACTTGAACCCTAGTTATATTATCAATAGTGGCAACAACGATCGCTATATCATCCATACTTGACAGCTCTTCCAACGGGTTCTCGGAAGAAACGAAAGGCCAGAAGAAATCTCCAGTAAATCCATCAGCACCTGTAAGTGCTGCCATATACTTACTAAATGGTTTTACGAGACTCTCAGTTCCTCTCCATCCAACATAATTAGGATCCATTATCTTTGGTAGTTGTTCATCTATTGTTTCTACTTCATTAACAGGGCTATTTATAGTGGTGCTTGAAGAAGTGGTCCATGAAGAGGTGGAAGTGGGCCCAGATACTTCATTCCCCGTTAGTGTAGTAGTTAGCGTGTTTGGAGATGTACCTGTTCCTGTAGAACTGGGTGTTTGATTCAATCCAGCCTGTAGATGATAATAATATATCGCGGCAACTAGACCTACCACAAATATTAAAAACAAGGCAAAAACCATGAACCTCAACGCCAATACCAAAATATACTTAGATAACAGTACATTATAATACTAACTATTTGAACATTATATGCGTTTAAACGATTCCCTAGATATACAGCAGGTTTTTAACCCCCTAGTATCACATGATATATCACGTGATATATTATGCATGGTGGCTATACAGGTAGGTTGTGGAATAGAGTTAGAGATTTCGTTATGCTAAAGGTTCTCGATATGCTTAGTAGAGAGCCTATGCATGGCTATGGAATTATGAAGCGTTTAGAGGATGAGTATGGTTACAGGTTAAGCCCTGGGCTTATCTATCCTATCTTAAGGAGAATCATTAACATGGGATTTGCTGTTGCGAGCAAGTCTACTGTTAGTGGTAAGAAAGTTGTTGTCTACGAGATTACCCAAGAGGGTAGAGAGTTTCTAGAGAGAAATAGAAAGGATTTAGAGCTCTTTGAAAGAAAGTCTAAGAGGATCAAAGAGTGTAGACTCCATGAACTTATGGAGAGGCTCAAAGCTGTCTTTATGAATATCGACAAGTTGAGTGATGAAGATGTGGAGAGGCTGAGGAAAGCTGTTGATAAATTTTTAGAGGATATCAGAGGTTTAGGGGATTCGGTTTGAGCGATGTAGTGGTTGTTGAGGATCTTGTGAAAAGGTTTAAGGATGTGGTGGCTGTTAACGGCATTAGTTTCTGCATTAAGAGGGAAGAAATATTCGCATTACTGGGCCCTAATGGAGCGGGTAAAACAACTACTATCCATATAATAGCTACTCTACTCAAACCTACGAAAGGTAGGGTGCTTGTCGCTGGTTACGATGTTGTTAGAGAAGCTGATAAGGTGAGGAAAAAGATAGGTATAGTTTTCCAAGATCCTAGCCTCGATAATCAGTTGACTGGATATGACAACATGTATATACATGGAAAACTCTATGGATTGAAGGGAAGAGAGCTTCATGAGAAGATTATGAAGTTGCTAGACTTGGTTGAACTGAAGGATTTCGCGCATAAGAAAGTCATGTATTATAGTGGTGGTATGAGGAGGCGTCTAGAAATAGCGAGAAGCTTGCTCCATGAACCCGAGATACTTGTATTAGACGAACCCACTATTGGTTTAGATCCACAGTCTAGAGCTAGGATATGGGATTACATAAAATATTTAAAGAAAGAGTTCAGCATGACCATACTTATGACAACCCATTACATGGATGAAGCTGAAGAGCTTGCTGATAGAATCGCTATTATGGATAAAGGAAAGATCTTAGCTATGGGTACAGCTGACCAGCTTAAGTCTATGCTAGGACAGGATGTAGTATATGTAACCGTAGATAACATGAATAGCGGCATTAACAATATTTGTAACATGTTCAGTTTTGCTAAGATTTGTAAAGCGCTAGGAGGTAATAGATTAGAGCTTGTTGTTGATAACGCTACTAAAGCTCTACCCGAGATTTTTCATATTGCTGGATCTAAAGGATTGAAAATAACCGAGGTAAGCTATAGGAGACCAACATTAAACGAGGTATTCTTGCATCTAACTGGGCGCGAGTTGAGGGATTCGCCCGAATCACATCCCATTCCAAGAAAAAGAATGGTGAGGTTCAGATGAGTGCGTTTAATGCATTCACAGCTATGATGTATAGGCAGTTGAAGAGATGGTGGAATGCCAGATCTAGAGTAATCATGACTATCCTAAACCCGTTGATATGGATGGTTTTCCTAGGACTTGGCTGGGGAAGTATATTTAATCCACAGAACATCCCATCAATACCAGGGATACCAAATATACCGAATATTGTTGAAATGCTGAAAAGTGCTATAGATAATTACTTTAAACAACTGTTTGGAGGAGTAGGCTATGTAGCTTTCATGCTAACAGGCGTAGTTGTTATGACAGCGTTTATGGGTAGCTTTATCTCCGGTATAAGCGTTATATGGGATAAACAGTTTGGATTCTTAAAAGAAACCCTGGTAGCTCCAGCACCGAGGAGTGTCGTAATACTTGGCAGAATTGTTGGGGATAGCATTGTAACAACAATTCAATCGCTAGTAATAGTGATGCTAAGCACTATATTGACAAACGAGATCAACCTCGTTAACACTCCTCTCGCAATGTGCTACATATTCATAATGTCTCTCGGATTCACTTCTCTAGGAACAGCAATATCGCTAAAATTCAGAAGTATGGAGGGATTTCAAATGGTCGTAAACCTCATGACGATGCCCCTAGTGTTTATGAGCGGTGTATTCTATCCTGTAACAACCATGCCTGAGTGGATGAAGTTATTATCAAAATTCAATCCGCTAACATACTCTGTTCATGCCGTAAGATACTGGCTTGCAAATGCTGATGTAGGATTCGAGTATATGGATCCATTAACAGATCTAACGATACTGACAATGTTCACCGTTGCGATGATGATTATTGCTATGAAAACCTTCGAAAAAACGACACTCGAAGATTAACAACAGCTATTACCTCTGTTTTCTTTACAACCTCTAAGGCATACTTTAATGCCTTCTCGACATCTATGTTACAATATGGGAGACTCAAAATAACGCGTAGTGTACCGGATCGTTGCCGTTAACCTGCTTTAGGTATAAAATTCTTACCATATTTATTCAAAGATCTTTTAGTAGACAGGACGTATTGATATCGCTACTATAATTACTTCGTAATGTATGCTACTTTTCCTCTATTGGAAAAATTATTGTGCTAAATTAAGAGACTATTGTTCATCTCATCTTATTAGAGTTGTTCTCAATTGTTTATCCTAATCTAGGGTATTACTTTAAGCTAAGGGACATGTATTGTTAACTATCTCCCTGTTTCTATGGAAACAAGTTATCTAAACATATCGTGTATGTTTTTATAAGATAAAGGTAATTAAAATGAGTGTCTATATATAGATCAAGTTTTTATATTTAATATGGTGGTAGAATAGTGGATAGTTCACATACAGGCGGGAGTGTAAGTTATGGTGAAAAGGTTCTGAATTTTGTTAGAGAGGTCATAGAAAAGTATGGGCCGAGACTTGCTGGCAGCAAGGGTGAGATGAAGGCTGGTGAACATATATACAAGCTCATGTCCAAGTTTTGTGATGAAGTATGGAAAGACTGGTATGTTTCAAGGCCAAGAGGATTTACAGACTATATATGGGTTGTGTTTTCTCTCTATCTTCTCGGCGCAATATCATATTTCATGGGTTTCTGGGCTGCTATAACGGTTTTTGCTTTCATTGGATTACTAGTATTTATTCTCCAACAATGTCTACTCTATGAAGTCGTTGATTTCCTGTTTCCAAAAGTCCGTGAATTTCATGTGGTCGGCAAAATTCTTCCGAGAAACAAACCCAAATACAGGATCTTGCTTTCAGCACATTATGATTCTCCATACGTATTTCCACTATTAAGTAGACTGAGAATGAAGTCACCGTATCTAATATTATCGACTGTAGCAATAGTTATTGCTACAGGGCTTCTAGGGTTATTAAGGTACTTTTATAACGTCGACTTAGTTCAGAAGCCACTACTAGTTATGGGTTCGGGTCTTCTGTTTGTAATTGCAGCGTTTTTAAGATCCAGTAAAGTGTCACCAGGCGCAAACGACAACCTTGCCGGTGTTGGTGTGGTGCTTGAAGCTGGTAGGTATCTTAGTGCAAATAGGCTGAAAAATACTGAAGTATGGATTGTTGCATTTGCAGGAGAAGAGCATATGCGTGGATCAAAGAGATTCGTCAAAAAGTACTTTAATGAACTTAAAGACACGATACTATTCAACTTTGAATGTCCATCAAGCGACTACTTCCTAGTTACTACAGAGGAGAAAATGTTCTTTGCTAAACACTCTCAAAAAGCTGTAGAAATAGCGAGAAAAGCTTGTGAAAAAGTAAAAGCCGATTTCAAGGTTGGGCCCTTATCATTTGCAGGCAGCGATGCCGCAAACTTCTCAAGAAAAGGACTCCACGCTACGACAATATTCGGCTTAGCCCTGGACGGTGCTCCATATTACTGGCATACGCTTGAAGACGTACCAGAAAATCTAAAACCTGAATCCCTCACAAAGGCTGTAGAAATAGCAATAGAGATAGCAAAGATTGTAGACGAAATGGACTCTATCTAATTAGTTCTTAAACCTATCTAACCTAGCCTTTGTAGGCTTTCTTCTTCCTGCATATACTGAGAGGGCTGTTTTGAATGCTAGAAAGCTTAGGAGGCCCGCTAGGCACGCTTGTATCAGAAAGGATCTGAGCCCTAGTGTATTCACTACGTGGGGTACGAGGGCTGAGCCTGCGCTGTTCCCTGCTCTCCACATGAGTCCCCCCACATTTCCTACAGATGCCCTGAGCCTAGGAGGTACATAGCCATAGAGAACTGTGCTTCCAACAGGATACACAAACCCGAGGAGAGCATGCATTCCCGCCAACGTCAGTATTAGTAGAGGTAGAGGTACCGATACATAAGCTACTAGAGCAGTTAGCGCGGCTCCCAGCCACACCCAAGCCTGAACTCTAAGTAGTACGCTTCTACTCTTCGACGACAATATTCTACCAGCCGCGTAGCTAGTGAAAGCACCCATGATAGTGAAAGCTGTTAGTAAGAGACCTATAACTCCATCAGGTAGACCATATCCCTCTGAAAACAAGACCTGGAAGAAGACAAAGGATGCAAAGAATACGCCATTAGCAAAGTTCCCGATGAAATAAAGCGCTAAAAACTTATCCTTCAAACTCGCGAGCAAGTCTCTAAGCAGGTTTAGAGCCTCGTTTCTTCCACCACCATTACCCGGGACTATAATGCTTAGAACGAATGCGAGCACAGCGTTTACTATCATGACCCCTATTGAAGCAGTTATCATTGCTTCTCTGCCAAAAAACTGAGACGTATAACCACCTAGAGCAAGCCCTAGCGCACCCATAGCCTGTGCAAGGAAGTTGAGCTTACCAAACAACCCCATCATGCCATCCCTATCCTCGCTCGCAGCATCCGCTGTAAGCGCTGCATGAGGTATATAGTACATGCACGCACCCAACCCCAGAGCTGCAGCCGCTACAAAAACCGTTAAGCCAGCGCCCATAAGGAGCATTAAACGCCCCACTAGGAACATGATTATGCCTAGCAAAACCAGCCTAGCTCTACCAAAGAGATCTGCGAAAATGCCCACAGGTATACGTAGCACTATCGATGAAACACTTATGAGTAGGTAGAAAAACCCCAGCTCAATATTACTGAGCCCTAGATTCTGCCTGAGATAAAGAGGGAGAAGCGAATAAAGTATATTCTCTCCCAGCGCCGTCAAACCCCCTATGGTCAGCAACAGTGTTGGCACACTAAACTTCCTCATACTCCTAGGGCACCTCTCTCAGCCACCAGGTACCAGTTTTAAACACTCGACGAGACAGTATCCGAGTGACTTTATGTAGCATTAGTTCACATAGTAGTAGCTTATATAACTTCCACCTACTCTAAGCATAACAGTTACGCAGGATCAGGCATATTCAGCCTACTTCACACCCTCAGAAGCTCTTCTCGTCAATACCCTCTTCTAGTTACAGTGATCTTTACAATTATTGTGGTTTACTCTCTAAATAATTCATAAACGTTCTAGTATTCCAAGAATGTAGGCGGAAGCGTTTTAGTGAAGACGTTTACCATGTTCTAACTCGTTCTATATTAATCATGTTTATATAAATAGTTTCTTATACTCTTTTATACAACTAACTCCAAGTATAATCTCTGTTAGCAACAAGGATTAGCTGGGAAGAAGAAATGAGGTTTTCTGGAAAAGTAGCTCTTGTTACCGGAAGTGCTATGGGTATCGGTAAGGAGATAGCAAGTAGGCTGGCTAAGGAAGGAGCAAGTGTAGTTCTATTTGACATATCGGATAAAGTCTTTGAGACAGCTGAAGAGTTAAAGAAGCTTGGCGCCAAGGTTCTTGCCTTTAAAGGCGATGTCACGAAAAAGAATGATGTTGAGAAAGCTGTTGTGGAGACTGTGGAAAAGTTTGGCAAGATCGATATACTAGTAAATAATGCTGGAATATACCCGTTTAAACCATTTCTGGAGATAACTGAAGAGGATTGGGATAAGGTAATGAACGTTAACGTTAAGGGGGCATTCTATTTCACAAAAGCAGTTGCCCCAATAATGGTTAAGAACAAGTATGGGAGGATAATCAATATTTCATCCATAGCCGCTATCGTAGGCTTCCCGTCACTAACACATTACTGTGCAAGCAAGGCAGCATTAGTTGGCTTCACAAAAGCATTAGCGCTAGAACTAGCCCCATACAATATAACCGTAAATGCTGTAGCACCAGGCCCAATAGAGACTCCAGGAACAAAATCGGCAGGAAGCACTATCGAATCAATAGTTAAAGCCATACCTGTTGGCAGGATGGGTCTCCCCTCTGATGTAGCTGCAGTTGTAGCATTCCTTGCATCAGATGAAGCCAGCTTCATAACCGGGGCTTTAATAGTAGTTGATGGAGGCTATACAGCCCAATAAAAATAAACCCTAAGCTTAGACTCTAGGCTTCTTTTTTACTCTCTATACTTCTTGCATCACTCCTCTAGCGTCTTTACTAGTTCTGAAAGCTTCTCTCTCTCATCACCTATTACTGGTCTTCCATGGCTCGGCAATATGTGTATGAAATCATAGTTGAGTAGTTTCTTGATCGATTCCCTATTCATTTCTGGATCCATTGAGTACTTTTGAGGAATCTCCATGAGACGCCCGTTCTCCTCATATATGAGGTCTCCTACAAACAATGCTTTAGTCTCCATATCTAGTAATGCTATGTGGCCTGGAGTATGGCCAGGAGTATGTATTACTTGAAGACCATGTACCATCTGCCCCTATAGCGCACTCTAGAGAGAATTGCTTCCAAACACCTTTACAGTGATATATAGAAACAGTCTCACTGGAAGATTACTTAATAGCTGTGAACAAAGCATTCCCTAAGTGCGGTTGAGAAGAAATCCGCCTTACCAACAAGGACTAGCTACATAGGCATCTCTATATCTATGGTTCGTTTAATTGGTTAATTGGTCAATCAAATTAGTGTATGATGTATTAGATGTTATTTCTGAAAGATTACCTTGAACCTCTATTAAAAATACTATGAGTGGTGTAGCTGTATGGCTATTGGTCGTAGGGTTAGTCTTGGTCTGGATGTTGGTGGTACAAATATCGATGTTGCTCTCATCGATGCTGATGAAGGCGTTGTTTCGTATTACGGTAAGTTCTCGAGGTATGTCTACACAATTGCCGAGGCTCTCATGATCGAGCCCGTGAGGCAGTATGTTGAGTCTGCGAAACGGGTTATGCTCAGCACTTCTAGGGTTCTCAACACATTTCTAGAAACAAAGTTGCCGAGCACTGTTCTCGTACTAGCCCCGGGACCAGGTCTACCATCGCCGACGAATCTTGCTGAGGACTGTATCATAGTTGAGGGATATGTCGATCCTCGTGGCATTATTCTCGAAGATGTAGATGCTGGCAAGGTTGCTAGGGCTCTGAAGGAGAGGAGTGTTGAGAGCGTTGCGATAGTGTCCAAGTTCTCGATCCGTAACCCGATTCTCGAACAGAGGATCTTTGAAGCGGTTTCTAGGATTGTTCCCCGGGAAAGGATCGCTGTTAGCTACAGGATTCCTTTCCTCGACTACAGGAGGAGAGCCGCAACGACTGTGCTGACAGCGAAGCTGAAGTCCGTGCTATATGATATGGTGCGAGAGCTTGGACCATGGTCGAAGAAGCTCTACTTCATAAAAGGTGATGGTGGTGCCCTGCCTCTCGAGCTGGCTATCGATGTTGCTGCTCTAGCGCTCGGGTCGAGCCAGGCATCCGTAGTCATTGGTACGCAAGCAGTTCTAGGCAACGTGACGGGTATCGTGATCGATGTTGGAGGGACGACCATCGATGTGGTTCCCATAGTGAACGGTGAACCGCTCGCAGCAACGCTCCGCTTTAGGGATTTCGATACCCATATCACTGTTCCGAGGTTCGAGAGCATTGTTGCAGGAGGCGACTGCGGTATAACCGTTGTGAGTGGCAGAGGTAGGGTCGTTCCTCGTAGAGTTGGTGCTCCAGCAGCTTTCGGTGGTGAACAAGCAACTGTTACAGATGCTCTGAATTATGCGCTCGAGCTCGACATAGGCGACCATACAAGGTCAAGGAGAATCGTCGAGGAGCTTGCTGGGAAGCACGGCATGGATCCAAGGGATCTCGCTTGGGATGTTGTAGATGATGTTGTAGATAGGGTAGTAGGGCTCGTCAAGAGGGTTGGTTGCCAAGGACCCTTGATCGCTACCGGCTACTTAGGTAAGTACATTGTACCACTCATAGCTAAGAAATGTGGTGTGAGCTACATTGTGCCAGAACATCACCATGTACTCAACGCTATCGGTGCAGCGACAACCTCATTCTCTCTCGAAGTAGGTGTGTACTATGATGGTGTTCGCGGGAGAGCTGTCTTCACGCCTACGGGTAGAATCGTCGAGACGGGCAGACGTTTCGTGGATCGGGAGTATGTTATTGAGATGGCTCGTGATGAACTCTTTAGCGTAGCGAGGAGGTTGGATGCTGAGGACTTTGTTGGTGATATAGAGGTTGTTCACTACGATGAGTTCACTGTCGTCGAGGGAGGTCTCCCACAGGGCATGATTGTGCACTGTATCGTCAGATCCAGACCCAAGGCATTGATAAGGATCGTTGGGTGATCATGAGTGGCTGTGAAGATAGCCTTGGTCTACGATGAGAAGTACCTAGAACACGAGCAGGATCCTACGCATCCAGAACGTAAAGAGAGACTTGCATACACGATGGCATACCTTGTCGAAGAAGGCGTTTTGTCAATGGGCATTGTCGACGTTGTGAAGCCTAGGCCCGCAACAAGGGAAGAGGTGCTGAGAGTGCATACCAAGGAATATCTAGAGTACTTGGAGTACCTCAATAGAGTCGGCGGCGTCATCGACCTAGACACCCCGGCGCCTAAAGGCTTCCTTAGCTACGCCCTCCTCGCTGCCGGTGGAGCTATCGTTGCAGGAGAGCTCGTTGTAAAAGGAATGTATCCAAGGGCGTTCGCAATGATACGGCCACCAGGACACCATGCAAAGCCGGGAGAAGGAGCTGGTTTCTGTTACCTCAACAACATAGCTATACTGACCGAGCATCTACGCGCTAAGTACGGTATCAAGAAGGTAGCCATCCTTGATTGGGATGCCCACTTCGGTGACGGTACCTATGACATATACGAAGAGGATCCACATGTGCTCTATATATCGATACACCAAGACCCATACACGTTGTATCCAGGCAGGGGGTTCATTCACGAGATAGGTAGGGGAGATGCTATGGGCACGAAGGTGTGTATACCAGTGCCTCCTGGAACAGGCGATGAAGAGTACGCATATGTCTTCGACGAGTTAGTAGCGCCTATCGTAGAGATGTTTAAGCCCGAGATCATACTCGTGTCAGCAGGGCAGGACTGCCACTTCTCGGACCCCATAACTTGGCTTGGAGTAACAGCCCAAGGCTACGCGAAGCTCATGTCCAAAACAGTCGAGTTAGCCAAAAAGGTGTGTGGCGGTAAAGTCGTAGCTGTGCTTGAAGGAGGGTACGGTGTAGAGGCAGGTCTACCTTACACAAACCTAGCGGTAATAGCAACTCTTGCTGAAGCCAATACCTCGACAATTAGAGAGCCTAGAATAGTTGTTGAGAGGTATTGGTGGAAGAGGAGGAAGACAATGCCGCAGGTAATTAAAACCGTTGAGAAGATCAAAGACCTCCTCTCGAAATGCATAGGCGTATTTCGAAAGATGTAGCCCGATCTATTGTGAACCCCAAGTAAGTGACATATAGTAGTCTCGAAGTTGTTGAGAACTCAATAGCTACGTACCTTCAGATCAGAATGTGAATAATGGCTTGTTCAGGCTTCCGCGTCTACTTATTCCTCCAGACTTTATATTTTCGCCCAAGCCCAAAGTGGTGACATGAAAATATGCCGGACTATATGGGGTACTCTTAAATCTTTTATGAACTAAAAAGGATTTTAAAGATTTATGGCGTGTATATATGATCAATTTTCATCCCGCCATGCTGTAAAAAAACCTTATTTACTATAAACTGCGAGGTATTAGGAGAGCTAGCTTTTAGGTAAAAGGCTTCCCTAAATAGCTGGCTTCTCTAATATAGGAGAGGAGAATTAGGTGAGAAAAAAGTATGTTTTGATCCCGTTAGTAGTAGCGTTGTTGATTGTAATGGCTTTCCCGGTTTTGGCGAATAGGCCTCCGAAACCAGCAGTAACAGGGGAAAGATACGATATCTTCTGGGAAAAACTTATCACCCAAAGTACGGGCTCCGTGAATGGAGCTTTGACGACATACCTGATTGGACGCATACTGACGAAGAATTGTTTACAAAGTTGACTGGCGCTGTCCTTCACTCTTGGGAAACGTTTGAGGATTATCCCTCATACACCTTTGTTGATAAACACGTTTTAGTCTATGATCAGAAATCAGGCCTCTACGTTATCAAGGGGTCGAGCATGGAGTTAGTCTGGATGCCGGATGGAACCTTACTGCATCCTGATGATGTGGACGAGTATCTAGAGGAAAACCCAGAAGCTTTCGTAAAGTATCATCTCAAGGACTATTTCATCGACGTTGCAAAGTTTGATCCAAATCTCCGGTGGATGATATACAGGCAATACAGTTACTGGATACAGACAGAGTGGACCAAAGAGGAGTACGGTTTCCCAGAAGAGGTGGGTGAGAGAATTCATGCAGAATGGGATCCCGAGAAAGAAACCTATGTGCCATCAGATAAACTCTGGCTAGGGCTCCAAACCTATCTTGTATTCCCAGAAGGTGTTGTGCCAAGCGATATACACGATGGATCAGGCTACGAATGGCTAATAGACATATACAATGCTTTCCCAGAAGAGTTCAAAGGATTCGACTATAAATGGCTACCGCCTTAGCCAACCGGCTAGAAACTAAGGAAACTAAGAAAAGTCCTTTTTTATAACTCCAATCCTCAAGCTAATTTAATTCCAAGCTTCAGATTTTTACTACTCCATTTTCTATAAAAGGATAACAAGTGTTGTTTAGATTCCTTAAATGTATAGCAAGTGTATTTAATATTCTGAAAGATTATATCCAGTTCTAGTGATGGCTAATTTATAGTGGTCTAGGAGATGTTTTATGGAGAGCCGGTATGGTTCACCTAGCGTCTTGGGGTATGTTGAGGCGTTTTGCCTGCTTAGAGAGGCTGCTCTATACATGATCATATCATCGTTGCTTATTGGTATAGGGTTTGTTGTCGTGATTGCAACTGTTGCTGTTACATGGTTTATGGCTTCTCCAAGGCCCTCGATACACATATCTACGCCAGGACACCCAATATCCACGACTATTGAATCCTCCTCGATAACGATGAGCATAACACCAGTACTCCTGGTAATTACGATGTTTGTCGTGCTTGTAGTAGGTGCTATCCTAGCCCTATATGCACTCTTTGGCAAGCTCTTGCCCGCAACCTCTAGGCTGAAAAACCTGGATCCCGAGTTTGGGACATCTGAGACACTTATAAAGATAGGTTTCTTGGTAGGACTATTGCTTCTCGTGATGGGTGTTGTTACGGCAATAGTATTTATTGGGATACCATTAATTTTTGCAGCAAAGATCATGCTCATCATAGGCTTGATAGGTATAGCAATAATGTGTTTTAAGATGAACAGCAGGTTCGGGTCAACAACCTTCCTGATCGCAGGAATACTGTTCATACTGTCCATAATAGTACCAATACTAGACTTCATAGCTTGGATACTAGTCTACGTGGAGAGTGGAACACTAATAGAAAAACTCCAGAGGCAACAGAGTCTTTAAGTAGGCCACCACATTATATACTTCACGCAAACAAGAAGGAATATTGATGATTTAAATAATAGAGCTCCTAGTTATCAAGTGTTAAGTCTACGACAAGAATCTGTGGTACAGTATGGCTCATGAACCTTGTTTCACCATCTTCAGGGCTATGACTAGCAATGGAATGTCTATCCCTAGTATAAGTGATGTTTCGTATAGTCGAGGCGAGCCTATGATTGTAGGGTTTGTTCCACTGAGGAAAAGCATTGCAGCAGCATACGAAGCACCAAAGCAGGCGAATATGGCAATAGCAACTAATTCAAGTCGAATACTTTTCCTATTAACAACGTAAAAGGCTATAGCTACAATAAGCGATATGAAGAATACCATTGTTTCCACATCCATGACTAACACCTAGATCTATAGTTCATCTAGAGATGGAAAACAATGTTATATAAGCGTTATGTCTTAGCGTATGTCTAGGCTAGTATAGAAGATGTTGAGTGTAAAGAATAGGTGTGAAATATCTCTATGCTGGTCACTAGAGCATACTACCGTGATCCCAGCAAAAATGTTTACCAAGGCCAGGTTATTGACTTCGATAAATATGGAAATAAGTTGTGGGAAGAATATCTAGGCAGTAAAGAGATTGTCAGAGCAGTCAGTGTTTCATGGAGTCATGATGGCACAAAACCGGCTGTAGACGGCTACTTCGGCAAGGTCTACGTCTTCGGTATGATTGGTATTGTCGACTCAGGTACAAAAACCACTACAACGTAACAATCAACAACTGCGTCGTAGGAGACCGAAACCCAAGCCATGGACACAACTATGTCTTCGACAAGCTCCACTACAACACAAACTACGCCAGAAACCCCGGGGCTACTAGTAACATACATAGCCGCCATAGTAGTTGTAGTAATAATTGCTCTCGCAATAATGATACGTAGAAAATAACACACAACTAGGCCTCATCACTCATAGGCTCTCCTGTGATGTAACAGATCTTCTATTCCTTCTCTCCAACTTTGTCTAGAACTTGCTTAGTTCGAGACATTGTCTAACGAAATAAAACTTAATTACATTCGTGAATCTAATTATTAGAGATGAATGTACTTGGTTTCGTTTACAGGCGAAGAGCTTTGGCTAGACTGCAAGAGATAAGGTTTGTGCTGGAAAAAGTGTTGGAGCGTCCTTTTGCTTGTGCTACTATTTCCAAGAGTATTATACGTGGTCAGTAAAGGTGAAGCTACATGACTAGATCAAGCTCTATGCCGGAGTTCGTTTTCGGAATTAAAGGTCTTGATGAGCTGCTTCCCGGAGTGTTGTACCGAGGAACAACGATTGTTATTGCTGGTCATCCCGGTGCTGGCAAAACTATTTTCGCCACAACTATCTGCTACAATAATGCACGCTATAGTAGTAAGAAGTGCCTATACATATCGTTCCAAGAACCCAAAATGAAGCTGTATAGGGTGATGAAGAGCCTTGGCATGGATCTCGAGGATCTGGAGAAGAAGGGTTTATTCAAATTCGTTAACCTACCCATTGCGGCTTCATGTGAAGTAATAGCTGATACCATAAGCAAGGCATTAAATGAGTATAAGCCGGATATAGTAGTTGTTGACTCTATAAACGCTGTGCTTGAAACGGTAGAGGACCCCAAGAGAAGGGCTTGGCTTCAGAACTTCTTCTACCAGTTGACAAACATAACCAACGGTCTATCCATAATTATTGCCGAGATCCCGTATGGTATGGAAAGGCCGGGGATAGGAGTTGTAGAGTTTGTATCAGATGCTCTATTCGTATTGAAACACTATGTAAGGGAGAATAAGCTTGCCAGGATACTCGAAATAAGGAAAGCGCGGGGAGCTCCGATCAGTGTAACTGAAGTACCGTTCCAGATAATGGAAGGTGTTGGTATAAAGGTGTTTGTTCCCCAAGTTTTGAGAGAGATCAAGAGTACTGGGAGTGTGTACAGGTTTACTATACCTGTATTTCAAGAGCTTTCCAGCGATATTCGTGGTGACGAGTCTATTCTAATTATGGTTCCTTCTTATACTAGGTTATGGTTCGATTTCTTGTGCTTAACATTAATGGATCTAGCGTTAACCAATAACTTGAGAATACTTTTTGTAAGCTACAAGCGTAGCGTAGATCATCTTATGGCTCGTGCAAGGGAACAATTTGTTAAGATATTCAAAGATGTAGAGATAGCGAACAGTGTCTTGGAGAAATATTTCGTGTTTGAATCGATCAACCCATATGCTATGTCTACGGAAGAGGATCTTCTGTATGAGACAGAGCTTGTGGTGAACCAAAATGTGGATGTGGTTGTGTTCCATGGTGTAGAAGTGCTTGTCCCAGAATTGATGACTGATCCGTATAAATACTATGACTCATTGGTTGACCAGCTCTATTATCTGAGAAGCCTTGGTAAGCTAGTTGTGAGAGTCTCGAGCTATATAGGCAAGGAACAATTCCGCATGTATGCATCGCTGGCAGACATCGTGATAAGGATATTCATGAGAAAAGAGCAAGAGAGGCTCGAACCATACCTGTTCATATGGAGAAGAGGTAGAAAACCAGCAATATTGAGACTTGAAGACGTTGAGAAAAGGGTGATGGAAGCGCTCCCGAAATCTGTTGAACAGTTTAAGAAATTGATAAAAGAACACGCTACAACTTCTTAACAACATCTTTCCTGCGTCCTATCCATGCTCAGAAGCCTTCGAACATGTGATCGATTCAGTAATGTATAATGATAAGGTTGAACTTGCCCCACATGGCTACTAATAGGATAGTGTTAAGACATGAGTGTAGAGAAGTGTATGAGATAGAGTATTGCAATTATACACCGCCCATTCCTCCAGCCATTACAGTATGAAGAACATTTGCCACTACACAGACTAGCTAAAGGAAACGTCTCTTATACTAGGAAAAGTAGGATCCTTGGAATAAGGGCGATTTGTAAACACATTTAAGGATTGTTCTATCTATCGGTACGATTACGTTCAATCAACAATACCTACTATACCTTAAGGAGAAATGGTATCTGGTGACGGTAAGGAAGAGTGCGAGGTACATAAAGCTTACCGAGAAAGGGAGGGAACTGCTCACACTACTAAAAAAGAACTACTATCAGATCCTGTTGGGATTTTTTCTAAGGCGAATGAGGCACGTAATATACCTACTCCTAGACTCCCAAGAATAGCTGTAGTAAGAGCAAACAACCCTAGGCATACACACTCCTTCCTAGAGAAGAGCAGGGAGATACGGGTTTAGAGGGTCATTGATGGCTCATATTGGGGGAAGTTCATTCCCTACAGTACATTAGAACGATCTCTAATCCTTCCCTAGTAAGTCCGTACGATCTACGTCCTTTCCCGTGAGGTTTCTCATAGACCAGGCCCTCTCTGACCAGTTGATGTAGTGCATCATACACGAGCCCCCTTAAGTGCCTTGGGAACAGTCTCGCTATCTTCTCCGGGGCCACGTGGCAGTGTGTTGATGTGCCACAGTATTCGTAGATCGCACAAAGCGTCCTTATGAGGAAGCTCCTATGTATCTTAGGCGACATATCTTTGTTGCCCTCCCAGTAATGATTCATGCCACAAAAGTATTTAAGGTTTAGCCTAAACTATTAGAGTATAGGGTTAAGTTTTTATACCTAGGCTAGTGATATTGTATTCAGGTCTACGGCGGGTGCACGTTATGGCAGGGTTATCGGAGTATGGTGTTGGCAGGGTCCTGCTCGCTGGTAAGGAGTACTTGAGCGTAGAGCTTGTTGTCCGCCCTAAGAAGGCTGGTGCCCGTGGTAAGACATACATCCAATATGTTGTCACGATCCCTAAGCCTGTGGCGCTAGAGCTCTATAGAATGGCTGGCGCAGAGAAGGATGAGGCCTTCAACGTAATAGCGCTTCTATCCCCTGCAGAATGGTATCATGGGCTGCTATGGCACCGTATGAAAAATGTTCTACCGAGGCTCCCTGAGAAGATAAAGATGGAGCTCTCGGCGCTAGGAATAAACCCTGAGGATCAGGACGAGACAGTACTAGTCATAGCTAAGAAGAAGCAGCTAGAAGAACTAGGGCTAGACCCCACCAAGCCAATAACACTAGTGGAGCTCCTGAAAAAGATCCTGGAGAAGAAGATGAGGACAACAATAGCTAAACTGGCATCATAACCAATACTCTAAATTCTTTCAATCCATTACCCAAGTTTTTCTAGACAATAAGATTAAATCTTGACGGAAAACACGTCTTCAGATCTAATAGATATGATTACAAGAAGCACACTAGCATATATCTCGAACATTACTATTATGCTGTAAATCCTTACAGAATTCTAGCCTGAGCTATTTTAGTCTGTGTAATAATTTTCTCTTCTCCCGATCTGACATATTCTCCCAACAAGGCGGACAACCATACTATAATCGCCTATGAATATATAGTATCAATAAGTCAGCCGATAACACGG
>Ga0180301_10000919_pt1 | contig 23058 bp, 22 predicted proteins | sample GuaBasSediGuay16_FD_121797 | JGI IMG/M metagenome (GOLD analysis project Ga0180301, IMG submission 121797) | Subseafloor sediment microbial communities from Guaymas Basin, Gulf of California, Mexico - Guay16, Core 4569-2, 12-15 cm | ecosystem: Environmental > Aquatic > Marine > Hydrothermal...
AAAAACATTAAACCTCATTTTGAAAGAAAAGCCCGACGTAATATACGTAAGTGGCCCACCAACCTATTTGGAGAGATATAGAGTAAAAGAAGAAACAATCAGAAAAGCGAAAGAAAACCTTACCAAACTTGCAAGGAACGTGCACCTCATAATAATAGATCATCACCTATTGAGGGACTTAGATTGGAGAGCGTGGATCCAGTCAGCAGCAGGGGAAGCAGAGATAAATAAACATGAGATAGTGTGCGTTTCAGAATATCTAAACAAGGAACCTAGACAGTTAGAGGCTAGTAGACAGATATTGTATCAGCAATATCCTCCATCAGAAGAGTTTGAGAAATGGAAAAACGACCAAGAAAAGAAAGAAGAAAAATAAAGCCTCCAATCGATTACCAGTTTTAAATTGCTTATGATGATCCAAACTTATATACTGTTACCTCTATTCTAATTAATAAACTGTAAAAATTTGAAGGGTGTATTGTTTGCAAGCTACATTATTTGGAAAAGTTCCTTTCATTGTGATCGATGTTCACGAGACTCGAGGTGAATGTGGAACCGCAAATATACTCATAAAGATTCTTGAGAAAGAGGAGATAACATACAGGATTGAACATTTACCAATAGGTGATTACCTCCTTCCAAACGAAACTGTAATAGAAAGGAAAACTGTGATAGATCTTATACACACTTTAAAAGGCTCGCAAAAAGGAATACCAAGATTGGAAAAGCAGTTAGAAGCTATGGCAGAGAAATACAGTAATCCCATACTTGTTATTGAGGGAGGACTAGCTATTAGAAAGGACCCCATAAACAAGTGTATATATGTGCCTCTAAAACGTACAACAAAAGACCATTTACATTACATAGTAGTGGAAAAAAAGGTAAAGTTTAGTCCAAAAGCTTACGAAGCCTTGAAGCATGAAATGGAGCAGAAAGGAATCGTGGTAATAGAGACCTTCGATGCACTGCACACCGCATTATTCATATGTCAGAAATTAAAGGAAATTTTAGGCGAAAAAGAAGAGAAAGGGCCTAAAAAACAGATACCAATAATTAGATTAAAACCTAAACTTTCGGATATTTCGCAGCAACAAATTTTCTTTTTAGCTGGATTACCAGGTATATCAACAGTACGTGCTCAAAAAATATTAGAAGTTTTCAAAACTCCAATAAAGGCTATTCAAAATATTGATAAATGGAGACAACTTAAAGGGATAGGCCCCCAAACAATAAAAGGGATCAAAAAAATATTATATACGGAATATAGTTCTTAATCTCTTACATGTTGAATGTGTCATTCTAAAATGTTTTACTTCTTAAAATGCGTTGTTTTAAATGGACATTAATAATGTTAACACGTTTCATGTACCCTCGAAATTTTTGGTAACATATACCAAAATTCATGATTTATTACCAAAAATACTTAAAAATTTTAGGAAGACCGTAGACATGGTGTAAAGAATGAATTTTAAAGGTCCTATTAAAAAATTGGATGAATTTGTTTGGGAAATTCCACAGAGCTACAAGCCTTGCATGCATGTTCCAGCGAGAATCTTTGCAGACGAATTTTTACTTAACAAAATGAAGACAGACTTAACTTTAGAACAGGCAGCAAACATTGCATGCTTACCAGGAGTATATAAGTATAGTATAGTCCTCCCAGATGGTCATCAGGGATATGGATTCCCAATAGGGGGAGTTGCGGCAAGCGATGCAGAAACGGGTGTAATTTCGCCGGGTGGAGTGGGATACGATATTAACTGTGGTGTAAGGTTGATGAGAACAAATTTGAATAAAGATGAAGTACGTAGGGTTTTACCCCAGCTTTTGGAAGCATTATTCAGAAACATACCTAGTGGAGTTGGAAGTACCGGGAAATTAAGATTGTCAGGCGCTGAATTGGATGAAGCAATGCAAGGTGGTGCGAAATGGGCTGTTGAACAAGGATATGGTTGGGATGAAGATTGGAAACATTGTGAAGAAGAGGGCGCAATGCCGGATGCAAACCCAGATATGGTATCATCAAGGGCAAAACAAAGGGGAAGACCTCAACTTGGAACTTTGGGTAGCGGAAACCATTTTCTTGAGGTACAATATGTAGATAAAATTTACAATCCAGAAATAGCTAAAAAACTTGGAATATATGATGAAGGGCAAGTGACTGTCATGATTCATACAGGTTCTAGAGGTTTTGGCCACCAAGTTTGTTCTGATTACCTCAGAGTTATGGAAAGAGCAGTACATCAGTATGGGATAAAGCTTCCAGACAGAGAGTTAGCATGTGCTCCAGCACATAGTAAGGAAGCTGAACAATATTTCCAGGCAATGCAATGCGCGGCTAATTTTGCTTGGGCAAACAGACAATTAATAACTCATTGGACGAGAGAATCCTTCCAAAGAGTATTCAGAAAAGATGCTGAGGACTTAGATTTGCACCTAATCTACGATGTAGCCCATAACATAGCAAAATTAGAGGAACATGCAGTCGATGGTAAAAGGGTTAAAGTATTTGTCCATAGGAAAGGTGCTACTAGAGCATTTCCACCGGGACATAGGGATATACCTGCTGATTATCGTGAAATGGGACAGCCTGTATTAATACCTGGAAGCATGGGGACTGCCAGTTATCTATTAATCGGAACAAAACAAGCAATGAAAATTTCCTTTGGTAGCACAGCTCACGGTGCGGGACGACACTTATCACGAGCTGCCGCAACTCGACGTTACTGGGGTTCAGCTGTGAAAAAGGAATTAGAGCAACGGGGAATATTGATCAGAGCCGCAAATATAAGGGTTGTTGCGGAGGAGGCCCCGGGTGCGTACAAAGATATTGATAGAATTGCCATGGTTAGTCATAAGGTAGGTATTGCTACCCTTGTAGCGCGAATGGTGCCAATGGGTGTTACAAAAGGATGAATATGACTTAGCATTTTCAAAACAAAAAGAAAAAATCTACCTCACTAGGTTATATATTTGAAAAACATTAATCTTTTTGCATTATTCTTCCTCTGACTCCCATTCTTGGTAGTAGTCCAATGCTGCTTTATACTCTTCTTCTCTTCCATTCTTTGTTACTTGGATTTTTCTCTTAAGTTCTCCCTCTACTACAATTATTTCCTCTTGTGGTGTATGTTTTATTTTAAATGTTAATTTATAATCTTCTTTGTTTTTTTCTGCTGGTACCGAATATCCACAATTTCTACAAACAAGTATGATTATTCCGTCTTTTTGTTTTTGAGGCACTAGCATGCTTTCACATTTTGGACAAAATTCCATTAATATCACTCCAGTAAGGTGTTAATCAAGTAACGTAGCACGTACCTAAAGATTATTTAAAGTTTTCGTATTTCTATTTCTTAAAAAGTGTTTTTCGTCAATTGTCGAACAATAACCGTGAAACGTCGAAATACTCAAATAGTCATTAAGATTAATCAGAGAGATATGAACTATAGAGATAATGGTCTAGAAAGAATAGCACAAAGTATAGCAGGTGAAATAATTCTTTCGGATGAGCCAGGAAAAGTTATGAAGAAATGGAGAGAACTTTTTCAAATTTCTCAGAAGGCTTTAGCACAGTTCCTTAATATATCTCCATCGGTAATCAGCGATTATGAAAGTGGCCGACGATCTTCACCCAGAGTTGAAACCGTTAAAAAATTTGTTGAAGCTCTAATAGAGGTGGATGAGAGAAGGGGAGGATATGTTACAGGTGCGCTGAAAAAATTAATGTCTCCAGAAATACCCTCTGATGTAATACTTGCCATTAGAGAATTCCCATATCCGGTCAACGCTAAGGAATTTGCGAATTATTTAAATTGTAAGATATATGCTTGCGAAGACGTCCTTGAAAAGGAAGTAATCTATGGTTACACTGCAGTGGATTCTGTTAACGCTATAATTAAGCTTTCCCCACCACAATTATTGCGTCTCTACGGCGCAACACCGCGGAGAGCTGCTATTTTTACTCGAGTATCAACTGGAAGATCTCCTATGACTGCGATCCGTGTGGCTCAAATGACGGGTGGGAAAGCCTTGAAACCAGCAATAGTAATTCTTCACGGATTAGAAAGAATTGATCCATTAGCTATAAAGATAGCAGAAATAGAACAAATACCGCTATTGGTATCAAGGATAGAAAATGTAGAGGAATTGGTTAAAAAATTAAGAAGTTTTACTCCATAGCCTTTTTATTAAGAATACTTCAGCTTAGAGAGAAACTGAATCATAAATTATTTAAGTATAGGGAGTTACGATTCCGTAGACACGTTATCTTAATAATGGGAAAATATTATAGATAAAACTTGTGATTCAGCTAGTCTCAGCAGGTGTAAGCCTTGATTGCTAAATCTCGATTAAAAGAACTATTAACTGAAGAAAAGTACAGGGTAAATCTATTTAGGGAGCTAGGATTCGTTAGAAAACAATGTGTTAAATGCGGAGGCTTTTTCTGGACTTTAGACCCTGAAAGGACTACCTGTGGGGATCCAGTGTGCGAAAATGGCTATAAGTTTATTGGCGAACAAAAAGGTAACTGGGATTACCACGAAACTATTGAACGTTGGTGTAATTTTTTTGAAAGACATGGACATGCAAGGATTAAGGAATATCCAGTCGTTGCGCGTTGGAGAGACGACATAACCTTTACTATAGCTTCAATTGCTGATTTTCAACCATGGGTAGTAAGCGGAATAGTTGATCCGCCAGCAAACCCACTTGTTGTTCCACAGCCTTGCTTAAGATTCGGAGGTAAAGGTTTTAATGATGTAGATAATGTTGGAAGAACGGGAAGACACTTTTCTCTCTTCGTAATGGGAGGACAACATGCTTTCAATTCAGACAAGTGGAAAGGCTATTGGATAAATCGATGCATAGAATTAAATTTCAAATTTTTAACGGAAGATCTTAAAATTCCTCCAGAAGAGATAACATATCGTGAAGATGTTTGGATTGGCGGAGGAAATTTCGGACCTTGTTTAGAAGCCTTTGCAAAAGGTCTTGAAATTGTTAATAATGTTTTTATGCAATACGAAGTGCTTCCCGATGGAAGCTACCAAGAGATGAAGATAAGGGTAATAGATGTTGGTTGGGGAATAGAGAGAATTTGTTGGTTTAGTCAAGGTACACCTACAGCCTACGAAGCGACTTTTGGCCCGGTTCTTGATTGGTTAAAATCACAAGTTGGTCTGAAAGCAGATGAAAAACTGTTAAGGGAATATGTAATTTATATGGGAATGTTAGATGTTAGTGAAATGAGGAATATAGACGTCATTAGGCAAAAAATATCTAAACAAATTGGAGTAAGTTATGTAGAGTTAAAGAGGGAGTTGGAACCATTAGAGGCTCTTTATGCCATAGCAGATCATACGCGTGCCTTAATTTTCGCCATAGCTGATGGCGCATTGCCATCCAATGTAGGTGGTGGCTATAATTTACGTACAATTCTGAGGAGAGCACTAAGTTTAAATGATCTTTATAATTTTGAAATAGATTTTCTAGAGCTGTTTTATAGACACATTGAATATTTAAAGAAGACTTATGAAAGAGTTCTAGAGGCAGAGGGGATAATAGATGATATATTTAAGGTAGAAAGGGAAAGATACTATGAAACTTTAAAGCGAGGAGAAAGTTACGTTAAACGACTACTACTTAAGAAAAGAAAATTGGATAAAGATGCCCTTATGGAGCTTTACGAGTCAAAGGGCATACAGCCAGAAACAGTGCAAGAAATCGGGAAAAAACTTGGTATACAAATAGATGTTCCGTCAGATTTCTATGTGACCATTGGAGAAAAAAGGGAAAGAAAAGAAAAGCCGCTAAAACAAGGGGAAGAAAAAATAAAGCAATACATCGAATCGCTACCCCCAACAAAAGAATTATACTATGAAGACCCCTATAAAGTCTCTTTTAGAGCCAAAGTTTTGAAAATACTTCAAAATAAATATGTAGTATTGGATAGGACGTGCTTCTACCCAACGGGAGGGGGTCAACTTTATGATACAGGAGAAATAAACGGTTACAAGGTTGTTAACGTACAAAAAGTCAATCATGTAATTCTTCATGAGATAGAGAGAAAAGCTGCTTTAAAGGAAGGGCAGGACGTTGAAGGAAGAGTAAATTTAGAACGAAGATTGGCTCTTATGCGTCATCACACAGCAACCCATATAATTAATGAAGCTGCCAGACGTGTGCTGGGTAAACATGTGTGGCAGGCTGGAGCGGAGAAACGGCCAGAAAGAGCAAGATTGGATATAACTCACTATAAGCTTCCATCAAAAGATGAAGTTAGAAAAATAGAGCTGCTAGCAAACAAAATAGTAATGGAAAATCGTCCTGTGCGTATCTTTTGGATGCCTAGAAACGAAGCGGAACAAAGGTATGGATTTAAAATATACCAGGGTGGAGTGGTTCCAGGGAGAGACATTAGAATAATTGAGATAAAGGGTTGGGACGTTGAAGCATGCGGTGGGCTCCACTGCGAAAATACGGGAGAGGTAGGCCCTATAAAAATAATTAGAGTAGAAAGAATCCAAGATGGTGTAGTTAGGGTAGAATTCTGTGCAGGAATTGCAGCTATTCACCAAATACAGCAACAGGAAGAATTACTAGAAAGGACCGCCGATGTTTTTCGTGTTCCATTAACACAAGTACCAAAAACAGCTGAAAGGTTCTTTAAGGAGTGGAAAGAGTTAAACAAAGAAATAGAAAAATTAAGGAATCGTCTTTCTGCGATGATAGCTGAAAAAATAATTAAAGAAGCGGAATCGGTGAAAGGATATAAAATTATAGTTGAAAGGTTAAATTTAAGCGAAAAAGAACTGGTTTCGATCATTGAAAGAATACTGGAACAAGAAACTAAAGCAATAGTAGTGCTAGGTGGTGGAACAAATAGAGCAATAGTTGTTGGAGGCGCTAAGGACCTGTTCAAAACGGAGTTATTAAATATAGTGAAAGATAGTTGTAGAGTGCTTGGTGGCTCAGCTGGTGGAAAGGGTAATATTGTAATTGGTGGTGGACCAAAAATACAAAATCTAGATGATGTGCTTAGAAGAATTTTCTTTCTAATAAATGAAAAAGTAAGATCTTCCACTTTTACATGATTTAATGATAAGTAGTTTACACATGAAATACTTTCAGTTATCTCTCTTACCTTCTTATCTGTCAGTTTTAAGGAAATATTACGCTTAGAAAAACAAAAAAGCGAAAATCTTAATAAAAACTAAAAGTGATCAAAATGAGGCAGCTATTTAAACAAGTAAGGATACATAAAATGTTAGAAATAATTGACGAAATGCTATTGAGAGGCTTTAAAAGAGAATATTTAACAGAATACCTCCTATTGCGATACGATCCATCAGAACTGGCTGATGCACTAATTATGATTAGGAAAAATGAACTGAAAAATCTTCCTAGATGATTTTTGTTATTTTAGCAAGCTTTGAGAACTTTAGTTAACTCGTATTTTTATTATGTCGTGTTTATTTTAGCTTAATTTCATTTCTTCGATCAATCATTGCATTAATTTCTGGTCCTGTACCAATTAATGTGACTGGGGTTCCTGTTTCGCTTTCGATCCTTTCAATGAAGTTCTTTGATTCCTTGGGAAGTTCGTTGTAATCCGTTATTCCACGAGCTTCCGGGAAGACTACATCAATTTTCGTTAGTGCAATTTGTGTTGCACCGTTTAACATAACAGCTCTTTTTGCTAGTTTAAAGTTGAATGGGGCTGATCTTCTTTTTCTTCCGGTTACAGTTGCTATTTCTAGCCATCCTCTCTTCTTAGCCTCCTCTTCTGAGAGCTCTTCTTCAAGCGGTCCGGATCCTACTCTTGTTACATAAGCTTTGAAGACTACTATTACATCGTTAACTTTTGTGGGGCCTATTCCTACGTCGGAACAAGCAGCTGCTGCACATACATCTTTTGAGGTAACAAAGGGATAAGTACCATGGTAAAGGGATAGATACGTGCCCTGTGTGCCTTCAATAAGGACCATTTCCCCACGGTCCATGACCTCATTAATTTCTAATGGTACGTCTGTTAAATATGGTTGTAGTTCTGGTACATCCTTTGCAACTTTTAGTCTTCTTAGTGCTCTCTCGGCGTTTGCGGGTCCACATCCACTTCCAGTGCTACCAATTTTTCCGCGTAAATGCGAAGATCCTTTGTCCTCCTTTATGTGTTTTTCTTCGATAACACCACACTGATAATCTATACCAACGCGATCTTTGCAATTTACCTCTTCGATTTCCTTAAAGAAGATCTCTGGGTTAACAAGCACGCCTGGTCCTATTAAAAGTCTTGCCTTTTCATAGGGGAAACCGCTGGGAATTTGCCTTAACTTAAAAAGTTTGCCGTTAATCACCACAGTGTGACCAGCATTTGTACCGACCCCAGCTCTAGCAATAATTGCTGGTCTATCTTTAAGAGCAAGATAGGATATAATTTTTCCTTTTCCCTCGTCTCCGAAAAATCCACCAACAACCACTTCACATGGCATTTATATCCCTCAGATTGTGCTGCTCTTCCTCTTATAAATTTTCTGTTTTCATACAATGCATTACTGGATTAGCTTAAAAACAACGCATCTAACAATAGCATTAAATAAATACTTCAAGAGAGTCTTGTCAAAATAATTATTGTTAAAATGTTTAAGCAAAAATAAACGAACAATGTTCTCATAAAACTTGAGTTAATTATAAATAATTACAAGAATGAGATAGCTTTTTAACTGGTTTAATAGTGTAAATTACTTGGTCAATGATTGATGCTTCCGGCTCTGAAAGAGTGATGAGAAGGCATTTGGATGAGACTCTTCAAAACCGTATCTAACTCGAATTTATATTACAAGTTAAGTAACCGTTTCTACTTGTGTAAGAAGAAGTTATCTGATCATTTAAAATTAAGGAATTAAAGTGGCATTTAGTGCGGTCATGCTGCCCATTTATCATCCTTGCTTATGGAATAGCTATAAGCTCATGAGACCGTCGTTTAATCATTCCGCATATTAACAAATTCATAGTTGGGTTAAAATACCTATCGCAAAAAATAGATAGTAAATTATTCCATAATATCTTAAAGTTCTTTATCATATCACTTATACCTTGGGGAAATAGTTAATTTGTTGTGAGGTGTGTAACTTGACGAAGTATATATTTGTAACAGGTGGAGTAATGTCTGGTATTGGTAAGGGGGTCACTACAGCTTCGATTGCTAAACTTTTTCAATTTAGAGGCTTCAGTGTTGACGCTATAAAGATTGACCCCTAACACGGCTAGATTTGTCTAGCCGTGGGGGAATTTAAATGTTGATCCAGGTACTCTTAACCCAATTGAGCATGGAGAAGTTTTTGTAACCGAGGAAGTTTGGGAATTTACGCCAGCCGACGGGTTTAAGTTTAGAATATCTGAGATTGATCAGGACTTTGGAACCTATGAAAGGTTTTTGGATAAAAATATACATCCTTGTAACAATATTACTAGTGGTCAGGTTTATTTGTCAGTTATTCTTCGCGAACGAATTGGAGAATATCTTGGTAAAACTGTTCAAATAATACCTCACATTACTGATGAGATAAAGAACAGAATTAGGCAAGTTGCTATGAGAGAGAAGCCAGATATATTAATCATTGAAGTGGGTGGGACGGTGGGTGACATTGAAGCTATGCCTTTTCTTGAAGCTATAAGACAATTTCGATTAGAAGAGCCGAGAGAAAATACCGCATTGGTTCATGTTACCCTTCTTCCCTTCCTTAAAACTGTTGGGGAATTAAAGACAAAACCTACTCAACACAGTGTTAAGGTTCTTCAAGGTATGGGTCTTCAACCCGATGTTATTGTCGGTAGGGCTGAAATTCCTCTTAATCTGAAAATAAAGAAAAAAATTAGTTTGTATTGTAATGTTCCTGTAGAAGCTGTGATTTCAAATCCTGATACCGATTGTATATATGAACTTCCGCTTCTTTTTGAAGAACAGGGTCTTGGAGATTATCTGTCAAAAATCTTGAATCTTCAGGTCCGTTCTCCTTCGCTCCACGGCTGGAAACGGGTTGTGTATAAATTTAAGAATTTTAATGACACTGTGAAAATAGCAATGCCTGGTAAATATACAGCTATTATTGATAGTTATATTTCAATTAATGAAGCTTTAAAACATGCGGGGGCACATCTAGGGGTAAAAGTATTACTTGAATGGATTGAAACTGAAATATTTGAAGAACACCCGGAGAAACTAAATATACTGGATAATTTTGACGGTATTCTTCTCACACCTGGCTTTGGTAAGAGAGGAGTAGAGGGCATGATCGCAACTGCAGACTACGCCATACTCAAAGGAAAACCGTTCTTGGGAATATGTTTTGGTGCTCAGCTTTTATTTATCGCTTTTTGCAGAAGGATGTTAGGGTTAAAGGATGCAAACAGCACAGAAATTGACCCAAATACCCCACATCCCGTGGTTGACATGCTTCCAGAACAGCGTAGAGTTGGAGCAAAGGGTGGAACAATGCGATTGGGAGGCCATAAAATCTGCATCAGGAACGGAACAAAACTTTTTGATGCTTATGGAAAAGAAGTCATTGTGGAAAGGTTCCGGCATAGATATCATATTATTAGAGAATATGCAGAAAAAGCTGAAAAAAAGAACTTGATTATTTCAGCATATGATGAATCTGGTAACATTATAAACGCAATAGAGCTTGCTAATGACTCTTGGATTGTAGGAGTTCAATTCCATCCTGAGTTCAAGAGTAGACCCAATAGACCTTCCCCCCTATATGTTGCATTTATCAGGGAAGCTTTAAAACACAAAAAGAAGAGAAGAGAGGCAAACACCAATGTTTGATTTACAAAGGCAACTGAAAAATGTTGTAAAAAATCTGGTAGAGATTGAAAGAAGTAAAGAAACTTTTTGTAGCATTCTCAGATCTGTTAAAACAAAGATAGAATTTTCTTTCCTTCCTCAAATTGGTCGATTAGATTTATTAGAAAATAAATTCGCATATTCTGTTACGCCCACTAATCTTAAGGGTCTTTGTGTAGCTGGAGTCGATGGCGGAGTTGTTAGCCGATCTCTACACTGTGCAGATATAATTATTACTAGGGCTGTAGCAGCTATCTTTAGATTTGAATCTGAAAATGGTCCCTATGTTGAATATTTTCCAGATAAGTTTCCAGAACCAATAATAATTGTTAATATTACTCCGTTAAGCAGAATTAATTCAGAAATAAATGCTAATTTAGAAAGACTTAAAGCCGAGTTGGAAGTTGCAATTAAGGTTCAGGATGAATATACCATTGATGCGATTCTTCTCAATGGATCGATTCTTCCACAAATTACAGATAAACCCTTCACTTCAAACGTATTATTAACTAGAAAGTATGATGAAATTCTAGATTTATATTTGAAACTCTATGAGAAATCTATGGAAACAGATACGATTTTAGCTGGAGTAATTGAGGATAGTAGAAGTACAAGATTTATGCAAATTATAAATAGGATGCTCCCTCACCTAATTTATAGATACCCCGAACTTAAGGACTTGCTAAATTTTGACTATAGACGGGTATTAAGATTAATGAGGGATTCAGATTTTCTATTTCGCTTCTTAGATGTAGGCGAGAGGACTTTAGCATTTCACTATTCCGAAAGTCCATACGAACACCCGATTCTAAGAGATCTGAAAGAGAAAGGTTGGGAACCGCCAATTACAGTTTTTTATCTCAAGACTGTAGAGTTTGATGTCCCTATTCGAATAGAATATTTAACATCCAGATTTGATCCAGTAACTTTAGCAAATAGATTAGCTTCGATAATTTACCCGCTTTCAAGCTATCATCCAGAATACGCAACCCCTTCAGTTATAATTGAAGCCGATGCGAGAGCAAGACTTCTTGAATCCGACCTTGAAATTATTTATGACAGTTTAGTCCATGCTATGGGGTTAACACCATCGTTGCTTAAGCTTAGACGAGATAGAAGGCCTTTTTAACACCAGCTTATGCACTAATTTTAGCATGGACTACGTCTCCACTAAATTGATTGCATAAGAAAGAATTTTATAGTGTTTTATTTTTAAAGACATGGGGGTATAATGTGAACAGAGAAATAGGAACGGTAGTATGTACAGGTAATGGTCCAAGCGCAGCCGAATTCAGCTTTGTGGTTACAAATACCTCCATGTCTGTACCTGTTAGAACTGGTCAATTTGTTGAAGTTAAGACCGATGAAGGGTTAATGATCGCTCAGATAACTGAAATAGTAAAGACCAATAGGTATTTTATGCACGCTGAAGCGGTTAGAGAATATGAAAAAGGAGGCAAACCATTAACTACAATATTCCCAGTTGATAAATGGGAATACATTATTGCTAAGGCAAAACCACTTGCAATAAGTGTAAATGGACAGTTAGAAAGGGTAACCTTCCCACCATCGCCGGGAGAAAAAGTTAAAATTGCAGATAGAGATACGCTGGCAAAGTTTTTGGGATTAGACTTAGAGAATGGTATAGAACTTGGTATGGTTCGTTATCATAACATACCAGCAAAATTAAACCTCACAAAATTACTTCAAAAACATTTAGCTATTCTCGCAATTTCTGGAGCTGGCAAATCTTATCTTGCATCCGTTTTGACAGAGGAGTTATTGCTACGTGATCCTTCAAAGGGAAGGGTCGCAGTTGTAATTGTAGATGTTCATGGAGAATATGTTTCTTTTGCTGAAAAAGCGGAAGGTAACGATTATGTGGACTTTTCTGGTAAAGTTTCTGTTTTTAAAAGTTCCTTCTTCCAAATAGCCGTTCCCCAAATAAGTGAAAGAATGTTTGGAGAATTTCAACCGCAAATATCGCCAATTCAGATAAGAGAGTTAGGAAAAATTTTGAAAAACCTTAAGACGAAGATGTACAAAACGGGAATTCCTTATTCTCTTCAAGATATTATAGAGGAAGTGGAACATGACGATAAAATAAGTCCGCGAACCAAGGAAGCGCTTCTTGGATGGTTATACGACTTAGAAGATACAGGTCTTTTTGGACCGGTTGAATCTCCAAATTTGGAAAATATCGTAAAATTAGGCCATGCAACAATAATTGATCTGAGTGAAACAATAAGTTTAAGGAAAAAGCAGATTTTAGTTTCATATATTGCGCGAAGACTTTTTGACATGCGTAAGCAGGAGAAAATACCGCCATTTGTATTGATCTTAGAAGAAGCTCATCAGTTTTGTCCTGAGGCAAGGAAAGAACTCGCAATATCAAAAGGCATTATAGAGACTATTGCTAGAGAGGGGAGAAAGTTCTTTGCGTCTCTCTGCCTCGTAAGCCAAAGACCTGTAAAACTATCAACAACGGTACTATCGCAGTGCAATACTCATATAATTCTCCGCATTACAAACCCCTACGATTTAAAACATATAGGTGAGAGTAGCGAAGGAATAGATAGAGCTGTATTAGATATTATTACAACACTTAATGTAGGTGAAGCTTTAGTCGTGGGTGAAGCTGTAAACTTTCCACTATTTGTCAAGATTAGGAGAAGAAAAAGCAAGGAACCGAAACACGCACTAAGCTTGGAAGAGGCAGCCAAGAAATATGAAAGACGGCTAACTTAAATTGTTTCCCTTAAAAATTTCGTCATTCATGCTAGAACTTATGGTTAATATTGCGTGCACTTAAATCTGCAACAATAGAAAGAAAAAAGATTGTAAACTTAATTAAGGCAGTAAAAGGAAAATGAAGATCAAAACGTGTATTAGTTTAAGAGAACAAACAAAGAATTCATTTGATCTTAATAATTATTCTTTCAACTGCAGGCTCACAGACTTTTCTTACACCATGCTCACCAGGTTCATATTTACTTTTAATTAAGCCAGCTTTCTCAAGGATCTTAACCTGGGCGCTGATATTGGCTTCTGTTTGGTTTAGTACCTCGGCGATCCTACTTACGTCCATTTTTTTCTCTCTAAGTAGTTTAAGGATTTGCCAACGTGTTTTTGATGCTAGCGCTTTTGCTATTTTTGCAACACTTTCATCTTCTACAACGAGTTCCTGCATAGAATAATCACCTTATGTATTTTGTTTTATTTGAGTTATTTCTCTAAGTGAAAACTTATAAATTTATCTTTTTTATCTATCATTTATATTTTCTCAATTAAACAAAAAATATAGTTTAGAATAACAAAATAATATATATAATATTAACAGCTCTTTATTACTTTTATATTAATTGAAAACCAAAATTATATTATCGTTAAATAATTCTCTTATTTTTGGGTAATTCAAAGGATGAAGAGCTATACATCTGAGAAGCGAAGAAGCTTAATATGCTATGCTCACTAAATAAATAGGAAGCTTGCTACTTAAAATATTCTTGGAACTCTTAACATTGTCAACTAGAACGTATGAATATTACACTTAAATATTATTAATTTTAAAAGCTATAAAAGGGTGATTGTAAGAAGAAACTGTAAGGTTGGCCTAAATCTTTAACTTTGTTGATTATATTTTTAGAGCAACTGTTATGGTCAATAAAAAACTTTTGTAGTGGGTTATTGGTGGTTCTTAATGGAAAATGAGAGAAAAATCATTATGGGGATAGACATTTTACCGATGAAATCCCCTTCCTCGAGAAGAAGACCAAAATACGCTGTTGTAATTTTTGAAGGTGATAAACTTATAGAGAAAATCGATGAATTGAGTTACTACAAGCTTATAGAAAAAATCAATAAAATAAAACCAGATATGATAGCTATAGATAATATATTTGAACTTGGCTCCGAAGAAAAACATATAATAGATTTTATGTTGAAAATACCAGCACATAGCAAATTAATTCAGGTAACAGGGTCACCGCTGCATGGAATGGAGCCACTTCACAGGTTAGCAAAGAGACATAACATAAGTGTTCCAAGCAAGGCATCTCCATTGGAAGAAGCTGAAGCTTCGGCACTGCTTGCGGCAAAAGGAGTAGGATACTTGGTTTCTGCCTTCGAAGAAGAGACACAAATAACGGTAACGCGAGGAAGAAGTTTAGGGCCTGGGGGATGGAGTCAAGATAGATACCGGAGAAGATTACATGCACTCGTGCAACAGGCAACGCATCAAATAGAGAAAACACTTACTTTACACGGGCTGGATTTTGATTTATATGTGAAGAGATCTGAACATGGAATTGTTAGAAGCAGATTTATTGTTTATGCAAATTATGATGCCGTGTTAAATCTTATAAAGCCTGTAAAGGGGCAAGATATCCAAATAAAGGTAGCTCCTGTTCAAAAGAAACACATAGAATTTTTGCCATTACAATATTCGGATATAAAGATGAGAGAAACAAAATATGTTATAGTTGGAGTAGACCCCGGAGTTACCACCGGTGTTGCAATTTTAGACATAGATGGTAACATACTGGAAGTGCGTAGTGGAAAGGAATTAACGAGAGGAGAAATTATAAGACTAATCGCTAAACATGGAATTCCCACAGTGATCGCCACAGATGTGAAACAAGTACCTCAATTTGTCAAAAAATTAGCAAAGACTCTAAATTCACAGTTATTTCAGCCTCCAAGACCGCTGACCGTCGTTGAAAAAAGAACACTTGTACAAGAGTATCTTAAAAAACTAAATATGGAAGGAATGCCTTTCGATTCGCATCAACGTGATGCTTTGGCAGCCGCAATAAAAGCCTATCAAAGCTTAAAAAACAAACTTAACCGTGTTGAAGCCCATATAAGAGAGATGGGAGCTAATATACCTATTGACCTGGTAAAGACGCTGGTTATTCAAGGAATACCCATTAAAGACGCAATAAATAAGGTAATTCATGAACTAGAGGAGAGAAAAAGGATAGAAAGAGAAAAAAGAGAAAAACCAGTGAAAATTGTGGAGAAACATGTGAGCCCTGAAATTTTAGACTTAAAAGAACAATTACGATCCAAAGAGAAAATTATTAGTAGACTGGAGGAAAAACTTCGAAAACTAAAGTCGGAAATAAATGAACTTAAGATGGAAAATCGAAAGCTAAAAGAGTTAGCAGAGAAAATATCATCTGAGCAGGCTATTGAAATTAGAAAGATGAAAGAAATCTTACTAAGGGAAAAAGAAATAGAGAGATTAAAGAAAGAAAATTTGAATCTTAAAAATGAAATATCAAAGCTTAATGAAAAAATTGCACAACTAATCAGAATGAAAATCATGGAGACAAGAGGATTAGCAATACCGTTAAAAGTAATAAAAAGATTTTCCCAGGAAGGAATAATGGAAGCTGAAAAGGAAATCGGAATAAAGAAAGGAGATGTCATATTTCTTTTAGATGCCAGTGGAGGAGGGCCCTCAACTGCTAGACTACTTATTGAAAAAGGTGTAAAGGCAATAATATGCGGAACACAAATGAGCCACATGGCGTTTAGAGAATTTTTCGAAGCGAAAATACCAGTACTCTCGGCAGATGCGGTAAATATAAAGCAGGTTGATGAATTTGCGATAATTGATAGGAAAGAACTTGAACAAGCTATTAAAGCACGTTTAAGAGAATATTCAGAGATGGAGAAAAGAGAGGTAGAGGAAAAAGTCGAGAAACTCCTGGAAAGTTATAGAAGAGAAAGAGAATTCGCGTAATTATCACAGGTTTTCACAAAATTAGTTTAGCCTTCTTCCCAATCACCTTCGGTAACGTCCGGCTTAATAAATAGTATGTTATTTCCCCTAATGAAAATTTCTCCATATTTGGCTTTAGGCTCCCCTTCTTCAACCTCTTCAGCACCACTAAGAACCAAGTTCATATAATTATCCACTTCGATAAGCCTGCCCTTATATTCTAGGCCATTTTTTAATTTAACAAGAACTAAATTGTTTATTGATTTTGCTAGTAGTTTAAGCGGATCCTTTTCCATGTAACACATGCCCCCTGATTCTCGAAAAAATGTATAACTCAAACAATAAAAACCTTGCTGTCTATTCATGTACAAATTTTATTTTAAACCGATTAGTAACGTATTTTTTTAAATTTTCCCGAATCCATAGATATCCTCGCTACCAAATGACCCTAAAACCTCTATATCCTTTAAGCCAGCTTTTAAAAGCAGCAATTCTAGATCTTTCGTGTTTAGGGATTTTGATAAGACCGATAAATGCAGCATACTTCCCTTTTTACAAACTCTAATTACTTCACTTAGTGATACCACAGGGTTGGGTAAATTTTGGAGCAAAGTGACACTAAAAGCACCACAGAAAACTTTACTACGTAGAGGCAAAAAATCAGAGTCACAACAAAGAAAGAAAACACCCGGCAAAGAAACAAACTTCCTCGCTTCTCTCAACATTTCAATGGAAAAATCAACACCAACCACCCTAAACCTTTTCACAGCAAGCAATTCGCAAAGCAAACCGATTCCGCAACCCACATCAACCACTAAAAATTTCTCACCATACAACTTTTTAAGAAGAACCCCGTACTTAACCATTTGAATATCCCGATACCTCCTATCATAAAGCCTCGCAGTATTATCATAAAGAAACCTCACCCTCCGCTTTTTCTGAAAATCCAACGTCTACCCTCCACAGATCAAGCATCATCCAAAACAAAATAATCATTAACAAAACAAAATATAGCAACCATTAAACATGCAAATTAAGGGCCTCAGCGTAACTATGACCAGTCATGGTTTCCTCCTTGCCGGATTGTCGTCATCGGCCGCTTACATGTCGTATTATTTCTGAATTTTATCGTATTTACATTATTGGGTGAGTTATTTAAGTTTTCGCTTCCAAAATTATTTGGCACTTCTAAGGCTGCGTTTTATGTCTCTGATTAAGGCAGTTTTACAGATTATAGAATGTTTGAAGCCTTTTCTCTGGCAGACAGATTTCCTTACCCCACTCCAAAAACCTATTTTTCCACCCGTAATACTTTTTAAGACGGAGAAAACTGGAGTAGGGAGCTTTAACATCGTAGCCATTTTCGACTACAATGAGGCCCGTGCAGCCTTTCCATCCCCAACCGGATTTTCTAAAGGCTTCAAGATTCTCAGGACTTCTCCATCCTGTGGGATCTTTCAACAAGTTGTGACCTTTGTAGTTTGGAGCAATTGCGGTCCAACACTTTTCATCCAACTTGAGAAACTCTTCAAAGCTGATTTTTCCGCTATAAATTTCTTCTCTCTTCCATAGGCTAATGTCCCATATTTCTGGGTTATCTTTGAGTTCTGATAGGAGTTTTATTGCTTCTTCGGTCGCTTCAACACTTAAGGAATACATAAAACATCTACCATTACTGATGTCGTAGATTAGGTCTCTAGCCATTTTATTAACGATGGTTACAGCTTCGGGCAATATGAGGGAGTGTTTTGCTAAAACTCTAACCCACGTCTTTTTACCCTTTCTTGTCCTAACTGGTTTCTTTCTCCAAGCATTTTCATATTCTGAAATCTTTAGCCCATTGTCGTCGATGTAAGTGTGCTTCTTGGCAAGTTCTCCAGTTTTAACAACGTAGTACTTGTATCCTTCGTATTTGATTAATGTTTCAATGATATAGAGGTTTTCTTTTACTCTAAACACTTTACAATCTCTGAAGATGTCTGAGACTATTCTCCATCTATCATCTAAGTTTCCATTTACCCAAATCTCTCTAAAATCGGCTTTAACATCTTCAGGGATATTTAATGGGTTAACTTCTCCGGAAAAAACAGGAAACTCGGCATCTTCAATAGTAATATGATAAAGGTTGCCTACGCCGCTTTTACACCAATCGACAAGTCCTTCGACTGCACTGATTACATTTATAATATTTTCAAGATGAAGAAAAACAAGAGATTATTTTTAAGGCGAAGAATGTAATCAGTGCAGGGACTACAAAACTTTAATATAGGATTACTTGGCTGCCTATGGCTTCTCCTGGTATTCCCTTTTCCATTCTAGCTCTGAGTGCACCGTTTTTTCCATGTGTTGCTATTATTTTTCCTTTTATTCGTTTTCCTTTGGGTGATTCCCATATTATTTTTTTGCCTATGAGTTTTGCTGCTGTTTTCTCGGTGTTTATTCCGGGAAATTTTACTAAAATCTCATTAGTCTTTTGGCTGTGTTTAGCCCGTCTATAATTTATTATTACACCTGTTAGTCCCTTTAGGATTGAAACGCTCATTGTGGTTATCCCCTCTTTCTAGGGAAAGACTTATACTTTTAAATTTTTAGTTTTTTAAGGTGTTTTTAAATGCGTATTATTGCAGCTGATAGTGGTGGTGCAATTCTTGAAAAGGGCTATGAACCCATTTGCATAGTTGGTACAGCGGCTGTCTTAGTGGAACCACCTTATCGAAGCCCGTCTGTAACGCTTTGGAAGCCGTTTGAATATAACTTAGACGAAAGGAAGCCTATATTGAATGAATTGTCATTTTGCTTAGAGCTTTTTAAGGAACACGGTGCAGATGTCATTCACTTAGATATAAGTTTAGGTGGAATTAACCTTTTCGATTTGGATGTTAAGAGATTGGCTGATTATAAGATTTCTCCTAAAGGTAGGAGAGTCCTTGAAAACCTTGTACCAAAGTTAAAAAATGTAGCAAAGAGTTTTAATGGTATAAAAATTTTATTAATTGGGAAAGAGAGTTCAGCTGTTAGAATTGCTGAGTTAACAGCTGGGATTTACGGTCTTCTATATGTAATTAGTAAATTTGTAAACGAGGAGAGGGAAAAAGTTTTTTACGGATTACCACGGGAATGCTCCATACTGGTTAGTAAAACTCATTTAACTATTAGGTCCCTTAAAGCCTCTGAGTTTGATATTTCGGTAACAGTGGATTTACCACGGGGTATATTGAATATTGTTGAACTTTTGGAATATCCTAATCCTATAGCTTCTGGTTTTAGAGTTATTGAGTTGAGGAGGCAGGGTTCAAATGGTGTTTCTTAATGTAGTGTTTTTAGGTCCTGCGGGTTCAGGTAAGACTACTTTAACTGCGGCATTTGGAAAATGGTTGGAAGATAAAACAGATTATACGGTTAATTTCATTAATTTGGATCCTGGATGTGAATATTTGCCTTATGAGCCAGATTTTGATGTAAGGAGCATAATTACTACAAGGGACATCATGGTTAGGGAGAAAATGGGGCCTAACTCTGCTATGATAAGAGTTATGGAGCTTATGGAAAACCATGTTGAAGACATTATTGCAAATATAACTAAATTACCTGGAGATATTTGTTTGGTTGATACACCTGGACAAATGGAGATTTTTGTTTTTCACACAGCCGGACCTAAAATTATTAAAAGACTTGAAGACGTTGGTCGTACGGTTAATATTTTTCTACTTGATGCTACTTTGGCATCAAAAGTTTCTGGTTTGGTAGTTGCAGAATTGATGAGCATTGCAGTCCAACTTCTAATGGAAATTCCAACGGTGACCGTTCTTAGCAAAATAGATAAAATTGATAGAGAAGATATAGATAGACTTATTTTAGACGTTGAATATTTAAAAGATGCTCTAAAAAGGGAGAGTAGAGGTGTGATCGCAGATTTGTCCCTCAAGATTTCAGAGGTTATCGAAGTTTTAAGAGGTGCACTAAGAATAGTTAAGGTTTTTGCGGTTAGTGGTATAGGTTTTGATCATTTGTATGACTTAATTCACGAGATCTTCTGCACTTGTGGAGATTTAACATAAATAAATGTTTGGTGATTGATGTGTCAAAAATATTGAAAATGGTTTGTGATTCAAGCTTTCTTTTGGGCGTTATTAGAGGGGATAAGAAGGTCGAGTCTCTTTGGAGTAAGATAAAGAGGGGGGAAATTAAATTGTTTATTCCTTCGATCTCATTTGTAAACTTTTGCTCGGAACTTTTAAAAAATTCAGAAGAACGTTATGTAGATGTATTTCTAGCTGCTGTACGGGCAATGCTTAATATAAAAGTTATACCGATTGATCTGGGTATTGCAGTAGAGGCTGGGCATTTTATGCATAAGGGATTAAACTTCGAGGCAGCTATTGTAAGCGCTATTGCTTTAATGTACAAGTTAGATGGTATAATTTCGGTAAATAAACAATATTATACAAAAGAATTAAACATTCCAGTATTCGATGGATGAAAAACATTTGCGAAAAATTGGTGTTCATTAATGGAATTCTTTATTTGTAATAATGTCTAATATATTGAAGTACAGTTTTTATAGCGTTAATTTTCAGAGCAAATCGCTGTGCTTGCCTTACACTCCTTAAAATATGTCCATCATTTATAATTTCATCAACAGCATTAAGTAAGATTTTTAAATTTAAATCTTCTTGTTGAATTACCTTCGCAATTCCCATTTTCAGAGCAGATTTTGCATTTCCCTGATGTTCACTGTGAGCTGGTGTTGGAATCAGTATTAATGGCTTTCCGAAGTATATTGCTTCAGCCACGGTGTTATGTCCCGCTCTGGAAATAATAATATCACATGCTTTTAACAATACATGCCTATCTTTAAACCAGTTATAGACAAGCAAGTTTTCCTTTTTGTATGCTGTTTCAGGCTTATCTGGGTACCCCCTTGTTAGAACAATCTGATAGCTGTCAGGAAATTTTTTGAAAATGCTTTCTAACATAGCGTTGATCAGGAATTTCTCCTTTTTTGTGCCTCCCATCCCCGCGTAAATTAATGGTTTATTTTCATTAAAACCTAATTTCTTCTTAAGTTTGTGAGATGGTGGAAGTTCTTCAGGCCTTTTACTTATTATAGGTCCTATTAACTTGGCCTTTTTTTCAAGGATCCTCTTAGGGATCTTTAGATTTTCCCTGGCTATTGTATAGGGTGGAGGGAAATCTGGAATAAGGATGATGTTTGCAAGGGACCACCAGGGGTAAAGTGTATACATTATGACAAATTCTCCGAAATGTTTCAGCTTTTGTTCCAATTCTGAGAGGGTTCTACGGTGGGGGATTAACATCTTAAGTTGGTGTAACATTAGTATAGATGGTTTTCCGAGAAGACGACAAGCTATGAGAGGAGAAAGTCTTGAATCTGATATGACAATATCTGGGTTAAAGGTTTTTAATAGTTTTAATTCGGTTTCTATTTGCTTAAGAAAAGTACGTATATGCTTCATAACTTTTGTTGCGGTTGTTTTAAGATCTACAGCTCCATCTTTAGTTTCTTCAAACTTTATTTCTGGTACTTTCACCGTTGGTAAGTTTTCTGTTCGAAGAAATTCTACAGCATCCCCGTATGTGGAGAATAAGACCTGACCTCTCTCCTTTAAAATTTCTTTTGCTATAGGTAAACATCGGCCAGCGTGGCCAAGTGCAACGCCACATGGGGTAAAGTATACTTTCATAGCTATCCCGTTGTTTCGCTTATGATATTTCTTTACGTTTTATAGGTCCACGAGGCGATTCTTCTTCAAAAATTTCTGCTTGAAATGAGTAGATTTTCACATCTTTCTCTAACCAGCAATCTGGAGTAAGGCCTGCCTTCATGCAGCAGTGACTTAAAAATTCCTCTTCGTTCCATTTCCATTCAATGGGAACTTGTGGAAGAAGAAGCCCTTTAAAAAAGCCTGATTCAACTATCAAACCATCTCTGCCTATTTTAATTTTTTTGGGGTATTCTTTGGGGTCATCTACTTCAATGAGCTTAGGAGGCGTGAGGACACTTACTTCAACAAGTATTTTGTCTAGTTCAGTTTCGGTTACAGGTGGAAATCGAGGATCATTTACTGCAGCTTGTATAGCGGCGTCTATTGTAGCTTCCACAAGAGGTAATGTTGGATACGGATAACCGATACATCCCCTTAGCGTAGTTTTATGCTGCTCTACTTCTATAATCTTATTTAATGTTACGAAAACGCCTGCTTTTTGTTTTAGTTTTTCGGGTACCTCTTTTGGTACACTTATTCTCCTCTTCTCTTTCACATAAGTTTCCATACTTTTTCTCGCCAATTTTACTAGGAATTCTCCTTCTTCTAATGAATATGTGTACAACTTTCAGCCTCCAACTCTCATCAATTACGAATTAATTAAAGAAGTATTAATATAAACTGTTGTTTTTTATTTTTTCTTTTACTTTTTCAAGGGTTTTTAACATGTTGTTCCACATACGGCCTTT
>Ga0180301_10000920_pt1 | contig 23057 bp, 26 predicted proteins | sample GuaBasSediGuay16_FD_121797 | JGI IMG/M metagenome (GOLD analysis project Ga0180301, IMG submission 121797) | Subseafloor sediment microbial communities from Guaymas Basin, Gulf of California, Mexico - Guay16, Core 4569-2, 12-15 cm | ecosystem: Environmental > Aquatic > Marine > Hydrothermal...
ATGTAACAGGGAAGGCGCATGCTCGTTATAAGAGTTGTCCTAGTGATAGGGCAAAGGTCCCATTAAAGTGCTGTGTTTATAACATTGACACGGTGAGGTGTGGAGGTGGGGTGGTTGTGGTGGAGGGTCCGCTGGACGTATGGAGAATTGGAGACGGGGCTGTGGCAACATTTGGCACAAATTTCACTAAAGAGCAGGTGAAAGTGATCGCAGAGAGGGAGCCAGAAGTGGTAGCGGTAGTGTTTGACGCGGAGGAGAAGGCATTGAGGAAAGCAGAGGAACTTGCCACCGCCCTAAGCCCTTTTGTAAAGAGGGTGGAGGTGGTGGAGCTCAAAGAGGGTGATCCTTGCGCTTTGACGGAGAAGGAGGTGAAAAAGCTAAGGAGGTGGTTCCTCGAGTAGTCTTCCAACCCCTCCATTCCGTCGGTATAATATACAGTGAGAGGGGAGAGTATGTTTAAGTTTAGAGTAGGAGACAAGGTTAGAATCAAAACACCCTCTATACACTGTGAGCCGGTGTATATATCCTACGACATCGACTCCCATCGTTTCTCCTGCCGCAAGGGTAGTCACGCTGGGTTTGAGTTCAGTGAGAGGGTAGGAGAGAGAGCAGTGGGCAGGGAAGCAACGGTTGTAGGTGTGAAAGACTTTGACGACGGGATACAATTTGTTGCGGTGATGTTCTGGGATGATGAAGAGTTCACGCCGGTGGTAGGGTTTAGCTACTACACTGGAGAGGAGTTTGAGCTTGTAAGGAAATAAATTTGTGCTTAAGTTGAGGAGATGTCGGTGGCTGGTGTGACACTGTGAGAAGCTTGAAAAGGTGTAGGGTGACAAGGAGGGTATGTGGATTCCTTTAAAGAGACTACAAAACAAATAGACAATCTCTGTGAAAAAGCGCTCACACTCGTAGATGAAACTATTGAGAAACTAGACCACATAGAATGTAAGCACTCATTCTACAGGCTCTATTATCCGTTTCTCGGCTGGTATTCTCCTTCCGTTCCGAAGGATAAAACAGACGAAAGGTTCACCTTCAAAGACTTTAAAGTGGGTTATTTGTATGGAGTGCTTACGAGTCTTATTGAAAGGTGGAGTGATAAGCTGTGTGTAGAGAGGGTGTGGAAGAAGGATATGGTTGAGAGTTCTCTATGGTTTGCCTATGCTCACGTACCTATCACCCGTGCGCAACTCTCCTACGCCTCCGGTCTCTCAACCGATGAAATAGATAGGGCTCTAAAGAGACTTACCGCAGAGAAGATGGTAAAGGTTGAGAGGAGGGCGAATGAAGATGGTTTAACAACTGGACTTGTGATAAGAGTCACAGACCCAAAGGTGACAAAACTAAACTTCGTCCCCATTCCAAAACCGGAAAAAGGGCTTGAAAAATCACTCCCCTCCTCCCGCAATCTCTACCTCCAGTCCTGGATTGTGTTCGGTGAACTGTGTCAGCTTGCACTATTCTCATTTATCACAGACGCACCTCTGTACCGTCACACTGCCTACGTGCATCTTGAAAACCTCAGATCACTTACATATCACAGACTAAAAAATACGCTTCTCTATCTCAAGGATAAAGGATTTATTTACAATACGGTGATCACAGAACCTTACACTTCTCTCAACTGGAACCAGGTGATAAAGTGTGCAGAAGGTATCCTTATTGTGAACTTAAAGAGATTTGTGTCAAGAGTTAGGGCTATACTTGAAGACGAACTAGCGTATTATCACAAATCGAGGATGAGGGTTGCAAAGTGCGTTTCCATCTTCTATAGGTTTCTCAGAAGGTTCAAGAATGCGCTTGAGAGTGATCTTCAGGAGGAGGTGTGGAGGAAGAGTAAAGTAGTGAGATGGGTATGTGAGTGTGAAAGTAGGATGGGTGACGTTCTGGACACCCTCACTGCCCACTTTCACCGGTACTGGGACATGGTGGATGAGGGTGTGAACAGACATGTGAAATTTATGGAGAAGCTGAAAAAACATGCTGGTAAAAATTTCCGGAAGCAACGAATATATGGTGCTGCGATCGTATTCGAAGGCGATTATAATCGTACGTCTACTTTATCAGACACTAAAGTATCTGATAAAGTAGAAAGGTGCCCTGTAAAGGACACAGGGCACCTTCTCTTAAACCTTCACTCACATCCATCGAATAAGCACCTATGTGACGGACGTAACGTGTGTGACGGAAGTGCGAGGTGTTTATTCGGAGGTGAAAGGTTGTGTCGTTTACGTGACGAAGGTGTAAGGTGTTTATCACCGTCACGTTACGGAGAGCCGTCACGTTATCACGGTGATCCGCTATATAACGGTGAGGTGACGAAAAGGTGCTTATGCGGTGAAAGGTTACAAGGTGTAGGTGGTGGGTGGGAGTTTGGGGCACCCCCCGCCCACCCCGCACCCGTGGAATCCCTGGAGGAGCGAATCCGTAACAGGGGTAAATCACTGTTTTCAAGCGGGGACGGTAACGCAAAAGCGAAAGTGAGCCAAAGAGAGAAGAAGAAAATCAACGGAGACTTGAGACGGGTTATGGAGAGGAGGGTGGAGGAGTCGCTGAGGCGTCAGTATCCGAGGAAGGTGTTTGAGCTTGTGGAGTACTGGAATTCACTCGGTTTGAGAAAGAGCAGAGTCACCTCAAAGTCCTACAGGTCAAATCTTGTTGCGCTTCAATGGGCGCTGAATGGCAAGCATCCAGGTCTTAAGGGACGTAAGTTCACGGTGGAACAAATAAAGCATGCTATGTCGCTTTTTGCAAAGAAGGCGCTTGACCCAAACTACACACCTGTGAATGAGGAGCTCAAGAAAAAGCTTCGCAGGATGTCCATTGCCGGTTTTGTTTACTCATGGGTAACCCAGAGTAGTATACTTGCAGATCTTGTTGATGGAAGGTGTAAGGTGGAGAAGGTGCCTGTGACGGATGAGGTACCGGAGGATCTGGTGGCGCAGATTAAGCAGGAGTGGAAAGATAGGGTGAATGAGGGAAGGTGGGATAAGTTTACCCCTGTTCAGGAGGAGCATTTCACGCTTGCCGCTATAAAGCTTGAGAAGGTGTTTAAGGAGGTGAATAGGAGGATTCCTCGTGAGGGGAGGATTTTTAGGGATGAGTGGGCAGATTGGCTCTTTTGTGCACTCGAGAAATTCTACTACAGGTCACGTGATGATATGAGAAAGCGCATCAGGAGCAATGTGCTCCTGAGGAATGAAATCTACACCGATGTGCTTGTGAGGTATCTCATCTGGGAAGGGAGATTCTGCAAGGATGAATATGAGGCGATTAACTGGATGATTGCTGAGACGCTGAAGCGGATGTCCCAGGGGAAGGGGTAAGTAGAAGAGGTGCGTCGAAGAGAAATTGACACAACACTTGAACGTAGAATACTCATTGGTCTTATTGTGAGTGATGTTTTTTGTCGTAAAGTGTTACCAGTGGTGAGAGTTGAGTACTTCACTCTGCCCTATGCGAGGAGAATAATCACATGGGTTCGTGAGTATTATGAGAAGTACGAGAAGGCTCCTTTTCGTCACATACAGGATATATTTGAGGTGGAGAGGAGTCGTATTAAGCCTGCGGAGGCAGAACTAATTGAAGAGTTTTTGTTTACACTTAGTAAGCAGTATGAGGGTGAGTCGGATCTTAATGTTGACTACCTTGTGGATCAGGCGTTTTTCTATTTTCGTAAGAGATCACTTGAGATTTTGTCGGACAGTATAAGAGTTTACCTTGACAGGGATGAAGTGGAGGAGGCGGAGAGTGTCTTAAGGGGCTATAAAGAGGTTGCGAGGGAGGTAGGTGGGTGGGAGAATCCTTTTGATCCTGGTACTTTGCTTGAGGTGTTTGAGACGGAGAATGTTGAGCTTTTTAGGTTTCCGGGGGTACTTGGGGAGTTTGTGGGTCCACTGGAGCGTGGGTGGCTTGTGGGGGTGATGGGTCCTTTTAAGAGAGGGAAGTCTTGGATGTTACAGGAGTTTGCGGTACAAGCTGTTGTCTCGGGGCGTAGGACTTTATACATCTCACTCGAAATGCCAGCAAGACAGGTGAAATCAAGACTCATTAAAAGGATTGCAGGGAAGGGGTTTGAAGAGGGTGATTTCTTGTATCCAGTGTTTGATTGTAAGAAGAACCAGTACGGAACATGCACCCGCACAGAACGTGCAAGCAAGGTTTCACTGAAGAAAAAGAGAAAAGAGCTTTATAGTTTCACTGAAGCACCAAAAGACTACAAACCCTGTACCTACTGTAGGGAGCATAAACTCCCTGATTATGAGCCTGCGCTCTGGTTTACTACTATGAAGAAGACAAAACTCTCCTATCAGGAAGCGGTGAGGGTGGCAGAGAGTTTTACACTTATGTATGGTGACAAGTTGAGGATAAAATCTTACCCAGCCTTCAGTGCCACCGTCTTTCAAGTTATGTCAGATATCGAGAATCTTGAGTATGCGGAGGATTTTGTGCCTGACGTGATTGTGATTGACTACGCTGACATCATGCGTTCAACAAGCAGGGATGAGGATTTTTGGGTTAAGATAGATGAGATTTGGAAGACGCTTAAGAGACTTGCGATGGAAAAGCATTGCCTTGTGGTAACAGGCACTCAAACCAACCGCGGAGCACTGTCTAAAAAGTCAGTCTCACAGGAGGATACGGCTGAAGATATTCAAAAGCTTGGTCATGTAGATTTGTTACTCACACTCAATCAAACTCCCAAAGAGAAAGAGGCTGGGCTTATGAGAGTAGGGATACTTGCGAAACGTGAAGGTGATTTTAGCACCCTCAAGCAAGTTGCCATCTTAACAAATCTCAAAACTGGGCAGTTCTTGCTCGATAGTGAGTGGTGGGAGGTGCCTGAGGAGGAGAAGTGAGAGTTTTGAGGGGATTTCGTTCAACTTGTTCACTCTGTAGGTATAATTATTGGTGAAGAGGGAGGTGTGGAGGAGGATGAAGCTTTTCCCAGTGGTGGAGGCTTTTAGGTCGATACAAGGTGAAGGACCATTTTCCGGATACCCCGCCTTTTTCCTCCGTGTGAAGGAGTGTAACTATGAGGGGAAGTGTCCAGTTGGTTGTGACACGTACCCTAGAATAAAGAACATGGAGGAGACGTTTATTCCTTACGACACCGTGCTGGTGAAAGCAAGAAAGACAAATAGGGTGGTTATTACAGGCGGCGAACCAACTCTGTATAGAGCAAAAGTCACAGACCTCATCACCTATCTTGACCAGAACGGGTGGAGGGGGCTTGCGATTGAAGTTGAAACTAATGGTTATCTTCTTCCTTCTCTCCTTTCCTACCTTCCGTGTCTCAATGTAGTTGAACTGTATGTGAACTGGTCTCCAAAGGAGTACGATTATGAGAAGTTTCAGGATACGTGGCGTAAGTGTGACTGGAGTAAAGTGACAAACTACTGTATCAAAGTTGTTGTTTGGGATTCTGTGAAGGTGAGGTTCTTTGTTGGTGATCTTGTGAAAAACGGTTTTGGACCAAAGCTCTGGCTTATGCCCAGGGGGAGGACGAAGGAGGAGATGGATGAAAATTGGCCTGTGACGGTGGAGCTTGCTATGGAGTATAATGTTAAGGTTACGGGTAGGTTGCAAATTGAGACAGGTATCCTGTAGGAGGAGGTGGTAGAGTGAAAGGTATTAGTGAGATAGATGTGAAAGAGCTTGTAAAAGCGGTAGAGGATTTTAATAAGCTTGAGATTATGGAGCCGATAAAGATTCCCAAAAAGCTCAACAGAAAAAGTCTTGAGAAGTTAAGAGATGACTTTGTTGAGGCTTGTGAGAGTTTGACAGAGGAGGAAGAGGAGTTATTGCCGGACAATGTGGTCGATATGTATAATTTCATTGTTGAAGATGAGGTGGAGGAGGAAGGTGTAGAGGAGGAAAGAGTAGGACGTGAACCTGTTGATGTTCCTCCGGTGAAAGGGGTTGAGGTTAGTACTGTGGCTCATGAAACTTATAGTGAAAAGGCTAAGAAAGAGGATAAAGCTAAAAAGCCTCGCGCAAAGAAGGGTTTAAAGGAGAAGATTTCATTCCTTGAAAGTCTTATTTCTGAGGGGAGGTATACTGTGGATGAGGTTGTGGAGAGGTACGTTGAGAGGTTTGGAGGATCACCAGTTACGCCAAAGACTTACATTTACTGTGGTAAGAGTTCTAAGTATAACAAGTTCTCAAAACTTATAACTATTGAGAATGGAGTTGTGAAGTTTGTAGAGGAGTGAGAAGAGGGAGGTGAAGGGGGAGTGTTTCGCGTTGATGAAGTGGGTAAGAAGGCTTTAGTTGTGTTTTCTGGTGGTCAAGATTCAACCACTACACTCTTCGCTGCAATACACAAGTACGGTTTTAAGAACATTTTAGCTGTTACGTTCAAGTATGGTCAACGTCACAAGGTTGAGATAAACTCCGCCAGAAAGATCATAAGGATTGCTGCAAAGTACTGTGACAAAATTTGCTTCAGACTCATTTCCACAGGAGTTATGAAGGAGATTGGTGATTCAGCGCTCCTTTGTGACGATGAGAACGTGAGTGCAGAGCATAGGCTTGATAAGTCACTTCCTGCTTCATTTGTCCCTGGGAGAAACCTCTTTTTCCTAACTGTTGCGGCAATGATTGCTTATCATGAGCGGATTAAGGACATATTTATTGGGGTGAGTCAGGCGGATTTCTCCGGTTACCCTGATTGTCGTGATTTGACGATTAAGGCAATGAACGTTGCATTGTCACTTGGTATGGATTATCAGTTCACAATTCACACACCTCTTATGTGGCTAACAAAGAGGGAGGAGGTTGAGCTTGCACTTGAACTACCTGGGTGTATGGAGGCGCTTGCCTATAGTCACACTTGTTATGAGGGTAAGTATCCGCCTTGTGGGAAGTGCCCTGCCTGTAAACTCAGGGCTAAAGGGTTTGAAGAGGCAGGGGTTGAGGATCCTCTAATAACTAGAGCAAGAGAGGAGGGGTTGCTTTGAAAGAAGGAAGAGTAGACGGTGAAGATTTGCTGTTTAGAAAGAGTGCTGAGGAAGTTTTGAGACATTTTATTAGATTTTTGATTAGATGGGTTGGTGATGATCCTGATAGAGAAGGACTGAGGAAAACTCCAGACCGCATGATTAGAATGTGGAAAGAGATTTTTAAAGGATACAACTCGGATGCACTGCCTGAGGTGACAGTTTTTGAAAACGGTGGTGATGTTAAGTATACAGGTATGGTTATTGATCACGGTTATTTCTTCTCAGTATGTGAACATCATATGGTTCCTTTCTTTGGTCATTACTACTTTGGTTATATTCCGGATAAGTGGCTTGTAGGTGCGAGTAAAATTGGGAGAGTGATTGATTATTTCTCCGCAAGGCTTCAGGTGCAGGAGAGGCTTTGTGAGCAGGTTGCTGACTTTTTTGAAGAGAAACTGAAGCCAAAAGGGTTAATTGTACTTATGAGGGGAAGGCATTTGTGCAAAGAAATGAGAGGGTTGAGGAAGTATAATTCGCCTTTTGAAACTATTGCAGTACGGGGGTTGTTTGAGAAGAATGTTGACGGGTGTAAGGATGAGTTTATGTCAAGGGTGCTGAATATTAGGGACTGATGAGAGTAATTCCTGCCACCACTGAACATCTCAGAGGAATCTGTGACATTTTTTACGAGAACTGTACAGTGCTTGGGCTCCCAAACCCCGCCGCCACAAGGGAAAACATTGAAAGGGGTGAGGTTTTTGTTGCAGAGGATGAAGGTGGAGGGGTGATTGGGTTTGTTGAGTTTCATGTGAGAAAGGATGGGAGAGCAACCCTCTACCATATAGGGGTTAAGAGGAGTTGTAGGAGGAAAGGGATTGGAAAAGAGCTTGTGAAACGTCTTATTCAGGAGTGTGAGAGGAGGGGATGCTATGAGATTAGACTTCTCTGTCCTGTGTGGAGCGGGGCGGAGAAGTTTTATGAAAGCGTTGGGTTTGAGTGTGTTGGGGAGGAGGTGAAAACTACAAAGAAAGGTGCTGTAAGGAAGTTTACGGTGTGGAGGTATAGGCTTAGTTCAGGTAAAGTGAAACCTTTGTTTTCACAGTTTTGAAGGAGGTGTAGGTGATGAGAGAGGTTGAAGAGAAACTGTTAAAGGATGAGAAAGCGTTGTTACCTGGAAGTGAAGTTAAATGGTTTCAATTCTCTGAACCTAAGAAGGAGATCCTCAGAACCTTTCCAAACCCGAGACCTGGTGCTGTGTATGAGGTGACAATTGAGACAGATGAAGTTACAGCACTCTGCCCCCTCACAGGTCACCCTGACTTCTACTATGTCAAGGTGAGTTATGTGCCAGGGGAAGTATGTGTTGAGTCAAAAAGTGTTAAGTTTTACTTCGGCGCTTTTAGGAACTATCACGGGTTTATTGAAACCATTGCAAACAAAGTGGCTGATGATTTTATTGAAGTGCTTAAGCCAAGGAAGCTTTGTGTTTACATACGCATGAAACCTCGTGGAGGCATTCCTATCACAGTTGAGAGGGAGTATTCTGAGAAGTAAGTGCTATCGAGAGTAGTTTGATGGAGAAGTTCACTCTGTATCTTGCAAGCACTTCTATGTCTGAGAAGGAAGCAAGACTTCTCAAAATTAAAAACTGCTTATTTTCTTACTTTTACAAAGAGGGAATCTTGAGATGGGTTGAGTATTGTGAGAGAGGAGTAGTGAAGACAAGCAAAAAGGTGATGCTTGATTCGGGTGCTTTCTCTGCGTGGAGTAAAGGTGTTGAAATTGACCTCGATGAGTATATTGAGTTTGCACGTGTGATGAGGGAGAGGTTTAGGAGACTTAAGGTGAAGTTTTTTATTGTGAATCTTGATGTGATTCCGGGGAGAAAGGGTGAGACGAGCTCACTAAACAGAAGTTTTAACCAGAGGCTGATTGACGCTGCCGCTGAAAGAGGTTACAAGAATATGCTCAAGATGATTGAGTGCGGGGTTGTTCCGATTCATGTTTTTCACCAGGGTGAGAGTTTTGTATGGCTTGATAGGATGCTTGAGTATACGGATTATATTGGGATCTCTCCTGCAAATGATCTTCCTGCAACACAGAGGAGGCTCTGGATAGATTCAGTATTTAACTACCTTGTGAAAAACGGGGTGAAGGTGAAGACACATGGGTTTGCTGTGACTTCATTTAGCGTTATGCGTGATTACCCGTGGACAAGCTGTGACTCTTCCACCTGGAAGGTGTTTGCGGCAATGGGTGGTATTTTTTATCCTGTTGGTGGGTTTAGGGAAGCTGACTACTCAAAAAAGCCTCTTGCAATTTGTGTTGGGCGTAAGAGGAATTTGTCACCGGATGAAGAGAAGAGGCTTAAAGCGATGCTTGAGGCTGACGGGTATGTGTGGGAGGAGGTTGTAGAGGATGGTGATGTGAGGGCAGCTATAAACGCCCGGTGTTTTATGGAGTTTGAAGAGTATGTGAATAGGTTGAGGATGAAATCCTCCTTTAGGTTAAGGAGAGGGATATTTAAGTGATGAGGGGGTTGGTGGTATGAGATGTAGAAGGAAAGAGCTTGTAAATTTGCTTAAACTTTCAAAGCGTTTTGTGAGCAAGAGTGATTTTGGTGAAACTACCTGTTTTATGCCAGGTAAAATCATCGGCTATGATGGTATGATTTTTATGCAGGTACCGTTTGCGGAGGCTGATGTTACTTGTGCGTTTGACCTTGAAAAGCTTCTCTCTGTGGTGGAAGGGGCAGGAGGTGAAGAAGTTGAGCTCAAACTTAAAGATGGAGTGATTGAGTTTTCCTCCAATGACACAAAAGCCGAGCTTAAGGTGAAGGAGGATGTAAGTGTGTTTGTAGAGGCTGTTGATGTTTCAGGTGTCAAATTTAAACGTTTGCCGGAGGATTTACTTGATGCGATGTTTCTTGTATCGTTTTCTACCTCGAAAGACATTGCAAATAAGGTATTTTCCTGTGTTTGTGTTGACGGTGATATGGTGTTTGCAACGGACAACTTTAGGGTGAGCAAGTACAAGCTTAAGAAATTCATTAATGTTACTTTCCTCGTTCCTGCCTCCTCTGTGTCAAGGCTTGTAGGTTTTTCAAAGGAGTTTCCACTTGTTGAGTTTGCTTATGATGGAGTGTTTGTTCACTTTAGGAGCAAGGAGGGGGCGGTGTTTAGCTGTAGACTTTTCTTAGATGAAGAGTTTCCAAGTAAAGATACCATTCTTTCTGTGTTTAGAGTTGAAGGGAAAAGGTTTGAGTTCCCTGAAGGTGTGAAGGATGCTGTGAAAGCGGTTTCCTTCCTTGTGAAGGATCAGTTTGAGCTTGACAGGGTAGTGTCGGTGAGTGTGAAAGGGGGGAAGGTGGTGTGTAGAGCGGAGAAAGAAGGTGAGTGGGTTGAGAAGGTTGTTCCATGCGGCAAGAGGGAAAAGTTTCAGTTTTTGTGTAACCCTGATTTTCTGGTGGAGGCGCTTGAGAGAGCTTTTGAGGTTACAGTTGGAAAGGAAAGCATTCTTTTTAGGTCAAAAGACGGGAGATTTGAGCATCTTGTGGCGCTTTATGTGGAGGAGTAAATGGGTGTTAGAGGGTTTTTTATAAAGGAAGAGAAGGGTTCAGAGGTGAGAAAGTCAGCTGCGAGAACTAGATCTCCTTCTGTGCGCATGAAAAGTAGTGCTGTGATAGAGAGAGGCGGTGAACCGTTATGCGAAACTTGCGGTCTTTATAAAGGATGCCTTACGCCTAAAATGAATTACACAGGGGAGGGGAGACTTGGGGTTCTAATAGTCGGTGAAGCGCCTGGGGCTGAAGAGGATAAGCAGGGTGTTCAGTTTGTTGGTCCTGTTGGGCAGCTTTTGAGGGAAAAGCTCAAGAAACTTGGCTTGGATCTTGATAGAGATTTCTGGAAGATAAATGCGGTGAACTGTCGACCGCCGAACAACCGAGAACCTTCACTCACTGAAATTCAGTGCTGTCGCCCAATGGTTGTAAAGGTGATTGAAGAGCTTAAGCCGAGGTTTGTATGGTTGTTTGGTGGTGTTGCTGTTAAGAGTTTCTTTATGGGGATGTTTTCGGATTTGTCGATTTCGAGATGGAGAAGACTCTGTATTCCGGATAAGAGGTATAGTGTATGGGTGATTCCGCTTTTTCACCCGTCCTATGTTTACAGAAACCAAGACGAACTCGTTGACTCTTTTTATGAGAAGGATTTGAGGTGGGCGGTGTCTTGCCTTGATAGAGGTGAGCCTGAGTTTGTGGATGTTGAGAATTGTGTTGAGTTACTTACGGGATTTGATGATGTATGTAGTTTGCTTGAGGATATTTTGAGGAGAAAACCAGTCCTTGTGTTTGACTATGAGACCACAGGACTAAAGCCTTACCGTTCTGGGCATAAGATTTTGAGTGTGAGTGTTTGTTTTGATAGTGAAAAAGCTTATGCTTTTCCGCTGCTTTATCGTAACTACTGGAAAGAGGAGGAGTTTAAGGAGATTAAAAGATTGTGGAAGAGGGTGCTTGAGGAGGTTCCGCTTGTTGCGCATAATTTGAAGTTTGAAGCGAGATGGAGCAAGGTGGTTCTTGGTGTTGAGCCGAGAAACTGGATATGGGACACAATGGTTACTGCGCATGTTCTTGACTGTAGGGCGAAGTTCTGTTCACTTAAGTTTCAAGCGTTTGTCAATTTTGGTGTGTATGGGTATGATAAAGAGATAGAACCTTACAGGCGCACGAGAGGACCTCATGATTTCAACAAGTTTGAACAAGTTCCGCTTGATAAACTGTTGTTTTACAATGCTGTGGACTCACTTGTCACTTACTGGTTGTATGAGAAACAGAGGAAGGAGCTGCGCGGAAGGTTGAGAGATGCGAACAAGTTTTTCCTTAAAGGTCTTATTGCACTGTCTAATGCGGAGGACCATGGTATTAGGATGGATGAAAACTACTACAACAGAACACATAGTGAGCTTACGGAGAGAATCAAGACACTTGAGAAAGAACTTTTGACCTCTAAAGAAGCACAACTTTTTAGAGAAAAAACTAGGAGACCTTTAAACCTGAAGTCAGTTAAGGACCTTAGGGAACTCTTCTATGATATTCTCAAGCTTGAGCCTGTGAAGCTTACTGCAAAAGGTGGACCATCGGTGGATCACGATGTGCTTGTTACAATGGGAAATGAATTTGCGAGCAAGCTTGCCGAACTGAGAAAATGTCTTAAGCTTAGGGATACGTATTTGTCACAATTTCGTAGAGAGATAGTGAATGGCAAGATGTACCCAACATTTAACCTTCATGTAGCCCGCACTTACCGCTCAAGCTCTGAGCTACCTAACTTTCAAAACATTCCAAAGCGTGACAAGGAGGCAGAGAAAGTCACACGTTCAGGCATCTTACCTTCACCTGGTTTCAGGATTTGTGAGGTTGATTATAGTGCGATTGAAGTTAGGATTGCAGCATGTTTCACATGTGACCCTGTTCTCGTGGCATACATCAATGATCCGAATTCAGACATGCACAGGGACCAAGCAAAAGAGCTTTTTATTGTTGATGACAATCAGGTAACGAAAGAGTTGAGATACTACGCGAAGAACGGGTTTGTGTTTCCTGAGTTTTACGGGTCTTATTACAAGAGTTGTGCAAGGAACTTGTGGGAGGAAGTGGTAGAAGGTGGAGTTGTTACAGGTGAAGGAATCACTGTGAAAGAGCATCTGAAAAGAGAAGGAATCAAAAGTTATGAGGATTTTGAGAGACATGTGCAGGAGGTTGAGGAGAGGTTTTGGGAGAGGTTTAAAGTTTTCAAGCAGTGGCAAGAGGATGTTGTCGAGTTTTACAAGAGGAAAGGGTGTGTTGAAATGTTTTTCGGTTTCAGAAGATCAGGCTATCTCTCAAGGAACCAGATTATAAACACTCCTATACAAGGAACAGCTTTTCACTGTTTGCTCTGGTCACTTATTACGCTTGACGAGATAAGGAGGAAGGAGGGGTGGAGAACTTCTTTCATGGGACAGATACATGACTCTATAGTGATTGATATGGACCCTCTTGAGCAGGATTATGTGCTTGAGGTGATCCACAGGGTGATGTGTGAAGATATTAGGAAGGAACATCCTTGGATAATTGTCCCACTCGAAATAGAGGTTGAGCTTGCTCCTATTGATAGGAGCTGGTATGAGAAGAGAGGAGCAATCAGGGGTAAGGTTTTGATAGGAGACGGGGTGGAGGAGAAGTGGATTATGGTTGAAGATGAGGGGTCTGGGATTCTTGCGGGCATAAAAGAGCCAAGGGTAATTAGAGAAGGTGACGTGTGGAGAGTTGCAGAGTGAAGATCGTTCAGCCTGTTTATTCTGTGGGTATAATTATTGATGGAGGGAAGTATTGTGAAGGCAGAGAGTCTACCGTTACATCTAAAATACAGGCCAAGAACGTTTGACGAGATTGTAGGTAACGAAGAGGTAGTTGAGAGTTTGAAGGCTCTATTGCGTAAGGATGGAGTACCTCATTCTTTTCTCTTCCAGGGTCCTTCAGGGTGCGGTAAGACTACACTTGCACGAATTGTTGCGAGGGAGCTTGGCTGCGATGAGAGAGAGTTTTATGAGTATAATGTTGCAAATGTTCGTGGGATTGATACAATCAGAGAGATAATTCAGCAGTGTAGATTTACTCCGATAAGAGGTAAAGTTAAGGTTTATGTGCTTGACGAATGTCACCAGCTTACCAAGGACGCCCAAAACGCATTGCTTAAAGTTCTTGAAGACACGCCAAAGCATGTTTACTTTATTCTCTGCACCACCGACCCCGAAAAACTTATCAAGACTATTAGAACAAGGTGCGTTACGTACTCTGTAACTCTTTTGCCTACCCCGAAGATTGTGATGCTGCTCAAGAGAGTTTGTGAGAGTGAAGGTGTGAGTTTTTCTCCGAAGCTTCTTAGAGAGGTCGCGAGAGCCTCTGGAGGTTGTCCAAGAAAAGCGCTTGTGATACTTGACTCTGTTATCGGTATGGAGGATGAAGAGGAAGCGATTGCTGCGGTTGAAAAGTTTGTGCCTGACGAGGTACAGGTGGTTGAGATATGTAGAAAGCTCATCGACTGGAGGATGTCTCCTTCTGTCAAGTGGAGAGAGATTAGTAAGATTCTTAAGTCTATTGAGGATGATCCTGAACAGATTCGTTACATGATTCTTAACTACATGGCAAAGGTACTTCTTGATACCCCTGACGATAGGATTGCAAAGATTATGGCGCTCTTTCAGAACTCGTTTTTGTACACAGGGAAGGCTGGGCTTGTTTACAACTTATACCTTGCGTGTAAGGTAGGAGGTGGAAGTTGAGTAAGTTAAAGGATGAGCTTAGGATTGATAAGTATGCACTTGATGAGGAGTGGCAGAAGCAGTCACTCCTTTATAACAAGTGGGCGGAGGCTTATGCGGAGGCTGTTGAGGAGAGGGATATGGCTGAGCTTGAGCTCGATGTGGTGGAGGCAGAGCTCTTTGAAAGTGTTAAGAAGGACTGGAAACGTTACGGTCTTGACAGATCTCCCACTGATACGAGGGCAAAGCAGATTGTAAAACTACAGCCTCAATATAGAGAGGCTTACGAGAGGTATGTGAAGGCGAAGAAGAATGTGAATATGATTGAGGCCGCAAGGAGGGCACTTGAGCATAAGAAGAAAGCACTTGAGTTCATTACGCTCCTCTGGCTTGCAAACTACTATGCAGAGCCTTATGTGCCGAGGGAGGCAAGAGAGAGGATGGAAGATCTAAACAGGAAACTGATTCAGGAGAAACTGACTTCACTTGTGAGGAAGAGGCTAAAGGAGGAGGATTAAACGTGGTAGATGTGCTAGTGCTTGGAGGAGCAGTGGTTGTTATAGGTCCTCTTGTGCTTTATGTGCTTGCGCGTGTGATTTCCTCTGCGGTTTTTAGGAGTTACTTTGAAGTGAAGAGGGAGATGGAGAAGAAGGAGCAGGATAACTAAACTTAAGGAGGTGTAACTTATGATAGATAGAAAGAAGCTTGAAGAGCAGCTTTTAAACCAGATGAAGAGAAGTTATGAGACGGCGAATAATTACTTGATGGCAAAGACCATCTTCAAACCGGACCTTGATGTTCAGTTCTGGACTTGTAGAGAAGGGACACATGTGATTGATATTTTGCCTTATATCGCGGGGAAGAACAATCCTCATGCAAGACCTGGTGAGTCTACGTATTTACTTGACCTATGGGTTCACTATGGGGTTGGTGTGAATGATGATGCATACATTTGTCTCGCTAAGACTTATGGTAAGCGTTGTCCTATATGTGAGTACAGGAAGGATATTTTGAGGAAAGGGGAAGAGGTTGAGAGAGCGAATGAACTCATGCCAAAGCGTAGGGTAGTCTATGCTATAGTGTGTTACGACTCAAAGGAGGAGGAAGATAAAGGGGTGCAGGTGTGGGAGGTTGCTCACTTTTTCATGGAGAGGCATCTTGTTGAGCTTGCAAAGAATCCGAGAACAGGAGGTATGGTTCTCTTTGCTTCACCTTACAAGGAACAAGGTAAAAGCATACAGTTCACCAGAAGGGGTAGAGGTCGCGGTAACGTTGAGTTTATTGGGCATAAGTTTCTAGATAGGGATTATGATATTGATAAGAAGTTACTAGAACAGGTGCCGTGCCTTGATGAGCTTATATACATTCCTACTTATGAGGAGGTGTATGAGGCTTTTCACGGGGAGAGGGTAGAGGAGAAGAGGGAGCGTAGGAGAGCGAGAGAGGAGGTGAAGGAGGAAACTGTTGGGGAGGAAACTATAGAGGAGGAGGCTGCACCAAGGAGAAAGCACCACTACGTTAGGAGAGAGGTCGAAGAGGTGGAGGAGCCTGAAGAGTCTATTGAGACGGAGGAAAGTGAAGAGGCGGTGGAGAAGAGAGGTAAAACACCTCGTTGTCCTGCAGGTGGAGTGTTTGGAAGGGATATTGATGAGCTTGACTATTGTGCACAGTGTGAACTTTACGATGAATGTCTTGAGGAGTTTGAGAGGCTTGAGAAGGAGAGAAAGAGAGGTAGGTTGCATAGAGCGCGTCGTTAAAAGGGGAGTTAGGTGTATATGTGTGCTACCAACAGTTAAGTAGGGTTACATATTGGTGTGTGCTGTGTGGGCGAAGCTATGTGGAGTAGTGTTAGGTGATGTAGTTGTGTGAGGTGGGAAATATGTCAAAGCTAAGGAGAAGGAAAGAGAAGGATGTAAGTGAAATGGTGGAAGAGGTAAAAGAGGCTGCAGTAGAGGGCGAAGCGCATAGAGGTCAAGAGTTAGATTTTGGTAAAGTTGTCTCTACAGGGTCTACACTTCTTGACCTTGCAATTTCTGGAAAAAGAGTTAGAGGTGGAGGGATTCCTGGTGGAATTCTTGTTGAGGTGTTCGGACCACCAAGTAGCGGCAAAACTGCGATACTTGCGGAGATTTGTGCTAGCGCACAAGCACGCGGTGGTGAAGTTATGATTCTTGATCCAGAGGCGAGGTTTGACAAGGAGTATGCGAGAATTTATGGAGTTACGGTGAATGAAGAGCATTATTACAGGCCAGATACTGTCACTGAGACTTTTACTATGATAAGGAACTGGAGACCAAGGAGGAATGATGTAGTAAATGTAGTGGCGTGTGATTCTCTTGCTGCACTCTCCACAGAGATGGAGCTTGAAGAGGGTGATAAGAGGGGGATGAGAAGGGCAAAAGAGTTCAGCCAGGAACTCAGAAAGGTGTGTAGACTTATTGCAAACAATGGATGGCTTGTGGTTTGTTCTAACCAGGTTAGAGAGGGGGATTTTGGTGAGTTTACTCCTGGAGGGAAGGCGATTCCTTTTTACAGCAGTGTTCGTATTAGAGTGGCGCAGAGGAAAAAGCTTGTCAAGAGAGTTAGACTTTCTTCGGGTAAAGAGGTGCAAAAGGTTGTGGGGATTGAGTCGGAGTTTGTGATTAAAAAGTCAAGCATTGATGATCCGTTTAGAGAAGGGTTTTTGTGTATAGTGTTTGGTTACGGGATTGATGATGTGAGAGCAAATCTTCAGTACATAAAGGACATGGAGAAGCTTACAAAATATAGAGCAGTTGATAGAGAGTTTCAGCGTATTGATGATGCGATTCGTTATGTTGAGGAGAACAATTTGTATGATGCATTGAGAGAGGAAGTTATCAATTTGTGGGAGGAAGTTGAGAGAAGATTTGAAACCGCAAGGAAACCAAAACCGAGGAGGTAACTGGTAGAGAAGAGGAGTAATGGGTAACAGGGGCAAGCGTGAGAATGGAAAGGGTAAGCGTAAAGGGTCTCAATTTGAGAGAGATGTTTGTAGAATATTAACAGAGTGGGTTACAGGGAAAAAAGACCCTGTGATTTTTTGGCGTACTGCAGGTAGTGGTTCACAGTTTACGGTTAAGAAGGGAAAGTCTCCAATGTGCGGTGATATTATAGCTGTCGACCCAGTGGGTGCGCCTTTCACTGACTACTTCTGTGTTGAGTGTAAGAGTAGAAAGAAGATTTTTGCAACAAGTTTACTTGTGGAGGATGTTCGTAGTTTTAGGGAGTGGTGGGAAGGGTTAGTTGAGAGTAGTGAGAGGGCTTGCAAAGGGCCTCTTCTTATTTTTAGAGCAAGTCACCACCCTATTTATGTGCTTATGAGGGATTTAGAGTTTTATGAGCTTGTAGACTGGGCTGGAGTACCTGAACGTTACTTTATTGTGGAGCTTCCCTGGGTACGTGGGGCACTTATGTCACTTGTTAGGTTCCTTGATTGGGTGGATATTGAGGTGTTTAGAGCGATAGGTGAGGAGAGGAGGAAGTCGTGATAAGTAGAGTTACTATAGAGAACTTTCAGTCACATAAGTTCACTGTGATAAGGTTTTGTGAAGGGGTGAATGTTATTACTGGGCGTTCTGACTCTGGTAAGAGTTCAGTGTTGAGGGCTTTGTGTTGGGTATTTTGGAATAGGCCAGTTGGGTTTGCTTTTCGTTCGCATTTTGCAAAGCCTACCGAGCCTACAAGGGTACGTGTTGAGTTCACTGATGGGTCTTTTGTTGAGAGGGTGAGAGGTGGTAGGGAGAATAAGTACATAGTGAACGGGGTAGAGCTTGAGGCAGTGGGAAGCCAGGTGCCTGAGGAGATTTTGCGTGTTCATAGGCTTGAGGAGTTTAATGTGCAGTCACAATTTGAGAATTATTTTCTCCTTCAGGATTCACCAGGTGAGGTTGCAAGAAAACTCAACCATATTGTTGGACTTGACATTATAGATGATCTAGTGAGGAAGGCAAATAGTTTTGTGAACTCTCTACGCTTACAGGTTTCAGAGTGTGAGGGGAGGATTGAGGCGCTTGAGGAGGAAATTAAAAGTTACAGTTTTCTTGACGAGATTGAACCAGTGGTGAAAGAGGTTGAAGGTAAAATTGACGAGTTTGATAAGGTTGAGAGTGAATTTGGTGCCTTTGAGAAACTTATTAGTGATTTAGAGGAGGTTGAGAAGGAACTTAAAGAATTTGTTGATATAGAAAGAGTCGTACGTGAACTTAGTGAACTTGAAGAGAAAGTGGAGCTGTTTAAAGAAGTTTTTCAAGAGAAGGTGAAGCTTGAGGAGACTGTAAAGGAGCTTGAAAAGGTTGATAGTGAGCTCTGCGGGTTTGAGGAGTTTGGGGATTTTGAGGAATTAAGAGGAGAGGTTGAGGAGGTTTGTTCTTTGGTTGATAGGTTTGATAGGGTTTTGGAGAGGTATGAGATACTAAGGAGTTTTGTAAGTGACTGGTGGAGTGTGGATGAAGCTTTTAACAGAGTAGAGGGTGATCTCAAAAGGTGTGCTGAAGAGTATTTGAGATGTATTGAAGGTGCTGGAGTATGCCCGGTGTGCGGGTCAAGTATTGACTCAAGATGTGTTGAGAGGATTAAAGGGGAGCTTTTGAGATGAGAATTTTATGTCTCGGTGACGTGCATTTACGTTATCACAGACCAGAGAACAGGCTTGACGATTACTTTGAAACCCAGTTCCGCAAGCTTGAGTGGGTTTTTGACCTTGCGGTGAAGGAGAGATGTAAAGTGGTGATCATGCCCGGTGATGTGTTTGACTCTTCGACTGCGAGCTACATTGTCACCGGTAGATTTGCACACCTTCTTTACCGTTACAGGAAAGAGTTTAAGGTGCTTGCGGTGTATGGGCAGCATGACCTTCGTTTTCACAGTTCACAAGAGGAGAACACGCCGCTTTTTGCTCTTGCACAAACAGGACTCATACATGTTTTAGGTGAGGATCCCTATACGCTTTTTAGTGTGAACTTTTACGGAGCGTCCTGGGGTGAAGAGATACCAGAGATAAAGACCGAGGGGGTAAATGTTTTAGCTGTTCACAGGATGGTTATCAAAGATGAGAAACTGTGGCCAACACAGGATGAGTTTGAAACTTCTTATCAGCTTCTTCGTAGGTATAGGTTTGATTTAATTGTGTGTGGTGATAATCACACTTTTTTCACTGACAGTTACAAGGGGAGGTGGCTTGTTAATTGTGGGTCACTTTGCCGTATGAGAGTGGATCAGTTTGATCATGAGCCGTCTGTAGTGATATACGATACAAAGATGAAAGACATTGCCATCCACAGTGTTCCTATTGAGTCGAGTGAAAAGGTGCTTAACCTTAATGTTTACAAGGGGAAGGGGAGAGATTTGGATATGGAGGAGTTTGTGAAGTCATTGTCTAGCGCTGAAGAGGTGAGACTTGATTTCTTGTCAAATTTATGGGCTTATGTAGAGAGGAGTAAAGTTGAGGAAGATGTGGTGGAGGCGTTAAAGGAACTGTTAAGAAGTGTGGAGGTTGGAGATGGATAACAAGATTCTTGAGAGGCTTAACAGGTTGAAGGAGAGAGTTGAGAGGTTGAAGGCTGAGAGGGCGAGGCTTGAGGGGAGGAGGGTAGAGCTTGTGAAAAGGCTTGAAGCTGAGTTTGGAGTGAAAACACTTGAACAGGCGGAGGAGAAGCTTTCGGTGCTTGAGAGAAAGATGCAGGCTCTGAGGCAGGAGATAGATGAGAGACTAGAGAAGCTTGATAGAGTTTTGAGTAGAGCTGGATTTGAGAGATGAGAAGAAGATGTACTAGTTGGAAGGAAAAATTTCCTAAGGAGAATCGCTACTTTGAGACTGAAAGTGGAATTCTTTACTGTGGAGATTGTTTAGAGGTGATGAGAGAGTTTCCTAAAGGTTCAGTCAACTTTGTTTTTACTTCTCCGCCTTACAACTTAGGAACTCCTTATGATAGGTGGAGTGATAAGATGGACTATGCGGAGTATCTTGATTGGTGTAGAGAGTGGAATGAGTTGATTTATTCGGTTCTTAGGGATGATGGGAGGTATTGTTTGAACCATTACTTGAGCTGCGGGACTTCAGAGTTTAGGTTTGCTCCACTTATGGATTTGAATTGGATCCTCACCAGAGAAATTGGGTTTAAGCATCATGGATTAGCTATTTGGTTTGATACGACTTTATGTGCTCGTACAGCTTGGGGGAGTTGGGCTTCTGCGTCTGCTCCCTATGTGAATAGTCCATTTGAAGGAGTTTTGATTCTTTATAAAAGACAGTGGAAAAGGAGAGATGAAGGTGAGTCTACTGTCGGTGGTGATCTGTTTGTTGAGTTGTGTCACGGTGTGTGGAAGGCTGTTCCTGAGAAAGAGTACAGAAAGGTTCACCCAGCTCCTTTTCCTGAGAAGTTGGTAGAGTATGGCATTAGATTGTTTACTTTTGTGAGTGACATAGTTTTGGATCCTTTTGTGGGTTCAGGGACTACAGCTGTGGTGGCAGAGAGACTGGGGAGGAGATGGATAGGGGTTGAGTTAAGTGAAAAATACTGTGAAATTTCTAAGAAACGACTAAAGAAAGAGTCTGCGAAGTTGTTCAAAGTTGTTAAGTGAAGGAGAATGTATGAGAGAAAGGTTTGATTCTTTAAAGAGTCACTTTCTAAGGCTTAAAACAAAGAGAGAGTTGCTTGAGAGGCAGCTTGAGGAGGAGAGAAAGCGCAAAGAGGAGCTCGAAAAAAGGCTTAACTCTTTTATTAAAGCAAGGTCTGTAGTGCAGGAAGTTGCGAGGCAAACCCAGTCAAAGCTTGAGTTCAGATTATCTTCACTTGTGAGTACTGCTTTGCGTTCTGTGTTTCCTAACCCTTACGTATTTGAGGTGCGTTTTGTAACAAAACGTAACAAGAGTGAATGCGAGTTTTTCTTTGTCAAGGGCGGTGAGAGAATGAGGCCTCTTGACTCTTCAGGAGGAGGGGCTCTGGATGTGGCATCTTTTGCTTTGAGGCTTGTGTTTTGGACGCTGAGGAAAACTCGTCCTGTTTTAATTTTGGATGAGACTTTTAGGTTTGTCTCTGTTGATTTACAACACAAGTGCAGTCAGATGCTTAAGGCGCTTTCTGAGGAACTTGACGTTCAGATAATTCTTATTTCACATCTTCCGGAGATAATTCAATCGGCAGATAAAGTTTTTAGAGTTGAAAATAAAGGAGGTGTGAGTTACTTGGAAGAGGTGTGATGGGGCAGTGTGCTGGTTTTGAAAGTATCTTTAAAGCGGTTAGACCGAGAACTCCTAGGGATAGAAAACTTGTGACTACTACGATTTACCAGCTTTTTAGGCTCCTCTCAGAGATAGGTGTGGGAGAAGAGGTGAGGTTTGGAGTTTATCAGGTGTTTAAGGTTACAGAGGACCTCTTTTATGTGAAAGTTACGCTCACTGGGGAGGAGCTTGTCGAGGCGGGGCTTGAAGAGCTTAAGAGGAAATCAGTTGTTAAGTTCTAGAGTATGGCAAGGTATGATATAGTTTCTTTAGAGGATAGTTTGCAGCAAGCTTATGACCAGTATGTAGCTAACCCTAATGATCCTGACACTCGCACACGTCTCTTCACTGCGCTCAGAGACTTGACCAAAGCAATCGTAGAGGTTGAAGGGAGAAAGCATAAGAGACGTGATCCGTATGCTGGAATTGACAAGGATAGGCTTGCTTATGAGTATGCGGTGTGCATGTTTAGGAGAATTGTTGAAGGGAGATTTGTGTTACCAGATCTTCAGGGGAGGAGCAAATTTGCTTGGACTCCTTACATAAAACTTAGCATTCGTCACATCCTGTGGACGGAGTTTGGAAGGGAGGAGGAGAGAGAGGTACCGTTTGGAGATCTTGGTGTGATTCTTAAGTCCTGTTACGTGGAAGGGAGGTCAGCGTCTATTCTATCACTGCTTGAAGAGGTGACGGGGTGGGATGGGGTACGTGACGAGTTTTTCTACACTACGGAGTCTGGTGAAGGTGGAGAGGCAGAGGTCCGTTTTTACAAAAAGGAAGTAGTAGAAGCGTTAAAAAATGTACTTGATTTGCTTTATGGTGAAGAGAAGGTTAAGGAGTATTTGAGGTGTCTTATAACTCTTCCTCAGAGTGAGTGGAAGAAGGTTGAGGGGATGGATGAATTTGTGAGCGTGTTTGCTGTCTTGTATAAGAGGATGTTTGAAGATTTGAGAATTAAGCCTTGTTCGGTGGATGTTGATATGGTGCTTCGTTCTACACTTTTCCTCGCCTCTATTCTCTCTTCAAAGAAGCCTGACCGCAAGTTGTTTATTTCACTTGATTTGAAAAACCTCTACAGGCTCTCCATGGTTTGTGGCGGAAGAAGGGTTTACATTCCTACTGTTGAAGAGCTTGAGGATTTGATTGCCTCTGTGTATGTTGTGTGGAGGATGCTTAAAGAGAAGGTGGGTTTGAAAGCTGCAAAGAGGGAAGCTAAGGAGAAGTTCAAGTTTCAGTCGAGACTCCTTAGGGTGGATAAGTATGTAGAGGCTTTAAGTAGATTTCTTTCGCTTAATCTTGAGAGGAAAGAGATGGAGGAGGAGAGTGAAGAGTCAAAATCCGTTGTGAACCTGCTCTTGTCTGTAGTGATTTCTCTTCACAAGGCAATTGAGCAGACGCTTGAGAGCGTGAAGAGAGTTGTAACAGAGGAGAAAGATGTGAAGAAACTAGTTGAAATTTATGGTGAGCTTTCCTCTATGCTTGACACCGTTCAAAGGTCAGTTTTGAGTATGAGAGAGGTGCTTAGAGAGGTTCAAAAGTGAAAGTGTTACTTGTTGATGGGAATAGCGTTG
>Ga0180301_10000921_pt1 | contig 23055 bp, 23 predicted proteins | sample GuaBasSediGuay16_FD_121797 | JGI IMG/M metagenome (GOLD analysis project Ga0180301, IMG submission 121797) | Subseafloor sediment microbial communities from Guaymas Basin, Gulf of California, Mexico - Guay16, Core 4569-2, 12-15 cm | ecosystem: Environmental > Aquatic > Marine > Hydrothermal...
AACATTCCGAGCTCAAGCCCTGCATCTATTACCCTCTCTATTCCAATACTTACACCTGTTGACGGCGTTCTCGGTCCACCATACCTTTCTATTAGGTCATCGTAGCGTCCTCCCCCAGCCAGAGCCCCTATCTTTGGCTCCTCAATGTAGGTTTCGAAGATGGGGCCCGTATAGTAGTCCAGCCCCCTAACCATGCTCAGATCCACGGTCACCTTCCCCTTATGAGTTAAGTTATCAAGTATGCCTGAAAGGTGGCTTAGCGCTGCCTTAATGTTCTCGTTTCCTCCGAACCGTTCCTCAACGAACTGTAAGGTTTCCTCCGGCTCTCCTGAAACCTCCACCGTTTCCATTATTTTTTGGACTTCACCTCCTTTCAACCCTGTCCTCAGGAGTTCCTCCCTGACGCCTTCTCTTCCTATCTTGTCAAGCTTGTCTATTGCCCTGAAAACTTCTAGGGTTTTCTCGTCCCCGTACTTTGATATTCTAAGTTCCTCCTCGAAGACCCCTCTAAGCATTCTCCTGTCGTTAAGTCTCACCCTGAAACGCTTATAGCTTAGGGCCTTCATTACCTCACACATCACATCGATGACTTCCGCGTCTGCTTCAGGGTAAGGTGAACCTACTATGTCAGCGTCACACTGCCAAAACTCTCTGTACCTTCCCCTCTGTGGCCTCTCATGCCTCCAAACACGCCCAATATGATACCTTTTAAAGGGTAGGGGGGGAGCGTGGCTCGCCACAAACCTCGCTAGCGGAACGGTTAAATCATATCTTAAAGCCAACCACTCCTCGCTCCAGGGATCCTGAAACCTGTAAAGTAGCTTGGACTCAACCTCGTCACCATACTTTCCCTTAAGTGTCTCCCAATACTCGATGACCGGCGTCTCGATCGGGTCAAAACCAAACCTTTCAAAGACATCCTCGACGATCTCTATGACTTTTTTCCTAAGTATGGCTACCTCTGGGGGGAAATCTCTGAAGCCTCGTGGAACCCTATACTTAACCGACCCAAACACCCCCGTAAGCCGGGACAACCCTACCAAGAGAAAAAATAAAATCTTAACGGTTTCCCTGGATGTTAAAAGGGTGAAAAAGCAAAATGAGGGTGCCGGGCGGGACTTTCGTGGAAGCTAAACCTCCATATCGAACCCGCGACCTCAGGATTCAGCTTACCACTTACTGCCTGACCCTGCCAGTCCACAGTCCTGCGCTCTCCCAGGCTGAGCTACCGGCACCTCGAAGAAAAATAAAACGCTACACACTTTTAAAATTTACTAGGGAGATCACTGCGTAGTGTTTCCCTTTTTAGAAATAAGAAATACTAAGAAGATAAGCGATGAAAAGGAAGCCGTTTCATTTAGAGGAGGAGAAAGGCGGAAGCTGCGCAGAAGGATAAAAGGGGGGAAGCCCTGCCATCTAGCTATGGAAGAATTAAAATGTGTGTGGTGAAGCTTGCACTTCCAAGTTTTAATGTCTAAATTGGATTACACGGTAACTTTTTCCATTGCGTCTTCCTCTATTATTTTCTTTATCTTCTTAGCAGTGCTTCTTAGTCTTTGAAGCATTATGCCTAGTTGCCTATCCGGTATTCCCGCAGCTACCAAGATAGTTGGCTCTACCTCAACTGCTATTATGTACCCTTTCTCCCCGCGTATGATGCATTCAGTGGCATCGCCTTGAGCAAAGGTTTTCGATATTGTGTTGCAGCTTGCTATTAGCGTAAAAGTGCTTTCCATGGCTTCCTCTATGTCTGAGTACCTAATCCTTTGAGCTACTAGGTTTCCAAACCGGTCTATTAGCAGTATGTCTATGTTTCCCGGGTAGTTTTCTTCTTTGAGAAGTTTGTTTATCCTTTCCACGGCTTTTTGGCTTACTTCGGCTGTTCTTTCTATCACCATTTTCTCCCTATTCCTCCAGAAAACTAGTTTAGTTCCCCTACTCTCTCCGTGAATATAAAGTTTCTAGTAAAGGCATTCCCACAGGTTTTAACCTATACTTTCGTTAGATTTAGATTATGCTTCGAAAAACTTTAAAGCATTCTCTTTTCTTTTCTTTTGAGGGTGGCATCTTTGAAGCTGCAGTCTATTAGCTCCTTTCGCCATCGCGTCTCCTGTTTCCCTGAGGGAGGTGTCTCCCTTAAGTACTGTATGCAGTGTTCGCTTTGCTCTAGTAAGTGTCCGGTGGCACGTGTAGTTGAAAGCTTTAATCCTAGACGTATAGTCTGTGACGCTCTCCTCGGCTTGGAAGACGAGGTCGTGTTTAAGGACGGAGTCTGGTTCTGTCTTAGCTGCCACTCATGCTTGGAAGCATGCCCGATGAACGTTAAAGTATCCTACCTTATCACGTTCTTTAAGAACTTGGCTGTGGAGCGGGGGGACGTCCCTGAGGGAGTGGTCGAAGAGGTGAAGCAGATATTTAAGACGGGCAGGACGTTAAGCCTTTCCTCAGCGGTGGAGAAGAGAAGGGCTTCACTATCTCTCCCTCCTCCCCCCTCTGTCAATGTAGATGAAGTTAGAGCCTTGCTTAAAGAGTTCGTGAACGTGCTCGGGGGGGAACGTGAAGGGTGAATGACTACTCCCTATTTCTAGGATGTCTCATCCCTTTCCGCCTTCCTTTCATCGAGGCCTCCTCAAGAATGGTTCTCGAAGCCCTAGGCATCCAATACGAGCCTCTTGAGGGGGCAAGCTGCTGCCCGGATCCGATTGGTGTTCAGGGGGTCAGTTTTAAGGCTTGGCTCTACCTAGCTGCTAGAAACTTAGCGCTGGCCGAAGAGGAAGGAAAGGACATTCTAACTCTCTGCAGTGGTTGCTTTGAAACTTTAAAAACAGCTAGAGAAATTCTGTTGCGAGACCCAGCCCTCATGGAGGAAGTGAACGAGGCGTTAAAGCGCATCGACAGGGAGTTCAGGGGGGACATCGACGTTCTCCACATAGTTGAGGCCCTGTACAGGGTTGGCCCACGCAGGATAGAAAGCCTCATAGCGAATCCTTTAGAGGCCAACGTGGCAGTCCACTACGGGTGCCATCTTTTGAGGCCGAGTGAGGTCCTCGGCTTCGACGACCCTGAAAACCCCCGAAAACTAGATGTACTCGTCGAAGCCCTAGGCCCTAAAAGTTTAAACTATAATTACAAGGACTTGTGCTGTGGTGCAGCCATGAACAACATTGACAGAGCTAAGTCCTACCCGTACATAAAGTTGAAGCTTGAGTCGGCTACGAAAGCCGGAGCCGACTGTATGGTGGTTGCCTGCCCATTCTGCTTCATGCAGTATGACTTCGGCCAACTGGAGCTGAAAAGGAAAGGATATGGTTTCGCCCTTCCCGTATTTTACTATACTGAAATGTTAGGGTTGGCCTTGGGCTTCACCTATAAGGAGCTTGGTTTAGCCTTCCACCGGACGAGCGTACGCCCATTCCTCGAGGAAAAACTTTTCTAACCCGTTCCCCGTCTTTCCTAGCGTCCTTAACGCTTCACACCGCCTTCCTGAAGCATCCACCTAAGCTTCCTGATCGAGCCAGCTAAGTTATTAAGTATGATCAAGTCATTGGTTGTCTTATGCTCTCTCCTCTTGAAGTACTCCCTGTAAACCCTCTGCAGCTCCCTCAGGAATGCCTTAACATCGTCATTAGCTAACCCTTCAGCTTCCACCTTCATCCACTTTCACCCTTCTACATAAAGAAAACTGGTAGAAATAAAGGCGTGTAATCGGAAGGTAACATAAAAATATCATGAGAACATCTATTTCCTGTTACTCAACCCGGCTTAAAACGTCATCTGTAGCACGTTGTAGTATACAACGTCACCCTGCCTGTTTATCAGCGCCATTGTGAGCTTCTTCCTCATGCTTACTGCGAGCTTGGTTACTCTGTCTAGCTCCTTAAGGTTTATCGGTTTTCCCTCGGTGACTATGTATATCAACGTTTTCGCAGCTTCCTCTCCGACCTTACTTCCTCTAGGGTAAACTCTGAAGTCTATTCCCCCTCCGAACCCTTGCTTAACAACATACCCTCTGCTTCTCAGGTCCCTGTAAACCAAGTACCGCGTCCATAGTTTAGGGTCTTTCCGGGTGAAGGTCTTCGCTAATTCTTTAAATGTGAGCTCCCTGCCTTCACTATCCAGCACCACGAGTCTCCCCCTCTCTGCTAGGAGGAGTGCTTCTACGGGTGCTAGGTGAAGTTTCCCGTCTTCCTCGTACTCTCCGTAGCCTTTCCCATGTATTTTCTCGGCGTCTTTCTCGTTGATCACAACATCGCCGTCAACTAAGAGTCCGGTAACCTTCTCCTCTTCCTCCCCTTCTCTAAGTTCCTCTTGAACCCTACTTTCTCCCTCTGTTTTCTCCTCCATTTCTGCCACCGTCATCAGCTTTGTTAAAAACGGTTTTAAAGTTTCCTTTGTTAAGGAGTTATGGGTGTTAGGCTTGATAAAGGCTCTCAAGAAGCTGTTGGACGGCGCGGTCAAGGTGGCTATTGTAGGCGTGGGAAGCGAGCTCAAGGGTGACGACCGGGTAGGGCTTGAAGTTGCCAGAAGGCTTAAACGCTTAAAACTTGCCAACGTTCTGGTGGTGGAAGCAGGAACCATGCCTGAAAACTTTACAGGTGTTTTAAGGCGTTTTGAACCCAGCCACGTAGTCTTCGTGGATGCAGCCCAGTTCAACGGTAGCCCCGGGGACGTGGTGGTAACATCAGACATCTCAAGTTTAGGAGGAGTAACATTTTCAACCCATCACACCCCCCTCTCCATGGTTGCAAGGTACCTACAGGAGACGGTCAACGCCTACGTAATATTTGTAGGTGTTCAGCCTAAGAGCGCCCTCGGCGAGAAGTTATCCCCTGAAGTTGAAGAGTCTCTTGAAGCACTCGTAACCATCCTTGAAAAGGTCCTCCTAGATGTTTTAAGTAAACAGGTGGGAGATGTCCAAGTTGGAGAAGGTTAGGTCTTTCATAGCCGTCGATGTCGACTCACCTCAAGTGCTGGATGCCATTAAAAAGGTTCAGGAAGACCTTTCCCCTCTAGTTAAAGCCAAGTTCGTCGAGCTTGAAAATGTGCATTTCACCCTAAAGTTCCTAGGGGAGATCTCAAGTGAAATGGTGGATAAAGTTTACGAGGTTATGAAGACCATACCCTTCGAGCCGTTTAGATTAGAGCTTTGCGGCGTCGGCTGTTTTCCAAGTATTCGCCGTGTAAACGTGATATGGATTGGCGCCCGTAAAGGAAGCGAGAACCTTAAATCAATAGCTGACGAGTTAGAGCGGAAGCTGAAACCCCTCGGCTTTAAGCCTGAAAGTAGGCCCTTCACCCCCCATGCGACGATCGCTAGGGTAAAGTTCGTCCATAACCGTGAAAAGCTTGCATCTCTGCTTTCAAGGATGAAAGGACTGGAACTTGGGGAAATAGCAATTGACTCCGTTAAGCTTAAGAGAAGCCAGCTAACTCCTAAGGGCCCCGTATATACGACCCTTAGGAGCATACCCTAGCATGGAGGCATCACGTTGGCTAGCTTTCACGAAGTATGCATGAACGTCCTAAAAAAGGTAACTCCGTCACCGGAGGAGAAAGCGAAGGCCTTAGCCATAGCGGAGAGGATGATTAGACGCCTCCAAGAGGAGGCTGAGAAGCTAAACGCGAAGATAACCCCGATGCTGGTTGGCTCACTCGCTAAAGACACTTGGATAAGAGGAAACCAAGACATAGACATATTCATGGTCTTCCCTCAAAGCTACAGCTTCAACGAGATAGGCGAACTAGGCCTTAAACTGGCGAGGAGAGCTACTGGAGGGTTGGGAGAGGAACAGTATGCCGAGCACCCCTACCTCAGAGCTAACATAGAAGGTTTCACCGTTGAATTTGTCCCTTGCTTCGAAATAGAGGATCCAAGCCAAATGCGCTCCTCCGTTGACCGGACACCCCTCCACACACGCTACGTGAAGGAAAGGTTAAATGAAACGTTGAAGGGAGAAATCCGCCTTCTCAAAGCATTTATGAAAGGAATAGGCGCATACGGCGCAGAAATAAGGATTGGAGGCTTCTCGGGATATCTGTGTGAGCTCCTCATAATACACTATGGTTCGTTCGGAAACCTTCTCAACGAGTCTCTCAAGTGGAAGCCCGGACACGTTATAGACCCCGCTAAGCACTATGAAGACCATGAAAAACCACGCAAAATTTTCCAGTCACCTCTAATAGTAGTAGACCCCATAGACCCTAAGAGGAACGTAGCGGCGGCTCTAACACTGCAGAAATTCAACGAGTTCAGAGCTGCAGCTAAAGCCTTCCTCGAGGAACCCAAAGAAGCCTTCTTCTTCCCTCCTAAAGTACCCTCCTACCCTCCGGAAAAGCTCTCCTCGGCGCTTAGGGAAAGGGGGACGTCGATGCTTCTTATAGTTTTCCCGACTCCAAGGCTTCCTCCGGACATCCTGTGGGGGCAACTAAGCAGGTCCATACAGGCGGTGGAGAAGGTCTTGGAGCAACACGACTTTAAGGTGTTAAACAGGGATGTGTGGAGCGGGGAGGACGAGACAGCCTTCATCATTGAACTTGAGTCTAAGCGTCTTCCAAGACTGAAAAAGCAGCTTGGGCCTCCCCCTGCCACGCCACACCAGTCACGATTCCTAAAAAAGCACTTAACGTCTCATTCAACGATCTCCGGTCCAAGGGTGGAAAAGGACAGGTGGGTCGTGGAGGTTGGGAGGAAATATGATGACGCAGAAGCCCTCCTAAAGGACGTTCTCCGTAAGCCAGATATAGGCCTGGGAAAACACATCGCAGAGAAAACGGCTGAAAAACTTACCATATACTCTGACGATGAAATATTAAGATTCTACTCTAAAAACCCCTCATTTCAAGAACATTTCACTTTAACCCTTCTGGGGCGCCCTAAATGGCTGCTACCCTCCTAGCTCCATCCAAAAATAAGTTGAATTGATGAGTTAGGCATTCGAAGCTTTAACGGTTGTTTCCACTCGTCTTCTGGTTACACCCGTCTTCTGGTTAAATAGCGGTTTCACCCGCCGACTTTAATTGATAATGCTGACTCCGGACATGACTCTACGCAGATGAGGCATCCAAGGCAGTTATCTCCTATCAGCAGGTTATCGCCTTTCACGGCTATGTTTCCAATTTTGCACGCTTTGACACAGACCCCGCACAGGTTGCATTTCTCCCTGTCGACTATTATTCTGCTTGGTTCAACCTTCTCAAGCTCCTTCTCAACTGCCCTCAAGCTTTCAATTTGTGGGCCATAGATCTTCTTGGCTAATGGATGAACTATCGGGTTTACAGTTCTTGACGTCCAGAGAACATTTAACGCTTGAAGTATTTTATCCATAAACCTCCTCTTAAGCTTGAACGGTTTAACGTCTTCCCCTCTAATCTCTATGTCTTCTATTTCCCCCAGCCCTCTCTCGCTTGCGATCTTAAGTATCTTCATGCTATGCGGGTCTAACCCAGCAATCCTTGCTGTTACGCTGTCAACGGCTACAGGATCTGCACCAGCAACAATGAGGTTCAACCTTACAGGCTTCCCCTCTGTTGGACCATACAAAGGCCCTGAAGGCTTTATTGCTTCGCATCCTACCGTCCCGTCGACAAGGCTAAAAATCAGCTTCTGGCGGAAAGCCGATAACAGGTCTACTACAGGCTCATGCAATCCTAAAACATGGATCTTAGTCCTCTGATCCTGCCAGGTCAGCCCCTTCAGGTTTTTTATCGATAAGGTTAAACCGGTGAAGAAGTGTGCTTTGAGCACTGGCAGAGAGATTATAGCGTCGACGGTTAACGCGGTCTTAACCACTTTAACCTTCTTCAGCTTTTTTGCACTTGGAATCTGTATCGTCACAGCTTCATCCTTACTGAAATCGACAAATGTTCCTCCTGCAGCCTCCACAGCCTCCCTCATCCCCGTCACACGATACGTTTCCTCTGGATCCCACCCTGCTATGGGCAAATCACCGACTAGTACCTCCCCTCCCAGATCCTTAACCAGCTTTACCATCGCCGAAACGACCTCAGTGCTCGTGACTATACCGCTACCTGAAGGCTTAGCGGCACACAGGTTGGGCTTTAAAAGCACGGTTTCACCGTTTAACTTTATTCCTCCAGCCAGTTCAACCGCTCTTCTAACAGCGTCTTCAACATTGCCATCGGTCTTAACGATGGAAACCACCGAGGGCAAAACTGTTCCTCCTCAATCCCTTTGAAGCTTAACCAAGCTGGGAACTGTTTAAACCTTTTCCTGCAACCCAAAATTAATTCGTCAATAATCGATTTTAACAGGAGAAATTCGTAATTCGTAATATGGTAAAACGTTCTCATCCCTTCGACACTGCTGCCTATTACACTTCCACTTTTAACGTGTCATAGCCCACTATGACCTTCTTAGACGTTGGATCTACCTTTCTTTGAAGCTCCATGTGTGGAGGGTTCACGTGGGCAAGGTGGACCAGTATGGTTCTTTCTGCTCTCAACCTCTCTGCGAGGAGCACCGCCTCCTCAACCGTCATATGGTGGTCTAGGAAGTGTTTGGGGGAGGAGACGAACGCGTCAGCCACCAGTATGTCCGGCTCATACATCACCTCAATCGACCTCTCAGGAATGTTTATTCCCGTATCCCCTGTCACAACGATCTTCCTTCCATTCACCTTGAAAACGTAACCTACGGGCTGCACGTTTACCCCATCGTTCAGATGAGGGTGAAAGACAGGGAAAGCCATAAACTCAATGGACTTATATCTTACCATTTCAAATGGGCGAATGTACTTTCTCCTAGCTTTAACTAGGCTGCCGAACCCCATCTTGTCAAGCACGTAATCAACAGTCTCCCTAAGCCCGAAGACGGTTACCACCTGTTGAACCCTGTAAAAGTCGTTAAAGCCTAGAGTGTGGTCAAAGTGGTGGTGGGTGAAGATGACTGCTGAAACCCTCTTCACGTTCTCTCTTAGAAGCTGAAGGCGCATGTCCGGACTCGTATCAACAAGGATGTTATACCCTCTTTCAGTGTCTCTAAGTAAAAGAGAAAACCTCGTCCTAGCATCAGGTATACCTCTCTCCCTAGCCATGTTGCATGTTGGACAGGTGCACCCAATCTTCGGCACACCTACCGTGTCTCCACTTCCCAGAATCACAAGCTCCAAGACTTCCTCTCTCCACCCGGTACTTGTCCTACAGAAATAAAAATGCTACTACCATATTAACATTAACTATCCGGTGGAGTCCATAATTTCTTAACAGCGTTTCTCATACTTAAATGAAACGCTTTTATACCTTCCCTGTGGCATTGTTTATTGGAAGAACCTCCTAAAGGGTGATAGACTTTGCTCTTCTCCCTGCTCATCCTCTCCCTATTAGTGTTAATAGTTCCGGTGATCTTCATCCTTCTACTCATAGGCATCTTCTCGGAGGATTCCACCAGCGTCCGGCATACTCCCTCCCATTGGGGGAAAGCTAAAACTGAAGAACCCTTCAGGTGGGTTGCACCATGGCAACCCTACCAGCCTTCACATGGTTTTAGCCGTCACCCTCGGCCGGGAGGCGTCCTGGACGAAGTCCGCGTCTACAAGGAACTCGTTAACTACCTTAATAAAATGTATCTTGAAGGAAGGGTTAACCCGGAAGTCTACAGGAAACTACTGTCAGAGTTCACCAGCAAGATAAACATGTTGGAGAGTGACGAGAGAAGGGATGGTGGGCTGTGAACGCGCTACGCTTTCCCTAAAGCTTCCATGTAGATTTTAAGCGTTTTTTCCGCCGTCCTCTCCCACGTGAACTCCCTTTCAACATGTCTTCTTCCATTTTCAGCTATTTTCCTTCTTAATTCTTCGTCTTGAAGAAGCAGGGTTATGGCATAGGCCAGCTGGTCTGGGCTGTGCGAATCTACGAGTATCCCGTTCTCCATTGGTTTAACAAATTCAGGTATACCGCCAGCATACGTTGAAACGACAGGCGTTCCACACGCCATCGCCTCTAAGAGGGTTAATCCGAACGGCTCGCAGAGTGAGGGGGAGACGAATACGTCTGCAGCAGAGTAAAGGCTTGGAAGCTCTTCAGACGGCACGTAGCCTGTGAAGACAACATGGTCTTCCACCCCTAAAAGTTTGGCTAAGGAAACCAAGACGGGTTCAAGCCATCCCTGACCACCTATAACCACTTTAACCTCAGGTTCTTCTTCTAGAACTACTGGAAGAGCCCTAAGGAGGTAATCTAATCCTTTGGATGGGTCAAGCCTGCCTAGGAAGAGCACTACAGGGCCATCCCCTAACCCGTATTTTTCTCTCACCCTTCTACGCGACTTTTTCGAAGCCGGCCTAAACATTTTAACATCTACTCCGTTGTGGACAACTCTCACCTTTCGCTCCCTAATACCCATCCTTAAAACTTCCTGTTTTATGTAGTTGCTGACGGCTATTACTACGTCTGCTCTTTCGGCACATTTCTTCTCCAGCTCTCTTATCGGCTCTATCCCCCTATCGCCCGACCGGACGCTCTCGGTACTGTGAACGGTAAAGACCATAGGCTTTCCCAGCGATTCTTTAATGGTAAGTCCAGCTATAGCCGAGAGCCAATCGTGAACATGGCATATGCTAAAGTTCTCCTCCCCGTCGAGCTTAAAGAACTTAGCTGTTGCGGCTATGTTAAATGCTAGGTTTGCAGAAAGGAAAACCCGGAAATCGTTAAATGGAAGGGTCATTACAAGCTTTCTTTCCGGAACCCTATAGACCCTGACGTTTCCATCCTTATGGAACACTGGCTGGGAGAACGCAAACCTCGTTATAACACTAACTTTGCATCCAAGCTTTGCCAGCGCCTTAGAATTCTCATACCCGTGAACTCCAAGCCCCCCTTGGACCAGAGGGGGATACTCCCAAAGCAGCATACAAACGTTGACTTCCATCTTACTTTTCTACTCCTACCTTACCGAGCTGAGAGACAGCCCAGTTAGTATACCTCATTAATGTCTCTTTAACCCTATCCGCGTCTCCCTCTCCCCCTATAACCTGTTCAATGTACCTGTAAAACTCCTCCCTTAAACTTTCCACCACGTCCCTTGCACCCTCCTCCTCTGCACCTTCAACTTCAACTAATGGCCTGATAAGCCTCATTTCCTCCGAGAAAACATGTTCAGTATAAGATCTTGAGAAGTAAGTTGGAAGTCTTGAGCAGAGGCTTCTCACGTCCAGCTTCATCCCTTACCCTCACCAAACTTTTCAACTCTAACTTCTATCCTATCTGGAAAATAAACTTAGCGTCCGCTTTGGTTTCACAATCATGTTAACACTTCAAATACAGCCCTTCCCTCATCATGGTGACGGTAAGAGTTATATTCTCCTCAGGTTTAAAGGGAGATTTAGTGGGGTGTCGTTTTTGTTGTCTGAGCAGCAACTTAAAGGGAACGTAGAAGAAATGATGGAACGAATCCGGGAAAACTTGGAGAAGGTGAACTATGAAGCCTTAGTGAGAATGGGTGATGAAATCGCTAAAGCGTCCAGAATTTTTATCGTTGGAAGGGGGAGATCCGAGTTCGTGGGGAAAATTCTTGCGATCAGGCTTTTAAACAAAGGCTATAAGGTTCACTTTGTAGGCCTCGACGTGGTCGACCTTGTTCCCCGTGTCGAGCCAGATGACCTTCTCATAGCGATCTCCGGGTCAGGAGAAACCCACGAAGTTGTTTCCGCCGTTAGAACTGCTAAGGAAATAGGCTGTAGGATAGTCGCCGTAACTTCCTATCCAAACTCAACTATTGGTAGTTTGGCAGACTTCACTTTAAAGGTTGAGGGAAGAGAAGAGAAGACTGGGAGAAGCTTCATTGAACGTACGGTTTACGGGGAGCTGGAACCTCCAGGAGCACTCTTCGAGCTTTCAGCGATCATGCTGCTTGAATCTCTCGCAAACACGCTCCCGCTCAAAAAATAGTCTAAATGCTACTTCTGATCTCATATAGTATCCTTTCTATTTCCCTCACGTGCCTGTTAAGTAGCTCCTTCGCTTGCTCACGCGTCTTCGCCTCTGAAAAAATGTCTAGGGTTGCGTCATGGGACGAGGGCCTTATGAGGACCCATCCGTAGTCGAAGTAAATCTTTATTCCATCTATAGTGTCAAACACTTGCCCCTGAGTTCCCTCTAGTAGGCTTCTCATTAATGCCCCTCTATGCTCTAGGGGACACTCCACCGAACGTTTGAGCATGTAAAATTCTGGAACCTCCCTTCGCAGCTCTGACAGTGGCTCATCACGCGTCGCCATAAACTCTGCAAGCTTAACCGCCCCGACCAGCCCATCCCTGAAGGGGTATACCTCGGGGAAAATGTATCCTCCACTTTCGTCCCCGCCAAAAACTCCCTTAACCTTTCTGATGGTGTCTATGATTGGCCGGAAGCCGAGTTTAACTCTAACAGTTTCCCCCCCATACTCCTTCACCACCTCGTCTATTGCGTGGCTCGTGGTTACCGGGACGACGACCTTACCTCTGCCCTTCTGTTCAAGTTGGCTTACAGCCAGCAATGCTGTGGCGATGTCTCCACCCAGCAGCTCACCCTTATCGTCGATAAATAAGACCTGGTCCGCGTCCTCGTCGAAAACTACGCCTAAGTCTGCATCTAATGCCTTAACGGTTTTAGCTAGGTTTTCGACAGCGCCTGTGATGGGCCTATGCTCCCTCTTCGGCACGGCTGCTCCCACGTTAGCGTTTAACGTTACGACGTCGCATCCTAGCTCCCTCATAAAGAATGGAGCGGTGAGAGACGCACATCCGTCCCCGCAGTCGAGCACCACCGTCATCCTCCTTCCCTTTAAAATGTCCTCATTAGTATGCCGTATTATCCTTTCAAAGTAGGACTCGATAGCTTCCTGCGGGTAAAGTATGTCTCCTACCTTTCCCGGGTCAATCCTCTTCAACGCCTCCTTGAAGAATATGTCCTCAACCTTCTTCTGGTGCGCCTTGTCAAGGTCGATCCCGTCGGAATCGAACAGTCTAATGCAAACCGTGTTAGCCTCCTTCTGAGACATTGAAATGAAGACTCCCCCGTCAGCTCCGTAAGACGTTATGGATGCCTCTATTATGGAAACCGGCTGAACTCTCACGTTGTAAACGTTAACCCCTGCGGACTGCAAGCCGGCTACTATCGCCCTCTTCACCATGCGTGATGCGAGATGTGTATCCCTACCTACTATGACGTTTGCTCCTTCCCCTAGGTACGTTGCGAATGCTGCTCCAAGCTTAGTGGCGAACTCGGGTGTAATCTCTATGTTCACGAGGCCTGAAATGCCATACTCGGTGAAAAGGCTCTTCTTCCACCTCACACCCCACTTCAGGTTCATGTTAACTACTGCGTTCTTCTCCACAACCTTATTTGGCCAAATGTAAACGTTAGGCATCACCCTCGCTCCCGGACCAAAGATGCAGTCGTCTCCGACAACAGCACCGTCTAGAATCTGCGCTCCCTCTCCCACCTCGCACCTAGCCCCCACGATGCACGACTGCAGACGTGACCCTTTATGTATGGATGTGTTCCCCCATACAATGGATCTTGCCACCCGCGCCTCTCCGGCCACGTAGCATCCTCCACCTATAACGCTGAACCTATCTATCACCGCTCCCTCATCTACCCTGCAGAACCTTCCTATGACGACTGGCGGGTGGATTTCGCATCCGTCCGGAAGCTCCGTTCCCTCCCCAACCCACACCCCCTCCCTGACTTGCCTGTGGGGGATCTCTATGTTAACCTGACCCCTGAGGATGTCGTAGTGGGCTTGCATGTACTTCTGGGGGGTGCCTATGTCGATCCAGTACTCCCTTACTAGGTGGCCGAAGAGTCGCTTTCCCTCTTTAAGGAGTCGAGGGAAAAGGTCCTTGCTGAAATCGTACTCCTTATTCCTTGGAATGTAATCTAATACTTCAGGCTCTAGTATGTACGTGCCCGTGTTGACCATGTCGCTGAAGACCTCGCCCCAGCTGGGCTTTTCCAGAAACCTTTTTATTCTCCCGTTCTCGTCCGTTACCACTATGCCGTAGGCAACAGGGTTATCCACGCTCGTCAACGCTATGGTAACCATGGCATCGTTCTCCCTATGCCTTTCAAGCAGCCTAGTTATGTTCATGTCGGTTAAAACGTCCCCGCTCAGAACGATGAAAGTGTCGTCAATGTGTTCCTCTAGAAGTTTTACCCCTCCTGCGGTGCCCAGCGGCTCCTCCTCATGAGAATACTTGATCCTGACACCGTACCTTGACCCATCCCCAAAAAACCTTCTTATCTTGTCTCCAAGGTAACTTACGGTGACGAGGACGTCCCTCACATTATGCTTTTTAAGAAGCTTGATCGTGTGCTCCAGCATAGGAGCGTCAACTATAGGCACTATCGGCTTGGGAACGTTAACCGTTAAAGGCCTAAGGCGTGTTCCCTTACCTCCAGCCATTATGACAGCCTGCAAAGCCGCCCCCTCTCGAACTCCTAGACAACCTAATTCTAAAGCAATTAACAGTAATAAAAATTATCCAACTAGTTAACCTCCCTCATTCCCCCATCACGCGCTAATAAAGGGGGCTGACGTGAAGTAAAGTAAAGATTTATTTATGTGCTTCCCCAATCAACAATTGGAACCCCTTAAAGGCTGGTGTTGCGATGTCGCACGATAAACCCCTAAAGAACATGCCGTCAAAGGTTTACGTCCCTTTAGGAAGAAGGGGTATGGAGCCAATTACGATAAAGGAATGCCTCAAATGTGGAAGCAAGGACGAAGTAGATGTAATAGATTTTAAAAGCAGCGACGAGGTTTCAGGCGAAAACATACTGGAAACCTTGGACTACACCGTCAAGTGCAATAAGTGCGGTGAAACGTACATTATAAGGATAAAGTCAATGTACTTGGAAAGCAAAAGGGAGGAAAACAGGCTGATTTCAACCGTTTTCAGCGTAGAAGGCGGAGAAGAGTACTGGATCGGAATACTTTAATCCGCTTACATCCAAATAGACTAAAAATCTGCAATTCTACATTGCCTCCCCTCTTTCCAGAAAAAAAGCATAACTCCTCCTTCTTTTGCCCACTAGCTTCTCCATTAAAACACCATTATTCTACACCCTTCAACTCAAAAGGCTACATTCTGGCTGAAGCCTGAAAAACCTTTAAGTATAGTCACATGCCATATTCTTAGGGAGGTAGAGGAGGCTTCGAAATGCGTACCCCTGAAGAATATCAAGAAAGCTTGTACAAAATGAAGCCGAACGTTTACATTGGAGGAGAAAAAGTTAAGCGTGATGACCCCCGCCTCCAAGGCGGGATAAGAGTTATATCGAAAACGTTCGAGCTGGTTGACGACCCCGAATTCAAAGACCTGCTCGTAGCAACCTCACATCTCACGGGAGAGAAAATAAACAGGTTTACACACATAAATCGTAGCCCGGAGGACCTCCTTAAAAAGCAGGAAATGATAAGGAAGCTTTGCCACTTGACCGGTGGGTGCATACAGAGATGCATGGGATGTGACGCAATAAACGCCCTCTCGGTAATAACATATGAAGTCGACCAAGCCTTAGGAACAGAGTACCATAAAAGGTTCCTTAAGTACCTTGAATACTTCCAGAAAAACGACCTTGTGGCTGCAGGAGCCCAAACGGACGTTAAGGGTGACCGAAGCCTACGCCCCCACCAGCAGAAAGACCCGGACCTTTACGTGCGGATCGTAAAGAAGACAGATGACGGAATAATAGTTCGGGGGGCGAAGAACCACATAACCATGGCCGCCTACGCCGACGAGCTCATAGTATTACCCACGAGGATGATGACTAAGGATGATGGAGACTGGTCCGTCTCATTCGCGATACCCGCGGATACTGAAGGCGTAAAACTAGTCACCCGTGCAACGTCGTTTAGACCGAGGAAAAAGTTTAAGGCCCCCCTGGCTGAAGTTGGAGCAGCCGACTCGTTTGTGATATTCGACGACGTCTTCGTCCCCTGGGAACGTGTCTTCCTGTGCGGAGAATGGCAGTTTGCAGGGTTGCTAGCACACCTTTTCGCCCTTTTCCACAGGCACAGCTACACAGGCTGTAAGCCTGCACTGTTCGACATAATAATGGGGGCAGCCGCCTTAGTGTCGGACTACAACGGTGTGGAGAACAAGCCTCACGTGAGGTCGAAGCTTGCCCAATTAGTCAGCTTAAGCGAACTAGTCTACGCGGCGGGAATCGCCTCGGCGGTAAAGTCGCAAACGTACGGGTCGGGAACCTGCGTGCCAAACGTCGTATACGCTAACGTTGGCAGAAGGCACGCTGGTCTAAATGCACACGCAGCCATAGAAATCCTAACAGACCTATCAGGAGGCCTTCCAGCAACCCTACCATACGAGGAAGACTTCCTAAACCCTGAAACAGGCCCCCTGCTGGAAAAGTACATATCTAGAAGAGCCGAAGTCCCGCCGGAAAACATCCACAGGTGCTTCAGACTGCTCTCGGACATGCTCTGCTCAGCCCTTGGGGGAGTAATGGCGGTCGCAGACGTCCACGGAGGAGGATCCCCTGTAATGGAGGAAATAGCAATAATGGCAACCTACGATGTTGAAGAGAAAAAGCAGATAGTAAAACGCCTCGCAGGCATAAGCGACTAACCCCCAACACGCAAAACAAACCGCAACCCCCCTAAAACAAGCAGAACCCTTCACAACTTTTAAAAGGCTAAAATAAATAGCTAAATGGAAAGCTAGCGATAACCGGACCCAGACCCCCAAATTTTTTATCTTTTTTAAAATACACCCTCATACACCCTTAGACGATTTTTAAAGTCGAAACTTTAATGGCTCCATCTCCGAGTTAATTAAGCATCCACATGAAGATTCGGGAAGCGGGAAATCAAAACAACAACTTTAAATATAGAAGGTAAAATGTTCAATTGAAATTTCACCAGCATGGAAAAACCCCTGGAGGAGTAGCCTGTGAGTTATAATGAAGTTACACCTGACATCGTAAAGATGCTGGAAAGCATAGTAGGGAAAGAGTTCGTCTCGTCAGACATCGCGATGCGGTACAGTTACCTCTCAAGAGGGATAATGGGGCTTGAAGCAACAGTACCAGAAGTAGTCGTGAGACCCAGATACGTCGAAGAAGTGAGAAAAATTCTGATCCTAGCAAATGAAAACCACATACCCGTAACCCCATGCGCAGGAGGACTAAGCGGCGGATACGCAACCCCCCTAGTACAGCCAGGAGGAATCCTACTAGACCTATCACGAATGGACCGCATAATAGAAGTCAACACCGACGCAAGATACGCCGTACTGGAGCCGGGGGTAAGAAGCGGCAAAGTCTGGGCATACTTCAGAAAGGCAACATAGAGGATATCCCTCAGTTGCCCTGAAGAATACTACCCAGACTGGGCTCCCCCGGTTCCCGACGGTGCACCGCCAGCCGCAACCGTGGTCGGCGACGCCCTCGAAAGAGGATTCAGCATGGTCACAGCAAGGTATGGCCCACAGGCAGACATGGTACTAGGCATGGAAATCGTACTCCCAACAGGCGAAATAGTCAGAACCGGAAGCTGGTCTCTACCCGGAGCAAAGCCATTCTACAGGTGGGGGTTAGGACCAAACTTCGACGGCCTCTTCCTAGGAGCCCAAGGCACAATGGGCGTCATCACCAAGCTCGCAATAAAAATAGTCCCCCACCCACACCACAAGACAATAATTGCATATGGAATGGACAACCCATACGACATGCAAGACTTCACCCTAGAAGTGTCAAAGTACGAGCTAGGCATAGCAGACCACCTCGTAATGGTGCAGGGAGGAAACTGGCCCCTTGTCATGACCCGATGGCCTAAGGAGAAAGTCCCAACAGACTACGAGTTCTACAAGAAACTCGGCATCCCCCAATGGTGGATGAACTTCGAGATCTGGTGCCACAGCAAAGAAGAACTCGACTTCACAGTTAACAAGATACATGAACTAGCCAAAGAATACAACGCGAAAACAGGCCACGAAATAAAGGAGTGGAAGCTACACCCCAAGCAAATCCAAAGCAGGCTCCGCAAACCAAACAAGATCGCCATCCCATACTCGCTATGGAACGCCGGATTCCTGTTCATTACCTGGTATACCCCATGGAAGAACTGTGCGGAATTCGCGGAGATTTACAATCAGAAGCTGGAGGAGTATGGTTTCCCTCCGGTTATGTGGATAGCCAGCATTGACCACTGCCGCCAGGCAATTTGTATGCCTATCGTATGCTTCGATTATACTGATCCTGAGGATGTGCGTCGTGTGCAGGAGGTGAACCGCGTCACTACGGAGATATTCCTCGATAAAGGGTGGCTGAACTATAGGCCTGACCCGTACGTGCATGCCCCGCTAACGTTTGCTAGGGCTAAGGCATACTATGACCTCTTAAGGCGGTTTAGAGAGGTTATTGACCCGAACTTCATCATGCACCCAGGTAGGCTGTCAATGCCATAAAACCTTCCTTTTTATTGCCTTCCCCTCATTATCTTTCAGTTTTTTATATTTTTGAGGATCTTTTTCTTCTTTTGGTTGGGGTGTGTTTGCTTTCTTCGTGGAAGGCTCCGTGCCTCACTTTTACCTGAGTGTTTTTGCGTAGTCTTCTATTTTCACCGCTTTGACCTGGAGTTTCTCTTGATTTTCCAGTATGTACCTGTCTGTTGTTACTAGTGGTGCTTTGACTTGGAGTTTTGCTGTCGCTACGATGAAGGCGTCGAAGTAGTGGAGCTTTCTTGATCCTTTATGTTCGCTGTAGATTTTCATGGCTTCTATTGCTACATGTACTGGTAATGGGAGGATTTCAAAGGTTAGGGTTTGGAGGTCTTGGAGTATGCTTACAACCTGCTTGACCGTGTATCCTTGAGATCTGTAGGCTGTTATAAGGTCGTCGATCATCATGGATGAAGTGTAGATTTTCAGTTTTCCTCTCTCCGCTTCTTCTAGTATTTTATCTGCGTAGTCGGCGTGCTCGTCCCCTGCGAAGTGGGATATGAAGAGGTCGGTGTCTGCGGTGATCTTCACGTTTTTCAGCCTCTTTCCAGTAGGAGCTTCTCCTCGTCCTCTTCTACTTCCTCGATGCTCTTCTTTAGGGGGTACTTTCCCTTGGATTCACGGTAGTTTGGGAGGGGGTGAACTTCTAGGTATCCGTTTGCTTCCTTTATTATGACTTTTCTACCACATTTTTCTCTGAACTTTTTTGGAAGGCTTATTCTCCCTTTTCCATCTATAGGTGTAACCAGCATGCTTCCACCTGCTTTTTGTGGGACATTTCTTTTTAATTAATTTTTCCCACTGTGGGAAAGAGAAGGTGGTGCTTCGGGTTGGGGAGGGCGGTGGCTTGCTGAAAGTGTGTTTGATGGTGTCTTGCCCTTATCCCGTTAGAATGGCTAGTAGTGGAAACGTACTCCAGTATATTTGGGGTGATATGTACGCTTCTATTATTGCTGCTATTGTGAATAGGGTTATGGTTACTAGCAGTGTTGCCGCCATGCTAGTGGATGCCAGTATTTCCTTTGATTTTTCTAGGAATTCTTCTGGTTTGCCTATTGTTTGTGTTAGTCTTTTGGCTATTGATATTCCTATCGCTGTTGCTAGGATTGCTGCTGGTATTTCGATCACTCCGTGAGGGAGTATGGATATGAGGTATGGGTATCCTCCTTTTCCTCCAAGCCATAGGAATGTGACGGATTCTGTCATGTAGAGTCCTCCTATCACGAACGCCGTGGAAAGTATCTCTAGCGTGCAGAGCGAGTAGAGGGATGTTCTTATGAGGGTTGAGGTGAAGCTTGCTTTTCTGTGGGCAAGCTTGTACGCTGTTGCTACCAGTAAGGGTATTATTATCATCGCTGTAGGGGTGAACTGGTCGTCGAATAGAAAGTACTCTGCTATGAATGCCACCGCGCCTAGAATGTACCATTCAACCCCGCTTGTTTCACCTCTAATAGCCATGTAGAATCCTACTGTTACCATCCAGAAGATTAGGGCTCCAATCGATGAGAGAATGCACCTGTTAAAATTATGGATTAGTATGATGGGCAGGTTATTTTCAAGGGTCCATGAGGGGAGACGTAGCATTGACGCTATAGCGTGGGGTATGAGTGTAAGGTTAAGGTAAAGCCAGTACTCTATTCCCTCCGGCGCCGCAATCTCATATATTACTGCCCTGAAAAGCCAGACAGCGTTAAGCTGTAGGGCGCCGTATAACAGGAATGCGGCGACCGTTGTAGTTACTATACCTAAAGCAAATATTCCGGCGCTGAGCGCCACGTCGCTTAGAGTGAGCTTGAACGCAGCCTCCTTCTCTTTAGCTTTTATCTCCTCGACTGCGGGGACCTGTACTGCTACGGCAGCCTCTTCAGGTGGCTTAGCGTAGTATGTAAGGTAAGCTATCAACGTTGTTGAGAGGATCCATATCGGAAGGTCGAAGAGGACTAGGTAAGCTAGGTATGTCGCATGCCTGAAAATGTACATCCCGTTTATGTACACTTTCGGATCTATGAGGTAGGTTGGCTGGGTTGTTAGTGGCCTGTTTAACGCTATGACCCCCACTGGTGGGGTTTCAAGGTACGTTGTCACGTATCCCACTAGGGGGGTGCTTAGGGTTGAGAACATCCACATGACGACGGCTGTTATCGTTGCCGAGACGAACGCTATCACCTCTGGCTTCACGTCTCTCGTAGCTAGGCTTCCCGAGGCGCCTCCTAGAATGAAGTGTGCCGCCATTGTGATGAAAACTGTTAAGAGAACCCACATTGCTAGGGGGGCCGTTGCAGACATGGCTGGAGGGAACGTTAGGGTGAAGCCGTTATGGACTGCTAGGGTGGCCGAGAGCATGATGTATGTTTCATGGGAGAGAGCGAAGTATATCAGGGTTGATGTAACCGCTGGGTCGTATAGCCCGCCGAGAGCTAACCCTGTAATGGCCATCATCAAAACGTAAATAACTATGAACGTTCCCGCCCCGAGCGTCACACCCGTTATGATGCCCTCCACGGTTGCCCCGCTTCCCAGCTTCCTGACCTCCTCCGAGAACCTCACCATAGCGTTGTACGCTTTATCGTAGAGGTGAACCCCGAAGTTTTCAAAGAGGGGTAGGAGGGCTACTGCAAAGATTATTGACGCCGTATTTGCCAATGTTATTCTGGCAAGCATGTAAATGTTTATTCCTTGCATCTGGGGGATTAACGCTGATGCGGCCAACCCCAGCATGGGGTTCTGAGCGGTCAGCGATGCTATAAAATTCTCTCTTAACACTTGGAGCATCATGTAAAATGTTCTCTGGGTGTAGAACCCGTATATGATGTTTCCGACCCCTGCCATTGAAAGAAGAATGTTGAAGTACGTGAAGGGGCCTGTCACGCTCCTCATCAGCTTATCCCCCAGGTTGACACCCATACACTTCATTTCACCCTTCTTAGCAAGCCTTGAAGACGTCAGATACGAGAACCTGTAAAGGAGCATTATGTATATTGCCACGTTAAGGCCGAACCCTCCTATTACACCCATATTGTAGTAGTTTTCAACGGTCGCGCCAAACGACACCATGGCTGGTAGCGTAACCAACCCTATCACAAGGTAGTCTTTTACGAGGCTGACGTTGGGCATCTCATCTAACGGGTTTCTTGGCACCCTGCCGAAAACCACGTTTTTAACCCTTTCAAGGAACGTTCCCCCAAGCTTCCTTTCGAGTACTAGAAGTCTGATGAGGAGTGTTGGTATACCTATGAAAACCGAGAACAAGCCGACGAAGGCCCATAGGATGAACGTTTGAAGGGTTCCAGCAAGGTAGTGGGTTAATACCACTATGAACTGTGATGCTACCGCTCCAGTCCAGCTCTCGAATGGGTAAATCAGCGATGCCTCAAAAAACATCACCGGTACTCCTAAATACTCCAGCAGAAGGTTTCCGGGATCCACGTTTTCAAAGTGGGATATGAGTATGTTTCCACAGTTTAAAGCTGCCAAGGTTACCACTACTATTATTCCTGCGGTGATTAGCGGCTTGAACTTCCCCGCTTTCCTCCTAGCTAACGCTAATAGGAACGCTATGAGCAACGCTGGGGCAATATTGAAAGTGACTGTTAACGGAATGCTCAGAGAGTAAGCTTCAAAGAGAGCTGTTAAGTCTATCATCCCAGCCACACTCCAGCAGGATCCCGCTGAAGGTCTTACTAAAACTTGTTAAAAGAATTATAAGTTTTTAAACTTCATCATTTATTTATTGGTGTAAGCCGAGAGGGATGTGGCTTGCCTGTTGAAGGATGGATCATAAGCATGGTGGGCTCCCTTCTACTCCTCGCCTTAGGCGTGGTTTTAATGCTGGCTGACGTTAAACTGGGAAGCGGGGTAGTGTCCCTTCTCGGCACAGGATGCACACTCATAGCAGTCATCATCTTGCTCCCTATGGAGTCCCCTCCGGAGAAATGGAGGCTTGTAGCTACGATTAGGAACATTGTGATCGTTACAGGAGTGGTACTTTCCGCCTTCTTCTTGTTTATGACGTACAAGGCTTATGAAACCAAGAAGCTAAAGAGAAAGCTTGACATGGAGTCAATAATCGGCAAGAAGGGTGTTGCTAAAACGGATGTAGCCCCTAAGGGACTCGTGAACGTTGAAGGCGAACTATGGTCAGCGAGGGTTAAGGGAAAACCATATGTTATGAAGGGAGAAGACGTAGAGGTTATCGGATATGAAGGCTTAACCTTGGTTGTGAAACCGTTCAATCTAGGCGAAGCAGAAAGGCTAACCAAGGAGAAGGGGATTACTAGGTGGACGCCCACAGAAGACTGAACACCCTCAACGTATTCTTGGGGGTACACGTCAACCCGTCATTGCTAGATAAGCAAGGTAGTTAACTTCTATTATTTATCCCCACTAGGGGTTATGGCATCAAGCCTTCCGCATTCTCGCCTCCATGCAAGCTACCTTTAAGAGGACAATACCCCCACAGCATGCCCCCGGAATCCCACGCTCCCACGGTAACGCCCTCTTAACAGCTAGGAATCGCCTCCTACATCTAAACTGCTTAACCCTTTTACTGATAGTGGCCCCTTATTCTTTCACTCTTCCATTCCTTCACGTTTAAACT
>Ga0180301_10000922_pt1 | contig 23049 bp, 39 predicted proteins | sample GuaBasSediGuay16_FD_121797 | JGI IMG/M metagenome (GOLD analysis project Ga0180301, IMG submission 121797) | Subseafloor sediment microbial communities from Guaymas Basin, Gulf of California, Mexico - Guay16, Core 4569-2, 12-15 cm | ecosystem: Environmental > Aquatic > Marine > Hydrothermal...
CACTCCAGCAGAATTAGCTTCCATTAGGAGCTTTGCAGACAGCATTTTGATTAAGAAAGCTGTAGAGCAGAAGATAGCTCCTTTAGCAGGTGATGTAGTTGTAAGAGATGTTAAACCAACCGACTTAGGACTTTCAAGTGAGCAGTGGTCTAAAGACCTATCAGGAGGAACTGCAAACTCTTACAACACTTTGTACAATCCTTCTGCAACCGACCAGAAAGTATTTGCATTCTACGGAGCTGCAGTTGCAGAATCAACAAGGATATCCGAACTATTGAAGTTCAAGGTAGGAGACGCTAAGACCAAGGACATAATTTCTTTAGCCCATGCTGACAGCCAGGTAATAGGTGACAGGGCAAAGATAGTTGTATTCAAGAATTTGATAGTTTACAACAAAAATGAGGAAATAAAGATAGAAGATTACATTAACGCTACCGGAACTGCTCGGGTAGTATTGCTAGGTAGGGTAGCTGAATTCAGAGGAACTTCCGAGATAAGAGGAAAGAAATAGCCGGATTTTTTCTTTTGTTTACTTTTGTAAACAATTATTTATAAATAATTATTTACTTTTTGTCAATTTTTAGTTTACACTGTAAACCAAACATATTTAAATATTACTGGCTACTTTATTTATGGCGAGAAGCGAGGCTTATGCGGTGTTTGCTGGTGAGATCAAGCCGATAGTAAAGATAGGAGACAATGTAGCAATAATTCCAACAACTACCTACGGATACTTCAGAGTAAAATACCTAGAGCCAATCCAGCCGTTTATCCATAACTTCGGAAGCATATCGGCCGGGACCACAGAGACCGAAAAGCAACCTTTGGACTCTAGCGGCAGAAACAAGATGGAAGTGGGATCTAAAGAGCTAGCACAATTCTTCTTAACACCTCTAGACGACATTGAAATTCAAGTATTCTATCCAAAGTCGGTAGGAAGAATGAAAACAAAATACCTTCTAACTTCCATAAACAAATACACCGACGACATAGCTCACAGACAGGTATTTGTATTTGAAGATAACTTGCCTTTCTTCAACATTAAGAACCCTACCGACCATGCAATAAACCTTTCCAGGGTAAAGTTCCAGGGCTTTAGATATGTTTTAGAAAAGCTATCCGAAAAACCTGAAAACTTTACTTATATACCTTTAGAAGAACCTACTGAATGACCATGACCGAAAAGATTCCTATTCGGGGGTTAGCTAAAGACATTACGGCGGCTTCCACAGATACTCCTATCTATGAGAAAACTTCTGGCAGGAAGTTATACATAACAGGGTTGGTAATAACTAACCAAAATACGACAAATGACGCTACAGTAGATTTCTATGACGGAGCATCAACCGGCGGCAGGAAACTCCTTACAGTAATAGTCCCGGCAGGATCGACAACCACTCTAAACAAAAATGTTCTTGGAGATAGTGTATACTGCGAGTACGGTGACTTGGTTGCTCAATCAGACCAGACAACGGTTACAGTAACACCTTCAGGTTATGAAGAGTAATAAATTTTTCTTTTAGTTTTTTAGCTACATTCTTCCAATTATACCTTTCAAAATATCGTTGAGCTCTTCCAACAACCTGTTAGTTTCCCTAATATCCTTAGGAATTTCGGCCAAAGCCTTTACGTCTTCCAAAAATCCTTTTGCTTTTTCTTCTCTAAAAGCCAATACAACTCCGTGAAAGCATACAGAGACGGAGCTAGTCTCACTATTCGAAAAGTCGAAAGTTACCGTAGTATCGAAAACATTAGAGAAAATGTTTGGTAGGTGAAAGTACGTGTTTACATCAGGGAAATTTGAAATAGTATCCATTACCTTTTTACTTTTATAGAAAACATCCAAACTAACACTTGATCCTGTAGTATAACCTCCAAATCTTAGCAAAAAATAAACCCATCCTTCTTTAGGAGTTAAATCCACCTGATTATGACTTTCAGCGGGAACCGTAAATATTAGAGAAAATGGAGTAAACAGGCCCTCCCACTTGTATGCCAGGACGTGCAATGCTATATCCTCTATCATGGTTTTTCCTCTTTTTTAATCTTGCCTCCGTAAATAATCCTAATCTTGAAAGTTCCTCTATCTATCTCCCTTATTACATCCCCGGGCTTGTAAACCTTGCCGTCTATCTCAACCGTATCTTCAGCCATAATCTATTTTAACCTCTCTTTTAAATATAAAAACCCTTGGTCTATCCCGGAGGTTATTTCCTTTATATTTTTACCGAGCCTTGCAAATTCTTCATACTCGTTAATCTCCTTTATAAACCTATCGAAATCTTCCATTTTTCCGACTAAACCCACCACATGCCATAGAATATACCCATCTCTCGATGTATAGTTAAAAAACAAATCTGCATGCTTAGGGAACAGCAGATATTTCATGTAGATATTCTCAATGTTAAAGTGAGTATCCAGCATAAATTCCAATTCTATAAAACTTATCTTAGTATCTTCATTGGTTATTTGAACATAAACACTGTATTCACCCAGAGAAGTAGGATGTATCGTTGTATATCCTCCAAAATATATATAAGCCACGGTATATCCTTGAGGAACTATTTGCCTTACTATTCCTGTCTGGTTTGCCGGCAGGTATCCATAATCACAGCCAATTATGTTATCTATATTATGCTTCTTTGCAAACCATCCTAATATTATCCTCCTCATGGTGATTTTAGTAATTCCACAGCTTTCTTAATATGTTCTTTCAAATACTTAAATCCTACAATTCCGTTGTAATGGTTTATGAGCAGTTCTTTAAATAGTTTAACCTTGTCAGAAGGAACCATGACCGTATATATAATAATGCCTGCATAGCTATCATTCGATGTATAATTTACAAAGTTAAAATATCTCGGCTTGTTAAATTCGGAGTATAATAAGCCTCCGGTAAACCTGGTAAGATCGTCAGGGCAATCATCCAAGATAAAATGGGATACTCCTGATTGCTTATTTAACTCGTCGCTGTCAAACACCATTACATTATTTTCACTAGTATATATATCTATCCACAGAATAAAGTTTGTATAGTTCTTAGGAGGAAGCACCTGCAACCCTACAATTGTTTCGGCAGGAACTATAAACTCAATAGACAAAATATCTGGCTGGCAGTTGCATTTATCAAATATGTAATGAAGGTCTTCGAACATAATAATATATCTTTTTAAAAATTAAGGATTTCTCACCGGTATGGGCTTGTATTTTAACTCTTTTTCTTCCTTGTATTTTAGATCCGGCTTTTCCTCCGGAAGCTTAAGATTCGGGTGCTCTGCTACCTTAAGTTCAGCCATAACTAATTTTAAATATATCATATTTAAATTATATTGAGGTGGTAGACCATGCCAGAGAAGAAGATAGTTGAGATGCCTGCCGAGGTTACGGTTATAGTAGATAAAGTTTCTGAAGTCACTCAGTCTAAAGGATACGGTTATGAAAGTAGTTCCGAAACTTGGCTTCCTGTAAAGGTAGATGGTGAAGGAAGAATCGAAATTACCCAGCAAAGCCCTTTATATTTAAGGAATTTAAACTACGGAGCTGATGCTGATGGATATATTAAGTATATTAGGACGGATTCTAGTGGAAGAACTGAAATTACCCAAACAGATTCTAGCCTTTTAAAATCAGAAGTTAGTCAAACAGATCCTACTCTTTTAAGAGGTATGGCTTCTGGGGTAGATAGCGATGGTTATGTGCGTTATATTCTCGTAGATTCAAGCGGCAGACCTGCAGTAAAAATAGATTCCGACAGTATCGGTTTGGCTAAAGACAGCACTCTTTCTTCCATAGATAGCAAAATAACTAAGTGCGACACTGATAATACAACGGTATCGAAAAGAGTTTCCGATTCTTTTTCTCACGGCCAGGTTGATGTTGGGACTTCAGCAGTCCAGCTAACTTCTTCTTCAACTCCTTGCAAATTCGGAGTTGTTATAAAGGCTGACGATGATAATTCAGGGAATGTTTATATTGGAGGATCCGGAGTAACCACTTCCAACGGATTTAGACTGAAGGCGGGACAGGGAATATCCTTTGAGATAGACGACGCTAGCAAAGTATATGCTATAGCGGATAGCACAGGGCAAAAAGTCCATTGGATTGCGGTTTGATTTATTTTTATTTAAATAATATATTATGCCTTCTTTCTTTGGCGGTGGTGGAGCTGGAGCGGACGAAAAGGTAAAAATAAATTCTTCAGACCCTTCTTCGGGATATTTAGAGGACAAACTATCCGAAATTTACTTCTTAATAGATACAAACCAGTGGAAGGTAAAATCCCAATCCTTTGACTGGCTAATCGAAAAAACAATATCGGAGGAAAACCCTATAAATTTAAGGACTGGAATAGAAAGGAAAAGGACTAATGCTTCCTCAGATAGCGACGGGTTTTATTATACAGACGTTTCTGGGAATGTTTGGACTGCAAAGGCGGATATGAATACGGCAAGAATTGCTTTAGCCGGATCTTCTTTGAATAGTTATGCCTATAGCTATGGTGGTTACGATGGTACCAACGGCTTAGCTACCACTGAGCAATACAATGATATTTCTAATACTTGGACAGCTAAAGCTAATATGAATACGGCAAGAGCCGGTTTAGCAGGGTCTTCTCTAAACGGATATGCTTATAGCTACGGTGGATATGACGGAACTAACTACTTATCCACTACAGAGCAATACAACGATATAGCTAATACCTGGACTACTAAGGCTAATATGAATACGGCAAGAAATCTTTTGGCAGGATCTTCCCTTAATGGCTATGCTTATAGCTATGGTGGATACTATTGGGATGGTTCCGCACATTATTTAGCAACTACAGAGCAATACAACGATATAGCTAATACCTGGACTACCAAGGCTGATATGAATACGGCAAGAGAATATTTAGCTGGCTCCTCTCTTGATGGTTATATTTATAGCTATGGTGGTTTTGATGGAACTAACTGGTTGGCTACTACTGAACAATATGATGACGTCTCCAATACTTGGACTACTAAGACGGACTTAAATACCGCAAGAACTGGTTTAGCTGGATCTTCTCTTAATGGATTTGCCTATAGCTATGGCGGAGATACTGAAAGCGGCACAGTAGCTACTACAGAACAATACAATGACATATCCAATACCTGGACAGCTAAAGCTGATTTGAATACAGGAAGATATGGTTTAGCTGGTTCTTCCCTTAATGGCTATGCTTATAGCTATGGTGGATATGACGGAACTAACTACTTAGCCACTACTGAACAATACACCGACTACTGCAGAATTGTAGAATACTCCAACCTGGTAGCTATAGGTTGCGACGATGATACAGAATACTCGGCCGAGCAAAAAGATATAAAATATGCGGTTGTAATTCCTTTGGCAAATTGCAAGGTCGGAATAAACAAAGACAACCCAACAAACCAGCCATTCCTTCCTTATGAATTAATTGTAAACGGAGCTGAAGGAGAGCAAAGGTGGAAACCAGGGCAGGTTATAAGATTGTCTTCGGATAAAAGAGATTACAAGAATATTAAGGTTAGGGTTTATTTACCTCCTTTCTATGTGCAGAATGCGGATACCTGGATTGCAAAAGCAAGTATGAATACGGCAAGATATGCTTTGGCCGGGTCTTCTTTAAATGGTTATGCTTATAGCTATGGCGGAGGTGCTACTACAGAGCAGTATAATGATATATCTAATACCTGGACTGTTAAAGCTAATTTGAATACTGATAGAGAAGATAATGCTGGGTCTTCTTTAAATGGTTATGCTTATTGTTATGGTGGATATCCTGACATAGCATCTACAGAGCAGTATAATGATATCTCTAATACCTGGACTACTAAGGCTAATATGAATACTGGAAGAGGTGATTTGGCAGGCTCTTCTCTTAATGGTTATGCTTACAGCTATGGTGGGTATGATGAATATACTTATTTTGCTACTACAGAACAATACAATGACATAGCTAATACATGGACAACTAAGGCTAATATGAATACGGCAAGAGATAATTTGGCCGTTTCTTCTCTTAACGGCTATGCCTATAGCTATGGTGGTTATGACGGAACTAGTGAAGTAGCTACTACAGAGCAATACAATGACATATCCAATACCTGGACTGCCAAGGCCAATATGAATACTGCAAGAGACAGGTTAGCAGGCTCGTCTCTTAATGGCTATGCTTATAGCTATGGAGGTTATGGCGGAGGTGCTACTACAGAGCAGTATAATGATATATCTAATACATGGACAGCCAAAGCTAATATGAACACAGCAAGATGGAGCTTAGCCGGTTCTTCTCTAAACGGTTATGCCTATAGCTATGGAGGAACTCCTGGACTCCCTACCGTCTTAGCCACTACAGAACAATACAACGACACAGCCAGAAGATTATCCGGGGTTTTGGTAAAGTTTTTTAAGGTATAATTAATATTTTTAAAACAATCAATCTTATGCAAAAATTAAAGAAAAAATTGGAAGTTAATCTGGACGAATTGGAAAAGGAAGAAATTATAGACAGCGAGGAACATAAAATGCTTCAGGAAATTAAAGAAACCTATAAAACTTTGCCTATGTTTAGAAGCTTCTTCCAGCAAAAGTATTTCGTATTAAACGACATAGATTTTCCTACCCCGGACGGAAAGTATTGGCAGGCAAGGAGGGAAATGTGGGTTCATTTTGAAGGTTTGGTCCTAGCTTATTTCAGTAGAAAAAAGGAAATTGCAAAACAGGGTTTTTACAACGCAAAAATAAGGAAATTGCAGGAAGAAATGAAGAAATATCCGGAGGGTTCTCCAGATTACGATATTTTAAGGGCTAAGATTGAATTTTACCAGGTGAAGAGTAATGAATGCGAATATAAGATAAGGCTAATAGAAAAGGAAATTAGGGAAAGGATTAGGGAGATTAAAGGCTGGGTTAAGATTATAAAGGAATTGGAACCCCAGCTAAAGTATAGTAAGGAAGATCCTGAGGAGCATCAAAAAGAATTCTGGAATGCCAAGATAGAAGTAGAAAAGAAGATTAGGGAGATTTACGGGGTTAAGGATGAGCATGAGGCTAAGAAAGTGTATTCTGCAATATCAGGGGTTGAGAAGGCGAATAAAGATTTAAAGGATAAAAAGGAATAATATTATGATAATAACCGGCAAGAGAAGAAGATCTTTGAGCTATTTGTATCCTTGGCAGCATAGGGTTTGCATAGACAATAAGCAGAATTCTTCGGATTTGGAAGATTACCAGATAAAGGTTAGCATTACCGACAGCGGTATGATAGCAAAGATGAAGGAAGACGGTGGAGATATAAGGTTTTACGCCGGATTAACAAAGCTTAGCTATTGGATTGAGAAGAAGACAAGCTCCGAGATGGTCGTTTGGGTAAAATTTCCTGAAATTCCTGGCTCAAGTACAACAAGAATTTATATGTATTATGGAAATCCTTCGGCAAGTTCTGAAAGTAATGGCGAGACGGTTTTTGAGTTTTTTGATGATTTTGAAGGAACAAGTTTGGATACTAATTGGGATACAACAGACATAACAGTCTTAGGAGTTTCAAACAGCTATGTTCACCTTAAAGCAAGTTTAGGAGCTGGTAGATACATGACTTACAAAGGCAAAACATTTGGCAGGGATATAATAGTAGAAGCTAAGGGAAGAAGCTCGGGAGCCAATCCAACAATAGGTGTTGCGTTAGATAAGAGTAATAATGCGTTGGATGATGGGTATGCATGTCAATATATAGGATATGATGATGCGTCGCAGAGAGCACTTGTAGTTAAAGTAGCATCAACACCAAATAAAAAAGCGACTGACCTAGGACAGCCAACGCAAGATAGTATTATCAAAGGCATTGTAACAAGCGACGGAAAGGTAAGGGTCGAATACTATGGATGGGATGGTAAAAATGGAAGTTATGAAATAACAAATAACGATTATCAAAGCGGCAGAGTTGGTTTAGCAGTAATATGGGATGATAAAGAGGAATATTACGATTGGATTCGTGTCCGCAAATACACCGACCCAGAACCAACAATTACAATAGAAAATTAATATCTAAAAATAATTATGGTAAAATCAAGGGAAAACGCCCTATCGATAGAACAGCTAAGAAAGGTTTTATTAAAATGCCAAAATTTCTATGAGTATTTCCTAATAAGAACCTTATCCGCAACCGGAATGAGAATAGGAGAATTTCTGCACTTTAACAAAGGATGGATAGATTATGAAGCTGACCCGGTGCCTATGATAAGAATTCCCAGGAAGATGAAGTGTAATTGCCCTTACTGTCGTCAGAAGAAATGGGAATATGAATACAGGCTAAAATACAAAATTAAATCCGAGAAAACAAAGGAAAAATTGCTAAAGGAAGATAATTACCTTAACGGGTGGTGGATCTCTAAAACCCCGGAAGCCCAAAGATCTATTCCTATAATATCGGAAACCTTACTAAAATTATTCGAAAAGTTCTTCTCAAAGCATAAATTCTGTTGGGAGTATTACTGGGATAAACCAACTTGCTGGAAAATGTGTAGGGAAATCGGGAAGAGGGCAGGAATTGTTTTAACGCCTCATGTCTTAAGGGCTACCTGTGCTTCTATAATGGCACAGTTAGGAGCTAGCGAAGCTACTTTAACAGCAGTAATGGGTTGGACTACCATTATGCCTGCAATCCACTATTTGAAAACTTCAGGTAGAAGGGCGGCAGAGGAATTGTCAAAGATAAAAGAGAAATACGGAGATATTATTTGAATATTTAATAAAGAAATATTATGCCTAAATTGGAAACTGAAGAAGAAATTAAAAAAGAGTATTATCGGGAGAAGGTAAGGGAAATTAAGATAAGGGAAAGGCAGAGAAAAGATACTTTCAAAGATCTTGCGAGGGAAGTAGCCTTAAGACGGGGAACCGAAGTTGTTTATGTCAAGTGTCCTTTGTGCTGGCTAAACAGACCTATTAAAAGATGGGATGTGCCTTCCCTTTTTCATTTTGACCCTTCCCAGGAAATAATCCAGGTTAGAAAGGGTGGAGGCAGGTTAAAGCTTGGAGAATTCGGAGAAGAAAAGAGATGGGCAGGAGTGGGTTTTTTCAAGGTGGCGAGTTATAGGTTAGAAGAAATTAAGGATAGATACCCGGAGATTTGGGAGAGTTTGGTGGATAGTGTCAAAAAGCTGGCGGAATATTTGGAAAGAATTGAAAAAGGGATTTAAATTACGGACCTATCACTGTCATAATGTCAGTTAGAGTATCAAACTCTCCCCCTGCTAACTCTGCCTCCTTTTCTTTTATCTTGCGTTTGCAATCGGCTAGTTCGCTTTCAAGTTTGGCCATATGTATTTCAATTGTTTTAATGTTATTAAGGATATCTCTTCTTATTCTTACAGCTTTATCAAGGATTCTTATAAGCCTGTCTTTCTTATGTTTGTCTTCAGTAAGTAGCAGCGATATCACAGCAGCTAGGATTGCAGTGTCCATAATTATTTTAATTAAAATAATTTATGAAAAACCCGTGGACTACTCCCCGCTTACGCAGGGAGCTTCCTGCTTCATGGAGAAGACATGCCCAGAAACCACCTCCTTGTAAGAGATGGTTCTGAGTAGAGGTCTTCTCTCCAACAGGCTATCAGGACCGTCCCAGCCCCTCATCAATATTCTACAAGCTGAGATATAATCTCTCAATGGATTGTTGTAGGTTAGTCCTTTTGATGTACCTTTTGGGTTTGCCTTTATTACTCTCCTACCGGCTCTTTCAGCCTTGTAGGAGAGCATAGCAACAAATTTACCCCAAGAGGCATCCAATATCTTTTGAGCTAAATTGCTATTCTGAACCATGTTCCTGATGTTCAGATTTTCAACGCAAATTATATCATAGTTATCAACATAAAACCTTGAAAGTTTGTGTAAGAAATCATCCCTTTGATTTACCAGTTTTTCGTACTTCTTTGCCAACTTCTTCCTTTGCTTCTCGTAATTATTAGAACCTTTCTTTTTCTTTGATAACCTTCTTTGCTCAATCCTTATTCTTTCTAAGGTTTTCTCATAAAGTCTTGGGTTTTCTACTTGCCTTCCTTCTGAATCCGTTAAGAAAAACCTTATACCAACATCTATTCCGATAACTTTGCCAGTTTTTGGTTTTTGTTCTTTCTCTTTCTCAACACATACCAGAGCAAACCACTTCCCAGAGCTGTATCTCTTTATTATCACTTGCTTTATCTTGCCCTCGATTTCTCTATGAATTCTAATCGGAATATCTCCAATTTTTGATAAATGTAATCTATCTAATCTCTTACCAGTTCTAATTATTTTGAAACCAGATTGATTGTAAACAAATGTTTTGAACCATCTACCTTTATATCTAAGCTTTCCTACTTTCTTACCTTTTTTCTTTAGCCTTGATAAAGCCTTTAGATTTGAATAAAGTTGATAAAGAACCATTTGCAGAACCCTTGAATAAACTTTATTCAATTCAGGCATTTCTTTCTTTAGTTTGGGTAATTCAGATTGTAACTCCAATCTACTCGGAACTTTGTTACTCTCTCTTATTTTAGAGAGGAAATAATTATAAGTTTGCCTGCAAATTTCTAAAGTTTTCAACAATCTTTTTTCTTGCTCTTCGGTCGGATATAGCCTAGACCTATGGGTTATCATTTTCTCTTAACTTTAACCTTACTTAAGCAAAAAGGACAGGTGGCATAGTAAGGGTTCTTTCCCTTATAATCCCATTCGTGCCCACACCTTTTACATTTTAACTTCATAATTATATAGATAGTTAGAAAAATTTAAATACTTTTCGGCTCTCATCCCCTCCCTCTCGGAAGGAGACTTCCCGCCGAAAGAGTTAAAATCTAAAGATTGGGAAAGATTGAAAGAAATCACTCTGGGGTTTTAAGGTATTTTGCCAATTCGGGAGGAAGTGCCAAGATCTCTTCCTTGGCAGGAGGCTTAAATCCTTCTCTTAATTTCATGTTGATAAAGTCCGCTTCGTCCTTAGGTACCGGCTTACCCAGCTTTGCCCTTAGAGATTTAATATCGTCTAACCATAACCAAATTCTGAATTCGTCCAAATCAACATAATCTTCCAACTCCTTTAATCTATCTTCCAAAACTTCCTTCTCGGATCTTATAAAATCTTTCATTAACTCCGCAAATTTCCTAAGTTCTTCCCTTTCCTTTTCGGTTACTTTAATTTCCCTTTTCCTTCTCTCGATAAGCTCCTTAAGCTCTTGGGATTTTAAAAAGCTCCAGAGATCAAGGATAAGTTTTTCTACTTTCGTAAATCCTCTAGGGTCGAATAGGTAATTTGTGCGACCTTTGGTTGTCCCTACCTTGTATAGGTAAGGACAGTTTTCCATAAGCTCCCTGCATATTTTATACTCCCGGCTAGTATAGACAATCCTTTCCTTAATAATGTCCTTAAATTTTTCCAGGCCGTATTTTTCTAAGCCCCATCTTATTATGTTCATTGCCTGATCTCTTATAGTGCTGGATACAGGCATGCCTCTTCTCCATTCTGCCAGGTCTTTGTAAAGGACTTTTTCATGTTCCGGTAGGGTTTTAAGAAGTTCTTTTGCTAGTAAGATCCCTTCTACCCTGTAGGCAGCCGTTATAGGATTTGAAAGTATCGGAAGTATTTTTTCAGCTGCTAGGTCAGCACAGAATGTTGCGGATATTCCTACTATGTCTCCTGCCGAGCATAGTTTTAGGATAAGCTGGTTGAATGCTTCCTGCTTGTCTGGGTTCCACCTTCCCGAAAGTAATTCCGAAATAGCCTTTTTTACTTCTTCCATAATTATAATAAAAATAAACAATAATTATGATTCATAGGTTTGTTCTCGGGGGGAGAAGGTATGAGGAGCTGCATGTTCCAGTTGCAACCGATAGAATATCCGGGGAAGGTTTAGAAAAGCTAATGGAAACTTTAAAGTTGGTGTATCCGGGAGCGGAAGTTTTCTGGGACGGAGATAAAGGAGCAATCGTTGTCAGATGGGTAAGAGTATAACCGCAATTATTATAATCACGATTATACTTATTGCGATTAGAAATAGCCTAAAAAATCAAAAAATCATATTCCTTTCTTCATAACATGGATTATATATGCTGTTATTAATACTCCTGCCGCTGCTCCTAAAGCTAGTATCGCCGTTCTACGCCACCCTACTATGTCGTCCATAATATTTTTAAATATTTCCGTTAAATTAATATATACAAAACAAGGCGCAGGCTCGAAAGAGCCTGCTATAAAACCTATTTAATATAACACCAAACCTGCCGGCTTGGGGCTGGTAGGGGTGAAATTGAAAGAACGAAAAGAAAAAAGTATGAGTATGCAACCCAAAGACCGGGAAAAGAAAAAAGTTTGGGTATGCGACCCAGAGACTGGGGTATGCCGCCTAAAGGAAGAGTGAAATTGAAATCCCCCCCGGTCACCGACCTTCTTTTTTAAAAAATTTTCAAAAAACAATTATTTAGTGTACTACACTAAATAACTTTTTGTAATTGAAAGTTTTAAAATAGGGTAAAAAAATTTTTTAAAAAATGTGCCAGCATTTTTGTATAATTATATGGAAAAAACAACAAAAAAACGCATCAAAAAAATAAAGGAAAAAAAGGAAAATGTTTATTCCAATATATACATTTTAGAAAATGTGCCAGCATTTCAACCTATTATATGAGAATGAACGGAAATAATGGAAATGTTGGGTTAGAGGCATATCTAAAAAAGCAAAATAACAGCAACGGACAGAGAACATACATAGCATATAAGAGCGGTGAGCGTGGTTATGAAATAGTGACCAAATTAAGAAATGTTTTAAGGGTTGAGGACCTAGTAACAGATTTGTTAGAGAAATGGGTAAAAGAAAATAAAGAGGGATTAGAAAAAATAGGGATTGAGTTATAAATCCTTTTTGGTTTTGTTTTTCTTTTAGTTTTTTTAATTCTTTATCTTTTTCTCTTAATTCTTCTCTTTATCTTAGGTAAAGCCTAGGGGGATAAATCCCCCTAGGCGCCTGAAGTGGTCTGAGGTGGTGAATATGAAATATGCTGTCGTATCCTGCTGGGAGGATTTAGTAGATGTCAAAGTAGAGGAAGGAAATCCAAGCGAAATCAAAGAGCGATATGACCGCCCTGACAGAATAGTCTTCGTGATTGAGTTGCCGATATTCCTAAATACACTAAAAGAGGCAGGTATTTTATAGTTTTGTTTTTCCCTTTTTGGCAAAGCCTAGGGGGATAAATCCCCTAGGCGCCAGGTGGTGAATATGAAGTCAAATGTTGATTTATCGGTATGGGTGGCGGAGCTCGTTAAGTGTATCCAAAAACTCAGTCACATAGCAAGAAAACTTAGCGATATGGCAGACCCAGAACTAGCGGCTAAATGTTTGGAATTGAGCGTATCTACTCTACAGGTAGAAAAGGAAGTGTCTAAAAGAGTTGATGAGTTGATTAAGCAATTCAATAAAGAGATGTTCTCCGAATAATTTGATTTTTTCTCTTTTTGGCAAAGCCCAGGGGGAGAAACCCCCTGGGCGCCTGAGGTGGTTAGTATGGTTTTGTTTCTCTCAAATCTGGTTAGGGTTGACGGCCAGAAAGTGCCTAAGCTTGCAAATAGTATAGCAGAGAAGTATAAAAACCAGTATGCAATAATTGAGGGTAGAGGAAAATTAACTGGTAAAGCGGTAATGTTAGCGAATGCATTAAAACTATACCACGGCGCTGAGATTTTGGAAGCTACAGTTTTTAGCGAGCAGATAAATCAAAAGCAATTTGAGAGTGTTATAAGGATTACGGTCAAACTATGAGACACTTTAAGGAGTATTGGGTACTAAAGGAAATTAGGGAGAGAAGATTTAAAGAAATATTTCTACAAATGCTGGAGGAGGTATATAATTAGTTTTGTTTTTTTGGTTATTTGGCAAAGCCCAGGGGCGCTTTAGCCCCTGGGCGCCTAGGTAGAATATGACCTGGGAAATAGGTGAGTCCGGGCGAGTCAAGATAGTAGTGGAAACGCCAGAGGGGACGGAGGAAAGGCTTTTTGACTCTACAACAAAGCTAAGAGACGCTGTAGTAAAGATAGCCCAGGAGTTTGGTTATAATACCGTAATAGTCAGGGACGGCACCGGTGCCGAGATAGAGGAAAATGAAGGAGATAAAGAGCTTTCCCAGTTCTCAGCTCCAATAAGAGTGGCACCCAAGACCGTTGGAGCTTAATTGGGTCTTGGGTGCTATCCCGGTAATTAGTTCTTTTCTTTTTCCTTATTGGCAAAGCCCGGGAGTAGTTACTCCCGGGCGCCTAGATTATGGAAGGTGATTTTGACGAGCTGGTTGAAAGAATAAAGCTAAAGTATCAGGAACTCCAGCAGAAAGTTAGGAATTATATGCTAGCAATTAACGAAAAAGATGAAGTTATCTTAGACCTTAATAGCAAAATAGCAACCCTCCAGCAAAATTCCATTCCAAAGTGGCTAGACCTAAAGAAATTTAAGCTGCTCAGGTATGGTGATAGGATTTTCATATACCGGGTGATTAACCTTAAAATTAAGTATGTTAGCTTTGACGGAACCAATGTTTATAAGCTTAACGGTCAGTATCCTTTAGGGAATATTAAGATATGCATTCAGATAAATCCCTTAAATGACTGTTATGAGAGCTGCATAGCATTAAGGAATGGCAACATATTCTACAGCTTCCATACCAGAGATTATATATGCGCTCCAATTCCTAGCAAAATTGAAGATAATGAGAAATTAGAGAAAGTTTTTAAGACCGTAGAAGACGCTCTAAATACCATTAACCTGAAAAGCGTGTTTGACCCACCGTACTCAATCCAAGTTGATACCATAGCAAAAATCCTTGAAGATATAGGCAGGGTGGCAGAGGATAACAAAATACCGGTGGATTACTGTGAGAAATGCGGATATGTATTACCTACCGGTATGGCTCCGTGCTTATACTGTAGTTACAGAGAGAGCGAGGAGGACGAGGACGAAGAGTAATTAGTTTTTGGTTTTTTCTATATGGTCTGGAATATTAGAGAACTGGCTAAGCAATCACTAACAGAAGAAAAACTAGCAGTATCTGGGGTATATTTTCTATGCCCAGATTGTATGACATTAAATACATCAGCTGAAGTAGTGATACGGGATACTCAGAAAGAGCGGTGGCAAGTTTATCCTCTTGGTGATGGAACTATTGGATGGGACAAGTGCATAAACAAGGAGTTAGTTGGTGATATAGAGAGAGACTATTCTTATATGAAAGACTGTGGATGTGAACTCTCTAGCGGATATCCAGAAGATTATATAGTAGAAGTGGATACTGAAAATAGAACCATAAGACCAATAGGAGATTACTGGAAAAATGAAGGATATGATGACCTAGTTAAATTCGCTCAAGAAAATGGCTTTCAGGTGGTAAGTAACTAGTTTTTTCTTTTCCTTCTTTGGCAAAGCCTGGGAGCTGTGAGCTCCCAGGCGCCATACTATGAGAACGATAATAATAGCTGGGGTTGGTGGAGTAGGAAGCCACTTAGCCTATATGATTGCAAAGCATAGCTATAAGGAAAAAATAGCCGACCGATTAGTTTTGGTGGATAATGATAAAGTAGAGACAAAAAACCTTCAGAGGCAGTTTTACTTCGAGAGCGATCTAGACCAGCACAAAGTAATTGCTCTTGCAGAGGCGATTAAGTGGATAAATCCGAATATAGTAGTTACTCCCATAATAGGAACTATCCAGGAGTATTGTAGCGGTATGGAAATTGACTATGATAATACAATAGCTTTGTGTTGCACCGATGACCTAGAAAGCAAGAAGTTCATAGCAGGGAGGTTTAAGAGATATATCATAGGAACCTGTGATAGGGATATTATAGAGATAACAACGGACGCCAAGGAATTCAATAGTGCCTGGAGTTTCGGAACGGGATATACAGTAATTCAGGATATAGCGGTAAATACAATAGTTGCAGGGCTAATGTTAAAAGTTTTGCTAAAAATAATCCAAACTCAAGCCAAGATAAATATCAAGCTAAACCTTAACGAGTTAATTTAGTTTTTGCTTTTTCTTTCTGGTAAAGCCCGGGAGTTGTTAGCTCCCGGGCGCCGGTGAATATGGTATGGAATGTTAGCCAGCTGGTCAAGAAAGAGAAAGCAAAAAGCCAGCCATTGAGGTCGGGTGTTTTCTTCTTATGCCCTAATTGTATGACTTTGAATAGTTCAGCGCAGTTAGTGCTGTGGGTTACTAGCAGAGAGTGGTGGGATGTATCTCCAGAAGAGAACGGCGATATTACATTTGAAGAATGTGTAGATAGCGAAGCAGAGGATAATGAGAGAAGTGATAAGTTCTATATGAATAACTGCGACTGTGAGATATCGGACTCAAACCCGGAGAGTTACATAGTGAAGATAGATGCCGAGAATGGAACTATAAAGCCTATAGGTGATTACTGGGAAAACGAGGGGTGGGGAGATTTGCTTAAGTTTGCAGAGGAAAACGGATTACGGGTTGCAAGCAATTAGTTTTTGGTTTTCCTTTTTGGTAAAGCCCAGGAGCTTAGAGCTCCTGGGCGCCATCTGATTATGAGCTGGTTGGTTATCGGAAGGGGAATAGAACTAAAAGAGAAAAAGAAGGAATGGTCTATACCTGAAGCCAACGACTGTGTTAGAGAGAAATGCCCAGAAATGTCGGGGAAAATCAAGCTAATATTCTCTATGGAGGCATTTGCAAAGATAGTTTTGCTAACAAAGAAGATAAGCGACTACGAGTGGGGAGCTTATCTGGTTGGAGAGCAGAGAGATAACAAGACATTCTACGTAAAGGACCTAGTAATTCCAAAACAAAAAGTCAGTAGGGCTAGCGTAGAGTTTGAGGAAGAGAACTTTCCAGAGAATTGTATAGGGTGGATACATAGTCATAATAGTATGAGAGCTTACTTGAGCGAGACAGATATCTCAACAGCAAGCGTCTATAGGGTCAGTGTTGTAGTTAACAACGATTTGCAGTTTGCGGCCGGTTGCAAGCTAAATCTTCCGTGTGGCAGAATAGGAATATTAACAACAGAAAATCCCGAGATAGAGCTTGAGGGAGCTGAAATAGATACTACAAACATTGAAATGCCTGGGGAAGAGGAATTGATTAGAGCGAGCCCGAAGGATCTAGAGATTTGTCCCGTCTGCAACCAGAAGGTAAGCCCTAGGAAAGGCGAAATATGTGAGTATTGCGGAGAACTAGCTCATAGGAAGTGCGGAAGGTTTTACCACGGCATATTTGTATGCGATAAGTGTTATGAGATAGTTAAGGAAGCTAAAGAAAGAGGGGGGGTTATTGGAGAATATGACGGAATCTGGTAGAAAGCTGGAAATGCTCCCGATAGTAATAGATAAAGCAATAATCAGGACTTTGGAAAGGAAGAGCAGGAAGGAGAAGTATCTAACTATTGACCTAAAGGATTATTGGGTGTATCTGGTGGTTGAGTATGATTGCTATGGAAGTAGTGCGTATATCCTAGTGACTAAAGAAGATGATGTTTCTGCAATAGAAGAAGAGTTGGAGTATAATGCTACCAATGTAGTAGTAGTTCCGCTTAACTAGTTTTTTGGTTTTTCTTTCTGGTAAAGCCTGGGAGCTAAAAGCTCCCAGGCGCCGGGTGGTGAGTATGGGGTTGAAAGTAAGGTTTGATGTGGAGCTAGATATAATAAATAAAAAAATAGAGCAGCTATACAGGACCTGCGATATTCCACGGCCTTGCTGTGAAGGGTGTAAATTTAAGGATATGTGCGATAAAATAACAGAAGCGATTAAAAAACCATTATGATAAAGGCTAAAAAGAAAGACGGGAGAGTAATATTCGGCAGGAAAAGCCCGATTGGTATACCGCAGATTATAGTGCTTGATAAGGATGGGGTTTTGGGGAATGCAGTGTTTAAGTCAGGGAGACTAACAACCATATATGCAGAAATTCCGGAGGAAGTCCTAAAGAAGTTTATGAAAAAAGAAGAAATTAGCGAGGAAGAGTGGGAAGAGCTTAGAAAAGAAATATACAATAATGCTATATTGTGGTGAGTATGCTAAGGAAGAGGTTTGCAGGGGTAGTTTGCGAGATTTGTGGGAAGACGTATGAGTGCGACCCAAAAGAACCGGTGGAGCAGTGTGCTAAAATGCATAAAATGTATAAAGTAATCGGAATAGACCTGGCAGAGGGTATAGAAAGTAGCATCTATGTGTGTCAGAGTTGCTATGTAAGGTATCTTTCAAAGATTTTGAGCCCTTATGGATAGGATTGCAATAGTCCTGGCTATAGTGAGCATAGTGATGGCTTGTTATTTCTGGCAAAGCTCGGAATGGAACAGAAAGGTGGCAGATAGTTACAGGGGGCTGTATATCAATATTTCAAAAGATTATAGCAAGCTACTCACCAAATACAACCTACTATATGCAAACTTTACCAATGTCACCGGGGAGTATCGGAAGGCTATAGCAAATCTGAATGAGTCCAGGGCCGAAATAGATAGTTTAAGAGAAGCGATGGAATGTTTGGAGAGCAATTATACGGAGCTTGAAGAAAGATATTACGAGCTTTTGGATTTTGTTGCAATCAGCGATAAAGTTAAGAAATATGCTTCTAAAAAAGAGATTAAGAGATTTCTAGAGGAAGATGATACTGATGAGATGGAATATAACCGCACTACTTGGAACTGTGTTGATTATTCAAATCTGCTAATAAGGAATCTACTGAAAAAAGGGATATTCGCTTGTAGCGCTGTAATACGTTTTGAAGAAGGAGACCACGCCATAGTGGCGTTTAAAACAGAGGATGGCAAGCTATATTATATAGAAGGTCAAAGTGACGAAATAATTCCAGGAGACAAGCTTAAGGTAGGGGAAAATTACTGCAAACTGCTAGGAATGGATTGTAACTGGACTATAAAAAAGATATCTTCGTGTTTCTACATATCAACCTATGACGAGTAACAAGTTTTTTCCTTTTTTAATGGTAAAGCCCGGGGGTTGCAACCCTCGGGCGCCTATTTTTTAACTTTGTGCCACAATATATTATGGCGGAAAACAAGGAAGTAGTCGGTAGGGTGTTGAGTATAATAGAAGAAAACTATGATGTAAGAGCTATTTTGGAAAAGGCAGTTGAATGGGAAGAAAAAAACATAGAAAAACTGGAAACGCTGGAGAATTACGGATTTCAGTGGCACGAGATAGGAGTGTATCCGCAAAAACTTAACAAGCTGGTTACGATGGGATTGCTAAAGATAACCTATAAATCAAGAAGTTTCACTGAATACAGGCTGGTTGACAGGGAAAGCGTTAAGAAAGCGTTAGAAATAGCTGCCAAGACCGACGAAGAGCTTAGCGAAATGCCTGTTGAGATTCCTGACGACCTATTTTCCTGCATAGTAGGGCATGATGACGTTAAGAAGCTACTGCTAAAAGCTCTTAAAATGGAAGCGAGAGTTCATTTTCTGCTGGTAGGAGATCCGGCAACTGCAAAGTCCCTGTTCTTGGAGGAGCTGGAAAGGATTGGAGGAAGGTATTATCTCGGTTCGTCAACTTCAAAAGCAGGATTAACAGATGTGCTAATCAACGAAAAGCCGAAAATTCTGCTAATAGATGAGCTAGACAAGATGAATAAGGAAGATATGGCGGCACTCCTATCTCTTATGGAGTCGGGTAAAGTGGTTGAGTGTAAGTACGGAAAGACAAGGAATGCTACTCTAAATACTATAGTAGTGGCGGCTGCAAACAATATCAGCAAGATACCCAGGGAGCTGGTTAGCAGATTTGCGGTGTTTAAGTTCGTTCCTTATAGCCAGGAAGAGTTTATTAGAGTGTGTGAAGGAGTGCTCACAAGGGAAGGAGTATCAACTGAACTTGCAAGGTATATAGCAAAGGTAGTTTATAACTATAGACCGGATATTAGGGAAGCAGTAAGGGTAGCGAGACTTGCCAAAACCAAAGATGAAGTGGATGAAGTAATAGGAGTTTTAAGGAAACATAGTCCTTTTTCTAAGTTTAGATGGACAACTTAGGTGGTGATTATGAATGATAGATGTATGGGCTGTCAGGATTTGATGGGGGATACGATATGTATTAGTTGTCTAGCAGATCCAGTAAAGAGAGAGCTGTTCCATCTGATAACCCTGCTGAGGGCGAGGAACTGGGAAGATAGCTACGAAGGAAGGAGAAAAGTGGCCGATATGTATTTCAGTATGGTCAGAAAAAGGATAAAATCGGGAATGAGCGAGAAAGAAGTGCTGAAGGAGCTTGCAACGATTAAGTCCGAAATTATCAAGAAAGTGTTAAAATAGCATGACCCACCAGTATGTCCCGGTGGGGGATCCAGAGGTTATAATAGCGATGGGTCTGTTAGGAGTTTTTTTGATTTTTTTACCTTTTTTGATTTCTCGTATTTATCGTAGTTTACACCGTAAACTCAAATCCTTGAAAAAAGAAGAGTATAAAGTTGTAATCTGCGGAGGTTTGCGGAAGCCTAAAGTTAGAGTTCCTAAGCCCTCCGAGCCTGCAAAGCCCAAGATTGAAGACTGGACGCCGCCAGGACCGATAATAATTCCGGCAAGGAAAATTAAGAAGCCGAAAACAATCAAAAAGAAAAACATAGAAATTCCGAAAATAGAAGAGAGGGATCTGACCAGGGAAAAAATAATGGCAAAATGGAGGCCTTTGCTAAAAGTATTGGAAGAAAAAGGAGAGATTACAATAGATAGTAATTTCCACTACGGAGGGCTTAGAGGATATGATATTGCAACAAAACTAAAAAAGGATTTGAAAAAATTAGGATACAAAACAAAAATTAAAGGAGATGAAAAGCAGGCGAAAGTTATTTTAGTTACTTCCCTGTAGCTACGACCTTTGCTAACTCGGCAATCCCTGCAGCTGTTAAGTAAGGTTGCTGGGATCCTATGCCTGCTACAATCAAGCAAGCACCAACCGCAACCTCCAAAGCTTTCTTTACCTCCATAAATAAGATTTGAGTTAAGTATTTAAATAGTTTGCGGTTCGATGATTGTCGAATACATCAAGATTAAAACTTTGTGGTACATTATGATTATGTTCTGCTGGATCATCGAGGGAGATAGCGAAACAGCTTTAGACCTGATTAAGGAACCAGTGCAATTAGTTTTTACATCTCCTCCGTACTTTACCATGAGATTTTCCCTAAAGGCCGAAGATAAACCGGACTTTATAAAGGAATGGGAAGATAGCGACGTTTACAGGGCTTACGAAGGGTATTTGGACAAAATGAAAAGGATTTTCCAGAAAATATACAAAGTCCTTGAAGAAGGTAGAGTGTTCGCTTGCAATATAGGTGATTATAGAGAACAAGGGATTAAGTTCCCTATCCCGGCAGATTTCATAAGGATCTGCAGAGATATCGGATTTACCTATGAAGATGACATAATATGGTACAAAGGAGACGCAATGGAAGGGCTAAAAGCTTGCAAAAGAGCCGGAAACTTTATTAAGCACGGATTTCCTTTGTATTATAGGCCGGATAACACCTATGAGCATGTCCTGATATTCAGAAAGGGAAACATAGATTACGATAGGTATAATAAAGAGTACAAAATAGACTATGTAAATTACAGAGATTACCTGAAGGATCTATGGCATATTCCTCCGGTGCCAAGGAATAAACCCTTGACTCATCCATCTGGATTCCCTGAAAAGCTTGTAGAAATGGTAGTTACATTTTATTCACTTCCTGGGGAGACGGTTCTGGATCCTTTTGCCGGGGCCGGAACTACAAATAAGGTAGCTTTGAGCACGGGCAGGAATACAATTGCAATCGAGATAGATCCTGAGTGGATCGAAGTAATAAAGAGAAAAGTCGGATTCGGACAGAAAAATTTGGTAGGATCTATGGAATGGAGATTTTCAGTGTCCGGCCAGGGTAGCAATTATAGTACAGAGAATTCCGAGCAGGGTGATAACCAGAGCCCAGAACCGGTTACTTAGTTTATCTATCCTTTTTTTGATGTCAGAGATATCACTTTTTATCCAGGATATATCGTTTTGGATTACCGAGATAGCTTGGTAGATACCATCTGGGTTGCACCCAGGATTGCATCCGGGATTGTTCTTTTTCCTTGCCATGGTCACTTAGCAGCCCGACCGGAAACAAACCCTGCTATAGCAGATACGATAGCGATTATTACATCTTTAGCGTTCTCGGTACCTCCGAAAATAATCGCCAACGCAATAATCGTAAGTGACAAGATCGCTAAATCCTTATCGTCGAAGTCGACCATAATATATATAAAATAAAAAATATTTATTGTGGAGATGGTAAAGTGTGAATTCTGCGGAAAAGAAATCGAGAAAAAGAAACTAAATTCTCACAGGGGAGCCTGCAGAAAATATCACGAATTTAAGGATACTATGGCAAAGCTTGAAGAAATTCTGAAAGAAAAATGGATAAAAGGCGAATTTACCGATGTTTCTCAGATTAGCATAATTAGAGAAAGGGAAATTGAGAAAAGGCTTGCGGATATTAATTTACAGCTCGGAGAGATTAGAGGGCTGGTGAGAAAAATATTAGAAAAAATTTAAATATATTATGGTTGAGTGGAAGGATGTGGCGGAGAAGGTTCTTCCGGTTGCAATAGTAGGAGGAGTTACGATATTTTTGTTATCAAAAGTAGTGACTCCATCTCCTCCTGGGCCTACGCCTCCTACTCCACCAACACCTCCCGAGTCGGAAATAGCTATTTCTAAAATAGAGATAAAATAAATCATGGTAACCTGGCAAGAGGTGCTGGAAGAGTGGGGTTATCCCGGAGATGTATGGGAAGTTGCAAGTATGTTGGAAGAAATGGGTTTAGATCCCGAGTATTATAGAAATAGAAAGCTTGAGCTGGCTACTTATCTTACCAAGTATGTAAGGAAGAAGTATAACCTGAAAGTGGACAAATTAGGAGCTTACGAAGATTGCAAACAATGGTGTACCGTTCCAATCCTTTGCGACTTTATATGCTGGCTGTGGAGTATGATAGCTCCTTATTCTCTTGACTTGGCAGGTATGGCTATCGG
>Ga0180301_10000923_pt1 | contig 23016 bp, 28 predicted proteins | sample GuaBasSediGuay16_FD_121797 | JGI IMG/M metagenome (GOLD analysis project Ga0180301, IMG submission 121797) | Subseafloor sediment microbial communities from Guaymas Basin, Gulf of California, Mexico - Guay16, Core 4569-2, 12-15 cm | ecosystem: Environmental > Aquatic > Marine > Hydrothermal...
AGATAAGTTACTAACACCAGAAGAAATCTTCAGTAGAGAAGATGCTGAAGAAATACTAAGAAAAACAAAACAAGTATTAAAAAGCTGAAAGAATCACAACACTAATAATAAACGAAGTAAAAAAGAAAAGAAAAACATGAGCTGTACCACCACGTAAAATAGGAAGATATATAGCACATACATATTCTAGAGAGATAAGGATAGTAAGACAATGAGTCTTTGTCACTTTTATTTCAGTTTTTGTACTATGTCTATACCTAATACTTTGCAGTATTGTTTGATTTTCTCATCCATTACATCTGGAATTCCTATGAATGCTAATGCTGATATACATGGTATATCTCTGCATTCATCTACGGCTTTTATAATATCTTCACAATTATTCTTTTCTAAAATGTTAACGCATATTTTGAATTGTTCAATTGCATTCTTTATGATTGGATCTCTTGGTTTTTTATAATAACCTGTTAAGTATTTTACTGCAGTACTTATTAATTTTGAGCAATTGAGTAGATCTTTCACTATACTAGCTCTGTTATTGTTGATGAAGTTTCTAATGTCATTTATACATTTAATTACATAATTTCTAAGTTCTTGAGGAATGAGAACTCTAGTAAGATGTAGTAAATTTGAAGCACTAGGACTCTCTATTAGATATTCTAAGCGATTAAATGGTTCACAAGCACCTTTTGCCATAACATTAGGATCATTAATCAATGTATATAGATAATCAAGGAAATGATGAAGAATAAAAGCCTTAATACCATCAATACCCCACTTTTCATATACCTCCTTGATAGCTTGTGTAAATTCTTCCTTGAATATCTTAAAATCCCATCTAGAGTTTTTAATAAGTCTACCGATGTCATGTCTCTTTTCAATGTCTATGAATCTATTCACAGACTGACTGATAATTGATGAAATGCCTAGTTTAAGTGCATACTTATTGTGAATATTCCATGTAACCATAATGTAGAGCACCTCTTCGATATTAATAGATATAGCAAAAAATATATAACTTGTCTATATGTTGATTTCCAACACCTGGAAACTAACTCTAAGCCCTAGACTCATCAACACCTTTGAACATTCTCTTGTTATAATGCAGATCACTGATAACCAATACCTTCAACATTACTCTCGCTTTAAACATAAATCTCTATGAATCGGAAAGACTGAGAGTCTTATAAATTCTAGACATACGAACGACTAGAAGTCGTATATTTCTGAAGGTGATGTATTCATGCCGGTTTTATTATCACTTACTGTAACTGATAATAAATCCGATTGTCGGTTTTATATTCAGTTTACTTTTAGGTTCTGAGACTTATTTGGCAGTGTTCGGATTTATTTGCAGTTTTATATAGTTTTGGTACTCTATATTTTGTGGTTGGTGTTGGAGCCTAGGCATCCAAGTGATGTTTTGAGGATGATTAGAGTTTTTGAGAAGGACTTAATCGCAGTAGAGGATATTGTGGGTGGAGCGTTAAGAGTTGTTAGAGTGAGTGGAGTAGGTATTGTAGTTAGTGCACTGTCAGATCGTTTGAGGTTGAAGCTTAGTAGGCGATATGAGAAGGTTGGAAAGGTAGTGTTCTTTAACGATATAGCTGTTGAGGATTTAGATGAGTTTAGAGATCAAGTCCTATTCCTAGTCACAGATGTGAAAATAACTAGTACTGAGGAGTCTTTAACACTAAACCCATTCGAAAAGATAGGTGTTTTACACATAGAATATACTAAGCAACCTACGAGGTTGAAGGAGAGGTTTAAGCCGTGGAGAGTCTATAGAGGTGAGATAAGAATAGGGAAGAAGGCATTCTTCATAAATAGGTTAATTAGAGTACCTACATATAGGAAGAGAAGTATTTTATTCCTATGCCATCCAAATGATCTTAAGAGGTATGAAGGGGAAGGATAATATATGTAGTTGATGGAGTTGTTGGAGTGTATAGAGAAGGAACGAAATATGGCCATAGACCAGAATCAATAACTCGTATGATCACAGCACCATTATTCTCATAACACATCAATAATCATTATTTTATATATGAATCATGACACTCACTCAAATTTTTAAATAGATTTGACGTTCTTTTTTGGTGTCAAGTGTGAATCTATATACTAGTTCCAAATCCTTAATTAAAACATGTATTTTTAAACAAGGGTATACTATGCGAAAGCGGATCAAAGACTACCTCCGCTACCAAAGGAATTAACAAAGCGAGCAATTGATCTAGATGGCAAGGATGTTCTAGCAGTATTACATGTACTAGATAGAGAGATGGAGATACCACTACCATGGATAATAGTTCAACATATAAAACACATAATGTTCAGAGAAGCTAAAAGTGAGGATGGGGTTAGGGATCTAATAGCATTTCTAGCACACGATGTTGTTAACTCATATCTGAGAGTAATTCTACCAAATATATCTTCAATCCTCTATAGAGAACCACAAGAATTCAGATGAAAGAGTACTACATAGACCGCGATGACATGAAAGTTAAAGTAATTAATATCAGAGCAGGCGGCTTCACAATATATCCTCCAGAGACTATTACCAAGGCTGTGACAATTGAAGCTGAGTTATACAATCTTAAAGACGAAGAGGACTTCTGCAACTACTCAAGGATTATAGTAAAAATTAACCTCAAGGAACTTCTCAATGAAATTGAGATCAGGTGGGACTTGGCAAGGTAAAGAGTAAAAATGATGAGGATGGCAGCAATGGTCAGGGTCGTAGAAATGGAGTATAGGAATGGAAGGATAAGGGCATTGCTGTGCTTCGATTATGATCAGTGCTACAATACTGAGTATCTCGTGCTTGAAAAAGAGGAGTTCGAAGAGAGGCTAGCCAAGGTCATAGGGGAGGCTAATGCATCAGCATTAATATCCTACGAGAAAGGCGACCTCCCCGAAGAACCCTGACTCAATTCTTTTTCTTCGTTAGCGAAGGAAAGGGTGATAGGGGATGGGAGGTACTCAAGAGAGAAGTAGCAATGGAAGTAAATATAAGTTTACTAGAGAGGAGGCTGAGCGCCATTTAGAATTTATATAGGGTCTATACGTTGCTGCTAATCCGCTATGGTTCGAGCTGAGAATTATTGATGAACCTGGTGCAAGGTCTTATTGGTTCAGAGATTATAGAGAAGCTATAGAATGGCTGGAAAGGAATTGAGAGAAGCTGGAGTTATGGAGGAAGAACGTGTTCTATGGTGTGTTGCCTAGGGAGAGATTCTCGCCGGACGAAATAGATGAGAAGTATAAGAGGCCAAAAGTGAGCGGCAGATCTAAGCATGTTGATAGAGCATTGTTCATCTTCTGCGATATAGACTACAAAGAGGAAGTGCGCCCCAATACGTTACCGGAGAATATCAGAAAAGCTGTTGAAGAGCAGGGGTACTATATCGAGGAAAAGAAAAGGCTTTTCAGGGGTACTTTAAACAAGGAGAGAGGAGAGTTAAAATCAGTAAGCCCAGACACCAAAGATTTCTGGAGTGGTTGCGGCAGAAACTTAAGAAGATAGGGATTAACGAACCGAGCCTAGTAATAGACTCTGGATACGGCTACCATGTCTATATTAAATTACAGCATGATATAGACATTAAGAAGTGGCGTAGGCTTCAGGAGCTATTCATAGGGTACCTAGGTGGAGATGAGAAAACCAAGGATCCTGCACGCATCCTGCGTGTTGCAGGCACCTATAACCCTAGATACTACCAGCACCTCAGACCAGTAAAGATAGTGGCTCAAGGTGTTGACGAAGCTGATCCCGAAGATCTTCTGAAGAAACTTGAAGGGTTCAGACCTAAACCTTCAACTACTACAGGTATAGTAGCTACGACTAAGCTGAGGCTCCTCAAGGATTCTGAAGTCTTGAAGGTCAAGGAGCTATTGAAGCCTTTTTATCGTCCAGGTCAACGTCAATTCCTATGCTTTTTCCTTGCTGGTCATGGCGCTCATAGCAAGATCCACCCTGTGAGCATAGCTCAGATCATAAAGCTACTCCACGAGGAAATGAACGATGAGGAGAAGCTTGAACAGAGATTAAGTGTAATCCCTTATAGCTATAAGAAGCTACAGCTGTGGAGTCCAGATATAGAGAATGAGTTCCTTCAATGGCTACAGGCAAATGACATTAGCAGAATTTCTGGGATATCGTATCAGCCAAGCGAAGAAGACATGGAAAAGGGAGTGAAAGGAAGTGGCGGATTATTCAAGCTTCTAAAGAAAAATTTTGGTAATAATGAAGAAGCAGAAACAAAAGCTAATGAGGTCTTGCGTCAGCTCTCAGAGATATTTTCTAAGGGCAAGTTCGATTTAATCTGCGAGCTCATCGATTATGAGAAGCAGCTCTATGTCTGTGCTCATATGCATAAAAGAGTCATTGCACGTATGAGACGCAAAGAGAACAAGCTTATATTAAAAGAGAAGATATTCCCTATAGTACCCAACAATGTAGTTATGTACATAGATCCTATTTCGAATAGTAGGAAGTTCGAGCTGGAAGTGGTTGGGGATGAGAGAATATTGCCAAAGTCCGCTAAGATAGGGCCTGCGGATTCCATAGACATAGTTGCTTGGCTAAGGACTAGGGGATTATGTTATCATTCAAGGCTAGCCGAGGACTGCTTGAACGCTATTCTATCAGCGTACCTGAAACGCGGCATAGCCGAAATAAAAGAGGAAATAGAGCGCCTCGGCTTCTACTTAGTTAATAGTAAGGTAATAGCTGTTGGATTCCAAGTAAAAGATGTTACCAGAGATGAGCTTAGAGAAGCTTTGATATTACTTAATGAACTAGCTACTAAGTGGTACACTCATATAATTGAAAAGTTTAGCATGATCATTAAATGGGGGATAGTAGCACCTTTCAGCTTCATCTACAAGCAGATGGGAAAGTGGATACCGTGGCTCTGCTTGTACGGTAGCTCCTACACAGGGAAGACTACGTTAGGTGAAATAGACCTTAGCTTATGGGGACTAGGAGCTGAGCATAAGAAGAGCGGAGCGAGCATTGATACTGTTCCTAGGCTAGGTCACGTGCTTAGCCTAGGTACCTTTCCGGTACTAATCAATGAGCCTGGAGTAGCTATTTTGAGAGAGGACGTTGTCGAGACGATGAAATCAGCTGTTGAGTCAACAATAGCTAGGGGGAAATACATCCGAGGAAGTTATATGGAGATACCAGCATTAGCGCCGTTACTGCTTACAAGTAATAAAGTACTACCGCACGATGACGCCCTTTTAAGGAGGTTAATGCTCCTGGTATTTACATATGGCGAGAGAATAGACCCTGCTAAGGCCAAGGAGTTTGATAGAGACGTTAGGCCAAGTCTTGGCAAACTTAAAGTGATAGGTTACTACGTGGCTAAGAAGATAGCTGAGAGACCAGAGTTGCTAGAGAAGGAATGGATCGAGCTAGCAGAAGAACTTCTAGAGAGCGCTTATAATGAAGCAGGTCTTGACATACCACAACGGATAAAGTTACGTATTGAACATAACCCTATGCAGATTTATGATGACATGAGGGAAGCTATAAGGAATTTCCTAATTAAGCGTATTAACGAAGAGTACAATAGGTATGTTGGCAGAATAGAGGTTATCGGGCAAGTTGAGCAAGAGGACGTTATTGAGAGAATAAAGTTTCTCCCGAGGCATGATGTCACTCTACCAGAGCGAGTGCACATAGTACTCAATAGCAATTTAATCCCGTGGTGTATGCTTAGGGGCGAAGAAGTAATTATTACGAGCGGTTTTGTTGAAGAATTGAAGAAAATTATTGGTGATATTGGCGGGCTCAAATCAATAGCTGAGCTGCTGGGCTGGACTTACTATCCTAAACGATCTTTTAGGATAGGTAAAAAGGTTAGGAATATCGCGTGTATATCAGTTGATATAAAGGAGTTCATATCACTCCTCATTCCAGAAGAAGTTCGCCCCGAAACTAATGAATCATCGTCTCAGTAGGCAATGTAGTCTTAGCTTAGTTGTAGTTCTCTTTAGTCACTATTATCTACAATTATGTTTGGCTTTATTCTGTCATTATCTTAATCTATTATCTATTGTTTTTTCGTATGTAAGAATGTAAGAGTTGTAAGAATGGTGAGCAGTTCTGCTCTGTGTGTGAGTGTGTGCGTAGGGATTCTTACAGCTCTTACATCTTCGGAGTGATGATAAGAACAAAGTTAAGATTCATACTAGTGATATGTAAGAATTTATCCCCAGATGTGTAAGAGTCCGAACAGGTTAGTGTAAGATTTAACTAGTTATAAAAACCTTAATTCTATGTTGTTCATATATTGCCTAAAATATTACATTTGCTTCAATTACTGTGGGCGTTTTTGTCTGAGTTCTTTTATAGTTTGTATGAATTTAGGTATGACATTAATTATGTAGCTGAGATCCTCATCCGTAGGTATGTATCCCCCATGAAGTACTCTACATCTGTGGTCATATAGGCGGGAGACTATATCCTTCTCTATTCTACTAATCTCTATACCATACTTCCTCATGCACTGTACTAGTTTATTTAGCCTATCTTTGAAGGTATCAGCTTTGATGCCTAGTTCGCTACAGATCTTGTTTACACATACCTCAAGAGCAGCTAGGTATATCGCTGCACATACCCATTTATCATCAAGACCAGGCCAGTCACCTACATGAAATGTTATCAGATCTATTACTGAAATCATTGGCAGATGTTTAACCGTAGAATAACCCATCTTATACAGTTCACTTTCCATTCTTACACCTAGTACCTTGATATGCTCGAGAATAGAAGTAGTTTCTCGATATAGTTCGATCCTTATATCGTCATCTGAGTAAATGTAATTACCAGATGAATACCGTTGTTCTAGTTTCTCAGCTATGTATCTAAGGTTAGATGTGTGCTGTTTGAACTCATACTTCATTAATTTTGCCTGTTCTGAAAAAGCTATCAGCGATGCAAAGATTACTGCAAGAGGCTCTGGGAGTTGCCGAAGCATTTCTTGGTATCCTACCTCAAGGTTGACTTTATTGATATACTCCCCAATAGAGTCTATCAGCACTACTAGTGCTTGGATATTAGATCTTAGGTAGGCTAGAACTTCGGCAAGCGATATTCTATCTATGGGTTCCTTTCTTAGCAGTTTGAATATATCTTCTATACCTGCATAGACCTTTCTACGTATTTCAAGAAGCCTCTGATATAAACCTTCAACAACCTCTTTATCACCCAAACGCACACCCAATACTATTTACCTGGATACAAACACAATATTAATTCTACCTCATACACGCCCCGCGCTGCTTAGAACTAACATGCCCACTGGTGCGCTGATGTACTCTTAGTTTTGCTTATTTTAAATATAATATCAGTATTATTTGACTTCATAAGATCTGGAGGGAAAGTTACAGGGTTTTTATTCCTTAACTTGTAGTTTATTTTAACATTTGCTTCTCAGCTCTCCTAAGTTTCAGGTAGGACTTTACGAGTGCGAGATTTTCTAAAGTCCTTATGAATATCCCTCTTTCAAGATTTACAGGAGCACCTACGGGAATAAACACTTCATAGCCTTCGAATTTTACAAACATTACGAATCTTTCTCTTCCCATTACATCAATATACATTACGTTCAGTCTTATTTCACAGCCCTTTAGTATGTTTTGGTAATCCATAATTGCAATTCCTTCTCCTGGAATAAGCGTGTCTTTAAATGTGATCTGTCTATATTTTTCAATATCAATCCTAGCTCACTAATTATACTTACAGTAACCATTTTTGCAGGGTATTTACCCTCGTTCTTCAGCATAACCCTTTTTATCTCTCCTTTTCCTGTAACATATCCTTTCTCTAGGCTCACCTTGAGTATCGGCTGTATCTCTAGTTCACGGAGGGCAGAGTTCCTGAGGGCGATCTCTACTTGAAAAGCTGTAAGATACACTAGTGCTAGGGTTAGTAGTGCTGAAACACCAGTTTGCACAGGGAGAAAACCATCAACCATGAGGATAATTACTGTTGGCGAAGGGAACTATGTATATTAGTACAAATATTATTACCGCTTTGGCCAGCAGATATGTATTCATGAAGTCCACGCCCTAAGCAGTATAGGTTCTATATCCCACCATATACTATCTATACAAAGATAAAGATTAAATGTTCGGACTAAACACACGCACACGCCCCATAGAACCAAGCCGCTCCGCCACCGAGGTCATAGATGAAGCGCCGCCGTGGTTCTCCTTGATGTATTTTCAGTGTGTTTTTGAGATGCTCTACATGTGTTATTCTTATAAAGATAATGTCCTTATTATGTGGGTGAGAAAGTGACTAGAAGAAAAGTCCGCAGAGTAAAATATGAGCCTGTATTAGTAGCACAAAGAGTTCTCAACAATCCATTATACCTATCTATAACAAGGATACTACTAGAAAACAACACACCAATGCAAGCAGGAGAAATAAGGAGGAAACTACTTAAACAAGGAATAAATATTTCCGTAGGCTACATCTCCAATATTCTAAGAAAGCTTGAAAAATGGTACATAGCTAGACCGTATAAGAATCCTACAAACGGCAGGTTATTATGGAGTATAAGAGAATCATCTAAAGCAGTCGAAATCATAGCAGCTGAAATCAGAAAACAAGAAACAAAGCTCATTCTCAAGACATGGGGTCTCGAACAATGATGACTAAGCCAAGGATAATTATACTAAAAGAGAAAGAAGCTAGGAAGCTTAGAGAGATAGCTAAAAAGACATCAAACCAATTCGCACTATACCTATACTTATATTATAGGAAGAAGGCCTCGCTAAACACACTATATAGAATATACTGCGAGATAGTGGGAAGGAGAGTACGCTTAGCTACACTAAGAAAACAACTCAAAATCCTAGAGGAGAGGTACAAGGTTGTAAAAAGAGAAGATTCTTACTATATACCATTATTACCACCTGAAGAATTACTACAAGTAATAGATGTAAAGAGATCTAGAGCCGGGAAAAAAGGAGCACTTAAACGCATACTAAACATATATAGGAAACTTGAACAACTACAAATACCAAGAAACCTAGCATACTATACATCTAAGGTATATGAGGAGATGCAGAAGTTATTAAGAAAAGGAGATCGTACAGTAGCACTAGACCTATTAGTACATACGTACTTACCTCTCCGTGAAAACGAAGTGGTATGGTTATGGAAAGGAAACGAATTTATCTACTGGGATAACAAGAATAAGACATTCAGATGTCTATATTCAGAAGAATTATCCAAATTGCTAAAGAAACTAGGATACTCCGAAGGAATAATGATATGGCATATCTTAGGACATGAAAGAGCTACTAAAGTCATACGAAAACTATTTGGGAAAGGACACCTAGACTGGCCTTGGAGTAGATCTATAGCTTATGGATTAATGCTATTAGGGATACTAAAAGAAGGAAGCTACTATCGCGTTGAGGTAATGTACAAAGAAGGGTATCTACACCTGCTTCTCAAGGACTACTACACAGGATACCCGATACAGGAATACAGCATAAGATGGGGACACAGTCAATTACCATCACCACTATCTAAGCAAACAAAGTATTACAAAGGATTAGCGCTAGGTGTAGCTCATACAAACCCCAAGAATGACGAATCGTACTTCTCAAGGTGGTAAACAATGATGCTAAAACGAAGAAGAGCAGATTATAAAAGCTACCATTTATTCTTACATTTCTTCCTCTAACAGTATTTTATTCTGCAACAAATACCAAGGGAGGTTCTTGCACAAACATTCTATTACATTATCTCGCCAGCGTTAATCATCCTATCAATAATAACACTCGTACCAAGGAAATTACAGTAATCTAATGTGTTAGCTAGAAGTATCTATGTGAAAGCAAGATTTTACTAAGAGTATCTCCACAATATATTAGTGAGGATGGTGTTTTGTGAGTAAGTATGATCCTTTGAGAATATTTCTTGAACAACAAAATAAGCCATATATAAGACTATCGTTTAAAGATGTTGAAAGAATCATTGGGTCAAAACTTCCAGCATCTGCTTATATCCATAGGGCTTGGTGGGCAAATGATCGTACTCACACACATGCTCGTAATGGATGGCTTGCAGCAGGATACAAGGTCAGATATGTTAATTTGAAGAAAGGAATTGTAGAGTTCATTAGAAAAGGCATACCTGTAGAGCCGAGAGAAAAAACCAGTGCAGAAACACCAACTAGCTCTAATCTAAGTAAAGCTATCAGTAACGCTAGGGAATTCGAGGAGTTTGCCAGAAGGATTATGTCGAAGTATTTTGGTGTGAGATTTGAGAAGCGTAGGAAACCCGGGTGGCCGAAGGAATTCGACCTAGTTTCACCCGACTACAGAATAGCTGGTGATGCTAAATACTACACTATGATTAAAGGAAAAGGACTACCACCAGCAAAATTCGCTACGATTTCTGAGCACGTGTGGATGCTTGAAAACATAGATGCAGAAGTGAAGTTCCTAGTATTTGGAAACGATAAAAGAGTGCCACTAGAGTGGCTGAAAAGATATGGGAAAATGGTCAAAACAGTAAAGTTCTACTTCATAAACAACAAAGGACAGATAGAAGAATTGCTATAGCAAATAAATTCATGATAGTCCCGATATTTTAAAAGACTTTTCAATAACCTACTCAATCAAGAAGTTTTCTTTAGAGTCTAATGAAATAAACTTCTGACTTGCATCAATTCACTCTGTAGATCACTGCTTCTTCACTTAGTTCGTTCATGAATATCTTTGTGATTTCTGGTGATGTCCCTATCCTCCCTAGTAATTCATCACTACTCATTACCCCTGTTGTTCTCAGTTCCTTTATAGCTCTCTTAATGATGTCTGCTCTATCTTGTTTAACAGTTACTACTTCCTCCCTCTTCTCCATACTCCTTAGGGCTAGTCCTACGAGTTCATCTATGTTCTTCCCACTCTTGTAGTACTCATATAGTTTCAGCACTACTGATGCTAATCTCTCATCTCTCTTACATAGGAATCTCCTATACCCATATATTGTATCAGCAAATAGTGAATCCCTAAACACAACTATGTCCTTAGTGACTTTGAATAGCTTGATAATCGATGCAAGAGCTAATCTCTCAGCATGTGATAAATTCTCAATACTTATCAATTAGATACCCACTATATATGTATGGAGCAGTTTTAAGAGTGAGATTTCTTTCAGCTAAGTGTATTCGAAATATTGTCTAGAGATCTCCTTTTAGATTTCTACAAATATCTGTCTCTATATATTGCCCCATGTATGGTGTGTAGGGACTTGGGATTTAGAGAAATAGAAAATAATTATTACACTAATAAATATTGAGATCTCTTTAAAATCTAGGTAGGAGGTATGTGGAAAAAGTTAATGCGTAAATAAATAAGAGAATTTGTGGTTTTAACATATTACAAATAACTAAGAGATAATCTATGGGATTTTTGGTTCTTTGAATTTCCCTATTTCCTCTACTATGTGCCTCATGGGTATTACGTGGAGATTTTCTTCAAGTCCTAGTACTAAGATGTAATCTCCTCTAGATATCCTTAGTTGTTTAGCAAATTGTTTTGGTATAGTGTATCTAGCATTACTTCCTATTCTTCCTACTTTTACTTTAGTGATATTCCATGCTGTTTTCTTAACAATTCTTACAGCATACTCCTTTCCAATTTCACTATCGATTGGAGTATAGAGTATTCTATCAGAACCAAGTACAGCAAATACTTCATCACCAATAGGAGCTATGAAGTAATTACATGTGAAATACAGCGTTTTATAACCAAGTAATGATACTTTATGTACTTTAGCATATACTTCATTCATAGCTATATACCTAAATAACAAGTATAGATATATTATATAAAAATGCTCTACTTTATTAAATTCTATATAAATCCATTTCACTGTATATAAAATTCTATTACTAAGAGAAAAGAAAATCCTGAATAGCTCCTCACTTCATTAAGATTGTTTTCACTTCTCCTCCGGGTACTGCCATTTTCAATTGTTAAGATTTGATGGGTTCAGCTCCTTCGCATTGTCAATTCTTTCAGGGATTGAAAAACAGCTATTTTCAATGTTTTACTTAATGAATCGAAAATAACCATCACTCAGTGTTTCATGCGTGTGTATTCTGTGTTTCATACAGAGTACTTAGAGGTAGCTTCTGCGTTATCACCATAACTAGTACCGAGACCATCAGACTCTGGTGATGTAGCTACATGAAATTTCTATATTAGATTCATAGATCTTATACCGAGGGGAAACTATATCAAATTCATAGATCAGCCCCTCATTACTCTACATGAGGTACCTCATCAAATTCATAGATCTAATATATTATATATTATATATACTACTGGTATGCTACTGGTATGTAAATATAATATAATAATAGGAGAAGTGTGAATAGTAAATAATTATAATAAATTTTCATACCAGTAGGTAGAATAGAAAAAGAAGTATGAAGAGAAATAGAAAATAGTGTCATTACCTGATTTTCGCTGCTTTATCATCGGATTTATTTAGAATGGAAAGGCACTCCATCAGACCATCGGGGGGCCTCGGTACTAGTTATGGTGATTTATGGTGCGACCTGATGGTCTCCATGAAAGGATACGAAAATAATTATTTTCGTATCTTTATTGTTCGCTCCACAAACTAAGTTCAGTTTGATGAAAGTGAATAGAATGTTCAATCCTATATTTTTCAGTTCCTTTATGTTCCATTCTAAATCCTTTCCATCCACAAACTAAGTTCAGTCCTATTCAATTCCTATAATTTTCGTTCCACAAAGTAAGTTCAGTTTTGTTTCCATCTCTTGTCATAGTATTTTCTATCCTCTGATGGTGATTTTCTATCCACAAATTAAGTTCAGTTCTACAACTGTACTTAGTTTGTATGTGGTGCCTCCATCAGCTCCCAAGCATTCTATTCTCAAACTCCTCATCAGGTCTTCTTTCTATGCTCTATAATGGCATTTTCTATTCAGTATCTTTCAATGCATAAGCTGAAATCAGGTTATTTTCTGTTCTCTTCCATAAATTCTTTCGTTTTCTCTATGGTTATTTTCAATACACAAACTAAGTACAGTTCTATTCAATCCTTAAACCTTTCCATACACAGACTAAGTACAGTTCCCTCCCACACTAGTCCCACGGACTGCTTTAAATATCCCCCTTATCTATATAGGTGGTGTTTCTGTGTTCGACATCGATGTAAGATGCTATGCTATTCCATCCCCACGAACTGATGCAAATAGCATTAGATACCTCAGAGTCCAGGGAATGTACATAGATAAATTCAGAGTTTGTTCAAAGGTATATCTATTTGATAAAATTAGGTTGAAAGAAGTAGAAGCATTGAGCAGTAAATTCATAGTGATAATTGAAGGTCAGTACGTAAATAATAAATTCATCCGCAACAACAGCAATAACATTGGTTTAGTTGCAGTGAGCTACGAGAAGAAACCAGCTAGATTAAAGAAGATGTTTACGCCATGGAGAATTATCAAAGGACCTATAAAGTATAAAGACACAGTATTTGACTTCAAATGGTTAATTAGAGTCCCCACCTATGGAAAAGACATTGTATTTCTATGTGATGCAGAATCAAGATTCAACGTCATTAGCCTCGCATGGAAGTTGAGACTTGATACTAAGTTCAATAAGATAAAGGGATACATAAACATTGAAGGAACACCACTAAAGCCACTTCACAGCTACATAGCATACGCCCATATATAGTGAGGATCTCCATGGATTAAATACCTATATCTATATCCATACTTCTTTAAGAATTCAAAGACTCGTCTTATTCATAGGTAGGAGGCTTCAAGAAACTATAGCTCTAGGTTATATCCAGCTCGGAATATACTATGCTTAGGCTGATTACTGTAGTGTTATTTTATTTCGTGCTTCCTCGAGTATCTCATGTGTTACGTAGAGGCTAGTACTAGGGATTCTTTCGAGTAGATTGAGTGCTTCCTCCTTAGCTATGATACCGTGCTTTTTAGCAAACTCTATGAGACCTAGAGTACCTACAACCCTAACCCCTATTCTTCTACAAGTCTTCCTAGCTCTTAGATCATCTGTGACTACCATTGCTATGCTCCCACTCTGCGATCTAGAGATAGCGTAGGCTATTGCAATAGCCTGTCTTTCCCCTTCACCGAGGCTCTGGGGAGCATCTATTGAGTGTATGTCTACCTCATCAGGGCTTACTGCCACGTCATTGCTGTGTATGCCTATCCGCGTACCTGACATTGCAAATTCATCCTTAACGGCTTGAGGCACAACAATCTTCGCTAAGCCTAGTCTACGGATACCATCTATAAGGTCTATACGCCCTAGTTCTCGAAGAACTATGATTGTTGAAGCGTTGAACACTAACACATACTTTTTCTCATAGCTTCTCCGCCTCTTCAATATCACTGACCTCGCCAACAAATGGTTTTACTCCTCTCCTCCTTAGGTACTTGACAAAATCCTGCACAGTCATCTTAGCTATTTTCGCTGCGAGGCCTACAGATATCAGGCCTTTCCTAAGCATGCTCAGCGCGAGTTCTCTGCGTCTCCTGAGGAGCCTAGTTACTACGTCCGATTTCTCACTATAGCCGTAGAGGGTGTATATGTATAGCAATAGCTCGTCCTCACTCATACGGCCTAGAAGGTTTGCTACCCTGGTCAGCACCTCTCTATCTCTATCGCTCAGTTTCCTCCATACAGACCTGGCCTTAACAGCGCCACGACCTGTTAGAGCGATACCGTTCTTAGAGGAGATCAGCAACCCGCTAAGAATTGCGTTCTCCACTACATCATTGACCTCTTCGCTCCACGGCCCCATTCTATAAGCTTTGAACTCTAGAGTCTCCCTCAAGTTATCTATATACCTAGACGCTACAAACAATGCTTTCTGAACATGTAACTTCGAAGGAGCTCTGCCCTCAAATGCGTGGAGGAGTGCTAATACCCACTCGATAGGCTCAACTATACCGAGATCCTCTACAGTGCGGCGTAACCTCTCCATAAACCTAGACACGTTTACCCTTCTCAAAGGCACCACACCTTTCCTAGCCAATGAGAGACACCTCCAGTATTTAACCCGAGGATATATACGTCCTGAAGTATATTATAGTTCTCAGGCGTTTAGCTATGGCTATAAGAGTGAAGCTACTAAGGGAGCACGAGGATGTGCTTGCTAGAGTAGTTGAGGTAAGCCACCCAAGGGGTTCTCTAAGAACTCCAGCATACGCAGTTAATGTCCTTGATATTGATAGGAGGTTGCTAAGCGAGGAAGATCTGCTGGGTATTGCTGAGGTTCATATAGTGTTTAGGCCTGAGCAACTAAAGGGTTTAAGTGGGGATGTCTCTCTTCAGCAGGAGTTTGAGTACCGTGTGAATAGCTATATGAGGAGGATTTCCTCAGACCAGCTCGTAGTAGCTATACCGTTTCTAGAGGGGAGGCAGGGATATTCATTCAGCGGTGGTGACGTGGCTGAGTTCGGAGCATTCATAGTTGAGTTAATGGCGAATCCCAGGATAGACTTGATATGTACACCGGTATTTCACCGCATCGCTGAGGAGTTCATCCCGATCTTTACAGAGAAGTTCCTAGAGGCCATGACTGCATACCCTAAGAGTGTAGCCCTCACCATACCTTACGCTTCTAGAGAGACACGGGATAGGGTTGTAGAGACCTACCTTAGGTGGGCTGATAGGAACAATAAGGCACTCCTAAACTTCCTGTGCATAGACTACAACGGCTCTAACCCTATCTCCAAGTACTCCTTCCATAATTATGCCCTCGGATACGTACAGTTGCTTGAAAAAGAGATTAGTGAACCTATAATCATGTATGGAGTCAACGTGAAGTACAGCAGGGTTGCTAAGAAGTATGATGAGCTCCCAGCTAGAGACCTCGCCTCCTACTTCGCACAGCTAGACATCTACGGATGCAATCATAAGAGAAGACCTATTCCTAGAGAAGTAGCAGAGAAGCTCAGAGCTGACGAGGCTGTGAAGAAGCATAAACTACTCAACAGGGTGAGGTATACTTACGTAAGTCTCGATAAGATAGGTAAAGACGATATCTTGATGCTTCCCGAAGCAGAGATGATTGAGCGGTTGCTAGTAGAGATGCCCCTTAGCATACACAGGGTTGAGAGACTGGTAAAGCTCGTAAACATCAGGAACACGATTAGGGAGGCTGAAGTACTTAGGCAGGTCTTCAGCGGTGGAGAATATGGTTCGTTTAAGAATCCGCTTCAATACCTTAAGAGTAAAGAGATCGTGCGTATAGACGATGTCTTGCTACAGAGGCTAGAGAAGTTCACTAAGTTATATAGGTCAAGAACTAGAAGTCTTGATGAGTACTTAAACGGGTAAACACACTATACTTCAAGATGGTTCTATAGAATTAGCACAACCAAGCAAACACAATGTAGCCAAGTTATGATCTACTTGAATAATAGTTTAAATGAAATCTCTCTAGCTTTCTTTATGAGATGTTTTATCTCTCTGTATTTCTTCGAATCTCTCGGAGTCCCTAGGGCTTCGTAGAAGTGTATGCAGGCGCGAAGGCCTTACCGAGTAGATCCAAACAGCTTCCTGTGCTTAACATCGAGCTTCTTACAACAAATTTGTGAAGCCCGTCCAAACACTTCTTATACCTTCGCGGCTCACTCAACACTATTAATGCGTGAAAAGAAATACGCGGATAATAAGCTCCAAGTATTAAGAGGAAAAGAGGTATGGTTAAATTATTCAATTGAATACCTACTTACTGAGCATTATCTCTATGACTCGCCTTTTCTTACCCGATAGCTTCTTCAGCTCCCTCTCTAGGTACTCTATAAATATTTTCAGAGCTAGTTCCCTCTCTAGCCCCCGGTAAACCTCGATACCTAGCCTTATGTAGATAGTATTGCCGTCGGGTATGTCTATCAATATGTGTGGATACTCTACCTTCTTCGCAGGCACCAGGACAATACCGTACTTCGCTAGGAGGGGCTCTAGCACCTTCGCAGCCCTATCAGTAACGTACACCTTACACCCCTTATCAATAGCCTCAACAATCTTCTTAGCCACAGCCTCAGCAAGCTCATCGCTACCAATCCTACGTCTAAACAGCTTCTCAAACCCATCGAAAAACTCATCAACAACACTAACTACTTCGCCACGGATCATGGATCGCATACAGATCCCCAACTAACAGAGCACAGCATTTAAAACAGGAACAAAGCACCCCCAAACCCAAGGGATAGTTCTCACACATAGTTAGTGGAGAGACCATGCATAAGCTCTATAGCTTAGAGGAATCTTCTACCGAGAAGCGATAGAGTAATTAGCATAGACACCTTATTTAAGTCCTAGTGAGTAAACACAGCATAGGTAGGTAGGGATTGCTCACACCACACGGTTACGTATAAGACTATGTCAGATCCCTAAACCCTCACGAGGTACATATCAGGCTCAACCCTATTAAGGAATTTATTAGTTGTTAAATGATATTTAGTAAAGGTAATAATCCTTGTCCAATAATCTCAAGAACCAATTGATCTAATTGGTTCTTCTTACCATACAGCATTTGAGGAAATATTTATCTTTTAGGTAAAATTAGAATTGTGAAACGACTATATTTAAAACGAGTAATAATTGGTTTCAAGTATGATAAAGAAGGAGCAGGCATACAACATATAGAATAGGAACTCGTCAAGAACTTGATGAAAAAGTATTGAAATGTTTATACATGATATTAGTGGGGGACATGAATTTGAAACCACTTTAAATATGTTGATAGAGCGAAAAGGCGTAGACGGAATTATAGCTATAGCTCTGTTAATTATGCTTATAGTAATGTTCCTAGACTCCTTAAGTTTGTTTATGTAACGTAGTTGATGTTATTATATTTATTATCTTAGTAGCTAATTCTACGTATCTCACAATGAAGTGTTTAAGAAGTTTTAGCTCAAGCAATGAGTAATAGGGTAATGTAGGTCTATTATGGACTATCCAACTACATGCTGAGTATATATTGCTTAATTCTTTCTTTATATTGCTTAACCCATATGTATTGGCAAATTCTTCTAAGGTATTGCCGTTAACCATTAAACGAGGTATATGCATTTCTACGAGCTTATTAAAGAGTTCTTTTTGATTAATTTTTGGATATCTTCTAAGTACTCTCCTATACTTATTATTGAGTTCATTTATGAAAGCCTTAATTCTATATTTTCGTCTTTCTGTTTTATACTCATTGAAGAAAGTGAAGAACAATATTAGGTCGGGTTCATATAGCTTCATTCCTGAGTCTAAATATACGGTAAACTTGACTAAATGCTCTAGTATGGTTCTTAAGAGTAAGTAAGCTAGCTGAGTATTTACATGCTCTATGGCCTTACGGACGTTGCGTGCATAGAACATAAGCATTGCAACATAGAGCTCTATAGGTCTTACGTATTTTCTTAGCTTATTTAAACTATCCATAGCATTCACTAACTTATTTATTGCATTGCTCATTTCTTGATAATCCCCTATAATCTCGAGTAACTTCCTAACCTTCCTCATTTCTGAGACAACGAAGACCTCAGCGGGCTGTATGACCTTTCCACCTATCATAAAGAAGTTAAGCCAGAGACCTTCATAGAAATCTTTCATAGCTTTCTCTCCTTCTCTAATTACGTCCTCTATAGTTTCCTCGGCTTTAAGCTCCAAGTACTTAATTAGTCGGTTCCAGTATATCTTCAGTATCAAGAAGTTACTATTCGCGAATGGTTGGTACATAAGGTAGACAGTAGCTATTGGTTCTCCATTAACTGTAAGGTAGTCTTTATAATCCTGCACTAACTTTTTCCATTCTCTCTTAATACTTTTCTTCGTCACTACAGCACCGCTTGCTGCTCTCTCTACTTGCTGCAACATAAATCGATAAACTATGTAGGGTACATCAGCATAGAAATTACGTGATCCAATCCTGACGCTTAATCTACGTGGTATCCGTACACTTAGAGGGTATATTGGGTAGTTCTCCTTTATTTCCCTTTCAATATTCACGGCAAGATCACCGTATTTTCTCTAGTGCTTCTTCGGCTGTTCTTACTTGTGTGTATGTTAGTATGTAGTCTAGTTTCTTGTGCCCGGTTATCTTGGCTACTATGGCTGGGCTCACTCCTTGTTTTAGTAGGTACGTTATGTATGCATATCTTAGTGAGTGTGTATTTATGTTCAGCACTTTCTCCGCGTAAACCTTAACCCTATTGAGTACCTTAGCCTCATTCTCTTTGAGTATGTCTAGGCACATGCGTAGATCCTGAGGTTTAAGCTCTTCAGGCATAACCATCAACCTCTCATACCCGTCAGATCTCTTTCTAACCCTCACTCTAACCTTCCTAGTACCTTTCTCAACGAACTTCTTAGTTGCCTCTAAGGCTTCTGAGATCCTAGAACCATTCCTTAGCTGTATTAGGAGTATGGTTGCGTAGCAGAAGCTCGTGTAGGCCCTCCTACTTAAGTGCTCCCTCAACCTCCTAAGAAGCTCTCTATAAACCCTCCTATAGTCCAGACCCCTATCCCACCCCAACTTCTAACCCTATGAAGATGTATAGGAGGTAAGGTTAGATAAGGCTTTCTAATCTTACGGCCCTAAGATTAGATTAATCCACTTACCATAAACACCGAAGAATCTAAAAGACACTGAAAGCTCAAATTTTTAAATAACTCGCTTCGTCTTTTTCTGGTGATTCGATGTCTGTAGAAGATTATCTGCTGCTAATGAAGACTATACCTATAAAGCATAGAGGGGTTGTACGTGAGCATAAACTATACAAGATCTACTTACCTATAGATATGAATGATTTATGGGAAGAGCTACACAGTAGGAATATTAGACTCGACGTCATTGTTTTGATACCTAAGATAGAGAGCGAGAATAAGCCTGAACTGCTAAAGATCATTAATAAGATAGTCATGAGGAACAGACACATCACAAAAGAACGTAATCGATTCAAGATATATCTATCATCAACATATAATGACATCTGGGAATACCTTAATAAACATAGTATTAAAGTTGATATTGTTGTATTCGTTAAGTAGCTATACTAGGATGTTAGGTAAATTTCATGTAGCTTTAAGTCTTAGTTTAACATAGGGTATGTCTTGCCTAAAGTGATCGCACGTGATTTAATGTTAATATTATTCCTCTTCGTTGCAGTACCATCGATAATAATATACTTTTTAGGACTGTCCAACGGGTTAATCTCCATGTTTATATACATGCAGCTGCTAATCGTATGGATCCAGGTAGAGCTTTCAATGAGACAGCAAGTTCTCTTCAGATCTCAGTTCATTCCAATACTGACTCTAAGTACATTCTCAATAGAGATTACGCTAGCAGGTGAAGATAGTAGAGTAGCAAGAACTGTAACTATTACTGTTCGCAATCTGAGTGATAACCCCGCATTCAACGTTATGTTGAGCCGTGTTCTCTCGGATAGTTATGTACCTCTAGAACCGCGCATGTGGACAAGCATTCTTCGATGTAACATTGTTGATCATCTAGGTTCAAAAGAGGAGAAACCGCTATGCTCAACAACTTTTGCTGAGCTCGTACAGCTCCTGAAGGTTGCAAGACTGTTTGAGGTAAGCTGTTTCGATAAGTATGGGGATTGGCATTCCGCGATATTTATGATCAACGTCGATGAGAAAACCAGTGATGTAGTGTTCATACCTATACCATATCTTGATAAGTTGGAGAAAGTAGGTGTACTGCTACCCTCATTTAACAGGATAATGCTATATTTCAAGCTGTCTGGAGTTGCTAGGAAATTGAAGACAGGAAAGAGAGTTGTTGCTGTCGAATAACTCTACCAGCGAGGACTTTCTCTATATTACTCCGTACCAAGTTGCATGGTTTAAGTTGCATAGATGCAACTTGGTGATGTGCCTCTCCGGCCTTGAGAGCCGGTGGGGTATGCACCCCGCGCGGGTTCAAATCCCGCCCCCGGCGCCATTTCTCTACAATATTCCCTCTATAGACCCGATGTACTCATCATAATAATACAGATGGTGTCTGTTCTTAATCCGTTTGATACAGCGGTTACCCCCCATAACTTCTGAAGGAGAACGATAAAACCTCTTCCTTGCCTAGCACGAGGCATCTGATGGAGGGTAACTCGGGGGTAATCAAACAGAGGGAAGAGAGCTTTGTCAAAGCGACTACTAACACTGCAGCGCATTCCTAAGAAGTACTTGAAGCCATAAGCGGTGAAGACTCACATAATAAACGTATGTAGACTCTACTAAGAGTGAGAGCTCAACATCTCCGAAGAGCACTACCGGTTCTTGCAAAGAGAGCAGGTGTTCTCTATCCAAGTCAGCTCAGCAGAATAACCGAGAGAGTATTTGAAGACTTTCTAGAGGATCCAGACATAGAGGTAAGCGAAGAAACAATAACCATAGAAGAAAACGATGACGTAGAAGAGTAGCTAGTCTATGAGTATAGGATAGGGATATAGTCAACCTACACTTATCCAGCAAGCAACCATTTACTCAGTAGACAGTTTACATAGGAAATTAGCTGAAACAACTCCATCAGCCACCAAGAGAAGCTTACTTAATAGACACTTCCTACCGTAACCCAAGACTATGCATGAGCTTAAGAGGTCTTTTCCTGCACAAGCTTAAAAGCTTGTGCAAGTTCTAGACTATTTGCTTATTTGGGTACCATACTGCGGTAAGTTAATCAAGCATAAGAATTAGTATAGGATGGGGTTTAGAGTGTCGGCCGCCGTGGAGAAGATGATTCTGAAGGAGATTCGTGCCCTTAGGGAGGTGTTGGAGCGTATAGAAGCCCTCCTAGAGGAGCGCCTAATAGGTATCGAAGAACCACTTCCAGATGAGACCGAGGCAATCGAGGAGTACGAAGCTGAGAAGAAGAGAGGTAAGGTAGAGTTCGTAAAACTAGAGGATGTCCTGAGAGGATCTGAAGATCAATGAGGTATGAGATATACCTTACACGGAGAGCAAAGAAGGAGTTAGATAAATTGAACCCTCGGACTCGGGAGAGGATACTCAAAACATTGATGACACTTAGAGACTACGGCTTTACACCAAGACTCGACATCAAGAAGCTCAGAGGATACAGGAACCACTACAGGCTCAAAATAGGTGAATACCGAGTCCTATTCGAGCTAGAGAAACCACGTAAAGTAATGGTGTACGCGATCCTACCAAGAAAACAAGCCTATCAATAAGCCCTAGAAACCACAGAAACGAGCTGTCTCAACTATACTAGTAACAATTTCCTCTATTAACATTGCTTTACTCCTATGTAATTATAATGTAGTTAACTATTTTAATATATTATTTTATAAGAGGAGTGTGTTATAAGTTTAGCTAGGCTTGATATTTTCAAGAATTCTCTTTAGTTCTTCTATAAATATTTTATTCTCGTTCTCAGTACCTATAGACGCTCTTAGATAATTCCTAATTATTGGATCTTTAAAGTACATTGTTAAGATATTACGCTCCTTTAGCTTCTTAGCAATGTACTCGCCACTTAGTGGAAGTTTTATGAATAAGAAGTTCGTTGCGCTTGGTAGAACATTAAGTCCTATATGGCCTTTAATATCTTTTGCTAATTTATCTCTAAGTTTCTTAACATTATTTACAATTTTTCTCATATAGCTGAGGTCGTGAAGAGCTGCAAGAGCTGCAGCCATTGAAGGTATTGGAACATCGAATAGAGGTCTTAATTTATTAAGTTTTTCAACGATCTCTCTTGAAGATGCTAAATACCCAATTCTAGCACCTGCGAGGGCGAAGGCCTTAGAGAAGGTTCTTACGATAATGAGATTATTGCATGAAGTCTCTATGAGGTCTATGAACGTGATTCCTGAGAACTCGTAATAAGCTTCATCAAGTATTAACATGTGGACATGTCTACATAACTCTTCAATAAGTCCTTTATCTCTCAAAAGAATGTTACTCGTAGGATTATTAGGATTTGAGATA
>Ga0180301_10000924_pt1 | contig 22968 bp, 17 predicted proteins | sample GuaBasSediGuay16_FD_121797 | JGI IMG/M metagenome (GOLD analysis project Ga0180301, IMG submission 121797) | Subseafloor sediment microbial communities from Guaymas Basin, Gulf of California, Mexico - Guay16, Core 4569-2, 12-15 cm | ecosystem: Environmental > Aquatic > Marine > Hydrothermal...
CAGTTTTTTGCTAGTAACGGTTTTTTTGTCCTCCAGCCTAATTTTCGGGGAAGTTCTAACTACGGTCAAGAATTCCTTAATGCTAATCGGAATAAATGGGGTATTGTTGACTACGACGACTGCATGACGGGAGTTGATTATTGCCTCGCCCAAGGCTGGGCCGACCCCGAAAAATTGGTTTGCTACGGCTGGAGTTACGGTGGTTACATGAGCTTTTGGATAGCCACTCAAACCGATCGTTTCAAAGCCATCTCACCAGGCGCTGGTTTACCTAATCTCATTAGCATGTACTCGACAACTGATATCCCTCATTATCTGGGTTGGTTTTTCGGCTCTCCATGGGATAATGAAGAAAAATATTTTCGTCACTCCCCTCTTCATTATGTAAAACAAGTCAAAGCTCCCCTCCTCATCCTTCATGGAGCCGAAGACAAGCGAGTCCCTCCCACTCAGGCCATTGAATTTTATCAGGCTCTCAAAGATTTAGGCAAAGAAGTGACTTTTGTTCGTTACCCCCGGGAAGGACATGGCTTAAGAGAACCTCGTCATCAATTGGATCGGTTACGCCGCTACCTTTTCTTTTTCTGTCAGCATCTTGGCCTCCAGCCCCTTACTGAAAAGGAAGCCACCACGTCGAAGAATAACCACCAATGATTTTATTATTTATTGGTCCGCAAAATTTACGAATCACCTCAAAAAACATAAATGAGTTTTGTCTTTAAATCCTTCTTGATATTTTGGATAGAAATTACAAGGACAGATGGCTAGAGAGAAAGAATCAGCAAAAAGAGAACAAAGTCGGCTGATAACTTAGAACTAAAAATAAATGGATTAATAATTTAGTCTCCTGATTGCCTAAGGTAAGGAGAAAAATTTGAAGAGCTCAAAAGCAAGCCCCTTCCGAAGTCAACCTCCAGTTGATTTCTACGAGCTGGCTCGTCAACAAAGATTAAAAAGTATAGCTCTTTTCATTCTCATTGTTCTTTTCTGCTTGTTTTGCTTCTTTCTCGTTGGTGTTCTGATCCTTGGGATTTTCGGTCTCTTTTTCGCCTCCTTTATCCCTTTTTCCAGCTCCTCAATGAGCAAATTATTGCTAGTGGCTTCACTTTTAGCTATCTTAGTTGGTTTTTTCCACTTTCTCGAAGCTCGCCGCTTAGGGCCTGCTTACATCATTCGTCGCCTGGAAGCATACCCTCCTAATCCCCAAGACCTCTACCACAAACGCCTAGTTAATACTCTCGAAGAAATGGCTATCGCTGCCGGCCTTCCCCGGGTCAAAGCCTATATTATCCCTACCTCAGCTATTAACTCTCTCGCTTTGGTGGAAGCTGATAATTCCCCCGCAATCATGGTCAGTGAAGGACTCTTAGCCGATTTTACACGGGATGAACTTCAAGCTGTGCTGGCTCATGAACTGGCTCATCTGGCTAATGGAGATTCATTTACCCTGACTTTAGTTTGCTCATTGGCCGATATCTTTGAACGCCTGCGAGAGTTAAGCGAACCTCAGCCTTCATCGCAACTTCCTTCCTGGGGAGAAATTCACCGTCAAACTGAAATTCAGAGCGGGCAACCTCTTTTTTTCCTGGCTTTCACCCTAACCTCCATCATTATGGCCTTACTAAGCACTCTCATCAGCCGCGAAAAAGAACTTCAGGCTGATGCCAAAGCAGTGGAAATTTGTCGTTCTCCCCGAGCTCTGGCCCGGGCTATTTATAAAGCCTACACCAAGAATTCTCTCATCGGTGACTTTAACCCTACCTACAGCGCTCTTTTCATCGTCCCCCCCTATTCGGGGAAAGAAGTCGATAATTTCCTTACCCGACTTTTCCGTACACATCCTCCCTTAATTAGAAGACTAAGAATTCTCTGTGCCATGATCCCCATTTCGATCGAGGATCTCCACTTAGAGATAAGAGAAATGGAAAATCAAAGGGAAAAAGCACGCCTGGAAATTCACTCTCCCGCTGAAAGGCACAAAAGGAAGGCTGAGGACGAACACGAACCACCCCTTCTTTCCTCTCTAGAGAAAGAAGAAGGAAAAAACTGGCTGGTCCGCTCTCCTCAGAAAAAATGGGAGGGCCCCTATACTTTGGATGAGCTGCTCCGTTTGCCCTTTTTTTCACCTCGATTATGGACCAAAAATTTGCAAGAAAAGGTGGAAGCTCGGGCTGAAGAATTTCCCCAAATCAAGACAAAATGGTCCCTTCTTCAGCAAAAGAAACATCCCTCAATAATTTCCGATCCCCAATGTCCTCGATGTCATGTCTTCCTCCAGTCCTCTTTTTATGAAGGTATTCCTCTCCATATCTGCCCTAGATGCCAAGGGAAACTGGTTGATAGCGCCTATGTTAATCGCCTCCTTGTTCGGCGGGAAGTTACTTTTTCACCCGCTATCATTGACAAAGCTCAAAAAATTAAGGAAGAATTTATGGCTCATCCTTTTCGCTCGCGCAAACTAATCCAAAACTCCCCTCCTCTTAATTGCCCCACCTGTGGGCGACAGATGCTTCCCCGCCCTTTTACCTATTACTACGTTATCCCGGTTGACAAATGTCTCCTATGCCAGAAAATATGGTTCGACACCGACGAGCTAGAAATTTTGCAGTATCTTATTGAAACCCGGCCTTCCGGGGAGACATAAATGAACGACAGGTGGAATTAAAGTAAGATGATTAAAATCAGGGAACAAAAAACAAAAACAAGAGAACTTGAATCCACCTTAATTTACCTGCTTTTACAGTTAATTTTAATCGGAAGCTTATCAAGCTGCCGAAATTCATCTTCTCCATCAACACATTTTGAAGAGACAGAGGGAATATTGACTATCAAAAATCCATCTGATCCTCTCCACCCTTCTTTGGCCCTTCTCTTCAAAGAAGAGTTGTCCATCGGCGTGGTTGAAGGAGATGAGAATTATATGCTGGGCTGGCATATCTTGTTGAATATAGATAATCAAGGTAACTTCTATATCGGCGACGTCGAGCGAGCTCAAATTAATAAATATGATCCTCAAGGTAATTTTCTTTTTACCATCGGGCGAAGGGGACAAGGACCGGGAGAATTCCAAGCAATAAGTAAAATTGGGTTTGATGAAAAAGATAATCTTTATGTATTTGATGTTAAAAGCCAGAAAATTTCTCTTTTTAATCCGGCCGGCGAGCTCATCAAGGAAATAAAAATTTTTCAATTTCTCGAAGAACTCACGCTTAATCCCCACGGATATTACTTAGCTCGAAAAGTTGACAATATTAAGCTCGAAGCTTCAAAAAAATGGGATTATACTTACGGTTTCTTTGACCAAAATTTTAATTTCCTCCATGAGATTCTTCGCCTACCCCAAGAAGTAACTCCAGCTACTACTCCCTATCATCTAATGGCTGATACCTTAAGCAAAATAGCCTTTCAACCTCAAGTTAGTTATGACTTTGACCAAGAAGGCAACCTTTACTTTGGGTATCCCCAAACTTATGAGATCAAAAAATATTCTCCTCAAGGAGAACTAATCCAGATCATTCAGCGACGCTATCAATCTCAAAAAGTGACAAATAGAGACAAAAAATATTTCCAGCAAATACAAACAACCCGAATGTCTAATAAATTTCCTCCTAATCAGGCCTCAAAAATTTTTAAATTGGTCAAATTTCCCCAATTTAAACCTGCCTATGAAAGCTTCAAAGTAATGGATAACGGCTGGCTATTCGTCATCGTCTCTTCTGGACCGTCAGAAGAAAAAATTATTGATCTTTTTGACAAAGAAGGGATTTACATCGGGCAATTTAAATCTAAGATTCCGACTGAGGGACTTATGTTTAAAGGGGCAAAAGCCTATGCGGTCGCCACTATTGATGGCTATAAATTTGTTAAACGCTACCAATATTCGAGGCTAAAAAGGTAAATCAAAAGCAGAAAAATTAAGTCTTTTCAGCTTCTCAATTTAATTTTTTTGACTAGCTTCTTCAGCTAAGTTAATTTGCTCCTTCTTCAATTTCTTTCTCTCTTGTTATTTCAATCGCTTCAAATAGACATTCTTTAACACAGATTAAACAGCCGGAGCATTTTCCTTCAATTTTTTATTTCATCGAGAAAGGCCTTGTATCCAATAATTAAATCACCGATCATAAACCAGGGGCAATTTATTATATTTTATATCTCTAGTTTTTTCTAACCACGGGTCCTTGGTTTTTTCTAGCCACGGGATGAGTTCGTCTTCGACTAATTTCAGAACAAGGTTGGGTTTTCCCTCAGCTATATTGGTCAATTCATAAGGATCATTTTGGCGGTCAAATAGAATGATTTCCTCTTTTTTATCAGGCATTCTATTTATCACCAGAGTAAACCGTGGGATTCGAACCCCACGTGATCCCCAAGCCGGTAATCCATAGCGTATTTTAAGATAAAGTTGGGAGGAAGGAATCCTCAAAGATTCAGATCTTGAAGTGATTTGAATTAATTCGAAATAGCAAATTTTAACTAATCGAGGTGTTTCGCTCTCGGGTCTAAAGTTACTTAACTTTCCACTCCAAGATGCCAGCTGAATAATCTTTCTGGAGCTGGATTTCAAGCCGGAGAGCCTTTGCTTTAACTGGTTGGAAGGTCACCTGGCAATACTTATCCTTGGCTATTTCATAAGTAGTTTGATTTTGAGCTTCTTTCCATTCTGTTCCAGCCAGGTAGAGAATTCGCCAGGCTTGGGGAAGGCGACACTCTCCCTGGCCTGTGTCATCAAACCAGTAAACCTCGGCCTGAGAGACAACCACGGGTTGCTCCCACTTATACTCTACCCATTCGGTGGTCCCTTTGTTAGGCCACCAATGAAGGTAAGGATGAGAATGATCATTCGAGCTCTGTGGCTTCCACTGGTCATTGACTGCAGCGACCCCTCTGCCTCCAGAAACACTAACTTTAGCCCTAGAGGCCAAAGTAGGCTGGGGCCAGGGTCGAGTTTTGTCTTCCTGGCGAGCCAACCAAACCCTCATTTCTCCTCGACCACGATGGGCCCAGGCATAATAGGGAAGAGCCAAGAAAGGCTGCTCTCTCTTCTCGACAACACCCTCCTTTTTCCCCGCATAAAGAGCGACAGCTTCTCCCTTAAGCACCACCACCCCTTTTAGCCAATCAGGTTTCAACTCGGCTTCTAACTTAACCTCATCTGGTAAAACAAGATGGGTCACTCTCCCGCCGTTATCAATCGCTTCGGCACAATAAACCAGAGGGCCTCTTTGGAGCGCTATCAAACCTTCATCGTCTTTTACCCGAGGATGAGCAATGACTCGGCGAATAGGCATCGGAAAAATTACTTCCACCTCATCACCCGCTTGCCAAAATCTCTTAATGGGTAAAAATCCTTGAGTCAAATCATCTTTTCTAAAATCTAGTTTGATGCCATTAATCGTCACTTCAGGAAGGGGAGTTTTTTCCTCTAGAAAACGATAAAGATCAGAAGGAACAGCTTCCCCTCTTGCCCACCCTGGGATTCTGACCAGCAAGGTAAATTCTAAGGGAGAAGCAGGTTCCAGAATGATCCTCACCTGGCCCTCCCAGGGGTAAGTTGTTTCTTGACGGATCCTAACCTGATGTCTTTTTAGGGAAATTTCGGCCTCATTTTGAATAAATAGATTAAGATAGAGCTGGTCATCGTGGACGGCATACACGTAGCCGGGAAGAGAAGGCAGGAAACGAGTAATATTGCTTGGACAACAAGCACAACTAAACCACGGGCTCCGCTCCTGCTGCCCGAACGATTCCAACACATTGGGATAAAAAAAGCGATTACCTTCCAGACTAATCCCCGAGAGAAGAGCATTATACAAAGTCCTCTCTAAGACATCGATATATTTTCCATCTCCGGTAAAGAGAAACATCCGCTGATTCCAAAAGACATTTCCGATGGAAGCACAAGTTTCGCAGTAAGCCGAAGCATTGGGCAGTTCATAAGGTTGGCCAAAGCCTTCAATCCGTCCTGAAGCCCCTATTCCGCCAGTCACATAAAGCTTTTTCGAGATTACATCACTCCAGATCTCCTTAATAGCTTCAATATAAGCCTTCTCCTTGGTCAAGGCAGCTACATCTGCCATTCCCGAATACATGTAGACTGCTCGCACGGCATGTCCCACGGCTTCCCTCTGTTCAACCACCGGAAGATGATCTTGCGAGTACTCCCCATAAAGTTCCCTCTTCTCTCCTCTTCCTCTTTCATCTAAGAAGAATTTCGCTAAATCTAGATACTTCCTCTTCCCAGTTACCCGGTATAACTTCACCAAGCCGATCTCAATTTCCTGATGACCCGGAACGCCTATTCTTTTGCCAGGGCCAAAGACACTGGCAATTAGGTCAGCATTCTTCAGAGCTACATCTAATAAATCTCTCTTTCCCGTGGCTAGATAATGAGCTACAGCCGCCTCATACAGATGGCCGACATTGTAAAGTTCATGAGAGATAGAAAGATTAGCCCAGCGTTCTTTTTTTATCCAAGGATGAGGTTTTTCCGCCTTGATTGTCCTGGCTGTATAGAGATAGCCATCAGGCTCCTGAGCAGCTTTAATCTTGGCAATTAAATTATCCAGGTAAGAGGCCAACTCCGGATCAGGATTAATGGCCAGCGAGTAAGAAGCACCTTCAATTATCTTGAAAACATCTGAATCATCAAAGGGATACTTGGAGTGAAACTCACCATGTTCCTTTTCACCTTTTAAAACCAGAGCCGCCTCTTCAAAATTTTTAATCCGGCCAGTTTCTTCGCCCATCTGAAAGGCATAAGGAATAGTAACTTGCTGGTTAGTTTCCAGGCGAGGCGCCCAGAACTTATCATTTATTTTCACCTTAGTAAATTCAACAGGTTCAAGAGGATAATCAGAGGTAATATCAGACTGACAAGAAACAAGAAATGAAAATTGCAAGAAAAGGGCCGGTAAAAGGATAAAGAAGAAGTTGATAATCCGCCTGAACTCATTCTCAAGATTAATTTTTTTATTTCTCATCAACCACCTTCCCCATGACTAAAGTAAATAAAGGCTCCAACTTTTGGCCCGAGCAAGACTTCTGCTAAGCGCGAACAGGTTAACTTATTCCGGCTATCTACCCCAAGCTTTCTTAAGAAGAGCAAGATAATCCTCCTGTGTTGCGGGCCGGGGATTAGAGGGATTGGAATTATTTTCCTCTGCTCTCTGAGCTAGGTGAGGAAAGTCAGACTCCTTAATCCCCAATTCTTTTACCGAGGGTATATTCACTTCCTGGGTTAAAGAAGCCACCAAGTTAACAAGTTCTCTAGCAGCTGACCTCTCATCAATTTCTCTTTCTACTAGTTCTAAATAATAAGCAGCGCGAGCATATTTTGGAAAGGCATAATCAAAATTAAACTCCATAACCAAGGGCAGGAAGATGGCGTTGGTTACTCCGTGAGGAAGATCATACCAGGCTCCCAGGGCTTCAGACAAACAGTGAACCGCCCCCACGTCGCTTTGACCAAAGGCCAGGCCGGCTACGGTGCTTCCCAACATGATTCTTTCTCGAGCTTGATGATTATTCTTTATGTCCAGATAAGCATCTTTTAAGGAGGTAATAATCAATTTAATGGCTTCTAGCGCCAACAAGTCGGTAAGATAAGTAGCTGGTTTGACGTTCAAAGCTTCTATTGCATGGGTCAAAGCATCCAAACCCGTGGAGGCCACTAAAGAAGTGGGTAAAGTCAGCAAAGTATCGGGGTCAACTAGGGCAGTATGGGGAAACATTTCGGGTCCTTTGATACTCATCTTGAACTTTCGATTCTCATCGGTTACCACCGCCACCCAAGTTACTTCACTACCTGTCCCACAAGTTGTGGGAACAGCAACTACTGGAACCGGGGGATGAATATATTTTCGGCGGCCCTCATAACTAGCAATTGTCCCTGGATTGGTGACCAAGAGGGCGATTGCTTTGGCAGCATCTAAGACACTCCCGCCGCCAATTCCCACCACCACCGCCGGTTGGAAACGCCGAGCTAAGCAAGCAGCTCGATCAATCGTTGAACTTTTAGGATTGGCTTCCACTTCATCAAAAACTTCAATCTCCGCTAAATCTCCTAATAAGGAATCAATCAGTCCCGCCGCTCTAATCCCCTGATCTGTTACCCAAAGAATTTTGCCTTGGGGCCAGTTTTCGGCCAGGTAATTTCTCAAACCTTGGGCCACACCCCGGCCAAATTTCAAGCGGGTAGGAAAATGAAAGTCAACCACTTTTTATTGCTTAATGAGAAACCGATGTCGAGCGAAAATCAAGCCCCTCAGTGTTGGCCATATCCACTATTGCTAAAAATAAAATCTGAGCCAAATCTTCCATTATTTCAGGAGTAATAGTCTCGATATCATCTTTAGGGTTATGATAATACGAAGGGGCCCCAAAAGCACTCCAAGAAATAGTCGGGACTCCTTTCCACATAAAGCGGGCCGCATCTAATCGGGGTCGAGCTAAGTTAGCAAAGTAACTAGTTCTGATCTCTCGATGGATGTAACTGTCATTGGCTTTTTGGAAAAAAGACCAAAATTTTGGATAATTTTCAGCGGCCAAAGCACTTAGCTTGTCACCACAGCCTACTCCGTCCATATTAATGAAAGCCAGAGTTTTTTCCAAAGGAAAGACAGGATGTTGGCAGTAGTAATCTGATCCAACTACTCCTTGTTCCTCCGAGCCAAACAAAATAAAGAGGACCGATCTTTTCAATTTAACCGGGGACTTAGTTAAAGCCTCAGCTAACCCCAAAGTCACGGCGACCGCCGAGGCGTTGTCATTGGCGCCGGGAATCATCGTATAACAATAACCTAAGTGGTCAAGATGACCGCCGACAATAATAATTTCATTTTTAAGTTGGGGGTCAGAGCCTTCGAGAAGAGCGATAACATTATAGCCCGTCCCCTCCGGATGATGTTCGGTTTTGTTCTTGATCGTAAAAATCTTCCCGGTAGGGAAAGACTGAGGTTTTAATTCTTTTTTAATCTTAGCTACTACTTCCTGATGACTTCGCCCCGTTCCCGCAAAAACATCATTGACCACCGTCGAACCCACATGGCTATAAATAAAACCCTCCCGATAGGAATTATTGGGGTTAGCGATAGGCCCGTAGTTGTAAAGCATGCCCTTGGCCCCATGGGCCACTGCGTTTTCTAATTTATACTGATGAAAAGAATAGGGTCTCCATTTAAGAAATAAATCTTTTTTATCGGGAGAAACAGGGACTTCTCTCTCCATCATCACGATCTTCCCTTTAACGTCAACACCTTGGTAGTCATCATAACCAAGCTCGGGCGCAGTCACTCCATAACCAACATAAACCACCTCGGCCGTAATTTCTCCGGAAGCAGAAGTTGACCCGGGAATGAATTCATCAAAGTAATGATAATATTTCTTAATCGTTGCACCTTTAAAGGGAATATGCATAATTACTTCGCAGGGAGGAAAAACAAGCGTATAAGCAATCGGAAAAGCTTGAAAATAAGTGCCATTATCTCCCGCGGGTTTTAGTCCCCACTTTTTGAATAATTCAGCACACCAGCGAGCAGCTTGGTTATAACCTTCCGTTCCGGTGAGACGACCGCCATACTTTTCGGAACATAACTCTTGGATATATTGCAGCAAAGTATGACTAGAAATGGAATGCATTACTTGGAGGAGACTGGATTCCTTGGCTTGAGACGAAGATTGGGATTGACCAACCTGGGGCCAAGCTAAACTGACCAGGAGCAAAGTGATGAAGATAATTTTAATTTTTCTAGGCATTAGAACCTCCAGACGTTAATTAATAATTTTATTTAATATACCAAAGTTAACTTAAAATTATCACCCCTAAAATTTAGATGAGTAACATTTGTTTCTCATGTCTTAGGAGAGCTTGCTAGTTGACTGGGCAAGAGTCGGAAGTTTGAGGAAAGTTTGGAGTTGGGCCATCTTATCTTATTCATTATAAACAAGTTAACCACCCATGATTCCTCGAGTAAAAGACCTCAATGCGTTTTTTGCCCTCGAAAATCGCGTTTTAATTAACTATCGTCATAAATTATATTAATTCTCACACACAAGAGGGGCTCACTCATCCTGTCTTCCTATGTCACGATGAACCTAACTATAATCTAATGGCTAAACCACCTTTAAGTAAGAATCCATTAAAAACGCCAACATCAACCAGAGCGTGAATATTGGGCATGATTTTAGCCTTGAGACCCAAATTAAGTTGAACAAAGGGGAAGAATCCAGGTAAGAAAAACTCATCTCCTTCCTGCTCCATTTCATCTTTTATGTCTTTTAAAGATTCACTCTCAGCTCCAGAATAAGTCTCATCTGGTTCACCTGGCACCTGAAGAGTTCCTTGATAACTATAATCTACTTGAGCTTCCTCTATCGCCGTTCCTCCGGCCATCCCCACGCCAAAGGTTAAATACGGATGAACAACAGAGGAAGGCAAAATATCCCAACGAAAGGTCAAATGAAAAGAAAAAGGCTCGATTAAGAAACTTCCACTGGCTTGACCTTCAAAGCGTCCAACTTCCGAAGTTAGCTCGTCTTCCACATCCAATCGAGCCGAAACAGTAGGGATTCTGACCTCCATTTTTGTTTTCTCTATCCCCAATCCTAAACTAAATGACCCATTTTCTCCGCCGGGATACCATCTTAACTCCAGGCCAAAGCTATGTCCTCCGGAATCAAAAGAAACACTTTGGTCATAATACTTTTCTCGGAATGTTGGATAATCCTCTTGAATATCAGCCAAAAATTCATCTTTCAAATCTGATTCCAAGGCCTCCGATAAACCCTCCTCAATCATTCCCTTCAACAAGTTGATATTCCAGGTACCATAATGAAACCCAAATTCAATATGTCCTTGAGCTTGAAGGGAAAAAACAAAAGTAGAGCCAATCAGAAAAAAACCTAGTCCTAAAACCGAAAGTAACCTAAATCTCTTCATTTAGTTTTGCCTCCCAAATTTGAAACTAGAGTTTAAACAAGAAAAACAGAACTCAGAACAAAACCTACCTTTTCTACCAAATTTTTTTATAATCACCAGCCGTGGCTCTAAGAATATTTTTTTTGTTGGAGAAAGTAAAGTAATTTCATTATAAATTAACCTGAATAATTCACAAGAAAAGCTGTTTCCCTTCATAACGTATTGATATATAACACGTTAGAACAAAAAGAAAGAGAAATCAGCCATGAAAGATTGGACTAATCACAGGCCAAGATTTTTGGCTGTTCTTGAATCAATTTTTCTTGTTTTTTAAAATTTATGAATAGATCAGGTTAATAAATATATCAACTCTTTCCTCACCTAAATAGGCTTAACTAATCAAGTAATGGAGCAAGAGAAAGATAGAGGCTTTGAAGAATAGGTAAAGAAAATTTAAATCCCCTAGAAACCTTAATAAATTGATTTCCCTTAGTCTTTCTGGTATAAATTTTTCTGTTTCTAAGAGGAGGATTAAATGAAAAGAATTCTACTTTTTACTTCTTTTTTGGTTCTCGTCTTCATTGGAATTACGACTATCACCTCGGCTCAATCCAATCCCAAAGTCTTGATGAAAACCTCAAAGGGAGACATCATTATCGAGCTTTTCCCTCAAAAAGCTCCTATTACTGTCGAGAATTTTCTCAGTTACGTAGACCAAGGGTTCTATGACGGAACTATCTTTCACCGGGTTATTAAAGGATTTATGATTCAAGGCGGCGGTTACACCACTGAGCTCCATCGTAAAAGCACTCAACCACCAATTAAAAATGAAGCCAGTAATGGTCTTTCCAATAAAAGAGGAACAATTGCCATGGCCCGGACCATGGATATAAATTCGGCTACTGCGCAATTTTTCATCAACCTCGTCGACAACGATTTTCTTGACCACCGTGATAACACCCCTGAAGGTTATGGTTATTGCGTTTTTGGTAAAGTTATCCAGGGGATGGAGGTGGTTGATGCCATTGCCGAAGTCAAAACCATGACCAGGCGCGGGATGCGTAATGTTCCTCGCGAAACCATCGAGATAATCTCTATTACACGCCTTGAAAACAAGTAATTTAATAAGCAAGGCCTCTATCCAGCTAACTTAATGGGCGACCTGCTTTTCGCTTTTTTTCACCTTTTTCTTCTCGTGGCTATTCTTATCTATGCTTTTTATTCCCTTTTTAACGGCGACTACCTTCGCTTTTTTTCCCTTGCTGGAGGTTTAGCTCTCTATTATTTCCTCGTTCTTCATTCAGCCGTGAAAAAAGAAATAAAAAGAAAAAAAGAACTCAAAAAGAAAAAACTTAAGTAAAACTTTCAAGGCAAGTTGTCGAAAACTAAATGGCTGAATTTAACCGGCTGATAAAACTCCTGGGAACAATAGTTTGGGGGCCTCACCTTGTCATCCTTCTTTTGGGAGTGGGCTTTTTCTTTACCCTTCGCTTACGTTTCCTTCAAGCCCGAAAATTAAGATTAGCCTTTAAATTCGCTCTCAACCGCAAGGGGCTGGGAGAAACAAAAGCGGAAAAGCAAGGGGATATTTCTCCCTTCCAAGCCTTAACCACCTCCTTAGCGGCCACCATCGGCAACGGCAATATTGCCGGAGTCTGCACGGCCATTGCCATGGGTGGACCAGGAGCTGTCTTTTGGATGTGGCTCTCTGCTTTTTTTGGCATGGCCACCAAAATCGTCGAAGCGGTGCTCGGTCAAAAATTTAAAACAATCCTTCCCGACGGTTCGGTGGCTGGAGGCCCCATGTACTACATTCGCCAGGGGCTTAATCTTCCTTTCCTGGCTGGAATATTTGCTTTTTTTATGGGCTGTAAACCTCTCTTTTCTACGTCCACCATCCAGTCCAATTCGATTTCTTTAGCTTTAAAAACCCAATTTGGACTCCAACCATGGATAAGCGGCTTGCTGTTAGCTGGGCTAACTTGGCTAGTGATCATCGGCGGAATAAAATCAATCGCGCGAGTCACGGCATTTCTTAGTCCTATTATGGTCATTCTTTATGTTGGAGGGGCTCTAGTCACCATCGCCATCTTTGCTCGCCAGCTTCCCCAGGCCCTATCGCTCATCTTCATCGGGGCTTTTCACCCGGCCGCCCTCACTGGAGGTATGGCCGGAGCCACTGTCGCCCGAGCCATCCGCTATGGTTTATCACGAGGCGCCTACTCTAATGAAGCTGGTACCGGAACCGCCGCTGTCTTCCATGCTACCGCCAAGACCAGCGAGCCGGTTCGTCAAGGACTGATTGCTTCCCTTGACGTTTTCATCGACACTTTAATCATCTGTTCCTTAACTGGCTTGACTGTTCTTGTTTCCGGGGCATGGACAGAAGGAACAAGCACCCAAATGACTGTCAATGCTTTTAATGCCGCCCTCGGTGGAGGAGGATTAATCGTGGTGGCCAGCTCATTTCTCTTTGGATATTCCAGCTTGATTGCCGTCCCCTATTACGGAGAAATTGCTTTCAGTTATCTTTTTGGAGTGGGGATCAAAAAGCCTTACCGCTGGGCTTTTTGTGTTCTCATTTTTCTGGGGTCTATCCTGGAAGTTGAAGTTACCTGGTCAATCGGGGACATATTTAACGGAATGATGGCTCTTTCTAACCTTATTGGCCTTGTTGGATTGAGCGGCTTAGCCATTCATCTCGTTCGCAATTATTTTCGACAGTGGGAAATAAATCCCACGAGCTGGATTAAAGATAAATAAGAATAATATAATGAAAAAAAAGGAGGTCCAAATGATGAACAACCGAAATAAAACCTCGGCGATAATCTTTATCCTTTCTACTTTTATCTTGTCTGTTTTTTTTTCTTTTCCCGTCGTCATCTTTCTCCGCGGAGAAAAGCCTTCCCTCTTATCTAACCAAAGCTTTAAAGAAGATCAATCCAAATGAAGTTTATGAACTTTGTAAAATCATCTCTTCTTCAGAACTTGCTGGCCGGTTAACCGGCGATGAAGGCTATACCAAGGCCGCTCAATGGGCCGCCAAGAAATTCAAGCGATGGAACCTCCAACCTGCTTTTCAAGCCGGCTTTCTGCAACCATATCCGTCGCCCTTTTCTCTAATTGATGAAGCCGAGATGTCTCTTCTACTTCCTGGCCAGGAGAGCCATCAAGTAACGAAGTTAAAGCCAATTGAAGATTTTTTACCCCTCCTTTTTAGTGATAGCGGTGACCACGCCGGAGAGGCGGTCTTTGTCGGGTGGGGAATATCTGCTCCTGATCTCGGGTATGACGACTATGCCGGTTTAGATGTCCAAGGAAAATTTGTTCTTTGTTTTCGAGGCACCCCTAACCCCCAAGATAAAAGATTCCAGCTTCATGACGAACATCGCCATCGAATGAAAGTAGCCAGAGAAAAAGGTGCTTTAGGATTGATCTATATCTACCCTAATCCCTTGGCCAACCCCAATGGAGATAGAATCGAAGGATTTACTCCAGCCATTATCAGTGAAAAAATTGCTGACCTGATTTTAAAAGAAAAGGGAATTAACGCTGCAGAATTAAAAAAAGACCTCCAAAAATACCAGAAACCATTATCTTTTCCTCTTAAAACGAAGATACATCTCCAAGTCAAAGCCCGGTTTTTTCCCGAAGGAAAAGGCTACAATATCGTCGGCCTAATTCCCGGGTCACATCCGAATCTAAAGAAAGAATGGTTGATTTATGGAGCCCATTTTGACCACTGTGGAAAACATCTGGGGCAAATCTTTCCTGGAGCTGACGATAATGCTAGTGGGAGTGCCGTGGTTATGGCTATCGCTCAAGCTATGGCCCGCCTAAAGCCGCGACCTAAACGCTCAGTAGCCTTCATTCTTTTTGGCGGCGAAGAAATGGGATTACAAGGTTCGCAATATTTCGTGGCTCATCCTCCCCAGAAAATAGAAACCATGGAGGCCATGTTCAACTTTGACATGGTGGGAGAAGGAGATGGAGCAATAGTCATCCATAGCCCACAACCCGAAGAACTGGTCCATTCTTTCCAAAAAGCGGACGAATATCTTGCTCTGATTATCCGTACTGCTCCTATCCGGGGCGTGGGAGTCCGGGGGTCAGACTATGCCTCTTTTTTCCAGAAAGGTATCCCCTGCATTAATTTCATCTCTAACGGGCCCCATCTCCATTACCATTTACCAGGAGATACCATTTATCGGATAAATCCCGATATGCTAGCCGCCATGGCGAAGCTAGCTTTTCTAACGGGCTATTCCTGGGCAAATAGATAAATAAATTAGATAACTAGTTTAAAGATTGTTTGCCATTTAGGCCAAATTTAGCTAAAGTTTCACCTTTAATAGATCGAAGAGAAGTAGTGAAAAGAATACACTTTAGGATCGAGCGACGGAAGCCACGTTTCCCCCTGCTTTCCCAGCCTTTCTTTCTTTTGATTTACATTGTGATTTGTTTGGGAATTTTTCTGATTATTAACCTTTCTCGAGAAAGGATGACGGACATATCTTCCTTGAAGTTAGCAAAAGAAGAAAATATACCTCCTCTCCCCGAAGCACCACCCCACCCAGTTCTTCAAAAAAAAGAAATAACCATCCAAAAAGGACAGACCATTTCGGATATTTTGACTGAATTTGGCTTTAGTCCCCAAGAAATTTTCAGTCTTCGCCAACAGGTCAAACCCGCCTACGATTTGGCCCGCATTATTGCCGGCAAAAAAATAAAATTCTATCTCAATGACCAAGGGCAATTTCATTCCTTCGAATACACCATCGATGACCAACAGTTCTTAAGGGTCAGGAAGGAGAACGAAAGCTATCAAGCCAAACTCCTCCCTCTTCCTTACAAAATCCAAGTTAAAACGATCTTTGGTCAAATCGAAGAAAACTTGATCGATTCAATTAATAATCAGGGGGAAAATGACCTGTTAGCTTTAGCTCTCGCCGAAATCTTTGCCTGGGATATTGATTTCTACCTTGATCTTCGTCGGGGTGATACCTATAAAATTATTTTTGAAAAGAAATTCCTGGACGGAAATTTTGTTAATTATGGTTCTATTCTGGCGGCTGAATTCACCAATCAAGGACGCACCTATCAAGCCTTTCGCTATTCCTATCCTGACACTGGGGAAACTGACTATTTTACTTATGAAGGTCAATCCCTTAGAAAAGAATTTTTGAAATCACCGATTAAATTTGCCCGCATCACTTCGCGGTTCAGCTATAACCGTTTACATCCTATCCGCAAAGTATATCGTCCCCATTATGGAGTTGACTACGCCGCCAAAGTAGGAACACCGGTCCAAGCCACCGCTGAGGGACAAGTTACTTTTGTCGGTTGGAATGGAGGTGCAGGGCGAATGATTAGAATTCGCCACAAAAATGGCTACGAAACACTCTATCTTCACCTGCGAGACTTTGCGCCAGGTATTCGCCGAGGAGCTCAAGTAAAAGGAGGACAAGTCATCGGGCACGTAGGAGCTTCAGGAGAGGCCACCGGTCCCCACCTTGATTATCGAATTAAATACCGAGGCAAGTACATCAATCCCTTAGCTTGGCGGTTTAAACCAGTTCATCCTTTGCGGCCCGAATATCTAAAGAATTTTCAGCAAAAAGCCCAAAAATACCGATTTTGCTTTCAAATTACCGATTTCTTTTCTCATTTCTTGACTAACGCTTTGCTTTTACTCTAGGTAAATCAGCTAGAGTAAGAATCGGGCATTGTCAAGCTTAGAGGTTATCTAAGATAGCTCAATAGAGGCAACCTGCTTTAGCAAATAGCGCTTTGATTAATTTAATTAACCTGATCTATTCATAAATTGAAAAAGATCATTACTGTCCCAACGTTTATTAAGCGGAAAAATTTGTGTTGATATTGTTGAAGTTACACGATAAAAAAATGGAATTTTGTTTCAAATCGATTATGATATATTTCATTGTAATTTAATTGAATTCAATAAATTACACAAAATACAGAAATATCTTTGGAACACGAATTGAAAAAGATAAAAGAATTTAATCCGAATTATTTAAAAGGAAGCATTAGCTTGGTACAAACTTTCAAGGCCATTTTCCATTCTTTTTGATTCTACGCTATATATCAGTAAGTGATGACAGCTTCTTTTACGAATAGATCATGTCCAAAGACACCCACAAACGATGAAACCTAATATACTTTTCGAGGGCACCTCCACAAAGGAGGCCGTTATTAATGGCTTGGCGAATAGTCCATTTCTAGGTAATTATTCAGGATTAATTATTTGCGAATAACCACTATTTCTTCTTACCGCTCCGGGTCCCACCACTTGAAGGGGAGGTCTTGACCGATCGCAAACCAACCGCACTCGAGATCCTGCTCGAAGAACCTAAAGCGAAAGAACCCGAGCTTCCGGTATAGACAGCTCCTGAGGAAGTCAGTCGTCCCGATATATAACCTGAACTGGAAGAAGATCTTCTTCCGGAACTAAGGCGAAGCTCCGGACAGCGAACTTCATTGTTCAAAGGAGCATAGGTAATTTTTACTCCCAGACGGCGGGCAATCTTGATATCTGGATTCCAGTCATGAATCCTAACCTGAAGTTGCGAACTCTTGGTCAGCGAAGTCTTTGTTTTGGCAGACTGCCGAGGGGAATTTCGAGATGTAATTTCTTTACTTATTTTCTGAGGAAAAGGCCTGGTTATAAGAAAAGAAGGAAGGGGTTTTCCGCTGGCTTTTTTTGGGGCCGCATTTAGATTTCTTTTCGGTCTAACATAAACGAGTTTCAAGCTGTCTCGAAGTTCCTCCACATTATAATTAAAGACAACTCTTCTTCTTACCTCCTGCGGTGATTCCGGTAAAAGATAGATTTGCTCATCCCTTTCTCGCTGACCAGAATTCAGCTTGATTACTTCCTGAATAGGCAAAACTTTTTGAGCCAATTGTTTTTTATTCAAATCTTGGGGTTTAAGAGCCGGAGCAGTAAGAACCATTTTTTGCAACCGTGAAAAAACGTTTTCATCTCCCTGTTCCAGCTTTTTAATATAGCTTTTATAATAACCCTTCCATTCCTTGGGCATCTGGAAAGGAGAAGAACTTTTCTTTAATTGATCTTTACGGACCTTGCGAAGGACATTCTTCCCCTGATAATAGGGGACCCCTCCCCCCAGATATAAATTGGAAAAATAATATGGAGACAAGTAATTGTAATATCCATTCCCATAAAAATACCAATCCCCAAACGTCCATGGTCGCCAAGAGTAATAACCAAAATAAAAATCCCAGGCGACCCAGGCCGGGGCAAAAGCACTGCCAGGAATCCACACCCAACCCAGCTTTTCATGCCAGGTCCACACCCCCAAATGATACGGCACCCAACCCCAGGGTTCATCGGGGACCCAAAAAAGCTCTCCATTTACTTCCCGCCAATGCCCATAGTAATAGGGCTGCCAGTTTCCCCACGGGTAATAATTATTGGCAAAAGGCCGCCAGACATACCCAAACTGAGAGTGCCAGACCCATTCACCGTATAAATTACCGTATTTTTGGGCGAAATAGTAAACAGCCCGAGTTAATTTCTGAACGGGAAGGGGAAGAGAAGTATTTCTCTCCAGAGATCCAGCAAAAGACCGGTTGAGGTCTTCATTCCAGATTTTAAATTCAGCTAAGAGCGGCAACGAGTCCGGCCGGAGAAGTTTATTGTTCTTAACTAAGAGTTTTTGGCCCTGGCTTACCTTGGTTTTTTTCTGCTTCTTCTCATTAGGACCATAAAGAATCTCCACTTTTCCCTGAGCCACATCGATGGCAGTGGATTCTTCCTCAGAAACGCAGATATAAGCAACACTGTTATGATGAAACTTTACCGCGGTATGGGGAGTAATGATTTGAAATATTTCCGGTCGACCATACCTTTTGTACATGAGGTAGGCTCGACCTTTAGTTAAAAGGAGGTTAGTTAACCTCTTTCTAGAACTCAAACTCCTCGCCATGATGGTTTCAATCAGCAATTTAGAATCAGCATCAAGGCGAATTATTGTTCCGGTATCGAACTGAATCTCACATTTTCCTCGCTCCGAAGTATCAATCGTATCTCCGGAAGCAAGAGGAAAATTTAACACGCCTTCTTCTGGTTTTATTTTCCCCTCCCGCCAAATACGGGGGACTAATTCCGGGCTTGTCCCCTCTAAATAACTCAAGTGGCCATAATAAGTTTTTTCATCAGCATTAGTGGCCAAAATATAATTTTTTTCGGCCACTATCTTTCCCCCGGTGATTAAAACAAGAAAGAGGCCTATCAAAAAATACTTGATTTTTTTATTCATCTTGGTTCCTTCAAGGGAAAAATCAAGGTTTTATAAGAGATTGTTAATCTCTTTTTAAACCATCGCTTAATAAATGCTTTCTTACTTACTTTTTCTTGCGAATTTTAGTCGAGGTTCCTTTTGAAGAAGTAGAAATTCGGGTTCGGGAAACAATTGACGAGGGGGTTCTCGTCCGAATACTTGTCTTTCTTACTTTTACTTGGGGAGTGCGCCGAGATGGTTGTTGTAACTCCCTTTTCCGGACATAAGTTTTTCCATACCGGAGGGAAGGATAATAATAACCACCATAATAGTAAGGATAGTAATAGTAGGGAGAATAATAAGAATAGTAGCTATAGAAACCATAAAACCAGAAAGGATCCCACCACAGGTAAGAAGGCGACCAGGACCACATCGGCCTATAAGAGAAGGGCGAGTAGTAATGCGGATGATAATAATAATGGACCTCTTCAGATTCTTGGGGAGAGAGGTTTACTCGCTTTCCTTGATAGTTTTTATCTATGGTCGTACAACTAAGAAGGAAGAAAAAGAACAACAAAATTAAGACCCATAATATTTTTTTCATTCTTTCTCCTTTCTTACCTTATAATTATACAGCAAAATTCATGCCAATTAAACGTTTAAATTCCCCCTGGAGAATAGGGTGTTCTGATTAATAGCTGCCCCTCAAAAAGGACAATTGTCTTTAATAGGGACACTAATTATTAGGTTTTGTTCCCAAGTGACGGGAATGAGTTACTACGTTAAGGCGAAGAAAAATGTCTCCGCTTCGGTCGAGATTTTTAACGCCATTCCTTCACCGCCCTTCCCGGCGCCGGCGAAACTGCGCCCGATCAATTCAAACCCTTGGACTTTATTCACTGTTAATATGCACTGTTAATATGAGTTTCAAAACTCTAAACGAGCCGGGCTCAATAGGCGCTCGGCGCCCGAGGCGGCCGGGTTCCTTTGAGGAACGGTTCCGGAAGGCTAAATCTTCAATGTCGCTCCGACATTTTGCTTCGCCTTTCGTTCGATTTTGTTTCCCGTCACTTGGGGACAGGCTAAAGCTAAGTCAAAACAAGAAGACAGTCACTTTTAGCAAAAATGGTGACAGGCACTATATTAGCTGGTTTTCTTGGAAGTGTTCCAGGTCAAAATAAGGTGCCAGTCACTATTTTTCCAGCATAGTTTTGGAGATGCTCTTCACCAAAATTTATAAGTTGATTTTCCTCTTAAATATACCTACAATTAATTTCATCAGCATTACTATTAATTAATCATTAACCAAAGGAGGATTTCATGAAAATAACCATTAGTGCTCTCAAAGCTGACGTCGGGAGCATAGGGGGTCATATCAAACCCAGCGAAGCTTTAATGAGGGAAGTAAAAAATTATGTTCAAACCCAGGGTAAAGATACAATAATTGATTCTTACATCAGCCACACCGGAGATGACATTGCCATTCTCTGTACCCATGAACAGGGAGTAGGCAGTGCCAAAATACATAAGTTGGCCTGGGACGCTTTTCTGGCCGGCACCGAAGTGGCCAAGAAACAAGGTCTCTATGGAGCAGGACAAGATCTGTTGAAAGACGCCTTTAGCGGTAACATCAAAGGGATGGGGCCAGCCGTCGCCGAGATGGAATTTGAAGAAAGACCCAACGAGCCATTTATCTTTTTTGCCGCTGATAAAACCGACCCTGGAGCTTACAATTTACCTTTTTACTTGGCCTTTGTGGACCCCATGTATTGTGCTGGCCTGATTTTAAGTCCCAAGATGAGCGCCGGATTTAAATTTCGCATTATTGATGTCGAGTACACCGAAAAAGATAAAATAATTGACCTTAATGCTCCTGATGATCTCTATGATATTGCAGCTCTCCTTCGGGATAATGAGCGTTATGTCATTGAGAGCATTTATTCCCGGGCTACCGGTGCTCAGGCAGTAGCCATCTCCACCACCCGTCTCCATAACATTGCTGGCAAATATACGGGAAAAGACGATCCTATTGCCATCGTTCGCGTCCAAGGAGAATTTCCCGCCACCGGAGAAGTCCTAGCTCCTTTCCAGATAGGCCATCTGGTGGCTGGTTTCATGAGGGGAAGTCATACCGGTCCGCTCATGCCTTGTAAACTCAATTCGACCATTTCCTATTTTGACGGACCTCCAGTCGTAACCGGCGCCGCCTTTAGCGTTAAAGAGGGCTACTTCACTGAACCCGCCGATGTTTTTGATCACCCTTTCTGGGATCACGTCCGGACTAAAATTTCCCAGAAAGCCATTGATATCCGAAGTCAAGGTTTTTCCGGGGCAGCTATGCTTCCTTTCAGCGAACTTGAATACGGTGGAATCGTCGAAAAATTGAAAAAGCTAGAAAAACGATTCACTTACCGGGATTAACCCTTGATAGACTAAGAGACTCCAAATTCCCGGCCAGAAGAATAATTTTTTCTTAATCAATCATTTTGTTCGGTGGTGTTCATAAACCAAGGGCGCTAGCTGTTGGCTACTTAATTTAACACATAGAAAAAACTGTTCTTTCCTCCAATTGGCCATTAAAATTTAGGCCAAGAAATTGTGATAGGCTGACGAGTAGCTTCTTGCTTAAATTTAAAGCCATAACAAAAACCAGTATTATATCTACCTCTTGTCTTGATAATACTCCCGGTTAAAATAAGGAGCAGCCATCTTATTCCATCCTTGTTCTGGAGAAGTTTTCTTTAAGATCTTTCAAATAGCTATTATCTTGCAAATTAAGTAAAATAAAATAAAAAGTTGAAAAGGAAAAAAAAGAAAAAGAAACCAGCAAGAAAAAGAATAAATAATGAAGCATAGAAATCCAGTCCCCACCGTTGATATCATTATCGAAACAACCCGGGCCGACGGCCAAACAGGCATTGTGTTGATAAAACGTCGCAACCCTCCCTATGGGTGGGCTTTACCGGGAGGATTTGTTGATTATGGAGAATCACTAGAAGAGGCAGCCCGGAGAGAGGCGGCCGAAGAAACGTCTCTAAAGATTAAACTTGTCCAGCAATTTCACACTTACTCAGCCCCCAATCGGGACCCTCGCCTCCATACCATTACTACGGTCTTTATTGCCCACGCCACAGGAGAACCCCAAGCCAGGGACGATGCTGCCGATATTGGCGTTTTTACCCAGGAAGAAATTAATTTCCCTCTCGCTTTTGACCACGCTCAAATCCTCGCCGATTATTTCCAATTTAAAGCAAGAGGAAAAACTAAAAAATTTAATCGTTTTTATAAGGAGGAAAAAATGGGAGGTGATTCTTACCACGAAATATTGGAAAAATTGTCGCCGAAAACATTAGAACTTCATCGGGCTTTGCAATCATTAATCGAAGAACTAGAAGCCATCGATCGGTATCAGCAACGAGTTGATGCTTCTTCTGAGGAAGAACTGCGGGCCATCCTTGCCCATAATCGAGATGAAGAAAAAGAACATGCAGCAATGCTCTTAGAATGGCTCAGAAGAAACGACGAGGCCTTGGCTAAGGAACTAAAGGAATACTTATTTACCACAGAGAAAATCACTGAGTTAGAAGAAAAATAGCCCCGAAAACATATTCCCTGCCATTTCTTCGAGAACCCCGAATAGAAAAATTCATTACTTATTCTTCAAAATTAGGCTATAATAATTCCGTGACGAACCAAAAAAAAGAGAAGAAGAGGGGAAAACTGATAGAAATCCACAAGGTTTGGGGACCAGCTGAGGCCGAAGTCATCAAGAGTTTTCTGGAAAGTCAC
>Ga0180301_10000925_pt1 | contig 22958 bp, 15 predicted proteins | sample GuaBasSediGuay16_FD_121797 | JGI IMG/M metagenome (GOLD analysis project Ga0180301, IMG submission 121797) | Subseafloor sediment microbial communities from Guaymas Basin, Gulf of California, Mexico - Guay16, Core 4569-2, 12-15 cm | ecosystem: Environmental > Aquatic > Marine > Hydrothermal...
AGTCTTGAACAAAGAGTCATTGAAAGAACCATAGAAGTCAACCGTCTTTTAAAACATAAAATCAGGTTTATAGATAATTTAAGTCATGACCTCGCAACACCCTTGGTACCTCTTGTGTCTCTTCTGCCTATTATAAAAGAAGATGTTAAAAACCCTGAAACAAAAAAACTAGTAGACACCTGTATCCGGAATGTGGAATACATTAAAAGAGTGATCAACAATGCACGAGAGTTAGCAGATATTAGTTCAACTGATTTAATACTTAGAAAAGAAAATCTCTGTGAGATAATAAACGAGTTAGAGGAAAAATATAAGATAGTTTTTAAAAGCTACAATATCAAAGTGCAGAATCTCATTGGAAAGGATGTATTTGTTAAAACTGAGAAGAAAAGACTTTTACAGCTACTTGATCATCTCGCTTCTAACGCTGTTAACAGTATGCCTAATGGAGGAGTATTAACTTTTGAATCAAAAATTGTAAAAAAAGAAACAGGTTCTTTCGTTCAAATATCAGTAAGAGATACAGGTGTAGGTCTCACTAGAGAAGAAAGTGATCATTTGTTTGATGAGTTTTATAAAATCGATGATTCGCGGCATAAGCTGGATTCAACAGGTTTAGGACTTGCTATTTGTAAAGCAATTGTTGAAAAACATGGTGGTAAGATTTGGGCAGATAGCCATGGTAAAGGGAAAGGTGCTTCTATTCATTTTACTCTTCCATCTCAAGATGTTGTATATACCAGAAGTTTTTAATTGACTTGACATTACCTGTAAGAAACCTTTAAATAGGGTATCTCGCATATTTAGATTAACAAGCGTTAAGGGGGTAATGTTACGAGAGAGATATATTTATTTTTAGTAGTGAGTATTTTAATTATAGGTGGAGTCGGTGTAAATGCTACACCTAATGAAAAATATAAATATGGAGACGAAAAAATATCAATAACGTTTTCTCAGCCGATAATAAAAAAAGAGTCGCAGTATGTTACAATTACCATGGATGACGTTTCTTCATTTTTAGTTAAAGAAAATAAACCCTTGCTACCTAAATATGTATACGTGTTTGAGTACCCCTTCGGTACAAAAATCAAAAGTGTAATATGTACACCAAGGGATATCAAATGGAAAAACTTACCAGGAGAACTATCTCCATCACCAGTGCCTGTCTTAGCTGGAGTTAAAACTACAAATGGAGGGAGAAAATCAACTAAAATTGTTACAGATGTGTATCCTGAAACATGGTATAGCTACGATATCAGTAGTGGTTTTAATAACAACAGGGAGCGATGTGTTTTTGTTAAGATAGAAACATATCCTGTAAGATATCAACCGTTGGAAAAAAGTATCGAATATGCTAGTGCAGTTGATGTAAAGGTTGAATACATGCAGCCTTATCAGAACCCTACTCAAAGTGATGAGGAATATCGTTTTGTTATTTTAACAGCAGATGAATACGCTGATGAGCTGCAGAGTTTAGTTACACATAAGATTAGTAGAGGGGTGAGTACTAAACTTGTTAAACTAAGTGAAATATATGATAGTACGTATTTCCCAGTGGATGGTAGGGATACACCTGAAAAAATCAAATATTTTATTAAAAACGCTATAGAAAACTGGGGTACTAGTTATGTAATGCTTGTTGGGAATAAAGATACGTTCCCAATGCGTGAGACGCATGTTTATATGGATGATGAGGATCATAACAAGTTCGTTAGTGACTTATATTACGCTGATATCTATGATGGCGAGGGTAATTTCAGCAGCTGGGATACCAATGAGAATAATGTTTTTGGGGAGTACAAAGAGCATGGTATGGATAATGATGAAGTAGATCTATATCCAGATGTTTATCTAGGGCGACTTGCATGTAATAGTGGAACAGAAGTAACGACTTGTGTAGATAAAATTATACACTATGAAAACTCAGAGGCGTACTCGCAGGATTGGTTTACCAATCTGGTAACAGTGGGTGGTGACTCCTTTATAGATAAACAAAACGATCCTGAGTTTATATTAGAGGGAGAAACCGTTAATGAAAAGATTATAAGGATAATGGATGGTTTTATACCAACAAAACTCTGGGTTTCAAATGGTGTACTGAGTAGAATCGCACCAAGTGGTGTTGCATCTATTAATAATGCTATTGAAACTGGTTGTGGTTTTGTAGATTTCTCAGGTCATGGTAATACAAATATCTGGGCTACCCATCCACATAAAAACGATAATATATGGCTTCCTACACCATTCGGAGGATATAGAAATACAGATGTTCAGGATTTAGAGAACAACTATAAACTACCGATTATCGTAATTGGTGCATGTAGTGTGAGTAAATTCAACAAAGACAAAAACTGTTTTTCATGGTCATTCCTTTCTAACCCTAACGGTGGCGGTATAGGATCATTTGGTGCAACAGCACTAGGATACTCATATATTGGTAAATACGTAACATATGGTCTTATTGAAAAACTTGCGATAGAGACTTTTGACGCATATGATGAAGGCGCGATAACCCTTGGAGAAATGTGGGGTAATGGTATAAGCAGTTATTTGAAAAACCCAGGTTTAGACTCAGATGCCGATTATAAAACCGTTGAAGAATGGGAACTATTTGGGGATCCAACACTTGCTATAGCTGAAGAATCCAGTCCACCAGTAAAACCAGAACCACCACAAGGACCAACAACTGGAAGTATCAAAAAAGAACTAACATATACAGCATCTACAACAGATCCAGATGGAGACAAAATTTATTACCTCTTCGACTGGGGAGACGGTACATATAGTGGATGGCTTGGGCCTAAAAACTCTGGACAAACTATAGAAGCCAGTCACACATGGACAGAAAAAGGAGACTATAGAATACGGGTGAAAGCCAAAGATGAACATGGTGTACAGAGTGAATGGTCATCTTATCTCTCTGTTCACATGCCACGTAGTAAAACAGTGATAAACCCTACTATCTTACAAAAGATAATGGAGAAAAACCCATCTATATACAGAGTAATAAATGAGATACTCAGAACGTTACAGGTTTTACATTAAAAAATTCTTCTTTCTCTAAATTTTTTTATCAAAACCCTCAAAAAAGGATCACATGGTTGCTACTTTAGAATAAACAAATCCATTTAGTTTATCCTAAGGACAAAAACATTAAAATAATGAATCAAACATTATGATTAACATCTGTTAACTATATGTAAGGGGGATATACATGGAGAAAAAAATATTGAGTATTTTAATTTGTTTGTTTATGATCACAGTTAGCATATTTTCAGTAACAGGTGCAAAAGAAGAAAACAACAACAAGATGCTGATTAGGATAGACGTCTCCCAAGGTTTTGATTCTCTCCCATCTTGGCTTGATATAGTTGGTAGCAAAGAAGGAAAATGGATCGACGTGATAGTTACACCTGTTCAACTAGATGAACTCAGAGAAAACAATATATGTTACACAGTTATAATCTCAGATGTAGATGCCTACAACGAGGGGGTACTAGGAAGTTATCATACATGGGCTCAGATTGAACAGATACTACAGGATATAGCGAATAATTACTCAGATATCACTAGTTTATACAGCCTCGGCACAACCTATGAAGGACGGAATATATGGTGTTTAGAAGTTAGTGATAGCCCTGGTGTAGATGAAGGAGAACCTGGTGTGTTTTTTATGGGGCTTCATCATGCACGTGAATGGCCTACTGTAGAGATATGTTTACATATCGCTGATAGACTCACTTCAGAATATGGTTCAAATAATTCAATTACAAATATGGTTAACAACCGTAGGATATGGATCGTCCCATGTGTAAACCCAGATGGGTATTACTACTGTCACGATCTAGGTCATGACTGGCGTAAAAACAGACGGTATTTCCCTGAATACAACTCATATGGTGTTGACTTGAATCGTAACTATGCTGGTTCATGTAACGGTGACAGCTGGAGTGCATGGGGTTCAATAGGTACTGGATCTGTAAGTCATTACCCCACTTCAGAAGTATACTGTGGACCAGGGGTTTTCTCCGAATATGAAACACAGGCTATACGTAATGTGTTTTTAAATAACAAAATCTGCGCGACTATCACATGGCATACTTATGGAGAACTTGTTATGTGGCCATGGGGGTATACATACGGTGCAACACCGGATGATACATACATGAGTGACATAGGTGAAGAAATCGCTGCTAGAATAACCCAGCAAGACGGAACTGGTACATATACACCAGAGCAGAGTTCTAGTTTATACCCGACCACGGGTGATACAACTGATTGGGTTTATGGTTACTCTCATTACATACAAGGTAGGGCAACCTTTGCATATACTATAGAAGCATGTAGTAGTTTTCACCCATCTGAAAGCTACCTTGACCAAGTATGTGAAGAAAACTTTAATGGTGCGTTTTATTTATTAGAAGAAGCAGAGAACATCAGTGACACTGTTACTCCAAGGGTTTTACCTCCAGTGATCGATGAAATGACAACTGATGATGATGGATACTATGTTGTATCATGGGAACAACAAAACCCTGATGCAGATCCAGATAAATACCAGCTGGATGAACTCTCTGATCTTTCACTTGTAACAGATGATGCTGAATCAGGGAGTAACTTATGGACATTAAATGGTTTTTCAATAACAGATTCTAAACATCACTCAGGGATCCATAGTTTCAAAGCACGGAATCAAAACAGTGATGTTTCTTCTATGACAACAGTTTACCCCTTACCAGTAAATGAAAATACAACCCTCTCCTTCTGGTGCTGGTACGATATTGAAAATCTATACGACTATGCATATGTTGAAATCAGTGAAGATGGTAGACGCTATCAGGTTCTTGATAAATTCACAGGTTCCTCAAATGGATGGATTCAGAAACAATACAGTCTAAACGAACACGCTGGAGAATCAATATTTATAAGATTTAGATACGCTACAGATAGTGGTACTCTTGGTTCTGGATTTTTCGTTGATGACATCCACCCAATTGCAGATTTTAATAAAGTCAAAACTTTATCAGATTCTATTCACGCGACACATTACACAATAGAAAACAACCCACCAGGTGAATATTACTATAGAGTGAAAGGTCATAACTCTGAACGAGGATGGGGTGATTTCAGCACGTTAGAAAACATAACTGTATACGAAGGAGAAAACTATCCACCAAACACTCCAAGTAATCCACATCCAATAGATGGTCAGCTATATGTAGAAATAGATACAAACCTCAGCTGGATAGGTGGGGATCCTAACCCTGGGGATATCGTAACATATGATGTCTACTTCGAACCAAACGATCCCACTCCTGACATGCTTGTATCTGATGATCAACTATCTACTACCTATACTCCTGGGACATTAGAATACGAAACAACCTATTACTGGAAGATCATAGCAACAGATAGTCATGGTAATAGCACAGAGGGACCAGTTTGGAGGTTTACAACTATAGAAGAACCAAATCTTCCACCATTTGAACCCAGCGATCCTCACCCAGCTGATGGAGCAAATGATGTGGATGTAAATACTGTTTTAAGCTGGACAGGTGGAGATCCAAATAAGAACGACATTGTAACCTATGACGTATACCTTGGTACAGAAACACCACCTCCTAAAATAGCAAGTATTCAAAATCAAACTAGTTACAACCCCGGGTTACTAAACTATGAAACAACATATTACTGGAAGATCATAGCTAAAGACGATAAAGGTGAAGAAACAGAAGGATCCATCTGGATGTTCACCACAGGTAAAGAAAACAACCCACCAACTATACCAATTATTACGGGACCATCAAAAGGTAAACCCCATAAGGAATATAGTTTCACGTTTAAATCCACAGATCCAGAAGGTTCTGATGTCTACTACTATATTGACTGGGGAGACGATACCAACACCGGCTGGGATGGACCGCATGCGAGTGGTGAAGAAGTAACACTATCTCATACCTGGAGTACAAAGGATACATTCACGATCAAGGCAAAAGCAAAAGACACAACCGGTGCAGAAAGCGACTGGGGGAGTTTAGATATAAAAATACCACGGGTTAAAGTAATCAACTCGTTTTTACTACAATTACTAGAAAAAATTAGTTCAAAATATCCATTGTTAAAACATCTAATAGAATATTGGTTTTAAACATTGAGAGAATAAAAAAAACATGTTGAAAAAGAAAAACAAAAGGAACATAAAAACAAACATAGTTATCATTTTTATAATACTTTTTTTACTCAACATATCTATAATAAACGCGAGTAACATAAAAACAAATAGTAAAAACACCCGCTGGGGAAAAGAACAGAATGATTCAGATAAAAAACTAATAGAAATAAAAAAAGCAATTGAGGAAAAACATGCACGTTGGGTAGCAGACTACACATCTGCTGTGGACAAATATTCAGACATGTTCACTAAAGGTTTAGGATGCAGAATCGAAAAAAAAGATGAAAAAGAATATGAAAAAGTCACATATGATGGCTCAGTACCTAGTTCATGGGATTGGCGTGATGTAAACGGAACAGACTGGACAACCTCTATCAAAGATCAAGGTCAGTGTGGCAGCTGCGTAGCTTTTGGAGTAATCGGTGCTCTTGAACCCTTAGTTCAAATAAGTGTAGGTAAACCTTTTGGATGCGACCTTTCTGAAGCAGATTTATTTTTCTGCGGCGGTGGTAGATGCAGCATGGGATGGAGTCTTGATGAGGCAGCGAATTTCCTTAAATCTACTGGTGTAACAGATGAAGCTTGTTTTCCTTACAATGATTATGATATGTCATGTGATGAAAAAAACAATAACTGGATTGGTAGAACAGTGAAAATCTCTAGAAGTGCTTTTATCACACCTAGTATACCTGTTATAAAAGATGCTCTTCTCAGATATGGTCCCTTGGTTACATCGATGAAGGTTTACGTAGATTTCCTCTATTATAGTGGTGGTATATATACCCGGGTTTCTGATGACTTCGTAGGATGGCATGCTGTAACTATCGTTGGTTACAACGACACTGGTGAATACTGGGTTTGTAAAAACAGCTGGGGAACTGGATGGGGTGAAAACGGCTGGTTTAAAATAGGTTACCATGAATGTGAAATAGAAGATGACACCATGTATATGTCAGGTGTACATGGTAACATTCAACCTTTCCCACCGGAGAACCCAGAGCCATCTAACTATGAAAACAATATCAACATAGACGTGACTCTAAGCTGGATATGTGAAGGCGACCCAGATGGAGATAACGTTTACTATAACGTTTATTTATCTGATAGTCCAGGTAGTTCTTTTACAGAAAATGACTTATTAGCGTATCATTCCTCCTCTACATCTTTACACGTTACAGATTTAAAGAAAAACCAGTTTTACCATTGGCAAGTCGTTGTAGAAGATATACATGGTTCTCAATATATTGGACCTACATGGTGTTTCAGAACAATTGAAGGTCATCCACCTAAAACTCCTAGCTTGTATGGTCCAAAAAAAATAAAACAAGGAGTAGAATATGAGTATCTTATTACAACAACAGACCCAGATGATGATCAAGTTTATTATTTCATAGACTGGGATGATGGTAATGTTGAAAACTGGATTGGACCATATAACTCTGGTGAAAACGTAAAAATAACACATAAATGGAATAATAGAGGTAAATACACAATAAAAATAAGAGCTAAAGACGTATATAACACGTATAGTGAATGGGGCTCATTTGATGTCACCATGCCGCGTGGTAGACAACTCTATAACCCATCACAATATAATCCTATAATTTTATTTCAAAAAATCAAACAAATATGGAGTTTTTTATATCTATTTTAACACGTTGTTAAAAAAACAGACGATAAACATCTAACTGTTCATCATTATAGTTACGTGTGAGTAATACCTTAAATTTAAAATTAGTTTTAGATAAAATTTGTTCAAGTTTTGATTTATCCGATAGAGAGCTGAACACAAAATATACACAACCATTTTTAGCTAGAAACCTATGAACATCTTTAATAAAACGTTTAACTACTCCGAAACCATCTCTACCACCACTAACAGCGATATCGAACCATCCAGAACCACCAACTATATCATCAACCTTAGTAGGGAGATATGGTGGGTTAAAAATTATGACATCAAACTGTTCAAATGGTTTTAAAACAGAAAAGAGATCACCCTGACGTACTTCAAAATCACCTTTTAAACAGGTTTTATTCAAAGAATAATTCCTACGAGTTAACTCTACTGCATAAGGGTTAATATCTGAACAAACAACATTTGCACCAGCTTCTGCGCAAACAAGAGCTATAATACCGCAACCAGTTCCAACCTCAAGAACCCTATCGCCCTTAGAAACATTGAGTACCTCAAGAAGTTGAAAAGTATCCTCCGCAGGTTCATAAACCTCAGGATGCGTTTTTATAACCAAATTCTTATAACGAAACACTTTACATCGAGGTTCTCTTATCAAAGCTAAAAATTCCTCCTTTTTAAACCAGAATTATACCAAGATATATAATAATTAACCAAATTGTTTTAAAAAGATTTATAAAGAAAGAAACACTGACAATCAGAGTATGCAAGAAAGAACAAAAGCACAAATAACTATAGGGCTCTTAGCGTTTTTTGCATCAATGTGGATTCTAATAGAACAAGCAAAAAACTATTCCAACCCTATATACGTTGTTGGTGTAATACTGCTTTCATTGGTAGTAATGTTAATATTATCATATGTACTAATAGCAATACTAGACTGGATAAACATCTTCGACCTTAAAACCAATGCTATTATAACTTTGATAGTTCTCACAACTTTTATGACAATGCTAACAGTTTATCTCCTATTTACTATTATCTAAAAAAGTTTGTACTATTTTTTACTAATCTTTCTCAGGAGGTTTTTAAAGTTTTCTTCACTTTCACGTAATATATTTTCAGCGATTCTACGGTCAGTGTTATTTTTCATAATCAAAGTAACACCAGTTCTACCATCTTCAAAAGTAGTAGGGATGATGTTAACTAGGAAAAAGAAAATCTCGTTATCTTTCTCAATATCTATCTCTTGTTTGAAGTTATTTCCCTCAAGAGCTTCTTTTATCCCAACTATCAACTCAGCATTATCCCCAAAGTGTTTTAGGATCGTGTCATTAATCGAACGGCCGATTATGTTTTCTCTGTTAACTTTTAAAAAACCTAAGAAAGAATCATTTATCATAGTAATTTTCATATCAGAATCAAATACTAGGATATAATCAGAGGTATAGTTCAACAAATCTATTATTGGGACTCTCTTTGATGGAAAAAAAACTTTTGCGGGACCAAATGTTATCATATCTACAAGCCCTGAGATTCGCATTACATCAAGGTATTTAGCTACAGAGTTTCTATTTATTTTGATTTTTCGTGAGATATCTGTTACAGTCATTCCTTTTGGGTTTTCTTTTAAAACTTTTTGTATTAAAGCGATCTCTTTTTGATAAGTATCCATTCAAATTATTGAATATTTAATAACTATTTATGCATTTCTTTTTTGAATTGCATTAATGCAATGCATTAAGCGAAATATTTATATATTATATGTCCCATACATTGTATTGCAATGCTTTATTGCATTGCAAAAGGTGTGTGGGAGATGAAAAAAACCATCAACAAATCAGCAATCATAACACCAACAAACAAAAAATATAACACATTTTTATACAACCCACTGATTGCTGAAAAAAACAAAGTGCCGATTAAAATCTTCCGTGCATCCCATTCCAAAATTTTATCCCAAAAAATCGGCACTAAAAAACCTTTCCAACTCTTCCTCCCCCACTTCACTTCCTCCTTAAAAACAGAATAGAGGTGCCTCCTCATCGTACATCCCATCTCTCATCCCAACTAACAAAATGATAAGAGAGGTGCCTCAACTTTTTTTACACAAGAAAAAAACAAATTATTTAATACAGTATGATTTATATAATTGAACTTTATTTTTACTAAAATGGTGAAAAAAACATGATTAACAGGATTATTAAAACACTCACCGTTGTAATAACCGTTATCCTACTGATAAACCCTGCGATATCTTCATATTCCTTTTTAAAAAATAGTAATCAACGACTCAGTTTAGAGAACAACTATGAAGCAAAAGAATCGAAAAACATAGACCAAAAAATAATGCAGATCATCCAGATGATAAATGAAACAGTGATTAGAAGATTCTTAGAAAAATTAGTATCAATCGGACCAAGAATGACAGGTACTTATGGATGCGAAAAAGCAGCAGAATACATTTATAATGAATTCAAAAAAATGGGGTTAGACACCAGATATCACTACTGGGAAGAATTCGGTAACAAATGGTACCCTCGACATTTCCAAGGTCAAAATATCGAAGCAACGTTAAATGGTGAAGATGAAAACAGTAAAGAAACACTAATTTTTAATGCACATTACGATACAGTCAAAGTCGCACCTGGAGCAAACGATGATGGATCAGGAGTCGCAGCAGTACTCACTGCAGCTTATGTTTTAAGTCAGTTTGAGTTTAAACGAACTATCAAATTTGTTACTTTTTCAGGAGAGGAAGAAGGACTCTTGGGGAGCAAAGCTTACACGAAAGAAATATATGACAATAACGAAGAAGTATTTGTGGAATTCAACGCGGATATGATAGGATACGCAGAGACCACCACTGGTGGAAAAACATTTAAAATCTATGGAACAGAGGATACACAATGGATGATCGATGATATTGAAAAAATCAATCAAAACTATAATATAGGTTTTGAGAACCTACCAGTAAATATTCTTAACCCAAATGCACGACATGGTGGTAGTGACTATCTTAATTTTATAAGATATGGCTATGAATCCATTGTTTTCTGGCAGAGTGAATTCAATAAAAATTACTTTCATACATCAGAAGATACCATTGAACATGTAAATTTCAGCTATCTCGTTAACACAACCAGACTTATCGTTGGATCACTAGCATATCTAGCGGATGTTGAAATGGTTTATCCACAGGTTAAAATAGTTTCTCCAAAAAAAGGTAAAATTTATTTTGAAGACAGAATCATCAAAAATTTAAAAGATTTCAAAACAATCGTAATAGATGATGCACTTATTTACGCTGAGGTTAAACCTGGTAATACTTCAATTAACAAAGTAGAATTCTACTATGATGGTAAACTAATGTACAAAGATACAGATCCCCCATATCAATGGAGACTGAACAAGTTTTCTCTTCTGAAACACAGCGTTGGAGTAGTTGTGTACGATGAGGCAGATAAAACCTCGCATGATTACCTCTTTTTTACTTTCATAAATTTAAACAAGCATCGTTAAAAAAAAGATCTAACAAAAAAAACAAATGCTGATATACATCAACAGTATTATAAAAACGTTTATTATACTTGTTTTATAGGGTACCAAAAATGAAGATAGCATTAGTTTCAATGAGACCAAAGATTTCTGATAAAAAATCAAATCTTCAGAAAATGCAGAACTATATTGAAAAAACAAAAGCAGACCTTTATGTCTTTGGAGAATTATCCCTCACAGGGTATCGTATCAAAGATGAAGTACGTAATCTCGCTGAAAACATAGATGGTGCATCCATAACGTATATGAAAAAGTTAGCTGAAAAAAACAAATGCTACATTTCATTTGGAATGCCAACACAGGATCCTGTTGTTCAAGGGTTAATTCATAATACTGCTGTTTTTATTCATCCAAATGGTAAAGTTGATACCTACAACAAATGGTTTATGCCAACTTTTGGACCATTTGAAGAAAAAATATTTTATGACGAGGGAGAAAAATTAACAGTTTGTAAAACAAAATTTGGAAAAATTGGTCTCATAGTTTGCTATGATATATTCTTCCCGGAATTATGCAGAGCATATTCAATGCTGGGTGCTGATATAATACTTTGTCTTTCTGCTTCACCCTCGATTACTAGGAAATATTTTGAGACTTTGATGCCAGCGAGAGCTGTGGAAAATACTTTATTTTTTATATATGTAAACCTTGTTGGTACACAGGAGGATCTTGTTTTCTGGGGTGGATCTCAGGTTTATGATCCGCTTGCTAATTTACTTGTTAAAGCACCATATTTCAAAGAAAGTATTGTCACCTGTGACGTTGATTTAGAACAGGTTAAATTTGCAAGGGCAGTTCGTCCTGTGCTTAGAGATATTAGACCCCAGATTTATCAGGACTTGTATGAGATATCTCGTAATCATGTAAAAATTAAAAAGAGATAAGAAAAGTTTGTTTGTTGATCAATGTGGTTTTATGTGTAAAATTTTACAAAAAGTATTTACCTGGAGAAAGTATTCGGAAAAAATTGTCCCTTGTTTTTTTCATCTGCGGGGAGTTTAAACGATGAAGGATCTCAGTGAAAAAAAATTACGTCAATTAGAGCTAATGGCTGTGAAAATCAGGAAACATATTATTGAAATGCTTTATAAGGCTAAATCTGGTCATCCTGGTGGGTCGTTGTCTGCTGTGGAGGCGCTTGTTGCTCTTTATTTTGTTCATATGAGGCATAACCCGAAGAACCCTTCTGATCCTGATCGTGATCGTTTTATTCTTAGTAAAGGTCATGCTGCACCAGCGTTGTATGCGGTTCTTGCTGAATGTGGATATTTTCCTGTGGAAGAGCTAGAAAAACTTAGGGAGATAAATTCTATGCTTCAGGGGCATCCAGTGTGTAAATGTACCCCTGGTGTTGAGGCATCAACTGGTTCATTGGGTCATGGTCTTTCATTTGCAAATGGTGTAGCTCTTGCTGGACGGCTTGATAAAAAGGATTATAATGTTTATGTGATGCTTGGTGATGGTGAGACTGATGAGGGGCAGGTTTGGGAGGCTGCAGCTGTTGCATCGCATTATAAGCTTGATAACCTTGTGGGTATGATTGATAGAAATTTTTTACAGATTGATGGGCGTACAGAGGATGTGTTGAAACTGGAGTCCGTTAGAGATCGTTGGACTGCTTTTGGATGGTATACTATTGAAATAGATGGGCATGATATACAAGAGATCCTTGATGCATTAAATGAAGCTAATTCTCATAAAAATCAGCCAACTATGATTATTTTGAATACTGTGAAGGGTAAAGGTGTTTCTTTCATGGAGAACAATGTTGATTTTCATGGTGTACCACCGAATGAGATGGAACGTAACCTGGCTATTGAAGAGTTAACTCTTGTGGAGAAAAAACTGGAGGCAATGCTTTGAATAGTAGTAAAAAAATGGTTAACCCCCGTAATGCTTATGGTGAGGCACTAGTTGAACTTGGTGGGGAGTATAAAAACTTGGTTGTTTTAGATGCTGATCTTTCAAAGTCTACGAAGACTATCATGTTTGCAAGGAAATATCCTGAGCGTTTTTTTGAGATGGGAATTGCTGAAGCGAATATGATATCCGCTGCTGCAGGTTTTGCATCCTGTGGTAAGATACCATTTGCTAGTACTTTTGCAGTGTTCGCTACTGGTAGAGTCTATGATCAGATACGTATGGATATAGCTTATTCAAATGCTAATGTGAAAATATTTGCTACACATGGAGGTATAAGTGTTGGTAAAGATGGTGCTAGTCATCAGATGATAGAAGATCTTGCTTTGATGAGGGTTCTACCAAACATGACAGTGATAGCTCCTAGTGATGCTACGCAAACAAAAAAAATCGTTCATCTAATGGCAGAAACATATGGCCCTATGTATGCACGAGTAGGAAGAGCTGACGCACCTTTGATCTATACGAGGGGGGATGTTGAAAACATTAAAATCGGTAAAGGCATAGTTGTAGAAGATGGGGCAGATATAACCTTTATAGCAACAGGTACCATGGTTGAACCTGCGCTTGAAGCAAGAAAAAACCTACTTAAACAAGGAATAGAAGCTAGTGTGATTGATATGCATACAGTGAAACCCCTTGATACATCTCTTGTTTTAAAATATGCAAAACAAACAAATGGTATAATCACTGCAGAGGAACACTCAGTTATAGGAGGACTAGGAGCAGCTGTTGCTGAAACATTAACTGAAAAAAATGTTTCTACAAAGTTCCTACGTATGGGAATAAAAGACAAGTTCTGTGAAAGTGGAGACCCAGCAGATCTACTAGAGAAATATGAACTAAATAGTAAACACATGGTAAGAAAAGCAAAAAAACTATTAAAAAAATAAACAACATAGCAGAAAAAAATGATTTAGTTCTATACTCTTTTCTTTTTTTATGAAATAGATAAATAGGGTTTTGCTGAACCCTGTAAATACTCATATGTTGAAAAACTATAATAGTCACTATTCGAATCAAGAGTTTCATCTTCTAACTTCAACATTATAACAATATACCCCTTATCTGTAACCTTAGAAGCCACTACAGATACCGGTATCTCCACCTCAACCCATTGTCCTACTACTGGAAGGGTAGTAGTAATTTTTTCACCAGTTTCTACTAGATTCCACACATTAGACACATCAGTCATATTAGAAGGATTCGTATCCAACGATCCGGTGTCATTAGTAACATATACTTCAAGATTCCCAGGGTTACCATGTTTCTCAACACATTTCACATGAAACGTGAAACTCTTGTTTTCATATCCTGAAATATCAAACCTGTAAATCCCTCTACTAGTTAGATTATCACCACCTCCAGAGACAAGTAACCCCACCATAAAAGGTTGATCACTTCCACCATTAGTTGTTCCAAAAGCAGCAGGAAGCACATCTGTTAAAGCTATTACACCTCCATCATCAGAACCAGTTTTAATCTCAATTTTTATACCCTGCTGAGTAGACTGTTGTTCTTCATTGCAACCACTAAGCATTACTGCTCCAACAATTACACATAACAATAAAAATACAACAGATGAATTTTTTCTCCTCATCATGGTAGTACCAGGAATCACATTATTTCTTAAAATGTTTTCGTTTTCAAATCTAAAAAACCCATTTTTTTTATTTTGATGTAACTATTGTAAGAATATCTCCATCTTTTAAAACATGGTCAAGACCTACCTTCTGCATATCGTGTTTAGCAGAGGGGCCAGATACGGTTGCATATCTGAATTTTTCTTTGAAATCACGATGAAGTTTACGGCATGCCTCCTCTACTGTATTACCTTCTTTTAGAATTAAAGGTTCATTGAAATCAGTTTTCTTTCCAATAGGTTTCATAAAAACACGGATGAATCTAAGCTCTCTAAAGACTTTATCTTTAAGTTCAACAAGTCCATCTCCTTTTAGAGCAGAGATTGTTACAACATCCCAACCACGGTTTTTAATTTCCTCTACTTTTTTTTGCAACTGCTCCCTGGAAACCATATCAATCTTGTTTATAACAACAACACCTGGGACATAAACCCGGTTACCCATGAAAACATCAATTAGTTGATCTTCAGTTATATCCTCACGTACAATAATATCAGCATTTATAACATACTCTGAAGCGATAGCTTTTATCAACTCTTCATCAAGTTTTGTAAGTTTAACTGTAGATGTAACATTTATACCACCTTTACCTGTTTTTTTAACAACAACATCTGGTTTCTTCTGATTTAAACGAAGACCTGCCTTATAAAGCTCGTTCACCATGAGATCAATATGATCCTCATGCTCTGCATCAATAATAAATAAAACAAGATCAACATTACGAATAGCAGATATAATCTCACGTCCACGTCCTTTACCATCAGCAGCACCAGTGATAAGACCAGGTAGATCGAAAATCTGAATATCTGCTCCTTTATAACGCATCATACCAGGTATAACATCTAACGTAGTGAAATCATAATCACCAACTCTGCTTTTAGCACCAGTAAGCCTATTCAGAAGAGTACTTTTTCCTATACTAGGAAAACCCACAAGACCAATTGTTGCATCACCAGATTTCTTAACAGAAAAACCTTTACCACTACCACCTGTACTTCTTCTTTTTTCAACTTCTTGACGAAGACGAGCGAGTTTAGCTTTAAGCTTACCTATATGATGCTCAGTAGCCTTATTTTTCTGAGTATTAAATATTTCTTCTTCAATTTCTTTAATTTGTCTTTCAATATCAGATGTATCCATAATTCTAAAAAACAGGAATACTAGACGGTTTAATAAAAACAACTATTACACTCTTGTTATATGAGTACCGGTTTTCCCCTGGAAAGCCTCCCATCCCTTGTCAACATGAGAAATAATAACTTTTTCTCCTCCAAACTCGAGGAAACGAATAGCCGCAAGGATCTTAGGACCCATACTACCCTCTGGGAAACATCCTTCCTTATAATACTTTTTAATCTCATCCAAAGTTATCCTATCAACTGGTTTCTGATCTTTAGAACCATAGTTTAGATAAACTTTTTCAACATTTGTAAGAATCAACAAAATATCAGCATCTACTGCTTCAGCGACACGTTCAGATGCAAGATCTTTATCAATAACCGCCTCAAGCCCATCAAGACCCCAACCTGGTTTTTCAATAACAGGCATACCTCCACCACCTGATGCTATAACGATGATACCGTCATCTAACATCTTTTTTATGATCTCTCCTTCAACAATTGATTTCGGATCAGGCGAGGGAACAACAATCCGCCAGCCTTCTTTCTGTTTTTTAACCTTATACCCTTCCTGTATTAATTCATCAACCTCCTCATCAGAATAATATGGACCTATAGGCTTAGTAGGATTCTCAAAAGAAGGATCATCCTCATCAACAAGAACCTGAGTAATCAACGTCACAACTTGTTTATCGATATTTGCTTTCCTAAGAGCATTAGATAAACACTGCTGAATCATATAACCAATCAGTCCTTCACTCTCGGCGACACATATACCAAGAGGCATAGCAGGTGTTACATCCCTCGCTAGGTCATTTTGCAAAAGTATAGCACCAACCTGAGGACCATTACCATGGGTAATAACAACATCCCAACCATCTTTTATAATCTCAACAATAGATTTCATAATCCTACGCGTATTAGCAAACTGCTCATAGATAGTCCCCTCCTGACCTTCTTTTATAAGCGCATTACCACCGAGTGCTATAACTGCTCTTCTTTTAACCATAGCTAAGAACAGAAAAACAAAAAACCACTATATAAAAAAACCGTCTAAAAAAAAATAAAATAGTTTAATTAGCAACAAAAACAATACACCTCCTTACTGTTAATTATGAGCTTTGAAAAAAAAAGAAAACAACTAGTTGAGCATTTAAAAAAGGAAGGAAGAATTAAAACAGAAAAGGTAGAAAAAGCATTCCTTGAAACACCACGAGAACTTTTTGTACCAGACAACCTAAAAAATTATGCATATGTCGATACCCCACTTGAAATCGGTATGGGTCAAACAATATCAGCACCACATATGGTAGCGATAATGTGTGAAGCACTTGATCTCCATGAAAAACAGAGAATCCTAGAGATAGGAGCTGGATCAGGTTATCACGCTGCGGTAGTATCAAAAATAGTTGGAGAGAAAGGACATGTTTACTCAATTGAAAGAATAAAAGAACTAGTTGATTTTGCCAAGGAAAACATAGAAAAAGCAGGTATAAAAAACGTAACAATTATAGAAGGAGACGGATCAGAAGGTTTACCAGAATATGCACCTTATGATCGGATTTATGTTACATGTGCTGCACCAGATATCCCGCCTCCACTTATAGAACAACTAAAAAATAGTGGTAAGCTATTAATACCCATTGGGAGGACTATCTGTGAACTTATTCTATTAGAAAAAAAAGATGACAAAATAAAAACAACAAATCTTGGTGGCTGTGCTTTTGTACCACTCCTAGGTAAATACGGTCATCAAAGTTTGTAACCAATATCTCTCAAAAATTTTTTCCTCCAACTGATATCTTCTTTGTTTTCTACACCAACCGGGGTGAAACCATCTATTACGCCAAGTATACCTCGACCTTTTTTATCACCTTGTTCTGATTCAGCTATTACTACCTTTGTAGGGTTAGCAGTGGCACAAAAAATAGAACATACCTCTGGAAGGTTTTTTATAGCATTCAACACGTTTAATGGGAAACAGTTTTTCATAAAAACGATGAAACTATGACCTGCACCGATATTAGAAGCATTTTTTTCAGCGAGTTTTTTAAGCTCAGCATCATTTCCTTCGCTACGTATTTTACAAGCACCACTTGCTTCACAGAATGCTATCCCGAATTTAGCATTTGGGACAGAACTCACCATCGCCTCATATATATCTTCTACTGATTTAATAAAATGAGTCTGCCCTAAGATAAAATTTATATCATCGGGTTTTTCGATATCAACGACTATGATCTTTAAATCATCCATATCTTTATTCCTACCTCCTTTTTACCTTTTTTATGAAATAAAGGTATTATTAGATTATAAAGATTCTTATTAAAAAAACGAGAGAGGAGAAGAAAATAGAGTGAATGAAGGGGGGTTTTTTATTTTTTAGTTTTTTTACCAGGTTTTTTCTCCTCTTTTTTAGATTTTTTCTTTGTTTCCTCTTCTACTTCTTCAATGTAGAGATATCCTATTTTGAAAAGTAGTATTATTATCAGTATTATGAGTATAACGATTATTGTTACTATAGTGATGGGTATCCATGGCCATGATGGTTTTTTTGTTTCTGGTGTTGTGGTGGTTTCTATGTTTATTGTATATACCATGATGTCTGTTCTTGTGTTGTTGTCGCTATCTTTGACTGTTATACTTAGTTTGTAGACACCGTTTGTTAAGTTGTTTTCTGGTATGAATGTGAAGGTTAGGTTGTCAGTTGTTGTTAGATTTACTATGGCGTTATTTAATGTGGCGTTTTCTATAGTTACTGTTTCATTGTATGTTATTGTTATCGTTGGTTTTGAGGTTGTAGTGAATATAGTGTTGTTTTCTGGGTTGAAAACAGGTGGTAGTATAGTGTAGCTGTATGTGAATGTGTAGTTTGTATCTGGGTCATCTAGTACATATATCTTGTTGTCTTTACGCCATATCTTGTCTGATGAGATTGTTCGGTTGTCTGATGTTTTTACTGTTACATTGTAGTTGGGGTATTCATCTGGTATGTCTATGTATATCCAGTTTGATTTGTTTACTGTTATTGTGAGTGTTATTGTTTCGTTTTCTGGGTTGATTACTTTTTTGTTTATAGTGGGTTGTTGATGTGTGATTGATGTGGTGGTGTCGGCGTTTGGATCCCAGAAGAACTCTGGTATGTCATCGTCATCTGTTGAGATCAAGAATGTTACATTGTTATTGATTTGTGTAGAGTTTACTAGATGTAGTTTATTATTTGGATCTGTGAATGAGTCAACTACTCCGTCTCCATCTGTGTCGTTGGCGTAGAATGGTTCTTCTAGTTCGATGTTAAAGGTTTCGTTGATTTCATTTAGTGTATCCTGTGAGGAAGAAGTGTTAGCTGGTTGTTGCTCTTCTTCTTGTTCCTCTTCTTGTTCTTCTTGTTGCTGTTGTTGCTGCTGTTGTTGCTGCTGACTGCTACTTGATATTGTGAAACTCCAGCTATGATTATTAATCATTACATTACCAAATGTATCAGTTGCGTTCCAACCAATTGTGACTGTGTATTGACCATCGGCTAAATTAGAGTTAGGATTAAAAGTAAGCGTCTTATTGCCGTTACTCCAGCTAAAACTTCCACTACGTGAGGGGGATATTGAGAAGTTGCCTTCTGTGGTAGTATCGTTCATGGCTTTATTGAATGTAACGACGATATTCGCTGATGCAGATACACTACTCCCTGTTGGACTATAACTTGATACAGATGGTGAAATAACTAATGGTAGATAGTCACCACCAGTTGTAATATTATTACTGCTATTATAAGGTGTCAATGTATCTCCTAGTCCATCGTGATCTGTATCAGCTCCGGTGTAATCACTCCAATAGTTACCACCTAGATATGATCCGCTGAGTATGTTAGTTCCATTTGTCTTTGTAATATTCCAATTGTTTGTTCCATCATCTATGGAGTTGTTTGTGTTATTGAAGTTATTGTTATAAATTGTGTTATTATTGGAGGAGGATAGTTTTATTCCTTGGGAGTTGTTATAAATAGTGTTTGAATAGATTGTATTGTTATCTGAAGAAGTAAGCTGGATACCATCATCCCCGTTATTGTAGATAGTGTTAGAGGAGATAGTATTATTATCTGAGTGGGGTAAGTTGATTCCATCACCGTTTGTATGATTATAGATATCATTTGAGTAGATCGTGCTGTTATTCGTATAATAAAGCTGGATTGGAGCATTTACAAATGAACAATTAGATATATTGATGTTATCTGAGAATGCAGAATACATTCCGATATCTGTGTCATTGAGTGTCATATTTCTAATTGATATGTTACTACAGTTTGCAAGTAGAATTTGGCCAGCAGAACTATCTATAACTAAGTTTGATTGATTTTTGTAGTATAACAGTGTTTTTCCATTAACTGTATTGCTAGTTATTGTATGAATAAAATGCGGTAGTTGTGAACCATTCATTGTTAAACCATCATCTGTGAACACGTTATTCTGGAATGTGTTATAGGATGAACTCTGGAGAGTTAAACCTAGTAATGTATTAGAGTAAATATTACAAGAAGTTATGGTACAACCGGTTGCATTATTTAGATAGCCACCGACAGCATTGTTATAAACCGTTAGATTATCCAACACCACATTCTGAATTATAAAAGAAGAGTTGTGCACAAGTACCCCTATACCAGTAAAGATTGATGTACAGTTTGTAATTGTTATATTTCTAATAACTGTGCTATTTGACTGAATATATAATCCATAGCTACCTCTTCCATTAATAACAGTTGAGTTTTTGTTTTCACCTTGTAATGTAATTGACTGGTTTACAACGATTGACTCATTATATGTACCATTGTAGACATATATTATGTAACCATCATCCGAGTTGTTAACTGCATCTTGGATATATTGATAATCTGCACCACCGTCATCATCAACATATATTGTCGATCTCGTTGTGAAATGATATGTATTATTTGTCCAATTGCAACCATCAGTGACGTTTACACTCCACCAATATTTTGTATTGTAACCACTGAAATTACTATTACTCTGAGTGATATTTGTACCAGAACTTATACCACTATTTGTAGCAAACAAAGCCCAACTACCGCTGCTATTACTATACCAGTATGCCGTCATTGTATCACCATCATTATCACTGCAAACAACATACAATGATGGAGTAACATCGACATTAGTAGCTCCAGTAGTTGGTAACTCACTAGAAAGAGAAGGAGCATAGTTGGTAGTAAAACTATATGTAGCGTTCGTCCAGTTGTAACCATCAGTAACATTTACACTCCACCAATAGGTTGTACCCGCTGAACTGAAGTTGTTGTTTGTTTGAGTGATGTTGGTGTTGTTGGCGATGCCGGTGTTACTGGCGAATTGTATCCAGCTACCGCTACTATTACTCCACCATGTAGCATTCATAGTATCACCATCACTATCACTACAGATAACATACAAAGCAGGAATTGGGCAGATGCCTGTACTTCCATTACTGGGTGATACACCACTTTGTGCAGGGGCAGTGTTATTTGAGTAAACTGTTGGTCCTACACCTGAGAAATGAGGTATTTTTATCCAGAGAGTATGATTCACTACGTCTTTGTAACCTAAACCAGATTGTAGATATGGATCAGAAGGATCACAAACTACGCCCGTCCCATTTAGATAAGCTTCGTATGATGTGTTGAGATAGTCCCTGTATTCACTTAGGTTGTCATCCAAGCTTATGTTGGCTATTGTGTCACCAGCAGAGGCATTCCATATAACGTTGAAGTCATTATCATATAATTTATTTATTTTCACAGTTATTGTCCTATTGTCCATAGTAGGTGAATAAGGAATTTTGAGGAGTACATAATCATATATATCTGGTCCCTGGCTGCCAAACTGCCATGCGGCTTCTAACCCAGTTTGTGAAGCATTCTGCGTAAACACTGCATCTGGTGGACCAGAGGCGAGAAGATCAACATTGATATAGTAAACAGAGATGTCTTCATGTGAGATCATCATACTAATGTCGCCCTTTAATATAGCGCTGAACGGTGAAAACTGTGACTCATCTATTCCACCACCTCCGCATAAGCTATAATTAGCTGGAGGATTAGGAATATTACAGCTGCTGTTTGATTTATAGAAATCCATTGTGAGACTAATGCTTTGATTGAATGGGTCGAAATCTCCAAAGGATCTCATAGTTATGTTACAGGTTCCATTCTGGCATGTTATAGTACTTGTATTTGTTGCACCACTTAAAACACTCCAACTTATGGGTGTAGACACTGGTGCATACTGTTGTGAATAAATAGTAAGTTTTTTGATGCTTTCACCTTGTAGTAATGACACGTTGAACTGTCCGTTTTGAGCATTTATCATCTGTTTGTATGTAACACCACCTACTTCTCTTTCTATTTCAACAAAGGGACTTATAGTGGTAAGTAGACTCCCTGTGCTGTTTACTAGATTAAACAACATAGCTGTTGTGTTCACAATCGTTGTCTGATTCCATTGGTCAGATACATTATTTGCAGTTATCGACCTATTTATCCCTTGAACTAGTTGTGTCATAGTAAAGTTATATATTGATACACTCAGGTTTCCATTTGAAGCATTTATTATATACGATGACATATACTTAGAACCTGAGGTGTTTGTTGCATAGGCTCTAAGCATGATATAAGATGTTGCTTGTGTCGCAGGTAGTGAAATATTATATTCTCCAGATGTTAAATTGTAGTAGTCATTGCTACCACCACTCTCATTTGCCAAGTTGAATGGTAACGCCCAGTCTTCAAAAACCATGTTTTGATCCTCCATGATATATGCTACCACTCGCATGTCTGTAAGCTGATCTGATACACCAGTGAATGTTCCATTGAGATAACGGTGACTGTAGCTGACATTAACAGTTACATTCAATAGATATGTCCC
>Ga0180301_10000926_pt1 | contig 22954 bp, 30 predicted proteins | sample GuaBasSediGuay16_FD_121797 | JGI IMG/M metagenome (GOLD analysis project Ga0180301, IMG submission 121797) | Subseafloor sediment microbial communities from Guaymas Basin, Gulf of California, Mexico - Guay16, Core 4569-2, 12-15 cm | ecosystem: Environmental > Aquatic > Marine > Hydrothermal...
AAATAGGTCCTTTTAGGTAATTTTTGGCTTTTACATATTTAATTCTTAAGTTTAGGTCTTTTAGCGAGTTGATTTTTCTGATGATTTTATGACCTAAATGGCCCACTACAACTGTAACTTCTTTAACTCCTACGCTTTCTAAGATTCTTAGTAATCTTTCAATTATTGGTTTATTTGCTACGGGGAGAAGAGGTTTGGGAATGTACTTACTAAGGTCCTTAAATCTCTTTCCAGGTCCAGCTGCCAATATTAAAGCTTCCAAAGAGGCATCACCACAAGGAGATGTGTTTTTAAGTGTTCGTAATCTTTTTAGAGTTTATGGTTTAAATGTTGGACGGTGAGATGTTATCTTGTTGGTAATTAATCTTACATTCGACTTTTTACCTGGTGGTATGGAGAGATGGATAGTTGAGTTTTCTAAAGCTCTGAAGAGGAGGGGAATAGATAATTATATTGTTACTCCGCAAAAATTTAATGATTTTTTATTTTCTACGAAAGATGTAGATTTTGTATTTGTGGATAGTGTTGCAACGGATAACGGATTTCTGAATCTTTTTCCTTATAGTTTTGAAGCTTCTAAGAAATGTTTAGAACTTATTGGAAACGAAAAGGACGTTGTTTTGGTTGTTCATAAGTTTAAGGATCTTCCTGCTGCCTGTCTCGTAAAGAAGATGACTCGTGTAAAAATTGCTTATGTTTTGCATAATCCGCCTTTTGGTTGGTTAGTTTCTCCTGAGGGGTATAGAAGTTATAGGATTGATTTTTCTAAGTATGTGGCGGAATATAACTTGTGGAAGAAATTTATAAATTATGTTGACTATTTTTTTAGCAATTCGAAGTGGATCGCAAGCTTGTATAGAAGGTTTGAGAACTTACATGTGGTTCCTCTTTATGCTGGGAGCGATCATATTGAAAGGATCATGTTAAATAATGCTCGAGGAAAAAAAAGCGTCTTAAGTTTTAATAGTTCATTTATCCTTTCTGTTGGTAGTTTTGAACCGCGAAAAAGGTTTGACCTTTTGTTAAAGGCTTTATCTGAATTAGAGAATCAAGAGTATCGATGTTTCATCGTCGGCGGCAGAAAAGATCCTACTCCGTATGTCGAGCTATCTAAGAAATTGGGTTTAAGATCTAAAGTAAAATTTTTCAGTAAAATTGACGAATCCACCTTATTTAACTTATATTCCAATTGTTATTTTTATGTTCATCCCGCAAATCATGAACATTTAGGTATTGCTGTTTTAGAGGCTATGGCTTCCAAGGCTCCTGTTATTGTTCAAAATAACGGCGGTGTTACAGAACTTATGAAGCATGAGTATAATGGTTTCCACTTTCGTGAAGATGACGTAAGGGAACTTGCAAAATATATGGATTTGCTTTTTGAAGATAGAAAATTACGTGAGAAGATGGCCTTTCACTCAAGGAAGTTAGCAGGCAAATTTAAATGGGATTATGTTGCTAAAACTTTTTTAGAAACCATTTATAAGCAAGATGTTAAGAAAAAATCTTTTAATCATGTTTTATAAATGCTGCGTTCTATAGTTTAAATAGACAAGAGGCGATGATTATGGTTAAGAAATATAATATTTTAGTTTCTTGTGCTAGAGGGCAGGAAAGTGATGCTTGCTCTGAAATCTGGTATTTTATAAGTGAGTTGGGGGATCAGGATGTTCGATGTGATAATACTGGCATTCCGGGTCTTGTTGCTGTTAAAACTTCTTTAGATGCTTTAGATGTTGTCAGAAAGCTTAAGGAAATGGCTATGAAGGATCCTTGGCAGTTTCGCTATACTTTGAGATATGTTCCATTAGAAGAAGTTGTTCCATCCGAGTTGGATGAAATAGCTAAAACTGCCACTAAATTAGCCGTAAAAATTGGGGAAAATGAGACATTCAAAATAGAGGTTCGAAAAAGATATACTACTTTAAGTAGAACCGAAGTCATAGAGGCTGCCGCAAGTAAGATAGAGAGAAAGGTTAATTTAAGTAATCCGGATTGGATTGTTAATATCGAAATTGTAGGGAAATGGACGGGTATCTCTGTTTTAAGACCTGACGACATACTTTCTGTAGCAAAAATCAGAAAGAGGTAGGTTTATTTTTCTACAGCGAATACGGATATTCTATCTAAAATAGATTTAACAACTGCTTCTTTTTTATCTTCTTCTCTCATCGCCGCATATATTTCCTCTTCAGTTATTTTAAAAATGTTTAGTAATTGTTGCATCTTTTCTTTGCTACTTATTTCAAGTAGTTTCTCTTCTTCTCTTCCATTTAAGAGGCTAATTATTTTTTCGAAAAAAGCGATTATTTTCTCTCTACTATCTCCCAGTACTAAAATTGCTGCTTTTCTGATTTGTTTAGAAACTCCCAAGAGATTTATGGCATCTTTTATCTGTCTTTGCCCCGTTGCGTAAAGTAATATTTCTAAGGAAAGCTGAGATGCTACGTTGCGTGATTGTTTAAATGCAGCAATTGCATTTAAGGCTGCGATAAATATATGTTTCCAGGTTGCTATTTTTTCTGGGTCAAAAAGCTGAATAACGACATTTTCTTTTCTAGATATTTCTAATATGTTATCGAATAGATTTTTTGTTATCGGTTCTTCGCATAGTATGGCCGAGATACCCATATATCGATAGTTTTTATAAATATCTTCTTTATTTAGCTGAAATATCTTCATAAATTTCACCTGTAGAACTAAAAGCCACCGCTCTATTACTCATAAAAGTTTTATCATTTATCTGTTTATGATAGGTAACAGTAAAAGTGACTTACAGATAAATCTCATGCATGCGAAGATTTGAGTAAAAAGAGTTCAATAACTTTCAAATATTTTACTTCACACTTACTATTGGTAATCCCGGTACATAATTATTGAGGTGTAGGGGTTGATTAAGTTCTTAGCCCCATGGTGGGATGAGGTATACGATTTAACTCTTAAAGTAGCTGAGAAAATATGGAAGTCTGGTTTTAATCCTGACATTCTTGTCGGTATTGCTAGAGGCGGTTGGATAGTTGCAAGATTACTTTCAGATTTTCTAGATAATAGCAATGTTACAAGTATTAGAATTGAGTTCTATAAGGGTATTGCAGAGACTGGAGAAAAACCCCAAATAACCCAACCTCTCATGATTGATGTGAAAGATAAAAAGGTTTTGATTTGCGATGATGTAGCTGATACAGGTCACAGTTTAATTGCTGCTGTAGAGCATGTTAAGGAAAGGGGAGCAAAAGATGTTAAAGTAGCCACGTTGCATTTGAAGCCTTGGTCCTCCTACAAGCCTGATTACTTTGTCGTTGAAACAGATGCATGGATTATCTATCCGTGGGAAATAAGAGAAACGATTAGCAAACTTGTAAGTAAGTTAAAGAGCGAAGGAAAATCTAAGGATGAGATAAGAAAGGAGCTTTCAAAGACCGGTATAAAAAATGCATTAATTGACTATTTTCTAGAATTAGAGTTTTGAAGCGGCGATAAAAGCCATATATTATTAAAATTACTTCCGTGTAATGCGATCTAAGAAAATAAAGTTGTATTATTAATGAGTACACGAAAGTTGTACTTTGTTTATTTTGTCTCTGTTTTTTCTTCTTCCCCTATGTGTTCTCTTCTTACCCTGTTAATGAGTTCATTGATTTTCTGCGCGATATTCATTAATTCTGTGGATAATCCACTTAGCTCTGTTACAAGTTCTCTTAGCGCTTCTCTACTTTCTTCCACTTCTTTCATTGCTTCACTAAGAAGCGGCTTTTCTTCCCTTGTATATACTTCGAGTTCTAAGGAATCCCAGTTCCATTCTATTTTTCCTTCTTTTATGGTGAAATCGCATCTGATTCTAATAACATCGCCTTTGTCCACTTTTCGTTCCTGCATCATGTCAAAAATCTTCATGTTGAATTCCGCTGCTGCTCTTACAATCTCTTGTGGGACTAAACCCTTTGCCCTCGCAAACAGGACTCTTCTTACTTTATCTGCATATCCAGCTGCTCTTACGAATCCTGTTGAAAGTGTGGGCATTCACATCCCCCCTGCTTTGTATCCCTATTAATGTCGGATTATTAACTCTAATATTTATTTAGTAAATCCCAAAATAAAGATGTCGTCAATAAATTTAGTCTCTAAACGACCTATTTAACAAAATAAAATATAAGAAAGAATATAAGGTGAAAATCTCGTTATACTTCCCTTTAGACTCATAGTACTAGTGATTGATGATTTCATAGTGGAAATTTCCATTCCATCCATATTGTAAAGGGAAAATGTATTTTGATGTATATCATTAGTAATAGGTACGATGTTAGGAAGATTATGAAAAGGGCATCGCTTTTCTTTAATTTTAGTTGATAAAGGTAGGTTCTCTTTTTAATTGCTCCGAAAGCCCTAGATTCTAAGCTTTCAGCAATAGATAGGGCTCTTCTCACGGAGTTTACAATTAGGGGTATTATAAGTGGTATGAGATTCTTTATTTTTTGAGTTAGCCCTCCTTTTTGCAGTTCTAATCCTCTGGACATTTGAGCGTCCATTATTGTTTGAGCTTCTCTTGCTAGAGTTGGTACATATCTTGTTGCCATAGATAAAGCAAATGCGAAATCGAAGGGGACCTTCATTTGTATTAGGGCTTGAGCCAAATCATCGGGGTGGGTTGTTAGAAAGAAAGCTGAGAAAGCTGTAATTAATACCATTAGGCGAAGTACCATGGCAATTGCAAAGTTAAGATCTCTCACAAAGCTGTTGATTACTAAGATAAAAACTAATAGAATTGTGGTTCCTTTCAAACTGTTTAACCATTCTTTTACTGATTTTGCAAGCGATATAGGTATTAAAGTAACAATAAAAGTGATTAGTAAAGGGATTATATTGTTAAAGAGCAGAGCTATAACCATGAAAACTATTACCATGAACATTTTGGTTCGAGGATCTAGTCTATGGATATATGTGTCTTTTCGTTTGAATTCAAACGCACTAAACATTGTATAGGACAATTAAGCTACCTCCTAAGTCTTGCGATGATTTCTTGTAGTAGTTCATCGAAGAAAACGATATCCCTTGGGAAGGCGTTAACTTTCTTTGCAATTTCGTACGACAGAACAGTTACTTGAGGAGGAGAAAGAGATGATTCCTCCAATATGGTTAGGCTTGTAAGTACTTTGTTTGGAGGTCCATCTGCTATTATCTTGCCTCCTGCCATTACTATGATTCTTTTGAAGTATTTTGAGGCAAATTCTACGTCATGTGTCACTACGATTACAGTGTTTCCTTCTTTTTGATATTTTTTGAGAAGATTTCCCAGTTTTCTTTTCTGTTTTGCATCTTGACCAATGGTTGGCTCATCTAAAATAAGTATTTTTGGTTTAACACATAAAACCGATGCTAAAGCTACTCTTTTCCGTTCACCGCCACTCAAGGACAAAGGTGATCTTTCCCTATACTTTTCTAAGTCTAAAAATTTTAATACCCAATTCACTCTGTCCCTTATTTCTTCTCTTGAAAAACCAAGGTTTTTTAAGGCGAACATCACTTCTTCTTCAACTGTTGAGGAGAAAAGCTGATGGTCAGGGTTTTGGAATACAAGACCCACTTTTTTGGCAAGATTTGCGACCGATGTATCCCTAGTGTCAATTCCATCTACTAGGACGGTTCCTTTTTCTGGTTTTAGTAAACCGTTGAAATGCTTTACCAGTGTTGTTTTACCAGCACCGTTTTCACCCATTATGGCTACAGATTCCCCGTCTTTGATTCTAAGTGATACACCCCTAAGAGCTGTTGTTCCATCGGGGTAGGTAAACCATACGTCAACCGTTTCAATCATTTAAAGACCTCCGTTAATAGTTCTGCTGCATCTTTTGCGGAAAGTGGAACTTTATTGAATTTCACACCCATTTTTGATAGTTCGTTATATAATTTGATGGAAACTGGTATATCAACTCCTATTTCCTCTGGGATGTTTGAACAGAACACTTTTCCTGGCGTAGAATCTGATACTATTTCTCCTCGGTCCATTAGAATTACCCTGGTGGTATAAGGTAAAATTAAGTCTAGTCGATGTTCCACAAGTATAATTGTCACCTTTAGTTCTTCATTTAGTTCTTTTATTGTTTCCAGGACCTGTTTTGCTCCTTTCGGATCCAAGTTCGAAGTTGGCTCATCTAAAACAAGCACTTTTGGTCTTAACGTTAAAACCGAAGCTATAGCGACTTTTTGCTGTTCGCCACCTGAAAGTTCGTATGGAGCTTTATATCTGAGATGTTCTATTCTTAAAAGTTGAAGGGATTTTTCAACTCTTTTTCTAATTTCCTTTCTTGGTAAACCGAGATTTTCTGGCGCGAAGGCCAGTTCTTTCTCCACGTTTAATGAAACTAGTTGGTTTTCTGGGTCTTGAAAAACTAAACCGACTTTTTGAGCAAGTTCATATACAGGGTGCTCCTTGGTGTTTAGACCATCTATTATCACATCACCTTGCATTTCACCACTGTAGAAGTGTGGGATTAAGCCATTTAAGCACCTGCATAATGTTGTTTTTCCACAGCCACTTGGGCCTGTTAAAAGGATAAATTCGCCCTTTTCTATGGTTAAATTTATGTTTTTTATTGCTGGTTCTTCCGCATTAGCATAGGTGAAGGATAAATTCTTTATTTTGATGAGAGACATCGATGCTCACTGTTTTGAACTTTCGACAAATGTAAAGGTGATAATGAAAATTTTAAACTTTCTACTCGAAAACGAGTAAGACTAAGGCAACTTACTTATTTCTTCCTTCAAAATTTTTAATGCTTCTTTTAATCCTTCTTCACCGTTTTTAATCCCATTTGCCCCAGCTGCTGTCGCATGACCCCCACCTACACCGCCAATTACCTTTCCCACTTTTTCCATAATTTTTGCTAAACTTATACCAGTTTTTTCGTAGAATTCCTGTGCTGCCCTTCCACTGATTCGCACTTCATTGTCTTTTTCAGCTACAACAAAAGCTACGTCAGCCCCTAAGTCTATGAAAGCTCTGCAAGCACTTGCTTCATATGTACTTACATGAGATGTTACAATTATCCAGTCTCCTATTTTATGTAGTGTGGCTCTTTGCGCCGCCTTTAGTCGTGCTATTTTTTCCGATTTATCCATGGTTGTTCTTAGTAGTTCAAGAGCTTTACCATAGTTTGCCCCCGCCCTTAACAAATCCATTACAACAGCGAAAGTTTCATTACTTATTAAGGTAAACCTTCTTGTATCATATAGAATGCCCATTAATAAACTTAAGGCAATTTTCGGCTCTATTTCTAAATTTATCTCTTTAAAAATTTTGTAAATTATTTCGGATGTAGATGTTGCATTTTCATCTATTATTTTGAATCGTGATATTTTGTTTGTTTCAGGATGGGGAATGTGGTGATCTATAATTATGATCGGAATGTTCTTCGGTATGGAGTCTTTAATTTTTCCTATTTGTATTAGGTTATTTGCATCAATCAATATTATTATGTCAGGTTTAAAAGGCAGATTTGACTCTATATCAAAGTTTAATTCTGTTATTATTTGCTCGGAGACTTTGTTAATATCTTCAGCAATTAAAGAAATTTCAATATCATCATACAATTTTTTTAAAATGTATGAGAAGGCATACATGCTACAAACTGCATCTGGATCAGCATTCCTATGTCCTATTATTGCTATTTTCTTTGGAAAGTGAGTGTTAAGAAATTTTATTAGAGCTTGGATTTTCACTGGTTAGTTCCCTCAACCTTTTTTCTATAGCTTCAATTGCTTTATCTGCAGCTTCGTTTGTTAGAGTATCGGCATTGAACTTAGTAAAAGGTTTCAAATCAAGTTCTATTTGTACATCTACATTTAGTTGTTCTTGCTTTGTTTCTATATTTACGATAGTGACGAAATTTGTAACATCATTCTTAGATACTTTTGTAAATATGTATTTTCTTGCAATGCTTTCAGCTAGTTTACATAGTTCTTCGAGTTCCTCTGGCATTAAGTCGTATGGTTTTCTTTTATCCTGCAACTTTTGATCCTCGCCTGGCTAGGGCTTGTTGAATTTTGTCTCTTAGTTCTTTTAGCTGATTTCTTGTTCTTTCCTCTTGTCTTTGTACTACCTTTATTTGCATTTTTAATGTTTCTTTTTTATCTTTTAACTCCTCTACAAGCTTGTCTTTGTTGACCTGTGCCAGAATTGAGCCTATAAATTTGTATACAATGGTGTTGGGTTCTAGTTTTTCTAGTTCCGAGATAGCTCTTTCTGTTTCCTTTAATTCTCCTTCAAGTTGCCTTCTTCTAACGGTGAGGAGCTCTAATTGTTGTTGTATTTGTTGTAGTTGTAAAATTTGGTGTTGAAGTTGTGGGGGTAATTCTTCTGTCATTTATTCCTCCTCCTTAATTCTTTCTGAATCAATTATTTGGGAAATATCCTTTATTATGAGAAACCATTTAAGGTACGAATTTAGTGCAGCTCTTAGAGAAGTAAGATCTCTTGAATGGACTTCCACCCTGAATTTATTATTTTCTATGGTTAGTGAGCTTTGGCTTCTTGAACTAATCATTCTGGTGGCTTCCTGCAAAATTGTTTGGAAAGCTATTTTTGCGTGTTTCTCTTCTTTAAAGGTTACTTCTAAGATTGCGCTGCTGGAGTTATTCAATTTTTAAACACCCTTTTTATTTGCCAAAACATTTTTTTAATGCGAATACGAGGCCCTATTTCTTTTCCGTCAATGGTTTGAATGAATTTTATAGCAGATTTGAATTGTGGGTCGCTATTAACATAGAGCAACACATCAAAATCTTTGATCTGCTGCTTCAATAGGTCTCTGTGGCTGGTAGAAACGCATATTAATGGCACTTTAAGTATATTAGATAGCGCTTTTGCCAACTCTTTTAATTCGTATTCCGCTTCTTCCAAAACTGTTACAGCAAGTTTACGCAAAGTGGGTAATTTGAAGTATCCGAATTCTCTTTGTAGTTTTACACCGGCTAGAAGCATGTCTGGTGGAACCCAGTGGTATGAATGTTCAGTGACCTGCAAAAACCATATTTTTCCAGGATTTCCTCTGTACACGCTTATTATTATGGCTGCATTTGCGTTTAGTTCAAGGGTTTTCGCAGCTACATCCTTTATACTCATTTTACCCCTATTGACTTTTATTGCTCCTGGTATTGCCCTTGCTAAATCGTTGCAAAGAGAACATGTTCTTCTTGTAGGTCTACGTGATGTGGTTATTAAAACCGTCATTTTACTTTGCTTGCTTGTCTTTGTGCGGCGCGCGCCACTGCTTTTCCTACTCCCGTTACTGGTATGTAGGCGCCTCCAGTGAAAGTGTGGTTACATTTTCTACACTGCCATATTCCAACGCTGATTCGCTTAACAGCTTTGGTTCCACACTTTGGACATTTATGTGGTAGTTTCATTTTTTCCTCTATTTCTCTTACCCTTTTTCTTATGGTTGATCCGTATCTTGCACCAAATCTCCCTGTTGTTCCCACTTTCTTCGTTCTACCCATTGGACTCACCTTTTGGTATTTTCTCACGGAATTCTTTTGTTTTTACTTTAGCTATTTCAATGGCTTTATAAACGTCTTCTACTTTTAATGTTCCTACTCCACCTTTCTGCATTGCAACGATATTATCTTCTTCATCCATGGTTATTGTTAGTCTTGCATTCATTACATGTTCTTCTTCGATACACGGGTCTACGATAAGTTTATCGTCTATTTTAGCAAATGTTACTGAAACTGGTATTTTTCTAACTGGTAAAGGCATCCATTTGTCTAATACCTTTATTTCTCCATCTTCCACTTTTACTTCTGGTATTTTCGTATTTAAGAGAGCTGCAATAGCGCCAAGAGCTGAAGCATCAAACAGGTTTCCAGCATGATCAAGAATATATATATCTATAAAGATAATCCAAGCCTTCTCTCCTGGAATTAAGCACAATTTTTCTAGATCTAACGCTTCACTCTCTCTTATACCTCTGTCAACCACTCTGGCAAGCTCGATGGCATCTTCATCGGGTGGTCCAGGTTCAAAAAGCGGTGACGCAAGTGGAACGAATTCAGCGTTAACTGTGAATACTCCCTTATCAGGGGTGTCTGAGAAAGGTTCTCCTATTTCTACTTTAACTCCGGCCATGATCTTCGTGTCACCCAAGGTTACGTATGCTGATCCTTCGGCTTTCTCGATAACGCCAACTTCAATTGATACTTCTCTAAAATCATCTAATCCTCTTCCATCTATTCTTTTACCCCTTTCAGCAAGTGACAGTATGCTTTCCTTTTCTATTTCTGATACTATTTTATGGATTTTCTGCATGTTTCTCCATCTCCTTTGCTGCTTGTTCCCTTATTTCAATATATCTTCTTTTTAGGGCTTCTCTTTGAAGTTGATATATTTGTTCGCAGCCTTTTAATGCAAGTTCAAATCCTTGTTTAAATTCTTCGGGCGTCCATTGTCCATCTAGTTGGATGAGTGTTACTTCTTTCTTTCGAGGCATTATGGCGGTTGGCATGTCGCCTGCGCCATATTTGTCTTCTAGGTCATTTATATCTAGAACTATATATCCATCCACTTTTCCAACTGCTACGGCTGAAACAAGGTCTCTCATAGGGATTCCTGCGTCAGCCAATGCAAGTGCTGCTGTTGTTATGCTGGCGCATCTAGTTCCTCCATCTGCTTGGAGTACTTCTATGAATACGTCTATAGCGGTTTTTGGGAACCTTTCTAAGAATATTGTTGGTTCTAACGCTTCTCTAATAACTTTTGATAGTTCTATTTCTCTTCTACTCGGGGCTGGGCTTTTTCTCTCTTCAACCGAGAATGATGCCATTCTATAAAAACATCTTAAAAGAGCTTTATCTGGTAGAGCTAAATGTCTTGGATGTAGTTCTCTTGGACCATATACAGCAACCATTATTTTGTTTTTCCCTTGTTCTATATAGGCTGATCCATCAGCTCTTTTTAAAATTCCTACTTCAAGTTTTATTGGTCTAAGTTCATGAGGTTTTCTTCCATCTGTTCTTATACCATCTTCACTAATTAATTTATCAGGTATCTCATGTTTAATAATCTTCATTTTTCAAACCTCTCCTTTTCTCTTCTTATAAGTTCCCTTACTCTATCCGTAAGACCAGAGGTATGAGCTTCTAACTCTATTTTTCTAATTACTTTTTCAATTAGTTCTTCATATTCAGGGTTTTTACATGAAACCCATACTCTTCCATTTTGACCTACTACTATTCTACAGCCAGTCTCCTCTTTAATCATATTTACCATCGACCCTTTGCGGCCAATGAGCCTCGGTATTTTTGTGCATGCCATTTCAATTATTCTTCCACCCTTAAGCTTTCCAAGGCCTCTATCTTTAGTAGTTAGAAGAGGGTCTTGAGTTCTATTGAAAGATACTATTTTTGCAACGATTATGTCACCAACATTTAGATGCCTTCTAATGTCCTCTTTCAATGGATCTATTGGCTTTTCAAAATAGTTTGCGGCGGGTAAATTTGCAAGATATGGAGCTCTTATTTCAACTTTCCAATTAGTGGGGGAAACATCAACAATTTTGCCAATAACCACATCATTTGGTCTAGGGATATAGGTGCCTTCGAGGGAGATTACACGGAGTATTTTTCCTCGAATTTCAAACAATCCGATAACTGCGGAATATATTTTAGAATTTTCTTTAAATGTACCTGTGCCTGCTTTGTAATCTCCCTCAGCCAGGAGATCTCCTGGCAAAACTATATCTTTACTTTGAAAGTATATTGGCATTTTATTCACCTGCTAAAATTTTTTAACAACCTCAACTCTTGTTTGTCCTTTTGTGATTTTATTTATTTTTTCTAGGAAATCTACCTTAATTCCAGCTGGTAATTCTATTTGTGCTTCAAGCGACCCATCTGCTAGCCATCTTTCCTCTAGGAGGTTACCAGTATTAATTATTAATCCGTAAACTTTCCCTGTAAAGACAGCTGGAACTCTGATCTTGAGAGTTACCATTTCCATTCTAATGGGTATAATTGGCTGTAATGCTTTGACAATGTCTTTGAGTTGTGTTTCAGGGTCTTTAAATGGATCTATTGCTACTTTGGCTTCTTCTAATGCTTTTTCAATTCTCAAGGGGGGATGTGGAAGGCCTGTTTGAGGATTAATGCAGTATTTTGAGATGAGATCGATTATTCTTTTCTTTTTCTCCTCAATCATTTTTCTTCTTTGTTCTGCAGTTAATTGTAGTTGTCCTCTTTGGATTATGGTTTTTGCGATTTCAAATATGTCATCTGTTCCAAAAGCTTCTTTTAGTTTTTCTTCTGAAGCTCTTTTTCCGTGTTTTAGATCTTCAAAGATTATGTATCCTTTTAATACTTCTCTTATGTCGATGTCTTTGCCCTCCTTTAAATCCCATGCTAATTTTGGGTCTACAATTATTTCGAATCTTGTTCCGTGGGTTTCAAGTCTTGCAATGATAGCGTTTTCAAGTCTAACCCACTTTTCACCTCTGATATCGCTCAATGCCTCTCACCTTTACTCGCTGAGTTTTTTAAGGTATTTTTCAACTTCTTTTTGCGAGAGTTTTTCAAATTTCCTGGTTTTCATGAGGGCTATGGCTACTTCTACTTTTTTGGAGTCGAATTCGCTACCCATTGCCTTTTTTAGGGATTTTAATGCTAGCAGAATGGCTGAGTCTATTTTTAAGTCGTCCTTGTACTCTTTTTCTAGCACTTCCATGGCTGAAGATGCTCCGGCACCAATCGCTGCGGCTTTATAGCCCCAGTATGTTCCAGATGGATCGGTTACATATAGATGTGGGCCATAATCATCTACACCCGCAATTAAAAGGGAAACACCAAAAGGTCTTACTCCTGCATGTTGAGTATACAATTGTTTTAAATCTCCAATTTTTTTAGTTAAAATTTCGACAGGTATGGGAGTATCATAATTTAATTTATTAATTTGCGCTTGAAGCCTAGCTTCGGCGACCAAAATTCTTGCATCTGAGGTTAATCCAGCAATTGCGGTGCCGATATGTTCATCGATTATGAATATTTTTTCTACGGATTCCTGTAATGGAACTATTCTTTTTTCTACTGCTAAAACTACCCCTTCAGGAGATCTTACTCCCACAGCTGTTGTGCCACGTTTTACGGCCTCTAAAGCATATTCAACTTGAAATAATCTGCCATCGGGGCTAAATATTGTTATAGCACGGTCGTATCCAAACCCAGGTGTGAACATATGTTTACCCCCGTATAATGTTAGGTTCGAGAAAGGTAAAAAGTTATTGACTTTACGTTAAAATTTGACTCGGGAAGTCGATAGTGGTCTAACCGATTTATATTCTGGAGGTTATAAATTTTGTGTCATTCTCCCTTTTGAATGAAATATAGATAGGCTACAAATAATGCGCAGCCAACAGATGTAATTAAAGCATGTATCCATGAAAATAAGACCCCGGCTAAAACTACTACTATTATTCCGAGCGCAATTACCTCCACCCAACCGGCAACTTCTCTCATCCACTCCCTTATCATTGCCACAAAAATTATGGCAAAAGCGTATGTCATTATAAGCAGTATGATTTCTACCGCATCAAGTAATTTAGAGTTTATATTTGTAAGAAATTCCGCAACTCTATTAAAAGGGTATAAATCTCCCCAAAAGCCAAATATAAAGGTCAAGGATAATGCAACTATAACTATTGAGATAATGGCCGTTCTAATTAAACCGTTTCCTTCGCTACCATACGCCATATTTCTACGATACATCTTTAACACCCATCTAAAATTTAAGTGTATGAAAACCTATTAAGATGTAAAATTAATTTTTCGCTTAACAGTATATTGTTCTTGAATAGTTTGTACTTATGATGTTGGTGAAAGAAGTGGTGAAAATAGATAAAATAGATAGAAAAATCATCGAACTGTTAAAAAAAGATGGAAGAATGAGCTATCGAAAAATAGCTGAAGAAATCGGAAGAACAGAAGTCACAGTTAGAAGAAGGGTCAGAAAGTTAATTAAAGAGGGAGTGATAAGAAAGTTTACAGTTGTGATAGATCCTGTTAAAATAGGGAAAAGTGTTCAGGCCTTTATTAGTATACCTGTCGATGTTAAGGAAACTAGTAAATTAGTTGAGAAGTTAAAAGGTTTGGAGGAGGTTTCAGAAGCCTATTTCCTAGCAGGTCGAACTATTTTATTATTGAAGATTAATGTTGAGGACTTAAATGCTTTAAGCAGGTTTCTGGAAGAAAAATTGAAAGTTTTAGGGGAAACAAGAAATGTGGAAACATATTTGATACTTAAGGATCTTTTACAGGAGTAAGAGACATGTTAAAAATCGAAAAAATAGAGATTCCCACAAAGTATTTGAAAGAAATTGTTAAAGAATCTATAAAAAACCCGGACATTGAAATTTGTGGTTTATTAATCGGGTTAGTTAAAGATAAAGTTGCAATAGTTAAAAGGGTGAAGTTTACACCTAATGTAGCTGAATCATCTATACGTTTCTTAATAGATCCTATGATCCTTTACGAAACTTATATGGAAGCAGAAAAAGAGGGAGAAGAAATTGTAGGAATTTTTCATTCACATCCCGCTTCTTCGCAGCCTTCAGCAATTGATATCGAGTACATGGAGATAAATCCGGTGGTTTGGCTAATAATTGGAATATTAGGGGAAAAAGGTTACGAAGTGGCGGCATGGCAATTCATTGAGGGAAAAATACATAGCGTGGAAATTGTGGAAAAGTAACGATCTTACAAAAATATGATGGATCAAGGTCGTCGCGAGTTCATCATTGCAGCAACTCTGTCTGGGACGGCGTCATCATCTCCAAAAAATAATTATTTAATGTGGTTTTAAGGTTTTTGTTGCAATCGATAAATTAATTATTTTTAATTAAGCTGTGTCTTGAACTTTGCTTGTTCATATTACGATCGTAACGATTTAACATTTTATTTAGGGCTCAGTAGAATTTTTCTTTTGCTGTTTTTATCGTACCTGAGACTCCTAATGTTCTTACTATGACTGGAGTTTCCGCTATCTTGGTTATGAATGTTAAAACTGCGCGTATCATATTAATTGTCGTGTGAGTGCATCTTATTATACCCTTTTTGGTATTTTCATTGTACTCGATCAACCAGAAGTTTGTCTTACTCGCTCCATATTCTCCGTACATAGCTAATAAGGTCCTCCAAATGTTTCTAGTTAAATCTTCCTTTGAAATATAGTTGTCTGAACATATTTTGAAGACTATGTATCTGTTTCTGTCTTCTTTTACCAATTTTTCTCCTCCCTATTGACTATTTCAACACCTGGAAGGATAAAGCTAGTAGATAGCTTCGATACATTTGTTTTAATGATACTAAAAGGTATTTCTGACACCATTAGATCGGCATCGTCTTTAGGGAGATCTAGTAAATATCCTAATGAACATAGTTCCTGAGGCGCTCTCATTTCAAAAATGCTCTCTGCACCACTGTCTATCACCATTTTAACTCCCTTTTTTAAAGCGATTTTTGCAATTCTCCTCGATTCAGCGATAAGTCTAGCTCTTCTTATCCCTTTTACATCTAAGAATAGCTTAAGGCAGATTTCAATGGCTGTTTCCCCTTCTATGGCTAAATTTGCTGTAGACTCTGTAAAGTTTTTTAAGGCTTCGAGTGTTGGGAAATTTAATACATCAACTCTACGATCTCGAGCTGCTGTTGTGCATATTTTTTTATCTATACATTTAACTGATATAATTTCGAACTTTCTTCGAACTTGACGTAGTTTAACTTTTAATTCCTCAACATTCTTAGGTAAAAGATCGATTCTTCGATAGATTTCTAAATCGAGAACTTCCGCTTTTTGCTTTATTTTCTCAAAAATGTTGCTAAAATCTTTTTTAAAAGATATACAAATAGCTGTGTAACCTAATTCCGATATGGTATGTAGAATTTTGTCAATTTGATTTTCAGGTCGAAAAACAGATGAATTTACATACATGTCTATATATTTTTTCAACATTATGTCACCAATCCAAGTTCTTTGCAGAAGCCCAAAATTTTGTTTAACTCTAATGGGTGAGATGTGAAGGCTATTTTGACGCGTATGCTATCTCCGCTTTCTGTTAAGACCGCTTTACCTAAATATGCCTCTTGTTTGTCAAAACGTAGGTACAAGTTTCCTGAAGGGTCTAATCTTCTATCAAAGGAAGATTTTATTCGTTTTTTGTCTCTTTCAGACAAAATTTTGGCTATATGTGAAAGCACTTTTTTAGCCAAACCTCTTCTCCTTATGGTTACTCTGAAAATTATTATTGGATTTTTATAGTGGCCCTCCAGCTCTTCTCGCTTTATTTTAACCTCATCAAGAATTTCTTCTGGTAAGATAAATTTAAGGCTTTTAAGAACTTTTTCTGGGTCTTCAGTTGCATGCGCGAAGGTTTCAATGTTTACTGACACCACTCTAATACTCAAATAAAATCACCCACTTAAGGTTTAGAAAATTACATAGATATTAATTTCTTTAGGGCGTAACATATACCTTGGTTTAAAAATAGTATATTTGAGGTATGTTTCGAGTTTAGATTTATTTTCCTCTTCTTCCGTGTGCCCTAAGACTTGGTCTGACTTTTTCTCTTCCTTTACCTTTGCCTCTTAATCCTCTTGCTTTTTTGCCTGCTCCCGTTAGTCCTCTAAATACTCTTCCCTTATGTTCTTTATTGCAGATCCAATTAATGTCTGGGTCGTTTTTTATTGCTGGATAGTGAGGATCAACCATTATAACTTCGAACCACTTGTGTTTTCCATCTTCTCCTACCCAATAGCTATTTAAAACTTCTAGGTTTGGAAATTTTCTAGCTGCTCGTTCCTCTGCAATCCATTGTAGGTTCTTACCTGGAGTAATTTTTACTGTTCCCATTTTCTTCGGTTTTCTTCCCATTCTAGGTCTAGGTTTTCTTAAAGACCCTCTTCTAACTCTAACCCTAACTACGATGAAGCCCTGTTTAGCTTTATAGCCTAGAGCTCTAGCTCGATCTAAGCGTGTAGGCTTGTCTATTCTGACTACTGTTGGTTCTCTTCTCCATTTTTGAAGCCTTTCACGCATAAGTTCGTCAACATATGTTTCATCGGGATTTTTCCACGCTTCTCTAATGTAATGGTACATTCCTTTTACCAATTTTTTACCTCCATCCTTGATTACGGTTCACCCATTTAAATACTGGGCACATCCCTGCGGGAGTTCCCCGCCACTGCTGCAAGAGGCAAATACAAATTCTTAATTAAAGGTTTCGGTTAAAATATTCAGTTACTGTTGAACTTTCTCAGTTCCTTATATAATTTATCTTTTAGGTCCTAGCACCGTTTTACTGTTTTGACGAAAAGTAGTCAATTATTTTTTGTGCTATTATAGTTGCAGCTTTTCTTTGAGCTTCTTCAGTTGACGCGCCAATATGAGGGGTGGCAACCACATTAGGCAATTGCACAAGTTTTAGGGAAATGCCTGTTGGTGGTTCGTTTTCAAATACATCTAACGCAGCTGCTGCAATTCTTCCTCCCTTTAATGCGTCGTATAACGCCTCTTCGTCTATTATTCCACCTCTCGACGTATTTATGATCACTGCACCTCTTTTCATCAGGGAAATCTCCTCTTTACCGATCATATGGCGAGTTGATGGTAAAAGTGGGACATGTAAGGTTATAATGTCTGATTCCTTTAGAAGCTTGTTTAATGCTTCTCTTGTTGTTCCTACAAATTCTACTCCAAGTTCTTTTGCCTTTTTAGCTAATTCTCCGATAACATCATATGCGAGAACTTTCATGTTAAAAGCAAGTGCACGTTTTGCCACTTCTCGTCCTATTCTACCAAACCCTACTATTCCAAGTGTTTTACCGTTTAATTCCCTGCCTAAGAGCTGCTTTTTTATCCATTTTCCATCCTTTAGAGCTGTGTCTCCTCTCGGGATTCCTCTTAAAACTGATATCATTAGTCCTATTACTAGTTCAGCAACGGAGTACGTGGGAGCTTCTGGAGCATTCATTACAGTGATACCTTTTTCTTGCGCCGCTTTAACGTCGATGTTATCTAGTCCTACACCAGCTCTCGCGATTAGAACTAATTTCTCCGCTGAATCGATGATTTCTTTGGTAACTTTTGTTCTGCTTCTAACAACTAAGACATTAAACTCTTTTATTTTCTTTTTTAACTCTTCATAGCTTATATCTGGTTGTTCTACAACTTCAAATCCAACGTCTTTAAGCATTCTTATACCATCTGGATGAAGGGGATCGGATACTAAAATTTTCACCATTTAGTTCACCCTATTTTGACTGAATATTAAAACGATGGGTTAAGTTTAAAAACTTCGCGTCTATTTAATTTATCTACGCCTTGCCGCGGCGACGATTTTTATTACGTCCCTGTTTTTAATTTTGTAATCTTCTCCAAGCCTTATTCCTGTTCTCGCATCTACTGCGTAGATAAATGTCTCTCCAAGTTCTGTGTGAATTTTATATGCAAGATCTCGTGGAGTAGATCCCTCCGGAAGAAGAAAAACATCCGGCAAGACATTGCCTTCATGATCAGTGTACTTTGAAGCGTCTTCAACAGGGAAAACAGCCAACATTTTTAATAGGTTAAAGACCGTCTCGTCAAGCACCTGTTGAACGCCGGTTGATCCATATTTGTGCAGAACTTCTTCCCTTAGTTTTTCGAGCTTTTCTTTTGCTTTGCTTGTAAGTTTATCAGGTTTCAAAATCTCGAAATCTGAATCGCCTGGTCTATATTTTATTATCCCCCTTTCGGCAAGTTGTCGAAGTGCATATTCACCTGCTGCACAACATGGAATAACAATGTATTCACCTTTTAGTTCTCTCTGAAGTCTTTCGACATTTTTGGGAGCGGTAGGTAAATCAATTTTATTTGCAGCTATGATCATAGGCTTTGCAACTTTTCTAAGTTCTAAGGCGAATCGATATATCTCTTCTTCGCTCCATTTATCTGGACTTTTGGATTCTAGTTCAGCGTTTTTAACAGCAATTACTATGTGTTCTTTATTTATTTTCAGGCCTGAAAGCCGTTCACCCATTAGTTCAGCAAATGGGATTCTTTCGGCTCTTACACGTCCAGTTAACCTACGCCAATCCCTCATAATTATTTGGGTAAGCCACATGGCAACTTCTCTTTCAAGGAACCTTACATCCTCAACAGGATCCCAACTTCCAGGTTCAACTCGGCGGCCTTCTGCATCCGTAGTTCCACTAGCGTCTACAACATGTATAAGTGCATCTGCCCTCCGTAGATCATCTAAAAACTTATTACCAAGTCCTTTACCTCTCCAAGCATCTGGAACCAGACCTGCAACATCTAACATATTTATTGGAACATACCTAGTTCCATCTATGCAAATACTGTTGCGAGGATTATCTACGACACCAAGTTCTTTACAAACACATTTAACCCTCACATAAGCTGTTCCAGGTTGTGCTTCAATCGTCGTAAATGGGTAGTCTGCTGTTTTATATGATGTTAAACAGGCTGCATTTAGAAAAGTTGTTTTACCTGATGATGGTTTTCCTAGAAGTCCTATAAGCAATATTAACACCTTAACACGGCAGTGTACTCAAATTGCTACAATATTTTAGTTAGTGATGATGCATTATTAGTATATTATAGTTACAAACTCTATACGCGTAACTATTAACTGTTTATATTATGTGGTATCTAAAATTAGAAAGTTATGATTTCAAATAGTTTCTTGAGAAGCTTTCTTGTAGTATCGTTTAAAGTAGTATCCGGGTTCCTTTTTTGGGCCAAAACTTCTAAGGCCTTTAGTTTTGAGTTGCTCTCTCAATTTGTTTGCATATTCCCTTGAAATTTCACCTCTCCTCTCCATAAAATCAATAACTTCTAGTGCCTGTTCCTCTGTTTCAGCACGTCGTATAAAACTAATTACATCTGGGTGTCTTAGTTCGTCGATTTGAGCTTCGTCAAATGACTTGCCTCGTACACCATGGAGCTCAACACTATACACATCTTCTTCCAGTTCTCTAGCTAGGTTAGGGAAAAGCTCTTTAAACACTTTCTTATCAAATGATAATGATTGAAAATCTTCCACCATATCATCGTCTAAACTTTGGTATTCTTCTTCCCCTTTTATTGCTCTTTGCATTTTAATGATCTGACGTTCCATAAAGTCATCTACCATCTTGGATATTCTCTTTCTTGCTGCCTCTCTTTTTCTCCGTTTATTTGCAGTCAATTTCAACCCCTCTATAAAAGGTAGTTTAGAAGCATTATTTAAAAGTATCTAGAAGTTTAAAACATAATTAAAAAGAAAGAAAATGGCAGTGAAAATATCGTTTATTTTCCATTTTCCTCTAAGCTTCTCTCATATTCTTTAAATAGGAAGTTCGTGCTTACCCCTACATCAATATGCGACCAAGGCAACTCTTCTTCGAAATTCTTCGCTCTATCACTATAATCCGTTAGGCTTATGTTAAATGTTTTCTGAGCTCTTCTCCATGCACCCAGACTACCGCTATGTTTAGCGACATATTCAATTATTTTTCCAAGCATTCTATCTCCCAATGATAATGCTGCTTGAATTTTAGCCCACTTAGGGTCAAGATAATCAACATAATTTAGACCGAGCTTCTTTAAATTTTTAACAAGAAACTTTAAGCGTTCATTAAGCTCTTTTAGAGGGAGCTGGGCTAACCATTGAAAGGGTGTATGTGGCTTTGGAATAAATGGAGTAAAACTTACATGAAGCTCACTTGGAGCACAACCTGAATTTATAATTTTACGTATTAAATCAATGATGCTCTGTAAATCCTTTTTATCTTCTCCTGGCAACCCAACAACAAAATACAGCTTTATATGTTTAATTCCATATTTTTTAGCCGTAATAATAGCTGACAAAATTTGATCCTCAGTAAAAGGTTTTTTCACGGCTTTTCTCAGCTTGTAAGTTCCAGCTTCTGGAGCAAAGGTAACAGTTTTCTGCCCACCTTTTGCTAAAGCTTCAGCAATAGACTCGGAAAAGCCATCAACCCGGAGAGATGGAACAGATATTTCAAAGCCATTATCCACAATATACCAACATAGACTCTCAAAGTCAGGATGATCTGAAATGGTCGACCCTATTAGAGAAACTTTATTAACTCGGGAAAATTTAGGTCCCTTGTCAATAAGATGTTTTAAGACCTCAATACTTCTAGCTCTCATGGGTTTATTTTGAAAGCCTATAAGGCAAAACCTGCAGCCACGATTACAGCCACGAACCACCTCTAGAAGAAAAGATTTGCCAAAAACGGGGGCAAAAGGACTATTCTCATCAACTTGAGGGACGACTTCAGCAATTGGATGGGGACAATCATCGAGGTTCCTAATCTGTGCACGTTTTACACGACGTTTACCTAAAGACGGAACATATATACCCTTGATATCAGCAAACGCTTCTAAATTCTCTCTGGGGTTTCTTATTTCCAGAAAAAGGTCAATAAGCTTATCTATAACAGCTTCAGCATCACCAATAACGAAAAAATCAATAAAATCACCAATAGGTTCAGGATTCTCCCAAGCACACGGGCCTCCAGCAATAATTAAAGGATCCTTCTCAGAACGGTTCTTAGAATGTACAGGGACGTTAGATCTACGAAGCATATCAACAACATTAATGTAGTCCGTTTCAAACTGCAAACTGAAACCAACAACATCAAATTCCCTTAAACCACGCCCTGACTCCAAGGAACTAGGAGATACCCTTCTCTGATAAGGTAAAAAACACCGTTCACAAAGAACATCCTCCCTAGAATTCAATAAGAAATATAGAAGTTGAGTTGCAAAAGAAGACATACCAACCCTATAAACATTTGGATAAACAAAAGCAAATCTTAGATCAACCTTCCTCCAATCCTTTTTAATCACATTAACCTCTAACACTCGACTTAACAAAAAGACCACCAACACAACATCTACACAAACAGTTAATAAAAGAAAATGCAATAACAATATAACAATACTGCAAGTTAAACAACGCCAAACATAAACAAAATGCAACCCGTGAAATCAAACAGCTAGGTGACTGCCTTGGGGGGAGAAAAACAAACAAGACCGGGAAGCATCTATGGAGGTTACACCTACCAATACCTAAGCAAAATAACCCCCTTCATAACACTCCTTATACTAAACCTAATATCCCTAACAATAATAATCCTAAAAGTAAAAGAACTAGAAATAAAAGAAAAATAACACCAAACATGCATTAAGCATAAAGATTAGCGAAGAAATAAAGAAGCAAGAAATTAAGCAAATATTCGATTACCGTAGCAAACCGATATATAACTCTTACAATCTTACCACTACCAAAAATCTTAAACCAACAACTCAAAACAAACAAAAACATACAAAGTAACTAGAGTAAACTTTTTAGGAAGAACATCACAACACTATAAACGACCAAGCTCCCGTAGCTTGGTTCCCACAAAAACCAAACAAAACGATAAAAATCCAAAACATTAAAAAAGCCGCCGTAGCTCAGCCTGGGAGAACCAAAACCCAAAAGCGCCGGACAGCCTCAGGGCAAACAAAAACCAAAACGCCCGACACCCGGAATGAAGATCCGGACGTCCTGGGTTCAAATCCCAGCGGCGGCATCATCCTCTTTTCTTTATTTTGTTGTTTTTTATCGGTTTTATGGTATGTTTTTTGCTAATTGTTGTGTTTGGATTGTGTTGTGAATTGAGGTTGGTTAACGATTAATTTTAATTTGTTGTTTGTTGCGTGTTTTGGAGTTGAAATGGGAGGTTTGAAATATGTCATGCTACTAGGCGTGTAGGTGTTTTGTTTAAGCTTTTTGAGAGGAGTTAGGCTAGCCGCTACTCCACGTAGAAAAATGCTTACTTTGGCGGGTTTTATTAAATTTTTAAGGAAAAGAAGGGATATTTTGTGAGCGTTTTCGTAAAGATGGAGGGTGTTCAAATC
>Ga0180301_10000927_pt1 | contig 22933 bp, 24 predicted proteins | sample GuaBasSediGuay16_FD_121797 | JGI IMG/M metagenome (GOLD analysis project Ga0180301, IMG submission 121797) | Subseafloor sediment microbial communities from Guaymas Basin, Gulf of California, Mexico - Guay16, Core 4569-2, 12-15 cm | ecosystem: Environmental > Aquatic > Marine > Hydrothermal...
ATAGTTTACTTAGACAATCACGGTATCATAGTGAATAGACCTTAGAAGCAGTATCACTATTTTAGGATTATGATACTCGCTCATAGTAGCTCAGCTTTTAGTTCTTCATCATCTGTCTTTTCAGTAGCGGCCAATCTCATCACAACAGGTCAGTATATAGTTATAACGAATATGATGAAGAAGTTTATATTTAAGTGCCTTTCGTAGATGAAGGACTTTTGACATAAGATCATAATGAAGCAGGCATTTCACTATTTTAGGATATTTTCAATTAATCTAATGAAATCTCTTAAGTCTTTTAATGCTGTGCTATTATGGCACTTCTCTCTATTTATATAATATGCCTGTATACCTATTCTTCGAGGGACTTTATAGTCATAAATATGATCATCGCCCACATGAATAAGCAGATGAGGTTTTAGTCTTTTTAATCTAAGTATGGTCTTATAGAATCTTTCATCTTTTTTAGGAAGGTAGAAGTGAGAAACACATGAGTATGCTGAGCTAAATACTTTCTTAAATACGGGAAATCTGCTAAAGACCACATTTACAAACTCTATGCTCACGTTTGTAAGTATTAGAAGCTTAACTTTATCTTTAAGGTAGTGTAGAGTTTCTAAAGCCTCAGGATAAAGTACGACTTTTTTCTTTAAGACAGAAGTTAGTTCCTTAAACTTTATGCCTAAATCTAGACGTCTAATCCAGTACTCTGGTAGATACCACCTTATATCGTAGGATCCTACTTTCTCATATAAAGAAAAGACTATCTCTTTTGCTTCACTTTCTTTTAGTCCCTTTCTTTCAGCGTATAGCTTAGGGAGTAATTCCTCCCAAAAGTAGTTTACATATTCATGCGTCACGAGTGTTCCATTTAAGTCAAATGATACGACTTTAGGTTTCATATTTCCTTACTTTAACTTAAAGTTGTGTGATAAGAAAGCTTTTGGACGTGGACATATTCATTTGATTTTTAATGCATATGCATTAAAAATTGATCAGTATGATCGCCCATTAGGCTCTCTGAAGTTGAAAATGACAAAAATAGGCTAGAAAGAGGATTCTTGAAAAGATATAACAGTTTTCTTTCTAATATACCAAAGAGGGGATGTAGCTTTGTCTGAATTGGCAATTAAGGGAGGTAAGCCTGTTAGAAGTAAAGAATGGCCTAAATGGCCTATATACGATGAACGAGAGTTAAAAGCATTAGAGGAAGTTCTAAGAAGTCGCTTCTGGGGTGGAGGAGTTGGACGAAGTGGACCTAAAGAGGCAGAGTTTGAAGAAAAGTTTGCTCGTTATCATGGTTGTAAGTACGGAATTTGTGTAAGTAGTGGAACTACAGCTTTACATATTGCATTATTAGCTGCAGGTATAAATCCAGGGGATGAGGTAATAGTACCAGCTCTTACATTTTGGGCAACAGGAAGTGCGGTATTAATGTCAGGGGGTATACCAGTTATAGTGGATGTAGATCCAGAAACATATTGTATGGATGCGGATAAAGTAGAAGAGGCTATAACAGATAAAACAAAAGCTATAATTCCTGTTCATAATTATAATAATGCTCCTGACATGGATAAGATAATGAAGATAGCTCGAGAAAACGAATTAGTAGTAATAGAGGACTGTGCTAGAGCTCATGGTTTCGTATGGAAAGATAAACCTGTAGGATCAATAGGAGATATGGGATGTTTTAGTTTTCAACAAGGAAAGTTTATGACTGCTGGAGAGGGAGGTATAGTAATTACTAATAATCGTATGTATGCTGAAAGGTGTCATGCTCTTAAGGATTGTGGCCGAATAAGAGGAGGAAGTATATACGCTGTGGGTACATTTCACTGGCTTAACTGGTGGAATTATCGGATGACACAGTTTCAAGCGGCGATATTATTAGTTCAGCTAGAAAGGTTAGAGGAACAATTAAGAACAAGACAAAGAAATAGCGAATATTTAAGTAAGAGGTTAGAAGAGGTTGACGGTGTAACGCCATTACGTGTAGATCCGAGATTAACTAAGCATCAGCCATGGCCTTATGTATTTAAATATGACTCAAGCTATTTCAAAGGAGCACCTTTGGAAGCGTTCATTAAAGCACTTAATGCGGAGGGAATACCTTGTTCAAGAATAGAAGCCCCTCTTCACTTAACCTTAGCTCCTCCGAGAGATCCAGCATTAAGAGAATTATTCGTTAAGAGAAATAAGGGATGCCCTATAGCTGAGAAAGCACATTATGAGGAAGGCGTAGCATTACCTCAATATCTCTTCCTAGGTACTAAAGAGGATATGGATGATATAGTTGAGGCAATAATTAAGATTCAGAAGCATGCAGATGAACTTTAGCATATTCTATCTCTTTATTTAATGGAGTTTGGATACGTAACGTTCTTTGGGAGAACTATTCATGTGTTATGAACGGGGATTATCAGCAATATATCTTGAAGAAAGTGATAAGGTTGCACAAATAGAATTTATCCAACATACGAGGTTCATAGCTAAGATTTCAGGAATTAACCCTCTTAAGCAACCTACGAAGGCGTTAAAGAAGACTTACGACTTCCTTGATCTTGATATGATATGGTTTACTTTAGACTATATTCACCCTTGGAATATGATGAAGAGAAAGGGAGAGAAGTTCATATCCCGAAAAGATTCATGGTCAAAGGCTTTTCCAACTACATGGAGAACTACGTTCACCATAAGGTCAATTGAAGAAATACTCGAATTTGATCCTTTTGAGGAATGGGAGATACCAAGTGTAGATGAATTAGTAGATCACTTTAATAGAGAACATAGTAAAACCCAAAAAATCTTTCATAATCAGGTAGTACCAGGAGGTACTTACCTTACATGCTTTATGTGGCTTATAATGACTTTTGGACTTAAATGGACCGTAAAGGCAGCATATAGCGATCCAAAGAGCTTTGAGCGTTTAATTAATAGGTTTGGTAGTCTTTCATTATTACAATTTAGGGCGTGGGCCCAAACGGATATCAAGGTTTTTATAAGCCATGATGATATATGCTCAACCAAAGGCCCCTTTTTCTCGCCTAAATGGCTTAAAAGATACATCTTTCCATGGTATATGCGATTATGGAAGGAACTTAGATCAAAAAATATAGTTGTGCTATTTTGCTCAGATGGAGATGTAACATCTATAATTGATCTTATAGCTAAGGCAGGTGCTGATGGGTTCATAATAGAGGAGTGTACAAACTTAAACTATATAGCTGAGAAGTATGGTAATGATAAAGTTATAGTTGGCGGTGTCGACGTAGGTGTATTAACTTACGGTACCTATGAGGATGTAGTAAAAGAAGTTAGAAAGTGCATAAACGTAGCAGGGCCTTACCCTGGCTATTTTATTAATGTTTCAGGTTCGATACCAGACAATGTGCCTATAAGGAACTTAGAGATTTACTTTAAAGCGTGTAATAAGTACAAGCAGAGGCCTAAAGCCTATTTATAATCTCATGTGCTTCTTTAGTTTTAGTTAGGAAAGCTATTTACCATTACTCAGATCGTGGGAATTGATATTGATATGGTATTTCACCACCTTCAATAATTAAGGAATATTTAAGTCTAGTAAGGACTAAAATTACTTGAGGATGATGAGCGTATCCCCTTACTGATAGATGACGAATACCGAACCAACTGATAGGAATTAGAGAGGATTTTCCTTTTTTCTCACTAAGTTCATCTATTAAGAGAAGGTTGAAATCTAATGTAGAATTGCCAAAATATGATGTTAGGAGTTATCTATAACCGAGTTATATTTTTATGAGATAGTGATAATAGTACGCTCATGATACAAGCAATACATGATACAAAGGATCTTAGTAGTAGTTTTCTAGATAGATACGGTCGCCAGATAGTATTATGGGAACGAGGAATAAAAGATCAGTTGAAGTTATATGAAAGTAGTGTGGCAGTTATAAGTTGCGGTGCATTAGGCTTATGTATTGCAGAACTACTGGTACGAGCGGGTGTTGGAAGGCTTAAGTTAGTAGATAGAGATATAGTTGATTTCACTAACTTACAGAGGCAAATCCTTTTTGATGAATATGACGTGAAGAAAGAATCTTGAGACCAGGTTCTTGATAGATGATGCCTGCCATAAACTTAAGAAGCCTTAGGTATATGGAGCTGTTATACGAACTTACGGTATGATCATGAATATAATACCCAGCAAGACATCTTGTCTTCGCTGTCTAATACCAAATCCTCCTCCAGGTGTTTTATCGACCTGTGAGACCGCTAGTATAATGAATACTATTGTAATGATAGTGTCTTCAATACAAGTGACAGAAGCTTTAAAATTATTAATGGGTTTCGAAGTTGTCAAGGATGAACTTGTATATGTTGATGTATGGAATCTACGTATCATTAAGTTAAAGGTACGTAGAAGAGAAGGATGTCCTGTCTGCTTTAAAGGAAAGTATGGGTACTTGGAGGGCAAGAAAGTAAGAGCACAAGCTCTTTGTAGTAGGGGTACAGTACAAATATCGCCAAGTAAGGACCTTAAATTGAATCTTCAAGAATTTGCCTCGAGGCTCTCTAGGATAGGGAGAGTTTCATATAATGGATATGTATTACTATTTGATGACGATAGATATCAGTTTATCATCTTCCCTGACGGAAGAGCTATAGTTAAAGGGACTAGGGATATAGGGATAGCTAAATCTGTTTATGCGAGATATATAGGAAGCCAAGTGGTGGAGTTTATAATCGTGTTATGCAAAAAGATCAGATGGGCAGGCCTATGATATCAATTCCTGAAATCAAGAGTAAACTGAATAAAGAGCTTAGGGATAAATTTGAGAAACTCATTAAGTGGTATAAGTCGAAAGGAGGGCCGGTGGTAGTAGCCTTCTCTGGAGGTGTTGATAGTTCATTAGCGCTGGCTACAGCCGCTTTAGCTCTAGGATCAGATAAGGTAATAGCTGTAACAGCCATATCACCCACATATCCTACAGAGGACCTCCAGTGGGCTAAGAGAATAGCTAGAATGCTGAACGTAAAGCATATCTTGATAGAGACTAATGAGTTAGCTGATCCCAATTTTGTAAAGAACTCTCCTGAGAGATGTTATTTTTGCAAGAAAAGCCTAATAAATCAACTAGCTAAAGTAGCTGAGAAATACAATGCACGAGCTATAATCGATGGAACTAATGCATCAGATCTCATAGGACATAGACCTGGATTCTTAGCTTTAAAGGAAGCAGGTGTTCATAGTCCATTAGCAGAAGCAGGGATAACTAAAGACGAAGTACGTCTATTAGCTAAGGCTCTAGGATTGCCTAATTGGAATAAACCATCTATGGCGTGTTTAGCATCAAGGATACCCTATGGAGAGACTATAACTGCTGAAAGACTTCAAAGGATTGCTAAGGCTGAGAAAATAATAAAGGAATTAACAGGAGTTCATCAACTAAGAGTCAGAGATCACGGGTACATAGCTAGGATAGAAGTAGGGCGAGATGAAAGAAGAAAGTTTTTCGATGAAGAACTCATGGATAAGGTTGCTCAAGCCCTTATTAGATTGGGGTATAAGTTCGTAACATTAGATCTATTAGGATATCGTTCAGGAAGCCTTGATACATTACTTACTAGAAAGATAGTCCCCAAGGAGACTATCTCTTAGAAGACTTACACTAAGCTTTTTATATTCTTCATAAAAGTGTTATATTGACTTGATCTTGATGAGCAATATACGTGAGCTTTTGAAGAAGTATGGTAAATCCCCCTAAGGAAGTTTATTTTGATCATGAGAATTCAGGATGGGTTCCTACTGAAGTAGTAGAAGCTATGCTTCCCTTCTTTAATTTAAAGGGCTATGGGGTAGTGCTTGTACTAGTAGGGTTTTAGAACCAAGTCATGTTCTACTTGCAATAGGTAGAAAGCATGAAGAGGCACGTGATAGTATAGTGTTTAAGATATCACGATATCATAAGATCGAGGATATAAAATATGCTCTTTCCCAAATATCTGATGCTGTAAGAAGGTTAAGGAAACTTAGTCCTCTTACTCCTAAACATAAAGATTCAAAAGTAAGCTAAAAAGTCTCTCGAGCTCTTTCGTAATCCTAAGAACATGGGACGTTTAGAAGATGCCACAATAGTTGCACAGGCTGGAAGTCCTACTTGTGGTGATGTAATTTCAATTTATTTGAAGATAAATGAGAAAGAGGTTATAGAGAGGGCTTTCTTTGAAAGTTATGACTGTGCTGCTAACATCGCAGCTACTAGTATACTTACTGAACTAGTGAAGGGTAAGACCCTTAGAGAAGCATGACAGATTACATGGGAAGAAGTGACTAAAGAACTAGGAGGATTACCTTCAATAAAGTATTACTGTAGCATATTAGCTGTAGATGCATTAAAAAGAGCCAACGAAAGTGTTATTCAGAAGTTAAAAAGCAGATACCTGAGTGGATACCTAAGGGACTATCACGTGAAGAGGAGCAAGCCTTAGAGGTAGAGGAGTTGATAGAGCGAATGTATAAAAGATTTTCGGTAGGGTGAATCAAGTGAAACTTGAAGTTTTTGAAATAGATCTTAGAGAAAAACCAAAGGTTGTACACAAAATCCCATAGTAAGATTATCTCAGCTTCTAACTAAAGTGGAGGCCTGGAGTTAAAGTTACTAAGGATATGGTTATAGAAGCGGGATTGAGGGGGAGGAAACTTCCACTTAAGACTTCCAGGCATATCCTAATAGGAATTAAAATTCCTGAGATAAATTATCCTAGTTAGGAAATTAATCATAGGGGATTCAGATGGATATCCTATATTTTAAAGAAGCATTTAATAAAGAAAAGAGGGTATTTCCGAACACCATTTCATTGCTAGTAGATGGATGGCCTACCCCATTAGTAAGACTCGAGACTGAGTGTGATGAAAAGAGAGAGGTATGGGCTAAATTAGAGTTTTATAATGCCTTTAGTAAAAGTGTTAAAGACCGCCCAGTATGGAATATGCTTATAAAGGCATTAGAGGAGGGTACCTTGTATCGTGTATTAGAAGAAGCTTCATCAGGTAACGTAGGTATTGCTTTAACTTGTCTCTCCAACATTCTTGGTTTAAACTTTACAGTATATCTTCCCAAGCCTACACCTAAAACTACCGAAGTATTACTCAAATTTTTAGGAGCTAATGTAGTTAAAACCGATTATCAGACAATCGATAGAAAATTCTGGACTGAAGTTAGTGAGCATGCTAAGAAGATAGGCGCTACTAATTTAAACCAGTTCGAAAACGACGCTAACTTCGAAATCCATTACGAAACAACAGCTAAGGAGATAATAGAGCAATTAGAAGTTATTGGTAGAACACCTGACTTTGTTATAGCAGGAATAGGAACCTCAGGGCATATAGCAGCGATTTCTAAAAGGTTAAAGGAAAAATACGACGATCATGTAAAGATCATAGGAGTTCAACCAGCTCCTGACTCAACTATCCCTGGGATAAAGAGAGTAGAAACTGGACCAAAGTGGTTACCTATGGTTAAGATAGATAAAATAATAGATATAAGCTGGAAGGAAGCAGTAGAAGGGGTTGTCGAGGTAGCTCGTAAGGAAGGCCTTCTTATAGGTCTAAGTTCAGGAGCAGTATTTCAGGCATATAAAAGGCTAGCAGAGAAAGAGAAGGGAGTATTTGTACTGTTATTTTCAGATGATGGATTCAAATATGTGGAACATTTTGAAAGGTATCTCCAAATGTATGGAACAAGAGAAAGGAAAGGTGATCAGTAAGTGGTTCATTTAGATCCCTATGCTATACGTGAGGACTTCCCCCTCTTAAAAAGAAAGATTAGAGGGAAAACTTTAGTCTACTTCGATAATGCTGCTACTACCTTAAAGCCTAGACAGGTAATAAGCGCGGTAGTAGATTTCTATGAGAAGCATTATAGTAATGTTTTCAGAGGAGTTCATACTCTAAGCCAGGAAGCTACAGAGATGTACGAAGATGCACGTGAAACCGTTGCTAAATTCATAAATGCATATGACTCTTCAGAGATAATATTTACTTTAAATGCGACAGATTCCTTGACTTTAGTAGCTTATGGCTGGGGCTTATATAACCTTGAGCAAGGAGATAAGATTATAACAACTATCATGGAGCATCATAGTAACTTACTACCCTGGATGCATGTAGCTAAGCTTAAGAATGCGAAGCTACTTTATGTAGATATTAAAGATGATGGTACATTAAGGTATGATCAGTTATTAAATATGATTGACAAGAGAACTAAGATAGTAGCCATAACTCAAATGTCGAATGTGCTAGGTACAATAAACGATCTTAATGAAGTAGTAAAAAGAGCACATGAGGTAGGGGCACTAGTAGTAGTTGATGGTGCTCAATCAGTACCTCGTATGAAGGTTGATATGAGAGAAATAGGTGCTGACTTTTTAGCATTTAGTGGTCATAAAATGCTTGCACCAACTGGAATAGGAGTTCTATGGGGGAAATTAGAGGTATTAGAGGAAATGCACCCCCTTAGAGTAGGAGGTGGGGCAGTTGAGGAAGTAGGGATGTATTCTGTTTCATTTTATAAACCCCCTTTACGTTTCGAAGCAGGCACTCCTAATATAGCTGGGGTAATAGGACTAAGAGAAGCGATAAGATACTTAATTAATATTGGAATGAATGAAATACGAAAGTATGAAAAAAGACTAGTAGAATTTACTTTAAAGCTCTTTAAAGAGGAACCTAATGATCGGATCCAAATATACGGCCCACTTAACTCAGATATAAGGGGAGGAATTATTTCCTTTAACATAAAGGGACAAGATCCACATTTAATAGGCATACTCCTTGATACTTATGGTATAGCTGTCCGTACAGGAAAACATTGCGCTCATCCTCTTCATGAAAGATTAGGTATCGAAGGTACTGTTCGAGCCAGTTATTACATATACAATACTAAGGAAGAAGTCAATTATATGGTTGAGGTATTAAAGGAAATTATAAAGACGATTAACGCCTCTTAAGTATTCTCTTTTTTAATTTTAAGAATAATTGTATCATGAGGCAAAAATTTTTATATTATAACATAGTTATACTCATCTAGCAGGAGATAGAGATGCTAGATACCGAGGTACTGAGCATAGGTAGCTTTAAGGAGTACCCAGCCTTAGAGGCTAGAAAAATCTTCTTAACCTATGGTCAGAATGTTACGGAATACTACACGTTACGTCAAACATAGCATCACTGATAGTACAACCAAGTCTCTTGAATGAGTTGAGAATTATAAGATAATTCAGTATGAGAATTCTAGATAAAAATGAAGGCTCTTTTAGAGTATACACTCATTCCTACAAAAAAGGAAGTAATAGACTATCTAGCCGGGAGTATATACAAAGCTTTACTTAGGAAAAACATTAAGATTGAGTTATATAAGAGATGTACTTTCCTTCAAGTTAGAGCTCCTTCTAAGGCCTTGGAAGTTTTAAGGAACATATTCGGTATAAAGTACATCATACATGGAAGTCCACCATCCGCTACTAGGAGAGAGGGAGAGGGAAGCCTACCAATAGGAAGTTCAGGAAGAGCATTATCCCTTTTTTCAGGAGATTTGACTCTCCTATAGCATCTTGGATGATGTTAAGACAGGGCATTAGGCTGGACTTTATTCATTTTAATTTAGTAGGGGGGACCAGGTTTATTGGGCGATTCGGGTTCTTAAATTTCTTGTCGAGGAATAGTGCCATGGTTATGAGCCAAGACTTTTTCTAGTAGATAAGCATATACTCATATAACGAGGAGGTATTCCATTATTGCTACATCGCTAGCTACTATGTGTACTATGGCAAATCTTAGATAATCTAGTATAACGGGTAAACTGAAAGTAGGATCTATTTTAATAACCATAACTCTTCCATCCTTTAGATCTACTACCGCTGCATCTACACCTATCATAGGCCCTACTATTACGTTTTCATCTTCTGCTCCAAGGTTTTCCTTTATTACTTTCTCAAAGAACTCTATGCCAATCTTTCCTATAGGAGGTAACTTTAGACCCATTAGCGAAGCCCCTAGTTTATCGAAATAACAACGTTATATGTCGGTTTCGCTACTTGGGAGAGTGCTTTCTATTTACAACTGAGTGATTAATTATAGTAGCTTTTTACTTCTTATCGTTATACATATCTCACAAAGAACCTCCTGAAGGTCGGATGGTGGATAGTTTTTATAGACTAAATCTGTTAATCGCTCTATGAGTCTCATTATTTGTTCATCTTTTCTTAATTTTCCTATAGCTACTTTTCCTCTTTTAGATCGTAGATAATAGCTTATGGCCGGTTGTGAAACTCCTAATCTTTTAGCAATTTCAAGCTGTGTCATTCCGTATTTCTCCATGAGTCTAATAGCCACTAAAGCTCTTATCGCAGGAAGTATGAACTTGGTTATTACCTCACATTGAGATTTCATAAATTAATCCTCTTTATGTTTCTGAAAGATTAATATCACAACGTTATAAGTATTTCTAACTTTCTTTTATAGTACATTATCGCATTTACTCCTTCCGAGAATCTCTTTAATGAATAATGGGAATACATCTTCGTAAATCCTAGCTACACAATTAACGAAACCCATAATCCTCCATTAGAGAGGCTTGAAAAATTCGTGATGAATGAGACTGCAAGAACAGAAAACAGTTTTAACATGTGAGGCCATCGTTTTTGTAGTTCTTAAAATTTAATAATGGTCATCAGAAATATCTTCCTGATGTTGGATTTACTGAAGATGATTAAGGTAGATGAGAGAGCCCTTTGTCACTCAGAAGAAAGGTTATGCGCTGTTTGGAATTATGAAGAGCCTGATTCATTGCCTATAATAGTAAATGTACCTACTCCTAATAATTGGCCGAAATTTGGTTATTCTGAGGAATTTCATGACGTACGCAAGATGTTGATTAATCAGTTAGGGCCAGTTTATGTTCATAGTAAAGTAAAGGATGATGCAATGTTGACAATAAGAGCTAATTATGGTGTAGGAATAATACCTTCTGCTTTTGGTTGTAAAGTGGTACTCAAAGGAGATAATATGCCATGGACAGAGCCCATTATAAGCGATATAGAAGAGGTATATAGTTTAAAATTACCTGATTTTTATACGAATGGTCTTTGTAAAAGAGTTTTAGAAACTATAGAGTTCTATAAGGAGATCTTAAGGAAGATAGAGTTGGATCGATATATTCACATATACCTGGCAGATACGCAAGGCCCACTTGATATAGCCTTCATATTGAGGGGAGTCGAGTTTTATAAAGATCTCATCGTTAATAAAAGTGCAGTTCATAAGCTTCTAGAGATTTCTACAAGAGCTTACATAGAGTTCAGTAAAATAATGAAGGATGTCATAGGCGAACCTTATAATGAGGCATATCATATGATGATAAAAATGGTGAGAGGAGGTGTTAGGATCTGTGAAGATGTAGCAGTTAATCTTTCACCTAAAGCTTACCTAGAGTTTAGTAAGCCTTATAATGAAAGAGCTTTTGAACCCTTTGATGGAGGCTATATTCACTTTTGTGGAAAAGGTCATCATATAATGGAGCACGTGCTTGAGACAAAAGGTATTAGAGGATTAAACTTAGGCAATCCTGAATTCTATGATATCTCTGAGCTTATGGAATTAGTAAATAAGCATAAAGTATGTCTTATAAGCTGGCCATTAACATATGATAAAAAGATAGGCTTTACAAGATGCGCTAAAGAATTCCTTAAGAAATTAGAGGTTAGGACAGGAATAATATTGCAAGCTCAAGCAGATAGCATAGATGAAGCTAGAGTGATAGTAAAGAAATGGAGATCTCTATTTATGTGAGCATGTTACTCTTTTCTTTATTATGTTTATAAATAAGACCTAATGATCGACTAGTCTCTAGTAATACATCAAGCCAATTTCCAAGGGTTATTGGGATATGTCAAGGTTTAATCATAATTTTAAGCATACGCCTAACTTTTCCATTAATCCATAATGTAATGAGAGAATTAGAAGAGTTATAAGAGATGGTGAATTTCTTAAAAGCTTTTGAGTTAGAGAAGGATTCGATTGTAAGAGCCATATGGAATATAAATAGCTTAAAAATGTTGTTAAATGTCCTTTTAACCTATCTTTAAATTATTTACTTATTTAGCACAATTGAGAAATGATTATCATATGGATAGAGCGCTTCGAGGTCTAGTACTAACTTCACTTATCTTAACAACTATTCTCGCCTATATACAATTCGAGAATAAAGTTCTAAGAGAAGAGATAGACTCTCTTAAAGATAAAATATCAGAAATCACGTCTGAGAAGAAGAAGTTAGAAGATAAGGTGAGACAACTACTCTATGAGAAAAGGAGAATCGTGAATGTAACAAAGGAGTTAGAAGATAAACTAGCTCTAATAAAGAGTAAATATAACGAATTAAGACAGAGATGCAACATATTAAGCGATATAGTGAACCTCACAAAGAGCGAAGTTTATTATAATTCATTCTCCATAAGTCTTTCGCAAAGGGAAGCTTGGGGAGATGTCTTTATTATTAAGTACCCCGGATATTTACTCATTAACTTCACATCAACTACGAACGTGGTAATTGAAGTAAGATTTTGGTATAAAGGGAATAAGATCGTATATTGCTATTCCGGTTCTAGAGGTAGTTTTATAACTCCAGTTTTACCGGGTAACGTTATAGTGGAAATATTTAATCCTGCCATGCCATGGAATTACACGGCAATAGCCTCGATATCATTTAACATAACCTATTATTATTAGCCAAAGCCTCTGAGCTTAAAAATTTACCATATTAGGATATTTTATAAGGGTAGAGAATTAAGAGGGGGGATCTTATGAGAAAGGTAATCGGTATGGTTGGAGGGCTCAGTCCTGAGTCCACAGCAGTATATTATAAGCACATAATAGAGGAGTATCGTAAGAGATTTAAAGATCATAACTACCCTGAAATTATAATCTATAGTGTAAATTTCCAAAAGTTCATAGACTGGATGAAGAAGGAAGACTGGATTTCTATTACAAGCGAGCTTATACGTGTTATAGATAGACTATATAAGGCAGGTGCTGATTTTGCGATATTAACGTCTAACACTGTACATATAGTCTTTGATGAAGTTCAAAGAAGATCACCTCTTCCCTTAATAAGTATAATAGATGCCACTATTGAAGCTATTAATAGAGAGGGTATCACTACAGTGGGGCTTTTAGGTACGTTATTTACTATGGTTAAGGATTTTTACAAAAAGAAACTTGAATCTCATGGAATCAAGGTTATCATACCTACTATGAGAGATATTGAGTATATTAATAGAGTTATATTTGAAGAGCTGGTCGCAGGAATAATCTCTTCTGAATCTAAAAAGGGATTCCTAAGAATAATTAATAAGATGAAAGAACAGGGAGCTCAAGGTATCATTTTAGGATGTACTGAAATACCATTACTCATTAAGCAGGAGGATATAGATATAAAGCTATTTGATACAACACGAATCCATGCTGAAAAGACATTAGAGTACGCATTAAGTTAAAAAGTCTACAGAGTTCCTAAGTAATATTGCTCTATGAGTTCACTAACCTTTTTGACGCGCTTTATATCGCCATCAGGAGGGACTTGATCTGCTACACACATTATGAACTTATTATCACTCAAGTAGCACTCTAGTACTTTCCTAACCATATCATACAATAAATTCTCGGAATAACGCTTGCTGAAGTATATACCAGGTAGACCTCCTGCTAGGATTATGTCGGATCCTGCCACTTTTCTAAATTCTTCTATAGGAAGGTCTCCTACAGGAGCAGGAGTTAAGGATTGAGCACAATCAACACCACTCTCCTTAAGAAGTGGTAGTACTCCTCTTAATCGACCATCTATATGTACATATATGTACTTGCCTTTAGCATGAAGTTGCTTACATCGCTTCTTGTAATAGGGTAGGTAGTATCTTTTGAATATAGTAGGGCTTACTATATCGCTTGAAATATTTTCTCCAAAGTAAACAAACTTAGCTGGCGCTTCATTAATAGCCTCATATATAGGGTCGTCACTATTAGCCATTACATCTATGAGTTCATCTAGTTCTTCACGAGATTTCCAATATAGTTTAAAAGTAGTTATAGGCCCAGCTAGTTCTATTAGCATACGTGCGAAAGGACTTCTAGGGGGAAGAGAGCTTACAATGCCCCACCCTTCCCACATCTCCATTAGCTTAAGTTGATGAATGTAAGCATCTTCATTAGGTTCTACTTCTTGATCTTCGTAAATAAACTTGAGTATTTTAAGATCATCAACTTTCTCTACAGGATATTTTATTGTAAACCAGGTAACGGAGGTAGGAGAAAACTTTCTAATCATATGTAATTTTCCAACGGGAGTTGAGTACTTTATATGAACTAACATGGAGCCATCTGGTAGATTTTCTCTCCGAGTCGTTATTCTGACATTTTTATACCTTACCTTATGTACGGAACAGTATAAATCTTCATGCGCAGCACAACCTAAATCTTTATAAAGTCGTAGACGCCCTTTCCATCCTCTATACTTCTCTGGAAGTGTACTAAGATATTCCTGAGCACTATACCAATAGGTTAAATCTGCCATCCATGGCATCTTATCAGGTTTTCTTCCTTCAAAGACAGATACTATTCGCTCGCCAGGTAACATACATGAGTAATCTAAGGGAGATGTTATAATAAGGTATGCTTTCTACGAACTCGAAGAGGTAAGAGAGTTCAAGGAAAGATAATTAACATCATCAGGACTAATGACATTAAGGAGAATGAAGAAGAAAATAAATAGTATAGATAATGGATATGTTTTCATCGTAGAGCTTATTGGTTTCAGTAGAAGAATCCTCAATGAAAAGTCACCATGTGAATTAAAGAATAAGAAAGTGAAAGTTATGAAGTGATTCGTTTTTAATTGGCACTACAAAGTAGGAGTAAAAATCAATCTCACGCTAAAAGAGACGGAAGAAGTACTCGAAGAGAAATCAGACTTTAACGAAATAGAGAAATTTTAATTATATCTTAAAGTAAACACCGAATTTTCGGTGTTTATTCATGATAAAGCCTGATAACTCTTATTAAGTGTGCCTTAGAAGTGCTTAGATTAAAAACTCTGAATTTTCGGTGTTTTTGCTTTTCATAGAAAATCATGTACTGTTACTGTTCTATAAGGTTGAACAGTCTGTTCGAAAGTATGGCATTAAGTAGTAGTTTCGAATTTTTAAGCTTCGGTGAGGAAGTTGAGCTCTCAAATTGAGATGAAAAGTTTAAGGAATATTACTCTGAGCTTATGTATAATAGCCATCGTACTACTAGCTATAAACCTCGTTGTGATACTGCCTACATTTAAACAAGTACAGGAATTACAGTCGATAAGATCAGGAAGATTTGCAACGCCTAAGACCTTTACAACAGAGACAATAAGTATAGAGGGTAAAGAAATAGAAAAAACAATTAGTGTAACCGGAAGCGGAACAGCTTCTACTAAACCTGAGATAGCTATGATAACACTAAGTGTAATCACTAGAAGCGAGACAGCCTCTGAGGCGCAAAGGCTTAATGCTGAAAGAATGAATGATGTGATAGATGCTCTAAAGGAAGCTGGGATAAAGGATAATCAAATAACAACTTTAGGTTACAGTTTAAGGCCTATTCTTGAGTATGATAAGGACCTTAAAAGAACTGTAATAATAGGCTATGAATGTGTAAACACTATAAGAGTAACTCTAGAAGAGCTGGATAAGGTTGGTGAGATAATAGATTTAGCAGTATCAGCTGGAGCAAATGAAGTTTCTTCGATAAGATTTACTCTAAAACCAGAGACTATGAAAGAGCTTAAACTTGAAGCCTTAGCTAAGGCTATAGAAGATGCAAAGGCTAAGGCTAGTACTATAGCGGAGGCAGCTGGAGTAACACTAATCGGGCCTATAACTATAAGTATAGGAAGTATGTATATACCAAGAACAACCGAGTTCTTGGCCCCTATGAAGGGAGAAACTCCAATAATAGCGCCTGAAGAGCTAAGTGTAACTATTACAGTTACCGTTGTTTATGCATTTGATTGAAATGTAAGTAGTAGATTTTTTACTATCCTCATAATATAATAATTAACCTTCGGTGTACTAACTATGAATAAAGTAGAGGAAAGTGAGATCGAAGCCAAACTTAAGGGCAAGACATTTCAAGTGTATTGGTACATGCTTAGATCTGGAGGTAGTGATAGGAGCTTTGGAGTAAGGGAGATTCAAAGAGCTCTAAGGTTTAAAAGCCCAAGTGTTGCATTATACCATTTGGAGAAATTAAGAGAGATAGGGCTTCTAGTGAAAACTTCATCAGGAGAGTATAAAATTGCAAAAGAGGTAAAAATCGGTCTTTTAAAGCTCTTTATAAGAATAGGCAGATTTAGATTGCCAAGGTTTCTGCTATATGCTATATTTACTACGACTTTGTTAGTTTCATATATAGTTCTATATCCTCAAACTTTAACGTATCATAACCTTATAGCACTTCTATTTGGTGTAGTGACTTCGGTTATCTTCTGGTATGAGACTATCAGAGCTTATAGAGAAATACCATAAAAATAAGCCTTTAATCGTTATTTATACTCAATAATTATAGGATCTCCCTTGTAATGAATTATTCTATCTGGAGTAGCGAACTCTACTCCGGTGCCATGCTCTTCACGAACCCATACAATATGAAAAGTTCGTTCTTTTAACATTCCTGGAAATCTGCCACATCTCTTCCCTATAATCAACTTCTGTTGAGCTTCGTTCCATTCTATAGGAATAATAGAGTACATTCCTTTCTCATAATTATAATTGTCACCTTCATCTTCATAAAGTATAAAAGATCCATTAGCTCCACGATATATTCTTAATTCAATAGGATCTAGAGGCTTTTCATCGGAATACTGAAGAAGAGGCCCTAAAGGTATTATGGATCCTGCTCTTACATGTAATGGTATTATTTCAAGAGGAGCTGGTGCTTCAATCACCTGACCTCCTTTAAAATGTTTACCTGTCCAGAAGTCGTACCATCCTCCAGAAGCCTTAGGAAGGTATATCTTTCTACTTGAAACTCTAGGTAGAGTAATGGGACTCACCATGAGAGCAGGACCGAACATGAACTGATCATCAATATTGAATACCCTAGGATCATCTTGAAAGTCCATAACTAGCGCTCGCATTATAGTATATCCTTCACTAGTAACTTTCCATGCAAGCGAGTATATGTAGGGTAATAGCCTATATCTTAGATTGAAGTACTTCACAAGTATCTTCTCAATTTTAGGGCCAAATCTCCACGGTTCCTTTGCGTGAGTTGTTCCATGGACTCTAAATATTGGACAGAAGGTTCCCCATTGGAACCACCTTACAAAGATCTCTTTATAGGATTCTGATTCAGGATTACCACTAAAGAAGCCCCCTATGTCAGTTGTCCAGTAAGGTATGCCAGAAAGACAGAAATTTAAACCAGCAGGGATCTGCTCCTTTAGCGTACCCCAATCATGGCATATATCTCCAGACCACGAGACAGCAGCAAAACGTTGCTGACCTGCAAAGGATGAGCGAGTAAGTATAAGTACACGCTTATTGGAGACACTACGTTGTCCCTCGTAAACAGCCTTTGTAGTCATTAGGGAATAAGCATTTAAGTAACGAGCACCAGAGCCTAAAGCGGTCTTAGTATCGTGGAAAGGTGTGTAAAAAGATGCCCATCCAGCACCTGTTTCTGGCTCTGTAGCATCAAGCCACCAAGCATCAATACCTATATCGAAAAAGGCTTTCTTTATTAATTTCCAATATAGATTGCGTGCATGTTCATTGAAGGGATCATAACAGAGAGTGTTTGGGCAGATATAGCCTCTTTTTGACATCTCTCTAAATACCTCTGTTTCAGAACCAAAAGTAGGCCATATCGAGATCATGATATGGAAATGCATATCGTGTAATTCTTTTACCATTTTAATAGGATCTGGATATGCGTTTTCATCAAACTTAAAAGCGTTCCAACCGTATCTTCCCCAATATTGCCAATCTTGCACTATCACATCAATGGGAATCTTCCTTTTCCTAAATTCTTTAGCTACATTAACTATCTCTTCTTGAGTCCTATATCTCTCTTTAGATTGCCAATAGCCATATGCCCATTTGGGTAATAAGGGAGATGGGCCAGTAAGTTGCCTATAAGAGGATATTATTCTATCGATTTCAGGACCGTATATAAGATAGTAGTCTATAACATCAGCTACTTCTGACCACCATGTGAGTTTATTACCTTCCTCATCCTTAAAGCTACTAACCCTTGTCATAGAATAATTATCCCAAAGTATACCATAGCCCCTGCTAGAAATCATGAAAGGAATGGCAATATCCCAATTTCTCTGTATAAGTGTTACAGTATGCCCATTATAATTCATTATTCCAGGATGTTGCCCTAAACCATAAAGGCCTTCTTCTTCAGAAATCATGAAGACTTCTTCAGCATGATACGCCTCTTCCTCCAATATTTTAACTTTTACCATTTCCCTTCCTACTTCTTTAAGGATTATATCGTTAAATTGATCATAGAATGTAATGTAGCCTGTCTTGGAATCTACATGAGTCTGGATTTCATTAGTACGTATCATTAATCCCGAATTACTTGCCTGAAACTCCCATTTTACAGGTTTAAAGGAAGTTTGAACTATTATAAGACTCTTTACCTTAGGCAACAGTGATGTAGGAGAATAAGTTACTCTGATAACATTGCTAGCGAAAATTTGTATTCTTAATTTACCTGGGGGGATGTCTAATAGTACCCCATTGGGTAATCTCCTATAGGATTTAACCTTGAACATACGATTAAGAGATTGGGTTTAAGAGTTTTTATCAGTTAGCAAGACTTTTAAAGATCACTAGCTACTTTTTCTATCATCTGCTAATAGTAGCTCTACATAGTGCCTTCTTAGAAGCTTGAGCTTATCATAAATAAATAAAAGCAGCATATTCTATGTTAAGGAGAAAATCTTAGACTTAGAGGTGAATAATCTGTACCTCACAGTCATTATTAGAAGCATAGTACCTGTAATAATATTGCTTCTTCCACTATTGCTAATGTCTATTTTAAAGTGGAGTGCATTACAAGCAGGAGCCTTTTTCTTATTTTTCACTATACTTAGTGCAAATACGCTATATAGTATGAGCTTAGAGGATATCCTGTACAGCTTCTACAAAGGAACTTACTTAGGCCTAAACATAGCTTATATAATCGCATCAGCTTTAGTGTTTTTCACTATCTATGAGGCATTAGGATATCTAAACGAATTAAGGGCATTCCTTAATTCTAGAAAGCAAAGAAGTTATGAGTTAGCTTTTCTCTTAAGCGTTTTCATGGGGGGTTTTTTAGAATCAATAGCTGGATTTGGAATACCTGTTGCAGTAATCTCTCCTATCTTAGTCTCACTAGGCTTCAAGTGGACTGAAGCTATAAAGCTTAGCCTAGTAGGACATTCTTGGGCCGTCTCATATGCAGCTTTTGGTATTCCAACTAATGCTTTATCTAGCGTCACATATACTGATTTTCATAAACTATGTGCCTATACTGCGATATTCTTAGCTTTAGGGCTCACATTAATCATAATTTATGAAATTAGAGCTCTAGGCACGGAGAAAATAAGCACATCCTTATGTTTCTATGCACTACTATCACCAGCTTTATTATTAGTCTTAACTTCTATAACAGGAGCTTATGGGTCACTGCTGGTATCGCTTATCATGTTGAGTAGTTCTCTTCCTCTTATCTTAGGAATGGGGGCTACCAAGTTTATGTTGAAACTATTATCTCCATACTATGTACTTTCCTTTATACTTCTACTAGCTATGTTATTTAGAAAAGCTTTTCATGATAGCATGTTTTTGGATATAGTATTCAATACAGGAACTATTACGCTATTCTTCACGCTTATAATTGTTATGAAGAGAAGAAAAGAGCTCTATATAAGTAATGATAAATTAAAGACGCTAATAAGGAACATTGCTGAACTTGCTATAGCTTTTGTTACATTGATGAATGCCTCAACTTTAGCTACACACTCAGGAATGATGCAAGATATAGCTAATTCACTACTATCTTTACTAGGAAAGGAGTATACACTTATGGTACCATTTATAGGCTTATTAGGTACGTATATGACAGGCAGTAACACAGCCTCTAATGTACTCTTTGGACCTCTTCAGATGGAATATTCTCAGGTAGCTAACTTAAGTGCATATTTGCTCTTGGCTAATCATAATGCTGGAGGGGCACTAGGCAGTATAATCTCACCAGCTAAGATATTAGCTGGCACGTATAGCATTGATAAGAAGGGAAAGGAAGGAGAGGTGCTTAGAATGTGTCTTAAAGTAGCGTTACTCTTAGCATTAGCAATAGATATGGAATTTTCAATATTGTTAAGTACAGCTAGGTTCCCTTTGGAAAGGTTCAAAATTTAATTAACTTTAAAACAGAACTGGTAACTATAAATGATGTTTATGATTTTGCTTTAATGTCTCAGGCATCATGAGTATTAATGGAAGCCTTATTGTAATATCAACTATTACGAGCATTATAAAAGGAGCTGAAGGGTCTATATTTGTCCATAATAATCCACCTACTAGAGATGCAGGAGTCCTAGCTAATCCTCTTAGTAAGCCTATCACTCCACTCCATCTTCCACGCCATTCACTATCAACTAACTCCATTCTAAACGAAGACCATGCACTCATTGCACCCCATGTTAATCCCCTTAAAGCAGAGGCTATTATTAGGTAAGTATTATTAGGAGCAAATACTAAGAGCAAAATCGAAGTATAAAGTATTGGTCTAAGAACAGCTATAGTCCTTTTTCTGCCTATAGTGTCTGCTAGTTTCCCTAATGGAATGGAAGAGATAGTATAAGTTAGATTTTGTGCAGAACCCATTAAGCCTAAAGTTAAAGCATCAGCTCCCTTTACTTCAGCGGCATAAACCATTACAAAGGGAGTTATTGCTCCGAATATAAACGCCCCTAAAGTTTCAACAATGAGCCATTTCTCAACACCAGAATATCTAAATAAACGCCTAAATTCCTTGAAAGAGCCTCTATTAGGTTGTGGAAAGAGACGTACTTCTTCAAGATTAGCAGATACCCAAATAAACGAGGCTAAAATAATGAAGAAGTGAATTATGAAGAGAACTTTCATACTTTGAGTACTAAGACCACCTAAATGGGATAATATAATGCCTGCAATGGTAGGAGATATTATCGAAGCTACTCCAGAGGCAGCATATGAAAGACCAAAACCTGTAGCTCTATTTTTCTCTTGAAGGCTCTCTGTGATTATTATCGACTCTAACAGAGAGATGGACCACATGTTTATGTAAGATATCATGATTGGCACTACAGTAAGTTCCCAGCTATTAGCAAGGGCATATATCAAAGGAACTAAGAGTGTAAAGGTAAGAGAAATAATGTAAATTTTTCTTAGGCTATAATAATCAGCTAACCATCCTATAGGTAAAGCCAATAATGAAGAGAAAAGACTACCTACACTATTAAGTCCTCCAAGTTGGAGAGGATTTGCCCCAAGCTTTACTATATAAACGGAGGTATAGTTTTGAGTTAAGCCAGAAGCAAAAGAATACGTTATTCGCTTAGCTAAAAGTACTCTATAATTCTTCCTTAGTAGCTTTAGCTTTGAAATACTATCTTGGCACTCCATATCCATGCATCAAAGTATAAAGATAGTGTATATAGATAAGCTTTAAGCTAAGCTTTTGTCAAGGATGAGTAGTGTAAAAACAAAGTACAGAAGTACTACAATCTACAGAATTGAAGCGTTAAGACTGAAAATATCTCCATTAAGAGCATATCTTCTGACTAAAGTTTCACGAATGAGAAATTGCTAACATTTCTAAAATTCTCAAGTAATGTGAGTTCTACTTCGATTTTCTGACTAGAGCTCTTATAGGTGAGAAGTTTTCAAAAGAAAATATATATACCTATATATTACTATATAACAAATACCATCCATAGAGGTGCAAAAAGTTGGATTGGCTAAGTCTGATCTCAGCAAGTTGGAAGATATTGTTTAAAGTGATGGTTAGCTTCTTAGTTGGAGCCTTAATAGGACTAGAGCGAGAAAAATCTAGAATAGCAAAATTAGAGCAAGATCTTAAGGATCCTGAAAAGTTAGCGATATATCCAGGAGTTAGAAGTTTTAGCTTCTTAGGCTTAATAGGAGCATTGACAATATTGGTGCCCTCCTTGATATCTTATCAACAGTTAGCATTATGGATTTGTACATCATTAATTATAATGGCAGTTCTATTAATCATACTATATACTTCCTACAGAATGTTTATTCTTAAAGAAGGGGGAATAACAACTTCAATAGCTCTGGGTATAGCATATCTACTAGGTTTTATGGCTGGAGCGGGGTTGATCTTAGAGGCCATTTCAATATCTGTTCTGGTAACCTTTATATTAGCTCTAAAATTTAAGATACAGCATGTTATCAGAGGCATCTCTTATACAGAGCTGCTCTCAGCATTAGAAATTGGCATTATAATATTCTTAATAGGCCCATTAATTCCTGAGGAGATATACGATCCTCTTCTTCACATAATAAATTTGAGATTATTATACGTATTCTTCATTATAATGCTTTTACTATCATATATGAGCTATATTACGATTAAGTTAAGAGGAATAAAAGCATTAAGTTATTTCTCCTTTCTGGGCGGGCTAATAAATAGCGAGGCCACTACTGTCTCCTTACTAAGGCTATATCTTAAAGAAAGAGACATAAGGGATCTCATCGTAGGTAGTATAATCCTTTCTAACGTAGCTATGCTCATTAGAAATCTCATTTTTATATCTTTTCTATCTATGATACAACACTTAGAGTTAGCAACGAT
>Ga0180301_10000928_pt1 | contig 22931 bp, 18 predicted proteins | sample GuaBasSediGuay16_FD_121797 | JGI IMG/M metagenome (GOLD analysis project Ga0180301, IMG submission 121797) | Subseafloor sediment microbial communities from Guaymas Basin, Gulf of California, Mexico - Guay16, Core 4569-2, 12-15 cm | ecosystem: Environmental > Aquatic > Marine > Hydrothermal...
CCTCAAGAAGACACTTTCCCAGTTTGGCATTGAGGATGACCGGCTGAGGATGGAGTGGATTTCCGCCGGGGAGATTCGCAAGTTTGCGCAGGTTATCACCGATATGACCGAGAAGGTGCGAAAGCTGGGTCCGCTTAACTGGCAGAAGAACTTCGAGCCGAAGTGAACTGGGTCTGTGCGGATGGGATCAGGCTTCGGCAGAAGCGTTGCTGGAGTATCCAGGTTTCGTTGTGGGCCGGATTCCTGAGCGATTGGTGCCGGCAGTGATGACAGTTACAATCAGGAGTTGCATCTATGGAGCAACCTAAAGAAAAGCTGAAAATCGCAGTTTACTGGGCAGCATCCTGCGGAGGCTGTGACATCGCCATGCTGGAGATCGGCGAGAGGATTCTGACCGTTGACGAGCTTGCCGATATAGTCTTCTGGCCATGCATCGCAGATTTCAAGTACAAGGACGTGAAGGCTTATCCCGACAAGTACATCGATGTTACCTTTTTCAACGGGGCAATCCGCACTTCGGAAACTGAGGAGATTGCCCGCCTCTTGCGTCAGAAGTCCAAGCTACTCATTGCCTACGGTTCCTGTTCGTATGAAGGCGGCATCCCCGCGCTGGCGAACTTTCACGGCAAGCGCGAGGTTTTTGACCGTGCCTACCACGAAAGCCAGAGCACGGTTAACCCGGAACGCATTGAGCCGAAAACAAAGCATACCGAGAATGGTTACGAGCTTGAGCTCCCCGAGTTCTGGGAAACCGTACGGAAGCTATCCGATATCGTTGACGTGGACTATTTTGTGCCAGGATGCCCCCCGGCGGAGAAGACCACCTGGGCAGCTATTGAGGCGGTTGTCTCAAAGGAGCTACCCGCCGTGGGCAGCGTCATCGGGGCTGGTAACAAGTCAGTGTGTGACGAATGCCCGCGCGAAAGGCGGGGGACGAAGATTAAGAGATTCAAGCGCCCTCACGAATACGTGGCGCCCGACCCGGAGCAGTGCCTATTGGAGCAGGGAATCATCTGCATGGGGCCGGCAACCCGGAGCGGCTGCGAGGCTCGCTGTATCAATGCAGGAATGCCTTGTCGCGGCTGTTATGGTCCTTGCGCGGATGTCTTTGACCAGGGCGCGGCGATGATTTCGGCTCTCGGCTCGGTTCTCGAAAGCGAGGATGAAGAAGAAATCAAGCGGGTGATCGATGAGATTGTGGACCCGGCGGGTCTTTTCTATCGTTTCGGTATGGGACATTCGTATTTGCTTAGACGGCGTCTTGCCGAGAGCAAGGAGGAATCGAAATGACCAAGCGGATAACCATCGACCCGATTACACGTCTTGAAGGGCATGGGAAGATCGAGATATTCCTGAATGATGAAGGCGCGGTGGAGCAGGCGTTCTTCCAGGTGCCTGAGCTTCGTGGATTCGAGAAGTTCGCCGAAGGTCGACCGGTGGAGGAGATGCCTCGCATCACTAATCGGATATGTGGCGTCTGCCCAGAGGCACACCTTGCGGCTTCGGCCAAAGCCGGCGACGCCGTTTATCATGTGGAGCTTCCCCCAACCGCCAAAAAACTGCGTGAGTTGCAGTATAGCGCCTTCATGGTCGGCGACCATACGACGCACTTCTATGCTCTGGGCGGGCCCGACTTCGTGATGGGGCCGGACGCTGATCCGGCTACTCGTAATATCCTTGGTGTAATTCACAAGGTGGGCCTCGAGATCGGCAAGGACGTGATACGCACCCGTCTTGAGTGCCACGAAGTCGCCAAGATTCTCGGCGGCAAGCCGGTGATTCCCATCAATATGCTTCCCGGCGGGATGAGCAAGGGTCTGACTGACAAGGATGACCACGAGCGCATCTTGGAGATTGCGAAGCACAAACTTGAATTCGCCAAGTTCACGCAGAAAATCGTCGACGACATTGTGCTGGCGAACAAGGAATACGTAGATATGATCCTGTCGGATCCCTACTCTCTCAATTGCCACAACATGGGTCTGGTGGACGAGAACAACCATGTGAACTTCTACGATGGCAAGGTGCGGGTCACCGATACTGAAGGCAAAGAGATCATCAAGTACGAGCCGAAGGACTATCTGGACGCGGTTGGGGAGCACGTGGAGCCGTGGTCATATCTCAAGTTCCCTTATGTCAAAGCGAAGGGCTGGAAGGGGCTCGTTGATGGTCAGGACTCGGGAGTCTATCGTGCGACGCCGCTTTCCCGCCTGAATGCTGCGGATGGCATGGCTACGCCGCTGGCACAGGAGCAGTATGAGCGCTTCTATGATACGCTGGGCGGCAAGCCTGTCAACGCGACCCTGGCGACGCATTGGGCGCGGGTCATTGAGATTATGTATGCTGCCGAGCGCTTTCTTGAGCTGGCTCAAGACCCTGACATCACCGGTCCTGATTACCGTGTGATTCCCACTGAGAAGCCTACCGAAGGCGTGGGCATTGTGGAAGCTCCCCGTGGAACTCTCACTCACCACTACATCACCGACGAGAATGGCATCATTCAGAAGGCGAACCTGATTGTTGGCACCACGAACAACAATGCAGCGATCTGTATGTCCATCAAGAAGGCGGCGCAGGGGGTAATCAAGCCAGGGGTGGAGCCGACGGAAGCCATTCTCAATATGGTCGAGATGGCGTTCAGGGCTTATGATCCCTGCCTTGCCTGTGCAACTCACACTCTTCCCGGTCAAATGCCGCTAACGGTCAACATCTACGATACGAAGCACCGCCTGGTAAAATCTTTCTCGCGCGGCTAGACTCTGAGTTACGCAAAGCTGCGTGTGATTCCCGCGCTTATGCACGTTAGCATGGGGCGCATGGGCTCAGGTAGTCTATGGGTGAAACTGAAAGAACCTCAACTCCGCGCCCGCTAGTCGTAGTGATTGGGTTGGGGAATCCGATTCTCAGCGACGATGCTGTGGGCATTCTGGTTGCGCGAGAACTCGCTGGCAGACTTCCTGCCGAAAAGGTGGAGGTGAAGGAGAGCATGCGCGGGGGGTTGGATCTGATCGACATGCTCGCGGGCTACGCAACAGCACACTTGGTTGATGGGATCCAAACAGGACGGGAACCTCCGGGGCACATCTGGCGCCTGGGAATGGATGATCTTCCACCTGCGTTGACGCTAGCCAGCAGCCACGAGGTCGATCTTCCCACTGCGGTGAAGTTCGCCGAGCAAATGGGGTACGCGATGCCCTCGCGGTTCGCCATTTGGGCGATAGAGGTCGCCGACCCTTACACTGTCTCCGAGGAGATTTCAGAGCCGGTTCGTCAGGCAATCCCGCGCTGCCTGGAGCAGATTCTTATGGAGCTGAGAAAGGATGTCTTGGGTGTGCCTGCTAAAGGAAATGAGGAGCTTTAGCGCTAGCGAGTAATATAGGAGGAGCCATCATGCATGAGTTATCCATCGCCACGGAGGTCGTCGAGATCGTGACGGCGAGCGTTGCGGATTACCCCGCGGCGAAGGTGCGTGCTGTGAGCCTGCTCATTGGAACTCATTCCGGCGTGGTCCCAGAGGCGCTTGAGTTCTGCTTCCCGTTGGCTGCCGAGGGGACGCCCGTCGAGGGGGCAGCTCTGCAGATTGAGCAGGTGCCTCTCAAGATAAAGTGCCACAATTGTGGAGTAGGCCCGGTGGCGGCGAGCTCAATTCAGTGTCCTGAGTGCGGCTCCATCAATGTGTCGGTGGAAACCGGCCGGGAGATCGAGATATCCACCATTGACCTGGATGTACCTGACGAGGTGGTTGCGGAATCGAAGTTAGCTTCGGGAGGCGCTAATGGTTAAGGTATCACTGGAGAAACGGGTTCTGAGCAAAAACGACCGGATAGCCCAGAAAATACGCTCTCAACTGCATATGAAAGGCGTAGGTTGCATCAACCTGATCGGCTCGCCAGGGAGCGGGAAGACCGCGCTTCTGGAGGCTTCCCTTCCCCGAATGAGCGATGGGTTGAGATGCGCGGTCATCGAGGGCGATGTGAAAACCGACCGCGATATGCAGCGCATCGCTGCTGTAGGAGTAGATGCGGTGCAGATTGAAACCGGCGGAGGCTGCCATCTCGATGCTGAGTTGGTGACAAAGGGCTTGGCGAAGCTACCGCTGGGCAAGCTCGACCTGCTCATCATCGAGAACGTGGGCAATCTGATATGTCCGGTTGCCTACGACTTGGGGGAGGACTATCGGCTGATAGTTGTGAGCGTCGCGGAGGGTGAGGATAAGCCGCTGAAGTACCCGTCGGCTTTTGTCTCTGCCAGTGGAATTGTGGTGACAAAGACCGACCTCTCCTCTTATGTGGATGTGGAAGCTTCTCAGGTTGCGGCCAACGCGCTTTCGCTGAATCCGAAGTTGAAAGTGTTCACTACTTCAACAAAGACGGGTGAAGGCATAGAAGAATTCGCCGACTTCCTCGTTTCCGTGGGGAAGAGTGCTAGGTCGATGAGGAAATGAAACTCAATGGCTGAGCCCTTGCGCAGGCTGGAAAGAATCGAAGTAACCGGCATCGTTCAGGGCGTGGGATTCCGCCCCTTCGTGCATAATCTCGCGCAAGCTCACGGTCTCGCCGGCTATGTTCTAAACAACCCCGATGGCGTGGTCATCGAAGTTGAAGGCGCAAGCGATGAACTTGAGGCGTTCGCAGCCGACTTGCGTGAGCAAGCACCACCCCTTTCGCATATCGTGGACGTTCATCGCGAAGTACTGAAAGAGTCTGCGCTTGACGGGGAGCGACCGCTTCGCTACGAGAGCTTCGAGATTCGGGCGAGTGAGCACGAGGGGAAGCCGGTCACTTTAATCTCGCCTGATGCCTGCGTCTGTGATGATTGCTTGCGCGAGCTCTTCGACCCCGTCGACCGGCGTTATCTCTACCCGTTCATCAACTGCACCAACTGCGGGCCGCGTTTCAGTATCATCCAGAGCCTACCCTACGACCGCCCGTTCACGACCATGTCGAAGTTCAAGATGTGTCCGGCTTGCCAGCGGGAATATGACGATCCCAGCGACCGCCGGTTCCACGCGCAGCCTAACGCCTGCCCCGTCTGCGGGCCTGCGTTGCAGCTTGTGGATGCGAAGGGTCATCCTCTACCGGACGATCCACTTCTTGAAACCATCGCGCTGCTGAAGGAAGGACGCATCGTCGCCATGAAGGGTCTGGGCGGCTTTCATCTGGCAGTTGATGCCACGAATGAAACGGCGGTAGAGCGATTGCGTCGTCGAAAGCGCCGGGAAGAGAAGCCGCTCGCGCTGATGGTGGGAAGCGTTGCGATGGCGAGCGAGCTAGTGCGGTTGACTCCGAGCGGAGAAGAGCTGCTCACAAGCATGGCGCGGCCGATTCTATTGTCGGCTCGCCGGGACAGCGATACTGATGGCGTCCGAGTCGCGGATGCGGTCGCTCCCGACAATCCGTATCTTGGCGTGATGCTTCCATACACGCCAATGCACTACCTGCTCTTCTTCCATCCTCAAGCTGGCGGCGATTTCGCTGATGGTAAGCCGATCTTCTTGGCTCTGGTGATGACCAGCGGCAACCTGAGCGAGGAGCCTATCTGCAAGGACAATGATGAAGCCATCGAACGGCTCTCGGGCGTGGCGGATGCCTTTCTGGTTCACGACCGCGAAATACACGTGCGCAGCGATGATTCAGTAGTTAGTCTTGTCGGCGATGAGCTTTCGCTGATGCGGCGCTCGCGTGGTTATGCGCCCCTGCCGGTGTTCCTGCCAGAGCCGGTGCCGCAGGTGCTGGCGCTGGGTGGTGAGCTGAAGAATACAGTCTGTCTTACCCAAGGCAGGCGTGCTTTCCTGAGCCAGCACATTGGAGACTTGGAGAATGTGCCTACGCTGGGCTTCTTCCAGGAGGCGGTGGCGCATTTCACGAAGATTCTCGACCTATCCCCCACCATCTTTGCCTACGACCTGCATCCCGAGTACTTGTCAACCAAGTACTTCGCGCAGATGTGGAATGAGCTGGATGAGAACAGCTTCGGTGCCGTGGGGGTGCAGCATCATCACGCGCACATCGCAAGTGTGCTGGCGGAGCACGGTCGTGATGAGCCAGTGATAGGGTTCTCGCTTGACGGCACCGGCTATGGTCTTGACGGTGCTATCTGGGGTGGTGAGGTCTTGCTCTGCACGCCGGAGTCGTTCAGCCGCTTCGCTCATCTTGATTATGTCCCCCTTCTAGGGGGCAGCAAGGCGATTCGTGAGCCCTGGAGGATGGCGTTTTCCCATCTGCGATCGGCATTTGGTGATGAGTGGAGTTCACTAGACCTGCCGTGCTTGCATCAGGTTTCGTCCCGCGACCTTGAATTACTGAAGAAGGCGTGCGATGCGGGGCTGAACAGCCCTCCCACGAGTTCGCTGGGTAGGCTCTTCGACGCGGTTGCGAGCATTCTCAACTTGCGCCAGCGGGTGAGGTTTGAGGGGCAAGCTGCGCTGATGCTGGAAATGCTCGCCACGGGAGCGCAGGCATCCGCGATGCCATTCTCAATTCGGGAGGAAGCGCCTCAGAAGATTGGTGGATACCCAGTGCTCTGGGGCAATGTCCGGAGCGCGGTCCCGCCTTCGGCACCTTCCGCGCCGGTGCGATTGGTGCTGGATTTCTCTCCCTCAGTTCGGGCAATTGCCGAAGGAGTCCTGCATCGGCGTCCGTTCAAGCAGCTCGCAGCTTCGTTTCACGCTACACTACTAGCGGCGTTTCTGGAAGCAGCGAAGCGTGCTCGTGAGTCTACCGGCATCAAAACGGTGGCTCTTTCCGGTGGCTGCTGGCAGAATCGGATTCTGAGTGAGCGGTTTCCGCCGCTCCTCAGGGAGAATGGTTTTGAGGTGCTGGCTCATCGGCTGGTGCCACCCAACGATGGCGGGCTGTCTCTGGGGCAGGCTTACACGGCTGCCGGGATCGCCCACTTGGCAAGGAGAAGTTCATAATGTGCCTTGGCATACCAATGGAAGTGGTTGCGCTGATACCGCCTGACCGCGCGCGTGTGGAAGCAGGAAGCGTCTCAACGGAGGTGTCTTTGCAGCTTGTGGAGAATGTCTCCGTTGGCGACTATGTCATAGTGCACGCTGGATTCGCCATTCAGGTTATGGATCTCGAGGCGGCTGAGGAAACCTATCAACTACTCAATGAGCTCGCAGAAGCAGAGGCGGAGATGGAGGAGGAAGCAGCGCTGAATCGGGAGGCGCCGCGGCAGTGAGAACGCTGGAGAAGTTGCGCGAACCCGGACTTCTGCGTACGTTAACGCGTCGCCTCCGTTCCCTGAAGGTCTCTTCGCCGGTGACGCTGATGGAAGTTTGTGGCACGCACACGATGGCGATCCATCGGGCGGGCTTGCCGTCGGTGTTCCCGCCGAATCTGCATGTGCTGTCCGGTCCCGGATGCCCCGTCTGCGTTACGCCGACGGAATACCTCGATCGAGCAATGGCAATGGCGCGAGAGTATGGCGTAATGCTGACGACTTTCGGGGATATGATGAGAGTTCCCGGCTCTTCCGGTAATCTCACTTTCCTGCGGGGTGAAGGGTATCCGGTGGAAGTCGTCTATTCCCCGCTGGGAGCACTCGATCTGGCGCGTGAGCATCAAGAGCAGCAGGTTGTATTCCTGGCGGTCGGCTTTGAGACTACCGCACCCACGGTTGCCGCTACGGTGAAATACGCTCGCGAGCAACAGTTGCGGAACTTCAGCATCCTCTGCGCGCACAAGCTTATCCCGCCGGCGCTGGAGGTTTTGCTCGCCGATCCAGAGATTAATGTGGATGGATTCATCTTGCCAGGGCACGTTTCGGTGATCCTGGGTAGTGAGCCATATCGGTTCATTGCGGAAAAACATCATCGGGCTTGCGTGATAACGGGCTTTGAACCTGCGGATGTTGCGCAGGGAATCCTTATGCTAGTGGAGCAGTTGAGAAGCGGGGAGCCACGCGTAGAAATACAATACCGGCGTGGCGTGCGCCCGGAGGGGAATGCTCGTGCGCTGAAGTTCGTGGATGAGTTGTTCGAGCCTGCAGACGCGACATGGCGCGGCTTTGGACTCATCCCGAAGAGTGGGCTGGTGCTGCGGGAAGCCTTCTCTGAATTTGACGCCGCGGAGCGCTTTCCCGTGGAGATTGAGCCGCAGCCGGAACCGGCAGGTTGTCTCTGTGGAGAGGTCGTGCGCGGGAAGGTTGCGCCGCCCGAGTGCGGGTTGTTTGCACGAGCCTGCACGCCCGACACACCTGTCGGGCCCTGCATGGTTTCTAGCGAAGGAGCCTGCGCCGCGTTCTATCGCTACTCGCCTCAGAGCCGAACCAGCAAAGGAGGTAGTGACGATGACTAGATCTCCGGGAGATAGCGGAGACCGCATTCTGCTTGCTCACGGTGCCGGGGGAAGCCTGATGCACCGGCTGATAAGGGAGTTACTGCTCAAGTATTTGGACTCTCCTGAGCTGGCGCCGCTGGATGATGCCGCCGAGCTGAGGATTGAGGGCGACCGCCTCGCGTTTTCCACTGACTCGTTTGTCGTGAAGCCGCTCTTTTTCCCGGGTGGCGACATTGGTAGCCTTGCCGTGAGTGGCACCGTCAACGACCTCCTGATGAAGGGAGCTCGCCCCGCATATCTCTCGCTTGGATTGGTGCTCGAAGAAGGACTCCCAATAGCAGATTTGGCTCGAATCCTTGAGAGCATCCAGCGAACGAGTCAGGCCGCAGAGGTTAGTGTCGTTACGGGCGACACCAAAGTAGTCCCACGTGGTGAAGCTGACGGGGTCTTTATCAATACCGCCGGCATAGGGAGCATCTTGCCCGAAACCAATGTCGGGGGTTCCAATGCTAGGCCGGGAGATGCGGTCATCGTCTCCGGAGGCATTGGTGAGCATGGAATTGCCGTGATGACGGAGCGCAACGGCTTGAAACTCGGTGGCGACATTGCTTCGGATGCTGCGCCCTTGAATCGAGTGGTACTGCCGATACTTGAGCGCTTCGGGGGGGCGGTGCACGTGTTGCGAGATCCCACTCGGGGTGGAGTGGCAGCCAGTCTCAACGAGATTGCCGATGCTAGCCACGTCGAAATAGCGCTGGAAGAATCCGCCGTGCCGGTGCGCGAGCAGGTGAATGCGGTGTGTGAACTCTTGGGATTCGACCCGTTGTATGTGCCCTGTGAAGGTAGGTTCCTTGCCGTCGTAGATGGTGCTGTTGCTGATGGAGTTGTGGAGCTTCTTCGCGCTGAACTCGACTGCCCGCTGGCGACGAGGATTGGAGAAGTATCTCCTTCTGATGCAGGGCTGGTGCAACTGCACACCACATCCGGGGGACGTCGCATTCTGGATATGCCGGCGGGTGAACTCCTGCCGCGGATCTGTTAGCGGCTGCCAAGGTATACCCGCGGACGGAAAGCGGAAGCGGCGTCTGAGCTATGAGTGGCTTTTTCTCGGTGCGACCCCTTGACGATGTTAGAATCATTGAGCTGGTAGATTAAAGTATGGGATTCTTTGAGGTCATATTCGACTCCAACAAGCGCGAGCTGAGGCGGCTCGAAAAAGAGGTCGCGCGGATCAATGAGGTGGCAACGCAGATTGCGGGCAGAGATGATGCGTGGTGCCGGGAGCGCATTGCGCAGATCCGGGCGGAAATCGAACCAGCGCCGTATGAGAAGCAGAAGGAACTGATGACGAAGCACCTGCCCGAGGTCTTTGCGATTGTGCGCGATGTGTCGGAGCGGACTGTTGGCATGAGGCATTTCGATGTGCAGATGATGGCGGGCATAGTGCTGCACGAAGGTCGAATAGCCGAGCAGAAGACCGGCGAAGGGAAGACGCTGTCCGCTACGTTAGCGCTGAGCCTCAATGCTCTGACGGGGCGCGGGGCACACCTAGTAACCGTGAACGACTACCTCGCTCAGTTCCACGCCGAGTGGATGGGGCCCATCTACCGCACACTGGGGCTGAGTGTTGGCTCGTTGCAGCACGATACTCCGGTGCCCGGACGGAAAGAACTTTACCGGAAAGACATTATCTACGGCACTAACAATGAATTCGGGTTCGATTATCTGCGGGACAATATGGTTATCCACGAGAAGGACCTCGTGCAGCGTGAGCTTTACTATGCGATCATTGACGAAGTCGATTCCATCCTTATCGACGAGGCACGAACGCCGCTGATTATCAGCGGCTCTTCGGGCGAAGACACTTCGATGTACTACCGCGCGGACGAAATCGTGCGGTCTCTTCGGGGCAAGGATGTTACCGGTGAGGACAAGCCGACGGACATCTTCGAGCAGCGCAAGATGGTGGACGATTCGCACAAGGACTGGGACTATGAATACGACCGCAAGTCCAACTCGGTTTCGTTGACGAGTCGTGGCATAGCTAGGGTAGAGCAGCGGCTATCTGATGTTCTTCGGGGCGGCGGGCTCTTTGATTTCGAGAATACTGAGGTCTCCCACTTCATCAATCAGGCGCTGAAGGCTCACAGCTTGTTTGAGAATGAGACCGACTACATTGTCAAAGAAGGCGAAGTCGTCATTGTTGATGAGTTCACCGGTCGGCTGATGTTCGGCCGGCGTTATTCCGACGGTCTCCACCAGGCAATCGAAGCCAAGGAAGGGTTGAAGGTGAAGAGCGAGTCGCAGACTCTGGCAACCATCACGCTGCAGAACTACTTCCGAATGTATGAGAAGCTGGCCGGAATGACCGGCACCGCGAAGACCGAGGAAGAGGAATTCAAGAAGATATACAACTTCGACGTTGTGGTCATTCCCACGAATAAGCCGATGATTCGCAAGGATTATCCCGACGCCGTCTACAAGACCGAGAAGGGGAAGTTCCGCGCCATCATCGATGAGATTATGGAATGCCACGAAAGGGGACAGCCGGTACTCGTCGGCACGGTGTCCATTGAGAAGAGTGAGCGCCTGGCGCGGATGCTGAAGAATCGAGGGATACCTCACGAAGTTCTAAATGCCAAGCACCATGAGAAGGAAGCGTTGATAATCGCGCAGGCTGGCCGCGTGGGAGCGGTAACGATTGCCACCAATATGGCTGGTCGCGGTACCGACATCGTGCTCGGGGGAAACCCGGAGTACCTTGCGCGGGAGCGGATGAAGGCGCGCGGTCTGAACTGGGAGGAAGACCCTGAGACCTATGGGAAGTTCCTTGCCGAAGCGAGTGCTGAGTGCGAAGGTGGACACGAGAAAGTGGTGGCCGCCGGAGGTCTGCATATTGTTGGGAGTGAGCGCCACGAGTCGCGCCGGATTGACAATCAGCTCCGCGGGCGTTCCGGTCGCCAGGGCGATCCCGGTTCTAGCCGTTTCTTCCTCAGCCTCGAAGACGATTTGATGAAGATGTACGGCGGTGAGCGTATCGCATGGTTGATGGATAAGGTCGGGCTCGGCGAGGACGAGAGAATCGAGCACCGCCTGCTCACGCGCGCCATTGAGAATGCGCAGAAGAAGGTTGAAGGTCGTAACTTCGAAATCCGTCGCAATGTGTTGCAGTACGACGACGTGATGAACAAGCAGCGGGAGGTCATTTACGCTGAGCGGAGGAAGATACTGCACGGTGAGAACCTGCGGGAGCAAGTAATGAAGTTCCTGGGAGAGATGGTTGATGCTCTTGTGAGTAGCTATGTGCTTCAGAGTGCGCGCCAGCAGTACGAGATCGACCGAGAGGGAATTCTCGCCGAGCTTGGGAAGTCGGTTCCTGTGGAAACACTCACTGCGGGCAGCCTGGAAGGCAAGACCACGGAGGAGATCAAGGAACTTCTTCGCGCCCACGTCGTAAGTGCCTATGAAGCGAAAGAGTCTGAGATTGGGCCTGATGTTATGCGAGAGATCGAGCGCGTCATCACATTGCGCACCATCGACGAGAACTGGATTGATCATCTCAACATCCTTGATCACCTGAGAGAGGGGGTCGGTCTGCGGGGCTATGCGCAGGTGGATCCGGTCGTTGTCTACGCGCAGGAGGCGTTTGAGTTGTTTGAAGCATTGAAGACCCGCATCCAATCCGAGAGCGTTGCGAAGCTACTGCGAGTGCAGGTGAAGCAACCGCCGGTGGAACGCAAGAGCGCCTATAACATACGCGGAGCATATCAAGCGACTGCGCCTGCCGGTGGGGCTGGTGGAACCGTTAGGCGCAAGCGGCGGAAGATAGGGCGTAACGAGCCCTGCTGGTGTGGCAGCGGAAAGAAGTACAAACACTGCCATGGACGTCCGGGAATGGAGGATCAGGACATCCCAGCTTGAGGAAAGCACCACCGCTGCGTCTCGGGGTTTCTTGCCCAAACGGGATTCGTCCAGCAGTTGCTTCATTGTGGTGCTTGTGCTAACCTAAAAATTCTGGATTAGACATCCAATATGGAGGTTCACGGTTACGTGCCAATGATTTCGCTCAGGCAGCTACTGGAGTGCGGCGTTCACTTCGGCCACCCCACACGCAAGTGGAATCCGAAGATGGCTCCCTTCATTTACACGAAGCGGACTGGTATTCACATCATCGACCTGCAGCAGACGGTGCAGTTAATCGACGAGGTCCACGCTTACATCATCGATTTGGTTGAGCGAGGTGGGATCATCCTCTTCGTGGGGACGAAGAAACAGGCTCAGGATGCCATCAAGCAGGAAGCGCAAAAATGCGGGATGCCTTATGTGGCGGCACGGTGGCTTGGTGGCTTGCTCACTAACTGGGACACGATAAGACTTCGGATTGAGCGTCTCAGGGAGCTGCGAAAGCTCCGAGACGAAGGTTACTTCGACAAGCTGACGAAGAAGGATGCTCGCTACCTGAATGATGAGCTCAGTCGTCTTGAGAAGTTCCTGGGTGGGCTCACGGAGCTCAGTGGGCCTCCTGATGCCCTGTTCATCGTGGATGTGAAAAAAGAAAAGAACGCTGTTGCCGAGGCGCGAAAGCTGAAGATACCCATCATCGCCATCCTTGACACCAACTGTGATCCTGATGATGTGGATCTCAAGCTGCCCGGTAACGACGACGCCATCCGTTCCATTCGGCTCTTCTGTCAGATAGTGGCGGACTCGGTGCTGGAAGCAAAGCTGGGCTACTTACCCCCTGACTCCGTATTTGTTCAGGCGGTGGCAGAAGGAGAAGGGGAGGTGTCGGATGTGCTTGCACCTGCTGGCAAGGCAGAGGTCTCTGTGCCCACGGGAGCTACTGATTCGCGGGATGGGCTGCTAGGCGCGGCGCCCGCCGAACCGGATGCTGAAAGTCAATCTTCAGGAGGCAGTTAAATGGCCGAAATCACTGCGAGTCTGGTGAGTGAACTGCGGAGGGAAACTGGCGCCGGCTTGATGGACTGCAAGAAAGCTCTCGTGGAGGCCGAAGGCGACAGGGAGCGGGCGAAAGAGCTCCTGCGAATTCGTGGGCAGACGGTGGCTGATAAGAAGGCCGGTCGCGCAGCCCGTCAAGGTGTTGCCTACGCGTGGGTTAACGAAAAGGGAGACGCAGGACTGCTCGTGGAAGTGAACTGCGAGACTGACTTCGTTGCCCGAACCGATGACTTCCAGTCGCTGGTCCAGGAAGTGGTGAAACATGTGGCGAACTCGCCTCGTTTCGAGACCACGCAGTTCAGTCCTGACCCCGGGTCCTTGTTGGAGGAGCCGTTCGAAGGGAACGGCACTTTGCGCGACCGCATAAGCGAAGCCGTTGGCAAGATCGGCGAGAACATCCAGCTAGGACGGGTAGCAGTGCTGAACCTGAGCGGGTGCCCCTCGCTGGTGCAGGCATATATGCATATGGGCGGTTCGATTGGTGTTCTGGTGGGCGCGGAAGTGGGAAGCCCGGATACCCTCAGTGCTCCTCGTTTTCGTGAGTTGATCAGGGACATCGCGCTGCAGGTGGCTGCGACGGACCCAGTGGCATTGAGGCGGGATGAAGTGCCGCCGGATCGACTGGAGAAGGAGCGGCGCATATTCCGTGAGCAGACCCTGGCCGAGGGTAAGCCGGAGAACTTGGTGGACAAGATCGTTGAAGGAAGGCTCCAGAAGTTCTTCCGCGAAGCGGTGCTTGAAGAGCAGACGTTCATCAAGGAAGAGAAGAAGCGCGTCAGCCAGATCATTGCTGAAGCCGAGAAAGAACTAGGTGACACCATCGTCCTGCGGGGCTTCTTCCGCTTTCAGGTAGGAGCGGAGTAGCAGGTCGCCCATCCCGAGGCGCGAAGTGTTTGAACTCGTGAAAAGGACGGTAGCGGCTGCTACGGCTCTGTCGCTTCTGGCGGTAATCATCGCAAGCGTTTTTCTTCTCGTTAGCTACAACCGAGTGCAGGCGAATATCGAGAGCATCGTCAACATTGACCTGCCAGAAGGTCTCCAAACCACCAAGGTCTTCGCCTCTGATTACGACGCTAAGACTGGGCAGGGCACCCTGCTTGCGAACCTCTACCTCGAGAATCGCGAATTCGTTCCGCTTGCGCAGATACCTCAACCTCTCATTGCCGCAACGCTGGCGAGTGAGGATAAGCGGTTCTACTACCATCATGGCGTGGATGTAGCGGCGAATCTGCGAGCGATGCTTGCCATCCTCCGTCATCGCGCACTGGTTCAGGGGGGAAGCACGATAACGCAACAGCTTGCGCGCAATGTGTTCCTGCCGTATGTGAAGAGCCAGAAGACTCTGAACCGTAAGGTGCAGGAGATAATTCTGGCGCAGGCGCTGGAGAGGAAGTTCAGCAAGGATGAGATTCTGGAGAGCTACCTCAATAACATCTTCTACGGGGCCGGGGCTTATGGCGTGGCGGCTGCCGCCTCGACCTACTTCGGCAAGGACTTGGACGAGCTCAGTTTGGCTGAGATTGCCCTGATTGTCGGGCTGCCGCAGAAACCGAGCGCCCTGAATCCCTATGTGAATCTGCGCGGTGCGGTCGAGCGTCGTGACCAAGTTCTGAATCGCCTGCGCGCCGAACTGCATGGCGGGCGTTATGTGACTGCTAGTGGTATTAGCGATGCTGAAATTGATGCTGCTCTTAAGGAAGAGGTGTCGCTGAAGCCTGCTACCGGAGCCGGAATGATGCGCGCTCCCTACTTCACCAGTTGGGTGCGCGAGCAGCTCTACGCGAAGTACGGAGAGGACCAGGTGCTGCGACAGGGACTCGTCGTCGTCACCAGTCTGAACTGGAAGTACCAGCAAATCGCCGAGAAGGTGGTTAAGGAGACCATCGATAAGTACAAAGACGCGCGGCGAGTATCGCAAGCTGCGCTCGTTTCGCTGGACGTGGATACGGGAGACATTCTGGCGTTAGTGGGTGGTTGCGACTATGCGAAGAGCAAGTACAACCGTGCGGTTCAGGGCGGGAGGCAGGTGGGCAGTGCCTTCAAGCCTTTTGTCTACGCTACCGCGCTCAAGCAGGGCATTGGCCCCAGCACCGAGCTGCGGGATCTGAAGGTGAACTACTTTGTGGGGCCGGGACAGGTTTACACGCCCCACAATTCCGATATGGAATTCCGGGGCATCGTGAACATGGTCTATGCCCTGCAGTATTCACGGAACGCGGCGAGCGTGGACTTGATGAACCGGGTGGGCCCGCAGAATGTGGTGGCGACGGCGCATGATATGGGAGTGGAATCGCCACTGGATGATGTCCTGTCTCTAGCCCTGGGAGTCTGCAACGTAAAGCCACTGGAGATAGCTTCAGCCTTTGCCACCTTTCCCCGGGGCGGTGTCTACATGGAGCCGGTGTCCATCCTGCGCGTTTACGATCGAAACGGCGTTCTCCTGGAAGATCACACGAACGATTCGGAGCTGCGCAGCCATCGTGCGCTGCCGCCAGATGTGGCGTACACGATGGTTCTGATGATGCAGCGGGTGATCCTCGGCGGCACTGGCACCGCGGCTCGTTTCAAGAACGGTGCCGGTCAGTATCAGCCGGCGGGCGGCAAGACCGGCACGACCGACGACTTTGGCGACGCCTGGTTTGTCGGCTACACGCCCAGGGTGGCGACTGCAGTGTGGGTGGGCAACGATGACCATCGCATAAAGATGCGGCGGGTCTTCGGTGCCAGCATACCGGCGCCTATTTGGAAAAGCTATATGCAGGGCATCTACGCAGACCGACCGCTGGAGAGGTTTGAGACGCCCCCCGGGGCAGCAGGGGTAAGCATTCCCGGTGCGTCGGTACGACCGGTTTCTGAGCTAGAAGACCTGCAGATTGAGGGGGAGTACACCTATCCGTTTGAGATCGATGTGTCGGCACTTCCGGAGGAAGAACCAGTGTCAGAGGAGGAGAAACCTCCTGAAGAACGCGAGACGAAGCCGCCCCCCGAGGAGAAACCCAGGGAGAGGGAGGAGAACCCAGTGTACTTCTGAGGCGGCAGGTCCTGCGCCATCAGGCGGGCAGGTTGCTGATGTGGCGTGGTCCAGAGCCTTCGCAAAACTTCTCCTTCCAAGTTATAATATTGCAGTGTGAAGCGACAGGCGCTTATGCGCAAGTGCCTGGAGGTAGGCCCATGACGGTCCAGCAGCGAAGACGTGCTGCGGAACGAGTGCCAAGCCACTGGACAAAGGGCCCGTAGCTCAGTGGTTAGAGCAGGTGACTCATAATCACTTGGTCGCTGGTTCGAATCCGGCCGGGCCCAATATCCCCATTCGGCGCAGCTTGCCAGCGGGCGGGTCTAACGCTACGGCTTCGCGTATAATGGGTCTTGTGCTTTCGGGGCGCGTAGCTCAGATGGTTAGAGCGTCTGGTTTACACCCAGAAGGTCAGTGGTTCGAATCCGCTCGCGCCCATTCTCTGCTGTCGGCCAGTCGCTCGTGTTTGAAGAATATCTATGCTCAAGAGGGATATCCTGAGTCGAGCACGATGTAAGCATTTAGAGGCTCCGAGTAGTACTTCACCTCAGCGAGCACTAGGGGTGCTCGTGCTGGCAGCGGAAGGTCAACTTCCAGATACACGGTGTGACCAATCCGCTTGGCGCCTACTCTCACGAGTGAAGAGTTGCTCAGCTTTGCTGGTTTTCCCGTGATGTCCTTGTTCTCAAGAGCTGCCTCCGCCACCAGGACTCCCCTTGCGTCCTTGGCAAGCGAGAGGGTCACAGGCGCAATCTCCTCGAACCCGCTTCGCTCTCCCGTCTCGTCCACATATTGCGCCGCCGAGCGAAAGCGAAAGCTGTAGCGCCCCGAGGCTTCAGGTATGGTGACGCGGTAGCTCATCATCTGACCGCCGACTGTGAGAGTGGTCTCCAGATCCATCTCAGGCGGAACGAAATCGGGCTGTTTATCCACGATCTTCTGCACCAGCGCCATTCCCTCGGTTCCGAAGAAGTCCTTGAGCACGATGACACCTTCAGGGTTAACCAGATAATTGGTCGGCGTGGCGACTACTTTCCAGTCCTTCATCACCTGCAATCTATCTCTTCCGGTGAAGCTCACAACGGGAAAGGAGTAACCACGTTTGTTTACGAGTGTTCTCACTTCGTCCTTTGATAGGTCTCGATCCAGCAGTACACCAACGAGCCTTAGCTTCTTTGGACCCACGTTGCGGTAGTAGGAGTCGTAAACTGGAAGTTCCTTCAAGCAGAGCAGGCATTCGGGTGTCCAGAATGTGAGCATGACGAAGCCCCCGCGCAGACCTCCCAGTGAGAGTCGCTTCCCGGTCAGGTCTGTGCCGGCGAGGGGCGGCGCCTTTTGCCCCAGCGCGGTGCCCTCGCGCACCTGCTGGCCTGACGAGGAGAGGAGACCCATCAGCGCGAGGAGTGCAGGAGTGAGAGCTGCAATCGCGAGGAACCGAAGGAGTGGGGTACAATGGTGCCCAATACGTGCTCTCCCTGTTATCATCGAACCCATTATATCAGCGGTAGTGTCGACGCGTGTTAGCGTAAACTTCACCTGTGCACGGTATAATAGATATGCAGGGTTTTACGCGAGAGCCTGCACGTACTTTGATATGGGGGTGTACTGGATTCGACCGGAAGAGTTGACGGTGCGACGGCGGCAGGTGGGAGCTTACGACGCCACCTAAATCACGCGTGAGAATGGTTCAAGCGCCAACTATCAGCTTGCTGCTGCTTAAAGACTAAGCAGCACCTCGGGGCGGGAGCGTCCGTGGCCCTCCTTTGGGGCAAACTAGCGGACTTGCCTGCGGGCGTGGCTGACCCGCAGGGACACTAAAGCCTGCTGTGGTCGGGAGCGTCGGCTCGCGGACCGCCCCGGTCACAAAAGAGTGGGAAACCACGGAAATCGCGAGCTATTGCTGTAGAAGTTGCACCGGAAGCTTCGCGGGACGGGGGTTCAACTCCCCCCACCTCCACCAATCAGCTTCGCTGCTTTCACGTTCGGCTTTGAATGAACTTCGCGATGCGCTCGTAAACCGCGTCCCTGTCCACGTCTTCGGTCAGGACATGCCACGAGTTTGCCGCAGTCTCAAAGTCCAGAGTCCTGTCCTCTGAGCCAACTTGCTCAAACAGAAGCGACGAACTTCGTGGTGGAACCGTATGGTCGAGTGGGCTGTGCATCAGCAGAAGAGGCTGCCTGATGAGACTCAGTTCTCCTCGCACATGCCGCTGATACTTCAGGAGTTCAAGCACTCCTCTTGCGGGATTGAACAAGTAGTAGATATGTCTATTGCGTGCTTCCGCATCCCGAATATCCGCATGCAGGAAACGAGGAGGACGGTCGCTAGGTTCGCCCGGGTAAATACTCGCCACCCACGGCATCCGCGAGATGAGCCAGAGCTTGAGGTCGCTCTTCCTGCGCCAGGGGCGTCGCTCATCGAAGAACAGAACTGCGGGCGGTGCCATTGCGACAACGCCCGCGAGTTTGGGATGATGCGCAGCCAGGTGCAACGCCTGTAGCGCGCCCAGCGACAAATCAGCGACAAAGGTCTTGCTGCACTCCAGCTGAAGCTGCGCCAGAGCGGATTCAACGCTCGCGTACCAGTCTTTCCAGGTTGTCTTGAGTAGCTCACGCACCGAGCTTCCGTGCCCCGCGATGAGAGGGGCGTACACTTTCAGGCCATTCGCCGCAAGGTGCTCCGCGAGACCTCGCATTTCCTCAGGGGTTGCCAAGTAGCCGTGGATGAGGAGAACGCCGGTATCGCTCGACCCGAGGCTGATGGAGCTAATCTCTATCCCCTCGGTGTTTCGAAGCCCAGAAGAAGCGCGTGCGCGCATAGTGCGCACATTCTAGCGTTTCATCGCATCGCCCTGGGAGTCTTTGGAAGCAGCAAGGGGTGGAGACAGGATTGCCTCACTTCTCGTCGCCGCGAAGGCGCAGGATTTCTGCCTTCAGCGCGGGAACGGCTTCATGCAGGTCGGCAACGATGCCAAAGTCCGCTACCTTGAAAATGGGTGCGGTTTCATTCGTATTGATGGCGACGATGCACTTGCTGGTCTGCATGCCCGCCAGATGCTGGATTGCGCCGCTGATGCCGCAGGCGATGTAGAGTGATGGATTCACCGTCTTGCCGGTCTGACCTACCTGGAAAGCATGATCGATCCATCCGGCATCGACCGTTGCCCGGCTGGCGCCCACTGCCGCTCCAACTGCCTTGGCGAAGTCAAACAGAAGCTCGAAATGCTCCGGCCCGCCTAATCCGCGTCCTCCGGAGATGATGATGTCTGCTTCCTTCAAGTCGATCATGCCGGTTTCTTTCTTTTCCAGCCCGGTGATGATGGACTTCGCAACCGCGAAATCTGGGGTAACTTCCTCGGCGGCTACGGCAGTGCGGGCATCTACTTCAGCCGCCGCAAAGATGTTCGGACGGATGGTTACCACGCAGGGCGGCTCTGCGAGGAAGCGGAACTGGCTGATGACCTTGCCCGCATAGAGCGGCTTTGTGAAGACGGTCGTTCCGTCTTGCTTATCTATCGCCGTTACGTCGTTGATAAAGCCAATCTTCATCGAAGCCGCGAGTCGAGCTGCCAGATCGCGTCCCAGTGGAGTCTGCCCGAAGAGAACATACGCGGGCTTCTCCGCTTCGATGAGCTTGCGGAGTTCTGCCACGAACGCCTCTGCTGCGTAGAGCTTCCCTTCTTGCGGGGAGAAGTTGAGCAAGCGGCTGAGACCAAGTCCACCCGCAGCCGTCACTGCCTCCGCAGCCTGCGTGGAAATTACGCCTATGAATGTGTCCCCGAGCAACTTCGCCGCGCTGACCAGTTCGCGCGAGACCTTCTTCAGCTCGTCGCCCTTGGTTTCGAGGTAGATGATAACTTTGTCCATTGTTTGCCCCTCCTAGAGGACTTTGGCTTCTTCGTGCAGCGCTCGTACCAGCTCAGCCACGCGTTCTTCCACGGTTTCGCCCTCGATGATCCGTCCCGGAGCTTTCTCCGGCGGGGGGAAGGCTCGCACCTGTTCCACGGTCGCCGTCGCGCTACCTGTTTGCCCGGGGTCTACGCCAATCTCGGCGAGGTTTTTCTTGGCGAAAGGCTTCTTCTTAGCTGCCATAATGCCCTTGAGCGAAGCGTAACGCGGCTCATTGAGACCCTTCTCCGCGGTCACGACGACTGGGAGGCTCCCGCCGTAGACAAGGTCTCCCTCGTCGCTCTCAGCGGCAGCGGTGAAGGTGTTCGTGGTGAAGTCAGGCGTAAACTTCTTGCAAAGCGCAACGTGCGGCCAGCCCAAGAGTTCCGCTACTGCGATTGCCGTCAGTCCCCAATCGTAGTCCACGCCCTGCTTGCCTGCGAAGATGACAGTGGGCTCGAGCTTCTTCACCTCTTCAACGAGGATCCGGGCAACCGCGTGGGGGTCGCTGCCTGTGGCTGCCTCATCGGCTATCAGAATCGCTTCGTCGGCGCCCAGCGCCAGGCAATTAACGAGATTCTTGCGCGCGGATTCCGGTCCCACCATTAGAACGACAATTTTGGTTTCTGGATGGGAGTCCTTAATTCTCAACGCCTCTTCGAGCCCGTACTCATCAAACGGGTTGATAACCATGTTCACGCCTTCGAGCTGAACCTGCTCGTTGACGACGTTGAGTCTGGCTTCGGTGTCTGGTACCTGTTTCGTGATAACGACAATATTCATAGGTGGCTCCTTGGCTGAAGTTGGCGTATGTGTCACGCCCGCTCCAACCCATAATGCGAGGATTGCACTTGCCAGCCCTCCCTCGCGGCTAAATAGTAGCAGATTTCACAAAGCTGGTGAAGTGGGGCAATGCTCTTCCGCTGCGTTCCAGAGAGCCCGCCGCCGACGGCTGCCCTTGTCGTGTACAACTGTACGCTTGGATTGCGGGCGCAGTTCCAGCGTGTCCGCAGCCCAGTTCCGTGGACTCCGACAGCCTTAGTACTGGTCTAGGTCATCCAGGTTCGGCGGCGGGAGCACGATCAGGATATCGCTGTCCGAGGTGTCTGTCTCGCCTCCGACTTCCACCGTAATCGCACCGGTGGCGGCGTCGTGAGGGACCGTTACCACGATCTCGGTTGCGCTCCACGAAACGTACGATTTCGCCTCAACGTTGTCGTGGAAATACACCTTGCTGGTTCCCTGGCTGGAGCCGAACCCAGTGCCGGTTATGGTTACTTCCTCGTCTTCCCACGACCGGTCGGGGTCGAAGCTGGTGATGCTGGGAATGACCGTGAAGCTGACGCCGTTGCTGGCATTCCCGCCCACGGTGACCACCACGTTGCCGGTGGTAGTCTCAGGGACCTCGGCCACGATTTGGAGGTTGCCCCAACTCACGATGTCTGCTTCCACGCCGTTGAACTTGACCGTGCTCGACCCCTGGCTGGTTCCAAAGCCGGTGCCGCTAATGGTGACCTCATCGCCCACGTTGCCGCTCGTCGGATCCAGCGAGTTGATGTGGGGAAGCACCGTGAAATCGATGCCGCCGCTTTCATTGGCGCCCACCTTGACCTTGACCGGACCACTGGTGGCGTCATTGGGCACCTTCACCACAATCTCAGTGTCGGTCCAGGACTGATAGGTGTCAACCTCAGTTCCGTTGAAGGTGACCACACTAGTGCCTTGGGTGTCCTCAAACCTTGAACCGGTAAGAGTGATGTCGAGGTGCTCCGCATAGTCCTCGGTCGGGTCGACATCGTCGAGCACTGGTGCGAGCACGGTGAAATCCGTGTCCGAGTCGCTAGGATTATCAGAAATCTTGACGCGTATGGGACCGGTTACAGCACCGACGGGCACCTTGACCTCGATCTCCTCGTCCTCCCAGCTGTCAACGGTCGCCTCGATCCAGTCGCTACCCGGGGCGGTGAAGTAGACATGATCATCGTCTTCATCGTAGACGCCGAAATTGTCGCCGTAAAGCGTCACCGAATCGTTCACCGTGCCTTCGGTCGGGTCGAAGCTGTCGAAGGAGAACTCCACGATGGTGATGTTGAGTTCGTTTGAGAAGTCGCTCTCGTCATCGGTGCTGTTTACTACTGTTACACGGTAGTACCAGGTAGTGTTGTAATCGGGGTTGAACTCATCATCAAACGTAACCGAGTCGCCCGAATCCGGCTGGTCGATCATATTGCCGCCATTGACGCGCTTGTCTTCGTGGCCTTCGGGGTTGCCCCCTGGGATGGATTCATCGTCGCGATAGAGGTAGTAGCCCTGAGCGCGATCGTCGTCCACCCGATCCCAGGTCACGCGAACGCCCGTGGGAACCCCCTGCGCGTTCTTGATGACGATGGCGCGGAGATTGAAACCGTCGCCTATGGGTTTTGTGGGTTCGTCAGCTGAACCCTGCGGTGCGTTGGGACCAACCGACGGTGTGCTGCCGCCACCGCCACCGCCGCCGCAAGAGCCGAGAACAAGGGGTATCAGCAAGACGAGAATAATGCCCCAGACCAGTGAAACGGCCCTTCTCTCCTTGATGTTCATCAGAATTGCTCCGTATCCACAAGATTTGGCGGTCCGAGTATGACTCTTACATCGTAGCCGTTGCTCTCCACGGAGTCAACGGTTACCGTGACGTCGCCGCTCTCGGCGCCATTTGGGATCTTGACCTTGATTTCGTTATTGCCCCAGGAGACGTAGTCCGAATCCTCCGGATTAACGTCCCCACCGAAGGTAACGTAGTTCGAGCC
>Ga0180301_10000929_pt1 | contig 22930 bp, 22 predicted proteins | sample GuaBasSediGuay16_FD_121797 | JGI IMG/M metagenome (GOLD analysis project Ga0180301, IMG submission 121797) | Subseafloor sediment microbial communities from Guaymas Basin, Gulf of California, Mexico - Guay16, Core 4569-2, 12-15 cm | ecosystem: Environmental > Aquatic > Marine > Hydrothermal...
ATAAAGTACCTCATAACAGCTGGTGCAGACCCTGGAAAGATGATAGCTGTTGACTCTAAGGGCACACTCCATCCGGACAGACCCGATCTTAGAAGTGACGACCCTTGGCTGAGGTGGAAGCGTGAGATTGCCGAGAAAACAAATGCTGAGAGGATTACAGGTGGGATTCCCGAAGCTATGAAGGGAGCAGATGTTGTGATAGGGGTTTCGAGACCAGGACCAGGAGTAATTAAGAAGGAGTGGATCAAGATGATGGCGGACAACCCGATAGTGTTTGCAGAGGCTAACCCAATCCCCGAGATATGGCCTTGGGAAGCCAAGGAGGCGGGAGCGAAGATCGTTGCAACCGGACGTAGTGACTTTCCAAACCAGATAAACAACAGTCTAGGATTTCCCGCGGTGTTCCGGGGGGCCCTAACCGTAATGTCGAGGAAGATTACTGATGGTATGTGCATAGCAGCAGCAGAGGCCCTCGCAAGCTACGCTGAGCAGAAGGGGTTGAACGAAAACTACATAATACCCGCCATGGAGGAGACCGAGGCGTATATTCAGGAAGCTATAGCTGTTGCGCTCAAGGCTATGGAGGAAGGGGTCGCGAGGAGGAAGCCCAGCAGGAGCGAGTTAGAGAACGAGATCAGAGAGCTCATTGAAAGACCCAAGAAGCATATGAAGATCGCGATCGACAGGGGGCTTATAGCGAAGCATACTGCCTGAACTTCCGGAGCAACACCCTCATCACACCTCTTGGGCGTTTGAGAAGCTCCTCATCCTGCACATAGTTCTTGCCCGATCTCAGGGCCTCTTCAGCTTTTGCTAGCTCCTGACCTAGGTAAGCAGCGTGTTCGAGAGTTGTAACGAGACCCTGCTTTATAGCTTCTTGGTATATGGCTGCGGCACTGCAGCCCCGGATCAGAGTTCTTCCCCTGCGCCCAATGTGCAGCACCTCTATGGAATCACCGTGCACAACCCTTATCTTGAATAAGCCGGCTGGATCCGGTCTAGGTCTCTGAAAAGCTCTAGCCTCAACAACGCGGTCTGCCTTGCCGAGCTCCACCTCTATGCGCTTGCGCTCTTTTGCTACTAGCAGATGGGGGGTATAGCCGCTAGGAGCTCTATTCGTGAGGACGGCGCATGTTGTCATGTAGGTAGCCGTGCTGGCTTCCTCGATAAGTCCGTAGCTTCGGGGACTGAGCTCCATGGCTACGATAAGCCCTACTCCTAGCTCGGCCAGCGCGGGTATGAGCAACCCCAAAATACCTGTGGAATCGGCATCAACATACTCCACGATGTTGTTGATGTTTGCTGCGAGAGGTACCTCTGGCGCCACCTCTCTTACACGCCTATACCTGTCTACTGAATTAATGAAGCCAGGAGCTATGGGAGGCGTCAATACGGGGTCCAGAACCAGCTTCTCTATACCGAAGCTTTTCGAGAGTTCAACTAGCTTAGAGGCGGATCGGGCGACATCCGCATCCATGGGAAGAACCGCGATCACTCCGACATCTCGAAGATCTCTTCCGAGCTTAGCTAGCTGCTCAATATCCACGTTAGCCACGAGGTTGAACCCTATCGATACAGCTCGTTTTAGTACAGAGGGTTTTGGATGGTCTATGCCTGCGGTCATGTCGTGACTTTCAAAAATTTTCAGTATACTCCTCATCACCCCTGGTTCGGGGTCGAAGATCGGCGAGACTATCACGATCCCTACGCCGAACTCCGCGAATCTCTGCACTTCTGAGTCAAGCTTCTTAATATCGTCGGTGCTGCTGAGAACTACCTCGGCAGCCATGGTGAGAGGAGGAGGGTTAGGGTACACACGTGCGCGGCCCAACTCCACGGCTTTGCCAGGCAAGCCTTTCTCTATACGCTGCTTCAGCAGCTCATAGCATTTGAGGAACTCCCTCTCCGCAAGGACGTCATCTGCAGGCACGCTCTCGGAGAGGATCGACAGCTCTTCATCGTCAAGCTCCAGCAGCCGGTCTATGTCGGTAGCATGCAGAGTACCCTTAACAACCCTTATACCGAGCCTCTTCGAAACCTCCTTAAGCGACCCCTTTACATGTCCTGGTACTATAATAAGGTCGTATTTCCTGAGTTCGTCGCCCAGCTCCTTTAAGTAGTAGTATATCAGCTCCGGGGTTAGCAGAGCCGCTACCTCTACTGGCAGTGCCAAGATCTCGACGCTGTGAGCCGTACGCACTGAAGCTACTACGCGCTTGAGCACAGCCTCTCCAAGCCTCCCAGTAATCAGTAGCAGCTTCACGAACCTCACCCCTTGGGGCTAACACGCCGCGGATTCATGCTGCCTACTCTAACATGACCCACCCCTCCTCAAAACCGCCACGTTCACGTTTCTTGACCTCCTTGATCTGCATAAGCTCGCCCCACTCTGCACCGAGGCATTTGCCCAGCGCTTCGACGACCTCCAGGATGTCTGCGAGCTCCTCCAAACTATTGCTTTGGAGAAACTCCTCAACTTCCTCAATAAGCTTGGATTTGAGGAGCTCGCACTTTTCCTTAGGAGAAACATGCAAGAATCGACGTCCTTCAGCTAGAAGAGGTATTCTATCCCTAACAAGCTTGCGCAGCGCATCTCCCCGAAGGCTATTCAGGTATGTACGCTATAGCTTCGACCTCTAGCTCCACATCCTTCGGGAGATTTGAAACTTCTACAACTACTCTTGCCGGAGGTTCTTTAGGGAAGTACTCAGCGTACACCTTGTTAAACCGGTCAAAGAGTTTGATGTTCTTCAGGTAGACCGTTACCTTGACTATGCTCTCCATAGAGCCCCCCGCGGCCTCTACTACAGCCCTTATGTTCTCCATAACCCTCCTTACTTGTTCCTCGAAATCTCCTTTAACAATCTCGCCGGTGTCGGGGTCTATTGGGATCTGTCCTGCTACAAACAGGAAGTTCCCAGCCTTGACACCCTGACTGTAAGGACCTACAGGTTTAGGAGCTTTGTCCGTAAACACGATCTTCTTCACGTTGTGCCACCCTTCCAAGTCTATGCGCTCCCGAAGAAATCAAGACTTATGAACTTGTGACTCGAGATCCAAGAAGCGGGTCGGTGAAAACTACAATGGTTCTCCAAAGTTTCTGGAAATGTCGTGTGTGTGGATTCAAGGCACCTCTCAGCCAAGGATACTTCTGGAAATGCCCCGAGTGTGGCTCGCGACTAGACCTGGAATTCCATAGAACTTGGAATCCCAGCGGGCGAGGAGTAACAAGGTACTCATCAGCGCTTCCGCTAAAACCCTCTAGAACTCTTGGGGAGGGATCGACGCCGATGGTGGTGCGCCAACACGGTGGGCTACGTCTATGGTTCAAGCTCGAGTACTTGAATCCTAGCGGTAGTTTCAAGGATAGAGGCACGTCTCTAGCTATAGCCTTGGCATACGAGCTGGGGTACCAGGAGGTTGTTGAGGATACCTCGGGCAATACAGGGATCTCGGTCGCAGCCTACGCATCCCTGTACGGACTGAAGGCGACCGTGGTCATGCCCTCTTACGCTCCCCAGGGCAAGAAGGTCTTGATCAAAGCGTTCGGCGGGAGGATTTTAGAGACCCCCACCCGCGGCGATGCAGCGGATAAAGTACTTGAGCTGCTTCATGAAGACAATGTCTTCTACGTGGCTCATACATGGAACCCCCTCTACATAGAGGGGGCCAAGACCATAGCCTTTGAAGTATTTGAAGAAGGGTTTAGGGAAGGCTGCGTAGTAGCACCAGTAGGATCAGGAGGACTGTTCTTGGGTATCGCCAGAGGTTTCGAAGAGCTTGTTCACTACGGAATGCTCAGCTCCGTGCCCCGTATGGTGGCTGTCCAGGGTGTTTCAGTGGCACCTCTGTACAAGGAGGTTTACGGTAGAGAACCTCCTAGAGGAGACTCTAGCCTAGCCGACGGGATCATGGTCCCCAAACCCCCTAGGCTTAGGGAGATAGCTGATACGGTGAAGAAGTTCAAGGGCTGCGTGCTGTTAGTGGATAACAACGACATTAAGCGTGGGCTGAAGGAACTTCTCAGAATGGGATTCGTGGTCGAGCCGACGTCGGCAGCACCCTTCGCAGCTCTTACCAAGGCGGTTGAAGAGGGATGCGTTGATAAAGGCGAGGATGTTCTGATCCCCCTAACAGGATCAGGGCTCAAGATGCTTGACCTCATAGGCGTGCTCTAAAAATTTGTTACCATAAGCCAGCCAGCCCAAGGATCACTCCTATGAGAGCCGAGATGAGCAGCGGGATTATCGGGTGGAGTTTTAACACAGTGACGGTTAGGATCATGAATAGGGCTATGCATATTATAGCTGCTATCTGGTAGAGATGAGGCATCGAACTACGGATCCCGGTGAGCATGGATAGCAGTGCAAGGGTCATCAGACCTATGACAGCTCCCTTCAATCCATTGATGAGAGCTTGGACATAGCGATTCCCAGCCGCGAACCCCAAGCTGTACGCTACGAAAGATATTATGGTGAAGGGTGGCAGTACCACCCCCATGGTGGCTATGAACGCTCCTAGGGGTCCAGCAAGTTTGTAGCCTACGTAGGTAGCTGCATTGACGGCCACCGGACCCGGGGTGGAGCCTGCTATAGCTACTAGGTCGTAGTACTCTTCTGCTGTAAGCCACCCTGCGTCTTCAACTATCTCACGCTCTATTATGGGCAGGATCGCCCAGCCTCCGCCGAAACCCACCAGCCCTATCTTTAGGAAACGTAGGAAAAGCTCTAGCAGTAGTGGGTATCCTTGATGCATACCGGGGCACCCTGCGAAATCTCGGTATTTTCCTTTCGAAGAGTAGCTCACAGCATTATATATTCAGCACTGGGGTAGCCAGCGTTACATTGGTAGTAGCTCTAGTCGTTTACGAGCTTGAGGGGCTTCAGACTCAGGTATGTGAAGGACGATACCAGCAGCGTAAACGCTGAGTAGAGAAAACCTGGTCTTAGATAGCCCAAGATCTCAATGATGTAACCGTACAGTACTGGTGCCACTAACATCGATACCTGAGCCGACATAGCATAGAGTCCGCTGATACGCCCGACAAACTCTGCCGGAATAACATCGTTTATTATCGCCCAGAATGCTAGCGAGGCGTACTTGTAAGCAACAAAAGCTATCATTATTAGTGCGAGGTCTGCAGCTCTCCCCATGTCTAAGTACAGCAGTAGTAGGACTATGACCGTGATTCCATGGCCTACGCCTATAATGAACCTCCTTCCACGTAAACCTCCTAGGCGATCCGACAGCCACCCTCCAAAAATCTCGGCTATGCTCGCTGCAATGGATGCCGTTACCACGTACACTGCGACTTCGCTGTAGCTGAATCCCAGCTCCTTTACCAGGAACGTGGGTATCCACGAAGTTAAAAGACCCCATGTCTGCAGAGTCAGGAAGAAGCTTAGAAGTAACAGAGCTACGGGGCCTAGGAACAGGGCTGACCTCCTTGTATTAGGCTGCTGGGGGTCGCCGCTAGCATGTGCAGGTGCCTTGTCTACGTACCTACGTAGAACTGTAGCAAAAACTAGCGGGTACGATAGCCCTAGTAGTGCCGAGGCGAGGAGCGCGCCCCTCCAGTTCGTGTTGACCATAGAGGCTAGAACGTATGAGAGCCCCAGCCCTATTGCCGCTCCTGAATCGTATATAGCTGTGGCAACGCCTACCATGCTACGTGGAATGTATGTTGAGACGAGCTTTGCGCATGAGGGCCAGAGAACGGGTAGTGTAAGTCCGATGAGGACACGCGATGTTATGAGCATAATTGGTGTAGTTGCTAGTCCTGTAAGCGCAGTTGCAGATGCCATGAAGACGAGCCCTATACTCATTATCTTCACGGGGTTTACGCGGTCGATCAAGGAGCCTACGATAGGTGCCGAGAACAAGGCGCTGATCGTGATAGCGGACATCGCGAACCCCATAACCGTAGGCCCTATCCCCAGATCGGCCATGATGAGCGGCGCCAGGGTGTTCATAGTTACTATCAACAGCATGCCTATTGTCGTGGCTCCTAGGCATAGCAACATCATTGCGAGAGCTCTCATATCTGACGCCTTCAGCGTTACAAAATGCAGGGGGTAAAAACCCTAGCTCCGGCAGGGCGTTCATCAGCGAGGGTGATATACATCATGTACTCAGCTAGCCGAAGTGCTCATCACTCAGAGGCGTAGACAAGCTTACCCCCAATGTACGTCTCGAGCACTCTTATATCCCTAAGACTTCTAGGCTCTACCTCCAGCGGATCGTTGCTCAAGACCACTAGGTCTCCGTAAGAACCGGGTTCAAGCCTTCCCGCATAGTCGTCACACAGTGCGTAGGAGGATCCGTGCGTGTATGAGTGAAGGGCTTCACGTACGTCCACGGCTTCGTGGGGCGTGAGCTTCCACAACTCCACACCTTCGTCCGAGCCTCGCGTTACAGCGGCGTGGAGAGTTAGGAATGGGTCTAGGGGCTCTACTGGGGCATCTGTCGAGAAAGCTGTTTTGATTCCTATCTCGATCATGCTGCGGAAGGCGTAGACCCAAGAAGCTCTTTCGCGACCAACTCTTTTGACGACCCACCAATCCGTTATGATGAAGTGCGGCTGGACAACGGCTACGGCGCCCAGCCGCGCTATCTCCTTGAGCTGCTCGGGGCGCACAACCGATACGTGCTCAATACGCGCCCTGTCATCGGGCTTTACCTCCAGCTCTTTGTAGAGCTTGAGTACCCAGTCTAGAGCTGCATCGCCTATCGCGTGGATCGCCACCTGATACCCTCCGTCGAGAGCGCGCCCCACGATCTCCTTAAGCTCCCCATAATCTAGGAGGGGAGCTCCTTGAACAGAAGGGTCATCGTTGTAGGGTTCGCTTAGCCATGCGGTTCTGGCGCCCAAAGAACCGTCGAGTATGATCTTGAGCCCTGTAACCCTGAGGTATTCATCACCAAAACCTGGTGCTAAGAACCTCCTCATCTCATCGAAGCTGGAGGGTTCTAGATAGGCCCTTACCCTGATGAGGAGCTCTCCTCTTCTCCATTTCTTGAGAAGGGTCCTGAACGCATCGATATCGCAGCTTACGAATCCAACCTCGGTGACCCCGTACTTAGCGGCGAAGCGCTGCGCTCTATCGATCGACTGGGCAAGTAAGCGTTTCCTAGCTCCTAGCCTATCCATAGCTTGCTTGACAAACTCCTCCTTCACTATCCCCGTAGGTTCCCCATCAGCTCTTCTAACGATGTAGGGACTCCGTACATCGGCAAGTCCTGTTTCCTCCAAAGCCCTAGTATTCAGAAGCGCCGCGTGGCCACAGACTCTGATGAGTATTGCAGGCTTCCCGCCCGTCACATCGTCTATATCCCATCGAGTAGGCCACCTCTTCTCAGCAAAGAGTTCTTGGTCCCATCCTCTTCCGATGACGACATCGACATCGGGGTTTCTCTCTATGTACAGCCTTATCCTTTGTCTCAACTCCTCTATGGAGCTCACACCGCGTAGGTCGAGAGTGATTAACGATAGTCCGAGGGAGTCGAGATGTACATGAGCATCTACAAACCCCGGGATAGCAGTTCTTCCTCGCAAATCGATAATCTCTCCACCTAGCTCACGCGCTATGCGCAGCGCCTTAGCGTCGTCCCCTGCAAAGAGCACCCGTTCTCCAGCGACCACAAGCCCCCTTACGGCTCTGAGGGGTTTAAACGAAGTGTAGATCTTCCCGTTTACAAATGCTGTTACCTTCAACAGGTTCACCTGCATACGTTGGCCTAAGCGTATAATTTAACTATTCGCTGTTAACCTTATGGACAAGGCCCTGTAGATTAATCGGGATCATCTCCGTGGCTGTTCGTTCTTGTGTGGACATCCTGCTTGGCTTACAGAGCAACACGTATAAGTTCTGCTAACGTTATCATCAATAGCTGGGATGTTGAGGAGCGTCAACATAGGTGCTAGACTGTTTATCTCCTCAGTTGAGGAAGCTGTGTGGAAATTGTTCTCCTACTTGTCTTCTAGAGGCCGAGCCGTGTACAATGATGCACCTATGCAGGTTGTGGGCAGGATCGGTAGGTTTGATTTCGGTCTCTTCATAGGACCGCGCTATGGGATACTAACCGTTAGATGTAATAGTTGTAGCTGTGAGGAGGTTGCTGAGGAGTTTGAGCGCGTGCGCGCTCTTATGAAGGCATCGCCAACGCTCATAAGAGCTGAGGCGTCAGAGGAGCTAGATTCCGATGCTGTGAAATGCAGCGATGTGTTTAGAGAGCTGGGGATAAAGATGCTTCGCGAGGTGAGGCTTACCCCCAACGATATACCAGTCGAGGTTCTTCATGGGGAGATTAAGTTGCCTGGGGTTGGGGTTGTGACGGTCACGATCTCGGGCTACACGGGCTCAGAGAACTACCGGTTATCGGTGGCGTTAACATCACCACCCAAATTCAGTGTGAAGCTGTTAGCGCGTGAAGCGTGTAGCATACTTGATGAGTTCAGCAAGCTTCTTAAGAATGCTCGGTGCACTAGGGAGGCTCAGCCTCTTCGCCACACCTAGAACATCAGTTTTTAAGAGCGATATCACTACCTCGGGATATCTCCTCGCCATCTCGGCTATCGCCTCGGAGTATTTCTCGAGTACGTGATCGGGAGCTTTCGCCACGAACTCTTGGAGCTTGAGCGCAACAGCGAAGTTCAGACCTAGCCTGTGCTCAGCGGATTTCTCAAACATTTTGAGAGCTGCTGGATCCCCTTCGATATACTGGGCGGCGGCTTCAGCACCCCACGCTCCGCTCATGTATGCAAATCTTATGCCCTCGCCTAGGAGAGGTGAGCCGAAGCCCCCGGCATCACCTATGAAGATCACGTTGTCTAGAGCTAGCGGGGCTATAAGACCCTGTGCTGGGAACACACCCGCGTGGAACTCGAGAGGCGATACTCTGCTTCCCAGAAACTCCTTTACAATTCTATGCCTGAGAAATCTCTGGAGGTAGCGCATAGGATCTTCAGGCGAGTATGGTCTTAGAATACCTACGCCGATACGAACGCGCCTATCACCGCATGGAAAGATCCATGCGTAGCCTCCAGGTGCGAACTCGCTGCCTACAGCTATAAGCACTGTATCCTCCTGCTCAGGTTGGGGCGCATATAATTCATATTCTACTCCTACGCCATACCTGCTCCAGGATCTCAGAAGCCTAAGTCTGCGGCGAACCCATGCCCACGAACCGCTTGCATCAACGAGGATCCTCCCATCTATGATTTCGTTGAGCGTACTTACCTGCACCCCCTCTCCCTTAATGGCGATGTCCCTCACTGGGCTTGCTACACGTATCTCAGCGCCGTGCGATGATGCTACTTCTGCTAAGTGCTGATAGTACCTGCGAACATCTATCACGGCACCTTCGCCTCGCCTCATGTAGATATCGTGAATTCTGCCCTTCGGCGTGACGAGCCTCGCACCCCTGATTATATTCATGAGCTCACGAGGAATTTCCATTAACTGCGCTTCTTCAGTCCATGTTCCACCACTGCTTCTCACAAACACTCCTATGCCTGGATCCCGTTCAAGTACCAATACCTTGAGCCCTTTCCTAGCCGCGTTAGTAGCAAAACTAAGACCTGCAGGGCCTCCCCCTACAACTATGGCGTCGTACACGTGTGTCCCCACACTAACTCTTTTTGTCTCTGTGTGGATAGAGCTTAGTTAAAAGTAGGTGTAGGACGCTATGCCACTGTCCTTGCTGCTGCTAATGTTGATAGGGTTCATCGTCGGTCTGCTCTACGGATTGTTTATTAAAAGGAGTTTACTGTTGGGATTTGCTCTAGGGATCTTGTTGGCTGTAGGACTACCGATACTCTTCATAGTCGCTGTTGTGGTGTTCGTATTGCTGATACTCCTACTGGTAGTAGTTGTAGTGCTGGGTCTGCTCAAGATAATTTGAGGTGCTGTAATGTCCTTCGGTGTTTACACCTAATACACCTAAACAGAACGCTAAGACTCGTTACACCCTATCGATCTGAATTACATCGGAAAGCTGATTAGCGCATACCGCAGACTCGCACATGGGGCTTCGTATTGATGAGTAGCGAACTGCTGTACCTAGCCGTCGGTATCGCGATCTCGCTGTTTGTAGCATTCAACATGGGTGCTAACGATGCGACTAACCCTACTCAAGCTGCCGTGGGGCCAGGAGTTCTCAGCGTTAGAAAAGCTCTGCTTCTCTTCGCACTGTTCGTTTCCGTGGGTGCTCTTACGCAGGGATACATGGTTATGAAGACCATAGGTAAGGGGATAGTCCCGGAGATAGGTGTAGGCGGAGCAGTGGCAGCTGTCCTGGGGGCGGGAGCGTGGGTGCTTCTAGCTACGTGGCTGGGGATGCCCGTATCGACATCACAGAGCATTGTTGGGGGTGTAGTAGGCGTAGGTTTATCCTACGTAATGCTAGGCTTCCTTAAATTCAGCGAATTGAGGGTAGGAGTACTCGTAAAGATTGTGCTCAGCTGGATAACTTCGCCTCTACTCGCAATAGCGCTCTCAGCCCTCCTCTACAAGTTTTTCCTGAAGCTGTATCGCAGGCTTGGATCGGAAGAGAGAAGTAGTAAGGTGTTCAAGTACCTAATAATTGCCTCGCTGATCTTCTCATCCTACGCCTACGGAACTAACGATATTGCGAACGCTACCGGTGTATATGTGGCTGTTGCCGGCAGAATCTTGGGGACCCCCGACCGTGTAACAATGATGTACCTAGCCCTCCTAGGCTCGGTGGGGATAGCGTTAGGGGGCCTCGCCCTAGGTCACCGCGTTATAAGAACTGTTGCCTATAGGATAACAAAGCTCGACTACGTTACGGGTTGTGCAGCGGGATTTGCTAACGCCTTGGTGGTCTGGGTATTCACAACGGTACCCTACATAATCTTCGGGTTCGGTATGCCGATATCAACTACCCACGCTAGCGTGTCATCTGTTGTAGGGGTGGGGCTTGCTAAGTATGGGAGACAGGGCATAAACTGGAGTGTTGTAGCAAGGATTCTTGCTTCATGGCTCCTCACCCTGCCCCTTGCTGCAGCGTTTGCCTTGGCTATCCACGTAGGTTTGGTATTCCTTGGAGCCCCTCCCTGATGTGCAAGCTTAACGTTAATATCCCCTTCTAGCTTACGACTTGAGATGAGGTGGAGTTGTTGTCGACGTGGATCTGGGTATCTAGAAGCATTGAAAGGAGGATTCTGGAGGAGTGCCTACCTCATGTAGAGAAAGTGGTTGAGGTGGTCAAGGCTCTCAACGCCATGATCAGCAGTCTGATAGAGAAGGGTGCAGAGGCTGCTAGAAGCAGTTACGAGAAGGTGTTTAAAGCTGAGCGCGAAGCTGATGAAACTAAGAAGAATATTCTAGACAAGGTCTCCAAGGAAGTGCTCCAGCCCATAGATCGCGAATTCGTAATTAGGCTCGTTCTTCGAATTGACGATATTGCGGACTACGCCAAAGCAACGGCGCGCAGATTCTCAATAATGCTGAACCTCGGGCTCGCAATGGATAGAGAGCTCCTGGATGAACTTAAGAAGATTGGTGGTAAGCTGAATGAGGCTTCAGAGCTTCTAGTTGAGGCTGTGCGGGCACTTCCTAGGAATCCGCGAAAAGCGCTTGAGTTTGCTGAGAAGATCGAGAGGATTGAGGAAGAGGTTGATGACATCAGGACGAAGGCCCTGGAGATCGCCTTCCGCAGATGCAGAGAGAAGTCCGTTGATTGGTGTCTACTGGCGAAGGAGGTTATTGACTCCATAGAGAACTCCGTTGATAGATGCGAGGATGCGGCTGACATAGTCAGGAGCATAGTTATGGCGCTCATATAGTCAACGATGCGTATATCGGAGGGGGGTTTAGTCCAAGTTCCTTCCTTCAGAGTAGCTGTTCTGGACACCTGATGAATGAACTCAGTGCGTAGCGCAGGTGTGTTCTCTACAGCTACTTCTTGCTACGCTCAGCCTCTAGCACCTTGACGGTCCCATCAAGCCCTATCCACAGCTTAACTCTACAGTTAACAATGCTATTCTCAGCATCTATACATCTGCCAATCTTCCTAAGCAGTCGAAGTACTAGAGTACTGCCTCCTACCTGAACCTTTATTCCGTGGATATCTGCCTCCCTAAAGACCGTGGAGACGAATGTGTCCACAGATACTCCGGGTTCCATAACCAGCTCTACACCGCCGAGTATCTCTGCGTAGAGCCGTAGGGTGTTCCTTGCCTTCTCGACTATCGATAGTGCGCTCTTGAGGGCTGCATGTGCACTTGTTTTTGATATTCCGAGCCTCCTCGCGATCTCTTCGAGTGTGAGACCCTGTGCACGTAATTTAAGTACTCTCACCTGGCGCTCGGTAAAAAAAGGAGTCGCGCAGTCTGCTCAAACATTTTCACCTCTAAGAAGAACCCTGCCGGCGCGGATCCCAGTAATCCTCCCGTTTTCTACAGCTATGGCCCCGTTCACGATCACATACCTTATTCCGCGTGGCTGTACACGGGGGTCTCCGGTGAGCGGATGATCTAGCGTGTTAAGGTCGAACACCACTATATCAGCGAAGTAACCAGGTTTTAGGAGCCCTCTATTCTTGATACCTGCACGCATTGCCGGGATGCTTGTGATCTTCTTAATAGCTTCTTCTACGCTCAGCAGCTTCTTCTCAACTACGAACTTGCGTATAAAGCGAGGGAAGCATCCGTAGGTGTTTGGGTGCGGTAGATAGTACGGAGGCACCTTCAGCTCCCACTTCATGTTCAGTACGAAGGTGTCCGTGACGACAGACGAGCTGGGATGTTTCACCAATTCCTCTAGCGCGGCTTCGTGAACCTCTGGACTCTTCAGGACCTCGATCTCTGTCCTAGGATCTTGGGCAAGTATCTCAAGTATAGCATCGACTACGGTCATGTTCAGCTTGGCGGCTGCCTCTCGCAGGTTGAGTCCCTTCACTTCGGAGAACTCGGTTTTCACGATCACTATGTGCTTAGACTGCTCTTCAAGATGTAGAGGGTTGAGGTGGAACACCCTGCCTTCCAGAATACCCTGTCTGACCTCCCTTCTGAAATCCTCCGCTCTTAGCAGATGCCCCAGCCTTTCAAGACTGCCCGCCCCTCGCAGCCACGGCGCCAAGAGCGATGCTAGGTAACGTACCTTAAAGACCCCACCGGTGCTCGTAGGTATAACATCAAAACCTACGTCGATCCCCTTCCTCTGGCCCTCCTCTACTACTTTAAGCGTCTCCCTGGCAGCCACCCTCCACAGCTCTTCGTTGTCGGGGTAGACCACGTACCCAGGCAGTATGTGGGATATCTCGACCTTTACTCCCGCCCTCTCACCCACTTCAACGGCTTCGAGTACTCCTCTTATCTTGGCGGGCAGTGCGCGGGAAGCTTCTCTTCGCACCCCTGTTCTCCTCCAATGAGTGGAGTAGAGACCCCCGTACCGGGCCACTATCTTGGCAAGCTCCACGATCTCCTCAGTATCGGCGTGCGCACCTGGTTCATAGTCCAACCCGGTTGAGAAGCCTACGGCCCCAGCCTCCATAGCCTCCTCCACCAGCCTCTTCATCTCTGCGATCTCTTCGTTCTTTGCCCTCCTCCTATAGTCCCTACCCATGACCTGAGCGCGTACGGTGTTGTGCCCCACCTGTAGGGCTAAGTTTATGCCTATGCCAAGGCTCTCTAGATATTCAATGTACTCCTTGAAGCTACTCCACTTTATCTCTAGACCTAGAACCTCCTTCAGAAGGGGTTTGACTTCGTCTAGTGGAACGACTACCGAAGCTGGGTAGTACTTGTAGGGGTAGATCTTTTGGAACACCTCCTCGTCCCAGAAGCTCCAAAGCCACCATTCGGTGAGCGGTGCTAGTGAGAAGCCACAGTTTCCACCAACACCAGTCGTTATTCCCTGGAGAAGAGCGCTTTCAGCCTGCGGATACATGATTATGGTTTCGTCGAAGTGGCTGTGCAGGTCTATGAACCCTGGAGCCACGTAGAGACCCTCAGCGTCGATGATCTTCTTCGCATCGAGCTCTCTGCACTCCTCGCCTCTGCCCACGAACACGATCTTGTCTCCTTCAACAGCTAAGCACCCCTTGAAAGGCGGTGAGCCCGTCCCGTCAACTATCTTGCCTCGGGTGATGAGCAGCGTGTACACAGTGTAGCACCAAAGCCTCAAGCATCTACTCATCAATTAACTTATGCGTACCTCCAAGCACCTCTATTCACCATGTAAAGCATGAGTGCTACAAGGGTCTTGGCGTCGCTGGGTCTGCGGCTCAGAATCTCTCTCAGCGCATCCTCCAGCTTCATAACCCTGGTGCGTAGAACCTCGTACTCCTCAGGTTTAGCACCGACGAACCTCAGGCTTGTAGCGAGGTATATGTGGAGTACTTCGTTGCTGTACCCTGGCGTTGTGAATATGCTACCTAGGTACTTGAGCTCCTGAGCTTCGTACCCAGTTTCTTCGATAAGCTCTCTCCTCGCGGTATCCTCGGGCTTCTCTCCACGCTCCACAACACCTGCGGGCACCTCGAGAACCCAGGTGTTCACAGGAGCTCTGAACTGCTCTATCAACACTATGCGTCCATCAGGCAGTTCAGGGACTACGGCTACTGCTTCGCCGAACACAACAACTTCCCTCACGAATCGCCGTCCCGCCCACTCCAGCACGATCTTCTTCAAAGAAACCCTTCTCCCCTGAAACACCCATTCTTCCTCGATAACTCTAGGGTTCAACTGCTCGCGCATGAAGTCTAACACCTCCTACTCCTAGGTATCTGGAGGACATTAAGCTCACTTCTCTCTGTAGAGCTGTGTTTATATAGAAACAAATTCTCACAATAGAATGGTGGGTGCCCCGGGTTGGTTCAGGCGGGACTGTTAGTAGTGGCCGCGCTTATAATATACGCACTGTTCTACTTCACGCACGGTAGGTATCTCCAGAACAAGGTTGTCAGGGCAGATCCTCGGAGGGAAACACCTGCATACAAACTCTACGATGGGGTTGACTACGTTCCAGCCAACAAGTATGTTCTGTACGGTCACCACTTCGCCTCGATCGCGGGTGCAGGCCCGATAGTAGGGCCCGCCATAGCCCTTGGCTGGGGATGGTTACCCTCCCTGTTCTGGGTATGGTTCGGGAATGTTTTCGTGGGTGTGGTTCACGATTATCTGGCGCTGATGGCTAGCGTGAGGTATGATGGGAGAACCATAGGGTGGATCGCGGGCAGGCTCATGGGGAGGAGGGCCTTTGTGGCATTCAATGCTTACATATGGTTCTCGCTACTGCTAGTTGTGGCAGCATTCGGCTTCATCATAGCGTCGCTATTCACGGCAACGCCCGGTGCAGGTGTAGCGGGCATCCTGTTGATACTGTTCGCTGTGGTCACCGGTATACTCATATACAGAACACCCCTCGGGTTCAAGGGTGGCACCGTCGTCGGGTGGCTCCTTATAATCCTAGCCATAGCAGCTGGGTACTATACACAGGCAGCTGGGTTCGCCCTACCTTTTGACGCATGGCTATGGATACTGTTGGTATATGCCATAATCGCTGCGTCGATACCCGTATGGGTCTTACTCCAGCCCAGAGACTACATGAACGCCTACATACTGTGGGCAAGCCTCGCCATAGGAGGAGTCGCGCTCATATGGCTTGCACTCCGCGGTGAAGGTTTGCTAACATGGCCAGCAGTGACGGGGTTCTTCGCAAACGTAGTCGGTGGTCAGCCATCACCTTTCTGGCCGGCGGTACCTCTAGTAATTGCCTGTGGTGCACTGTCGGGGTTCCACAGCCTAGTAGGTTCGGGAACCAGTAGTAAGCAGCTGGATAACGAGTTGCACGGTCTGCTGGTGGGCTACGGAGGTATGGTGACGGAGGGCTTCCTATCCACAATGATAATAGGGGTCATGGCCTCCTATGGAACCCTAGCACTAGCGGACTCGGTGTTCAAGGCTGTTAGCGCCGGTGGCTCTGCCGCAGATCTCGTCAGCGAGATCGCTTCGGCGTTAGGAGTAGGAGCCGTCACAGATAAAGCCTCGGCGCTGAAATTCGTCGAGACACTAGCATCAAACCCTGCCGCGTTTGGTAGCTTCTACGCGGGTCTCGCCAATGCATTGAAGTGGAGCGTAATTCCCCTGAGCTACGCCTACGCTACGAATGCAGCCTTCGGCCTCGACCTGACAGTGATGACGATCTTCGCAACTCTCTGGATAACGGCATTCGCCTTGACAACCCTCGACACGGCTACCCGCCTCGGCAGGTATGCATGGCAGGAGCTCATGGAACCCCTGAAGAGCGTGAGCGGGGGTCTCTATCGTGTGTTGTCCAATAAGTGGATCGCATCGATAATACTGGCTGTGTTAGGTATGCTCTTAGCGGCTACGAGGCAGTTCCTGATAATATGGCCAGCCTTCGCGGGTATGAACCAGCTACTGAGCAGCCTAGCGCTCATGACCGTAGCTGTGTGGGTCTACAAGGTGCAGAGAGCCTCAGCTCTGGGCAACGCCCTGGTGATCGCGCCCGCAATATTTATGTGGATCACCGTCACCCTAGCTCTACTATGGTATGAATCGGTGGTCATTCCGCCCATGATAGCTGCAGGCGGTACATCGGCTCTTACGGGCGCTGTTGTAGGTGTGGTGACGGCCGTGGGCGTGGCTCTCAATATAGCGATATTCATACTGTGGATCACGGCTATGAGAAGACCTGCGGAGAGCGGTTGAGCACGTAGCTTTGTAGTAGGTAAGCTGTTTTTCAGTTAGACTTACTAGACTCTATACCGGAGGCTATTGCAGAGGCGGTAGATTTTGCTTAATAGGCTGTGGGATGTTGCTAGGAGGTTTACGGGATCTCTACTCGGCATGCTGAAGATGAGGTCTGTAGAGTACTTGGAGGCCGAGCTACGCGAACTTGAGAACGTATTTGCACTTCTAGTGCTAGGCTCCTTCATTGGGTTGCCAAGCCCTCCCCTCCCGATATCGCTAAGGCTATTGCCGCATCTAGGACGTGAACTCCTAGTTGCTACGAGGATTAGCGAGAGACTCGATGATATGCTTGGCGAGATGGCCGGGCTCTTCGAAATAAGTTAGGTGTGGTGTTCGGAACTTGTTCAGATTCGTGGCATTTGCCGGTAAAGGAGGTGTTGGGAAGACTACGCTCTCAGCTGCGTACGCTTTGGAGAGGTCGCGTCGAGGCGACAAGGTTCTCGTGGTGAGCCTAGACCCTGCCCACAACCTCGGTGATGTCTTCGAGCGTAAGCTCTCTGAGGAGCCTACACCTATAGAAACGAATCTCTATGCCATCGAAGTGGACTACGATGCCATGCTCAGGAGAAGTCTCAAGAAGCTCAGCGAGAAGATCAAGGATATGTACGGGTACCTCAGAGTGTTCAACCTCGATAAATACATCGATGTTCTACAGCACTCGCCCGGCATAGAAGAACACGCGGTTCTCGAGACCATGCTCGATGTTATTAGGAGGAATGAGGCTGAGTGGGGATTCAACATAGTGGTATTCGATACACCCCCTACAGGGCTCACCCTGAGGATAATGGCCTTGCCCTCACTCTCGCTCCTCTGGGTTGAGAAGCTTATGGAGCTCCGTCTCGCCATCCTTGCTAGGAGGCGCGCTGTAGAGAGAGTGCTCGGTACAAAGCCGCGGGTCAGCCTGGGCGGTAGAGAGGTCAGTTTAGCTACCGAGCCGCGTGGAGACCCCGTCTACGCGGAGCTACTGAAGATACGCGAGGAGTATAGTTTCGTGGATAGGCTGCTTAAGGATCCGCAGCGGTTCTCCGTCGTGATGGTTGTGAACCCTGAGGCTCTGCCCGTACTAGAGGCGTCGAGAGCTGCAGGCTTCCTAAGTAAGCTGGGCATAAGGATAGGAGCCGTTATCGTCAACAAGGTGTTGAAGCTGCCCCAGGAGGACGCGAGCAGAAGGCTCTACGAGCAGAAGCGCGCGCTTGAACTCCTACACAAGTTCTTCGATCGCTATCCCATTGTAGAGGTTCCGTATCTCGACGAGGAACCCCGAGGACTTGATAGATTGGTGAAGCTGTCTCGGTTCCTCGAGGAGATTACAGAGGGCTGCACCTTATGGAGTTCTTAGGCATCCGCACCCTGCTGCTCCTCCTCGCAGTACTGGGGGGCACCGCGACCTACCAGTTCTTCAGAGGTCGTAGAAGGAACTTGGAGCTCATGAGGTACTCGGTGCAGGTTCTTGAAGAGCTACTTAAACCTAGGGATAAAGAGTATAGGTTGATAGGCCTCTACGTAGGTTACGTAGCTCGTTACATCCTTGAGAAGGGGGGTGTTGGCAGCGTCGAGATCAGCCTTGTCCTCATGCCGCGGCAGAGCCTGTTCTACATGCCTATGGCCAAACTAACCACGCGCTTTGACAAGCTCTTCATGTTCTTCAGACTTGCTCGCGGGGCTGTTCACGAAGCTCACGTAGTCAGGAAGGGCTACTACCGGCTTGGGCTTCGCAGGGAGATAAAGGACTTCGAGTCAATGAGGGTTGAGGAGGTCGTTGTTAAGGGGCAGAGATACTACGTACTCTACAGGTCGGGGTCGGAGGAAGAAGCCAAGTCCCTACTTAACTTTGTTGAGGAGCTGAGGAGGCCCGAGATCTTGAACCATATAGCAACGGTACCCTCTACCAACAGCTTGTACGTCGCTACGAGGTATGAACCTAGCGAACTTAAAGAGCTCGTTGAAAAAGCCTACGGGCTCGCCAAGGTGTTGGCGAAGAAAGGGTGAGGCTATGTCCGCGTACTCCCTTGAAGAGGCGCTGCAGAGATTTGAAGATGTGGTTATCCTACACCCGGGCGATGTGGACGGAATAGCTTCGGCATCACTCCTGCTACCGCGGGCAAGAGGCAGTGTTAGGGTGGTGTTTCCCTCAATGCCCTGCATAGATATGGAGGAGCTCCTGGATGAGATCGGAAGCGCCGAGCTACTGATAGCACTGGGCATGGGCTTAACGACAGATGATGCTCTGAGGCTGGGTAGTGTTAGCAACTATACTGTTATTATGGATATCTACAGGGGAGGGCCCGCCGGTAGAATAGACAACGTCGTTTTCCTAAATCCATCTACAGGTCTAGGGATAGACTACCCCTCGGTATCCTGGCTTCTACACGATATGAAGCTTGGAACAGAGTTGCTGCCGCTGCTAGTAGGTACAGTAACAGGCCTTACCCACAGCAGAGGTCTGTGGGTTATGGAGGAACTTTCCCACTACGCTGCTAGGATCGGTCTCAGGATTCACCAGGTGAACCTACTTTCGAGAGCGATCGATGCATGTCACAAGATTGGCGACCTAAGATGCGTAGAATCTTCGCCCGTCAAACTCCTTGAACTATCGAATAGACCCGAAGAGGCGCTTAAGGAGGAGATGTGGTTCAAGGCCTTGAGGGAGCTGGGAAGAGAACTTGCTTCTCTAGCAACAGAGCTACTCCACGAAGTTACCGAGGATGTGCATGTATACAGGGTTCGCAGCAGGTACTTCATAGCGCGCGACTTCTTCAGCTATATCGATGTTGATAGAAAGATCGTGGCTGTAGATCTAGGGGGAGTCTACGAGCTCTACACAGGCCCTGTCAGGTCACCGGAAGAGGTGTGTAGAGATGTCGATGATCTAAGCACCTCGTGCAGAGCTATCGGTCGTTGCGTTCATGTATGTACTTCGGGGGAACTCCTAGATCTCGTAATCCCAAGGCTTGCTAGGTACGTCCGAAGGATTTGAAGTTCAGACGTCCTGATAACCTATAAAGCCCAGCTCTCCAGCAGTATCCGAAACTTGGTAGAAAGATTGTGTAGTTGAAGAACCCTTAAGATTTCGTGAAGTGGCTTTTCGGGGAAGAGGAGGTTCTACCTTAGCTGCTTCATTAGCTGCTCGGAGAGAAAGGAAAGTACTTTATGATATAGAGGGTTCCATGACTTGAACTCATCAGTACTTATAGCCCGCGCAGCACAGAAGGTCTCCCAACAAGGTGTGGAGAGGTTTGATGGACAGACTGAGCTTTGAGAAGGAGGTGTGGTCGCGTATATTCAACGAGGCGTGCCGTATCATCTCATCATTCCTCAAAGGGGTTGAGGACTGGCCAAGGGCCAAGATGATGTTGGCGGAGATGATCGCGAAGATACTCCTCGAGAAATTCGCAACAATAAGGTTCGTAGGAGTAGTAGAGCTTAGCGGGGGTGAGTATGTAGAGGACTATGAAGGCGGGTTCGATATAGATCTACTTCTGAAAGTTGATAGTGAAGCCGAGGCGTATGCACTCAAGAACCTAGAGCCCGTGATAGACAACGCGCTGAAGGAGGCCATAGTCTATAGCAAGGATCGAGAGTTCCTGAAGAGGATGAGTGAGAAGTACGGCAAGGGGATATACCACAACATGGTGGAGCTGCACGTAAACAATCTCTACGTTGTGACCGCCGAGCTGAGAAGTCCGTACTCACCAGTAATAGCACTGCACATCTCCACGAAGGAGGTTAGTTAATTAGTCCAAGCTTGTGTTCCTAGTACTCAAAGAGTGCAAGACCGTATTTCCTGATTTAGAGGAATTCTTGATGAACCGAAGCCCGTGCGTTTCACTAGGTCTTCTGCGAAGAGTTTAAACGCCCCCTCCTTCTTTCTGATATGGGTAACCTTATGGCATTGTACTCGGTAGCTGTACTGGCCTCGCTTGCGCTCCTCGTGGCGCTGTTGGTCTGGGGCTTTGTACCGCGGCATCTTGCATCTCTTCTCGTTATGGCGATTCTCCTAGTTACAGGCGCTGTGGAGCTTGGGGAGGTTGTGGAGTTTGTAGACTGGGATGTGCTGGCACTGATCTTCGGGATGTCCATCTTCACGGTGTACCTAGAGAAGAGCGGGTTTGTGGATGTTGTGGCGGGGTGCGTGCTTAGGAAGGTTGGCGATCTACGTATGCTGGTCTTTGTGCTTAGCATGGTTTCGGGCCTCATAAGCCTATTCCTTGAGAACGTGACAGTTGTGCTGATCCTAGCACCGGTTGTATTCAGGATCGCCACGGTCTTGGGCGTAGACCCTGCGTATGTTCTGGTGCCGGTGGCGCTGGCTTCTAACATGGCTGGCTCCGCTACGATGGTGGGAGACCCCCCAGCAATAATAACGGCTGGCTACCTAGGCCTGAGCTTCACGGACTTCATCTGGTACCGCGGCAGGCCCTCCATGTTCTTCCTCACGGTTATACCCATGGTTTTGGCGTGCTTAACCGCTTCGGCGATGGTACCCAGAGATGCTGGTTCTGCTAGGCGTAGAGATGAGCCTATGACCCGCAGCGTAGACAAGGTCTTCCTAGCGGAGACTCTGTTCTTCCTTGGAGCAAAGGTGCTGCTCCTCAGCCTAAGAACAGCACTGAGGCTCCCCCTAAGCCTCGCTGTACTTGTAGGCCTCGGCGGACTCACACTCTGTAGGCTTATCCACGGAGATAGGAGGTCTGTTGCTGAGAGCTTCAGGAAGGGGTTTGAATGGCGTACACTGCTGTTCCTAACGGGCGTCTTTGTGCTGTCGGGAGCTTTCGCGAAGCACGGCCTAGCGAAGCACCTAGCGTTGCAGCTCGTCGAGCTCTGCGGATATGAGCTGCTGAGCCTCACGAGCTTCCTAGTATGGTTCTCGGTCGCCGTATCCGCGTTTATAGACAACGTGCCCTACGTATCGATGATGCTCCCCGTAATAAGCTCACTATCATCGATGCTCTCCGTAGATCCTGCCACGATCGCGTGGGCGCTGCTCCTAGGAGCTACACTGGGCGGCAACCTAACATTCATAGGAGCTTCTGCGAACGTGGTGGCCGTCAGAGTCCTGGAGAAGCAGGGGCGTCGGGCGAGCTTCGCCGAGTTCATGAGGATAAGTGTGCCGTTCAACACCGTGAGCGTGGTGAGTGGCTGGATCCTCTACGAACTCTTGTGGATCCTGAGCTAGTAGTAGTTCCCGAGGAGCCACGGATTACCGATGCTGACGTTCTTCAGCCCGTTCTTCCTAGCGATCTCGTAGGCTCTAAGCGCGTGTCGGCGGCTTGTCGGGGGTAGATCCCGCATCATGTAGTCTGGGTGGAACGCCAGCAACCTGTAGGGGATCTCGAGATTTATATCAGCCAGAAACCTCGTTATCCCATCCACCTCGTGCTCATCCACGTAGCCCGGGACTAGGAGCGTGCTGACAACGAGTAGCGGCACCTCTGGCCTCTCACTAATCCTCTTTGCAATTCTCTTCACGTTCTCGAGGACAAGCCTACCGTTATTCCCCGTAAGCGCGTAGTAGACTTCGTGGCTCCACGCCTTAACAGCTATCGTGTTTATGCCCCCGGTCTCCAGCCTCAGCTCGACAGCCTTCTCGAGTAGAGAAGGATTCATAAAGCCGTTGGTCTCCCAACACACCCTGAAGACCCTTAGACTCAGCTCCCTAGCCCTCTCCACCATCGACTTCGCAGCCTCCAGCGCGTGGATGATCTGCGGACCTGGATCGCCTCCGAAGAAGCATACGCATGTAGTTCTCCTGCTGACAGCACTCACGAGCTCCTCTACCGTAAGCACAGGCCTTGCCTTGGCAGCCATATCGCGGTACTCCCAGTTTTGGCAGAACAGGCAATTGATATTGCATGCACCGTAGAATACCGCTATGTTGAAGAACCCGTTCTCGGGCCCTTTGGGCGATAGGGAGTACCTAGGGTAACCTCTACCCGTAGCACCGGGGCATACCCAGTCGGCTACGCAGTTCGTTGGGTGCGGATCCAGGTAGTATGTCCCCACAGCTATCCTGGGGCTCCCGGTGCGGAAGACGAGCCTACCACCCCTATTCTCAACAAGACCACAGTAACCGCGTCCACCTTCGGGGATCCTGCACCTGTTCCCGCAGATACCGCACGTCACGCCGCTGGGATCCCTAGGTACTTCTGGGGGCAAACCATGGAGAGTCCTCGCAGCGCGGTGCTTCAC
>Ga0180301_10000930_pt1 | contig 22923 bp, 17 predicted proteins | sample GuaBasSediGuay16_FD_121797 | JGI IMG/M metagenome (GOLD analysis project Ga0180301, IMG submission 121797) | Subseafloor sediment microbial communities from Guaymas Basin, Gulf of California, Mexico - Guay16, Core 4569-2, 12-15 cm | ecosystem: Environmental > Aquatic > Marine > Hydrothermal...
GCATCATATTCCATCGCAGAAGAGGTTTACAAGAGGGCTGCAGAGGCTGAAGCTGCAACTGGTGGAGCAACACAAACAGAGACTGGAGAAGAAAAGAAGGAAGAGAAAAAAGAGGGTGAGGAAGAGGTTCAGGCAGATTATGAAGTGATAGATGAAGAGGAGGAAAAATAAAGAAAAATGGCCTCTAAAAGGGATTATTATGAGATTCTGGGTGTTCCAAGGAATGCATCACCTGAGGAGATAAAGAAGGCATACAGGAGACTTGCAAAAAAGTATCACCCTGACCTTAATCCAGACAACAAGGAAGAGGCCACAGAAAAATTTAAGGAAATATCAGAGGCATACGAAGTTTTGATGGATCCAGAGAAAAGGGCCCTCTATGACCGATATGGTCATGAGGGCCTTTCTGGTGCTTTCAAGCAGGGCAACTTCACCTGGGAAGACTTTACCCACTTCTCTGACCTTGAGGATATATTTGGAGACCTCTTTGGTGGTGGTAGTCTCTTTGACTTTTTCTTTGGCACTAGAAGAAGAGGGGAGAGGAGGGAATACAGAAGAAGACCCCAGGGAGAACCTGGTGGGAATATAAAGGTTGTGGTTCCATTAACACTCAAGGAAATAGCAGAAGGGGTTACAAAGGAGATAAAGCTCAGGAAGTATGTTGTATGTCCACACTGCAATGGAACGGGTGGAAAGACTGAAACATGCCCAACCTGTGGAGGAACTGGCCAGATAAGGAGAACCCAGAGGCATATATTTGGTGAGTTTGTATCTGTTTCAACCTGTCCAACATGCAGGGGAAGTGGTGAGATTGTAAAAGAACCCTGTAAGTACTGCCATGGAGAGGGAAGAATCAAGAAAGAGAAGAAAATAAAGGTAAAGATTCCACCTGGAGTTTCAAAAGGGAACTATATCACACTCAGGGGAGAAGGACATGCTGGAAGGAGGGGTGGGCCACCAGGTGACATTATAGTTTTGATAGATGAGAAAAAGGACAACACCTTTATCAGGGATGGATTTAATATCATACTGAACCTTCCTATAAGTTTTAAAACCGCTGTTCTTGGTGGTGATGTCGAGATTCCCACACTTAATGGAAGAAAAACCATCCATATACCACCAGGAACCCAATCAGGCCATAGAATCCATCTTAAAGGTGAAGGAATAAAATTTATGAATGGATATGGCAGGGGAGACCTTATTGTACAGGTGAATGTTTATACACCCAGAAGGGTTTCAGGGAAGGCAAAAAAACTTCTTGAGGAACTGGATTCACTCCTGGAAAAACCTCCAGAGGTCAAATAAGTTATTAATTCATTTTAAAATCAGGAGGGTAAAATGGGGAAGAGAAAAACCATAAAGGAAAAAATGGATACTGGGAAAGAGCCTGAGGTAAAGAGAGACCCCAAAGGCAGGGGTATGATGCTGATAGCAACACCCAGAATTGTGGAATCTTACATAAAGAAGATTAAAAAGGGGAAACTTGCCACGGTTGAACAGTTGAGAAGAAAGATGGCAGAGGATTATGGTGCTGATTTCTCCTGCCCCCTTGCAACTGGATGGTTTATAAGAATCGTTGCAGAGTATGCAGAGTGGGAGAGGGGAGAGGGTAAAAAGAATATTGCACCCTACTGGAGATTGATAAAAGAGAAGGGTAAGTTGAATGATAAATATCCCGGTGGCGCAGAAAGACATGCACAACTTCTTAAAGATGAAGGATTTGAGATTGTTTCTGTTCGTGGTAAACCTGTTGTAAAGGACTACGAAAAGCATCTTATTAACTGGTAACTTCTTGTAATTCAGTTAAATGTACAGTGCGGTTTAAGGAAAGTAACTTAGCCACTATATTTATTTCTCTTATCATTTTCTTTTTTTTCTGGTTGTCATGGAGAATATGGAACTATATCGGATTTAAGGATTAACTCGTCTAAACAGTCACTGGACGCCTTTATTGATGGTATCTCAAAGTATTGTTCTTTGGAAAGGAATCTTTAACCAGCGGGTCATTTCAACCCCCTGATTCAGGTTGCTTTACAGGAATTTTTCCAGGTTGGGGAGAGTTTGAGGACTCTGTAGATAAAGAGTATCTTGAAGTAATGGAACAGACAATAGGGAAGTCCTTTGCCTTTGTTCCCTTTTCTGTTTTCTTTGGTAAAGGAGAAGTCTCCGACAGGAATTTAAAGGTGATAGATGATTACGGTGCAATTCACCTCCTAATAAACCACTTATGCTTGCTGAGTGGGGCGTTATGGAGAGATGATTTTTTATATGGTTAAGTTTACATAATATATATTATCAGACATTGTATTGAATAATCTTTTAGGGTGGAGTTTGTCTCATTCAGGTGGTTTTTATTATCTGGCTACAATGTTGAGAATCTTGTTTTTGATGTAAATTGTCTTCCTGATTTCTTTCCCCTCTATGTGCCTTTTCACATTCTCATTGGAAAGTGCCATCTTAACCACTTCTTCTTCTGGCGTATTCTTTTCTATCTCAAGTCTTGCACGAACCTTCCCATTTACCTGAACAACAACGGTTACAATCTCCTCCTTAACCGCTTCTTCATCATAAGAAGGCCACTCTTCAAGGAAAACACTCTGTTTTTTACCGAACTTTGCATAGAGGTACTCTGCAAGATGTGGTGCAAAGGGGGAGAGAATCTTTGTAAATTCTTGAATTACATAAACATAAGTCTCAGAACCCTTGGAAGGGTATGCTGTGATCTGGTTCAACATCTCCATAAGGGCAGCAATACCTGTGTTGAATCTCATATGCTCAAGGTCTTCTGTTAGAATTTTCTTTGTCTTCTCTATACCCCTGTACAATGGGTCTTTTTTATCAGGTTCAGGGTTTTTCTTATCTATATAAGGCATGAAATGATTGTATATCCTTGAAAGGAATCTCTCTGCACCCTTAACACCCTTCTCTGACCAGAGGAGGTCTCTTTCTGGTGGTGCTGCAAAGAGTACTGCTATCCTTGTTGCATCAACCCCTACCCTCTCTATCAAACCTATGGGGCTAACAACATTCCCCTTTGATTTGGACATCACCTCACCCTTCTCATCCATAACCATGCCCTGATTGAACAGAGCAAGTGCAGGTTCATCACTATCAAGATATCCCAGGTCATAGAGAAATTTTGTCATGAATCTGAAATATATCAGATGACCTGTGGCATGTTCAATACCACCTATATAGAGGTCTATTGGATGCCATTTTCTTGCCTCTTCCTTTGAGAATATCTCCTTATCATTGCGGGGGTCAAAGTATCTCAGGTGATACCAGGAAGAATCAACGAATGTGTCCATTGTATCAGCATCCCTGTGTGCAGGTCCACCACATTTTGGACATTTAGTATGATAAAAGTTGCTGGCATCTTCAAGGGGTGAACGACCTGATGGTATGAAGTTGACCTCCTCTTCAGGTGGTAACAACACAGGTAGTTGCTCCTCTGGAACAGGAACTATCCCGCATTTCTCACAATGGACAACAGGTATTGGTGTTCCCCAGTACCTCTGCCTTGATATTAACCAGTCCCTCAACCTGTAAGTAACCTTACCTCTACCCTTCCCCATTTTCTCAAGTTCTTCAATAATCTTTTTCTTGCCAAGTTCTGAATCAAGCCCATTGAACTGAGCAGAATTGACCATCATTCCATGCCCTTCATATGCCATCTCCATGGTATCACGGAATAAATCTTCATCAGGTGGCATAATAACTACCTTTATAGGGATATTGTACTTCTTCGCAAATTCAAAGTCCCTCTGGTCATGGGCAGGGACACCCATTACTATTCCGGTTCCATATGAGACAAGAACATAATCAGCAACCCAGATTTCTATTTTTTCACCTGTAAATGGATGAATTGCAAACCTTCCCGTTGGCACACCCGTTTTGTCCCTCTCTTCACTTTGACGCTCTATTTCACTCATCATCAAAGCATTATCTATATATTTTTTAACCTCTTCTTTATCTATACTCCTGGCATATGGATGCTCTGGTGCTATTGAGATGAAGGTTACACCAAATAGCGTATCAGGTCTTGTTGTGAATACAGGAAGTTTGTATCCATCCTCTGTATAAAAGTCAATCTCCGCCCCTTCACTTCTTCCAATCCAGTTTCTCTGCATGGTTTTTACATTCTCAGGCCATCCATCCAGTTTATCTATATCATTCAGTAATCTTTCTGCATAGGCAGTTATTTTTATGAACCACTGCTCCATCTCTTTTTTTCTAACGGACGTGCCACATCTCCAGCACTTACCACCTATAACCTGTTCATTTGCAAGTACCGTTTTACAGGAATCACACCAGTTAACAAAGGATTTTTCCCTGTAAACAAGCCTCTTTTCAAAGAGTTTCAGGAAGAGCCATTGATTCCACCTGTAGTATTCTGGTTCTGCTGTAATTATCTCCCTGTCCCAGTCATAACTTATCTGAAGCCTCTTCAGTGTATTCCTTGATGTGGCAATGTTTCCGTATGTCCATTTTTTGGGGCTTTCTCCCTTTTTAATTGCCGCCTGTTCAGCAGGAAGCCCGAATGCATCCCAACCAAATGGATGTAAAAGGTCATACCCCTGCATCTTCTTGTATCTCCAGACAGTATCACCAATTACATAGTTCCTTGTATGCCCGATGTGCATATCCCCTGATGGATATGCGAACATTTCAAGTAGATAGAATTTCTTTTCTGGATTTTCAGGAGTTTTGTAGATTTTTGCCTTTTCCCAGCGCTCCTGGGAAAATTCCTCAATCTCTTTGAAATTATACCTCTCCATATTACCCCTGCTGCTTCCCCTTCAATTCTTCAATCTTTCTTTCAAGTTCAATGAGTTCCTTTCTCTTTGCCTCAACCCTTGCTGAAAGCGCAATCTCCTCCCTTCTCTTCGCAACAATTCTCTGGGTGAGTTCCACTTCCTGCCTCTTCTTTTCCTCAATCCTTGCATCAATATTACTTTCACTAACAACACTGTCAAGTAATGCCTCTTCCTCACTCTTTGCTGTTGAAACAGCAGTTTTGCCTTCTTCTAATGCCTTTTTAACCTCTTCAAGTTCCTTCTTTTTGTCTTCAAGTTCCACTGTTAACTTTGAAAGTTCAGACCGCAACTCCTCAACCTGCATCCTTTTCTCACCAATGTTCTGCCATTCTTCATCAATGGACTTCATGTCCTCCTGCTTCTGCTTTATCTGATTCTCTATTTCCTGAAGTTCTTTTCTTTTCTCATCCAGCCCCTTTGTTAACTCTTCTTCTTCCTTCCTTAAATTGTTTATTGCTTCCTTTAACTTTTCTGCCTCTTCAGTAAGGGTTTCCAGCCCTGTGGATACCTCTGCAACCCTCTGACCACCCTTTGTCAATGGTATAGAAATCAGGAACATGAGCACAAATGCAATTCCTGAAAACATAAGATACTTTGTAATGGGTGTCTCTTCCTTTTCTCCGTATATTGCCTCTGATTTCAGGCCAATATGAACCTCTCCGACCTTTTCGTCTCCAAAAATCACTGGTGCTCCAATATCAATCAATTGACCACGAGGGGTGACCCTTGTCACCCTACCGGTTACCCTTGGACCAGTGTATGTTTCAAGCACCTTTGTGGTATCAAAATCAGCAAGTATAGTTCCATCATTTGTTATTATGGTGATGTACTTGCTCTCCTTAAAATTACCCTTTGCCTGGTTAAGGAGTATGCTGGTAACAATCTCATCTTCATCAGATACCCCTTCTGATACAATTTGTGCAAGGAGATGTGCCTTTTCCTTCCATTGACGAAGCAGGATATCTGATGTATCGGATTTTTTCCCAGTACCCAACATGTTCTGGGCATAGAAAAGACCAAAAACAATAACAAAACTTACTATTCCGATAATTATAGCCTTTCTTATCATTGTTTTTCCTCCCTTTTTGAGTACCCATAATAAGGATAGTAATAGTGGTAATGGGTGCCTCCATATTCCACATCATTCAAAACTATGCCTTCTGGGGGTGAACCAATATTCTCCAGTGTATTGAGAGCCTTAATGACTATCTCCTTCTTTGCCAGTCCTGCCCTGGTAACAAGCAGTACGTTTTTTATGTGTGATACTAGATACCTTGTATCACTGAAGATTACAGGTGGAGAATCAATAAAGATGTAGTCAAACCTCTTCATAAGGGTGTTTATCAATTTCTTGAACTTATCCTTTGCGAGTAATTCTGCTGGATTTGGTGGAACTGTGCCTGAAGGCAGTATCCAGAGGTTTTTTATATCGCAATCCCTTATTACCTTTTCAATGGACAGTTTCCCAATAAGATATTCAGAGAGCCCTTCTGTGTGTTCCATTTCAAATATTCTGTGTATCATGGGGTACCTCAAATCTGCATCAATTATTAGGGTTTTGTTATCAGTCTGTGCTGTTGAGATAGCAAGATTGGCAGAAATAGTAGATTTGCCTTCCTGTGGAATTGCGCTTGTAATCAGATATGTATGCCCTTCTCCCTTATCAGGGGTTCCAATAAAGTCAAGATTTGCCCTCAATGTCTTGTAGGCCTCTGAAATTGAAGATTGGGGCTTGTAATGAACAATCAACTTCTCTGTTATGGAAAGAACCCCATTTCCTTTTTTGTGGTTTTCAAGGTGTGGTATAATTCCAATTACGGGTATATCAGTAATTTCCTCAATATCTGCCTCATCCTTCACCGTAGTATCAATCAACTCAACCAGTGTTATTCCGATTATTCCCAGAATGATTCCACCTATAAATGCAAGTGCAAAACTCAATTTTTTCTTGGGTTTTACTGGGAAAGAAGGGGTTTCCGCATACTCTATAACCCTCACATTCCCCACTTTCCTTGCCTCTTCAATCTTGAACTCTTCATACTTCTCAGTGAGGAGTTTGTAAATATCAGAGGCCATATCGTATTCCCTCTGTAGTTCAGCAAGCCGTGTCTCTTTTTCAGGAAGTGCCTTTATCTTCTTAAGATACTTTTCTCTCATACTTTCAAGCACTTCCTTCCTTGTCTTCAGCACAAGGAGGTCTATCTCTGTTTCCATTATCCTGTCAATAAGGTTTCCAGTGATGGATATGGGATCTGATAAACCCAGGGTATCCGCAGTGAAGTTGGAAATCTCATCCTTCAACTTCTTTTTCAGGTCTTCTATATCCTTCTTTATCTCAACAATCTTCGGGTGGTTCTGAGGAAGGCCTTCAATCTCATAAAGGGTCAGGTCTCTTTCAAGTGAGACAAGTTTATCCCTCAAGTCGTTGATATACCTTCCTGTTACTTCAACAATCTGTGAGGAGAGATTCTCTTTTATATTATCAAGCTTTGTTTTCAAGGCATTGAGTTCAACCTGCTTTGATGAATATTCAACAAGCGCCCTGTTGTAAATGTCGTTAAAATTGGTCATTTCGTTCGTGATACTCTTAACATGTTCGGATATGGAAATAATCCCTGATTTTTTCTTGTATTCCTCCAGTGCGATTTCAGCCTTTTTAAGCCTCTCCTCTGCCTTGGGAATCTGTTCCTCAAGGAATCTTTTAACCTGTGTTATTTCATTCTTTTCAAACTCAAGGGAGAATTCAACTGCTGTATTTGCTATTGCATTTGCAACAATGGCAGCCTCTTCTGGATAGTTTGAGTGGAAGGTAATCCTTATAACATTACTCTTTCCTACTGGCATAACAGAATAATTCTTCATCAATTCATATACAGGGGAAGGCTTTTTCAGGATTGGAAGGTCAGGGTTTTCCTTTTTCAATCTCTCAAAAACCCTGTGAATAAATGAGGAACTCGTTAACATCTCTATTTCATTTGCAATTGTTTTCTCATCCTCCGTCCACATCCTCTCAACACCAAGAGAGTATTTTCTTGGTGTGATGAGGATCTTTGTTGTTGCCTGATACACCTTGGGGGTAAGCATAACAAAAATAATTGTAAAAATAAGGATAGCAGCCACAGAGGAGTAAAGAATCCATTGCCTTCTTCTTAAAACCGTGAGAAATCTGGAAAAATCAAAATAGGTGGTTTCCTGCACTTTCACCTGCTCCAGAATGTCTGATAGAGAATGGCAACAGCTCCGGCAATTATACTCAAGAAACGAACCACATCACCGAGTGTAGCAGATGCTGAGCGTGGAACAATCACCACATCACCTGGTGATATCATAGGTATGGATTTTTTCTTCCCGTTTATAAAATCGTTTACATTAACAATCACAACATCTCCATTTATGCTGACAACCTTTACTCGATTCAAATTGGCAGATCTTAAAGGACCACCAGCAAAGGAGATTGCCTCTACTATGTTTATATTTGGAGGAACCGCATAATGTCCAGGATTTCGCACCTCTCCCCATACCTGGATACTTACATATATCCCCGGCTGTTCATACCCGGCAGCATTCAAGGCTATTAAAAGTATTAACACATCCAAATTATAAGAATTATCAGGGATTATGTCAAGTATTTAATCGAAAATCTATAAAGTAACCTAAATCACTGATTGTCTTTTATTAATAGAAGATATAGAAATTCTGCACTTGACAGAATGGTTTTTACCCATTGTATTATACCATGAAAATCGGTGTTTCTGGATGTCTGAGTTTTGATATTATAAAGAATCCTGAATTCTCCATCCAGTCATGGGGTGGTATTGCCTACAATCTTCTTACACTATCCTTATGCGAATATGCAGAGGTCTACCCTATCACATATGTGGGGGTAGAGTTAAAGGAACGTCTTTATAAACTCCTTCCTGAAAACGTATCAACTGAATGCATAAGGATTTCCAATGCAACCAACAGAAACACAATCCATGTGCTCGGGGAAAACAGGTATGAATTTATTACCCCATACGCACCTGAAATTAGTATTGAGATGTTATCCTGCCCTGGAGAGATGGAACTCCTCATGCTCAATCCTGTTATGGGCTGGGAATTTTCCACGGATACCCTTCAGAGTATAGACAGGGTGAACTCAAGGATAAAAATGATTGATGTACACAATTTAACACTCGGCACGCATGATAGCGGAAGGAGATACAGAATCTCGCTTGACAAAAAATTGGTGGATACAATCCTCAAAAAATTCCATATTATTCAGATGAACAGGGAGGAATACAACTCTTTTACAGGGAAAGAATATCCCGAAGGATTAAAAGACCTGCCAGAAACAATCATTTTCTTTATTACACTTGCAAGTGAAGGGGCAACTGTGGTATATGACAGAAGGATTGAAACATTCAAACCACAGAGGATTTTCAACCAGGATATTATCGGAGCGGGGGATATATCAGGGAGTATTTTTGCCCTGTCCTTTCTTTTCACCGGCGACCCATTCATTTCCTGTGAGAGAACCGTCAGGATTATGGAGCATCTTGAGGGGAACAAACTTGAAGAAAAGATTGAATCAATAAAGCAAATCCTTATTGACACCTTTGATTTAAGGGAATAAAATATCTGTATGAAGCGTACATATATTTTGATACTGCTCCTTGCTGGATGCAGAGGTGGTTATATAGGGTTGCCTGAGACCAGAATATTAAATGGACCACCTGATGGCACTGTTGTTTATAACAACACAATCAAGTTTGTCTGGGAGGGTAATGGATACACAACAGAGTTCAGGTATTGCATAGATACAATTCTATCAGAATGGACTGATGCCGAATCCATAACCCTTATACTGGATGAAGGATGGCATACATTTTCCGTGTATGGAAGAAACCTTATTGGAGAGATTGAGAACACATTCCCCAGAACAACCTTCCTTGTTGATGGTATAAGGAACGGATTCTCTCTGGCTCCATTGCTGGATACAGTGAGCATCACAAGACACTTTACCATGATGTTGAGGGCAGAGGCACCATCTTTACACAGATATGAACATTTTGTAATAAAATGGGACAGGTCAAAGGTAGAGTTTTCTGATATTCTCTATGATTCATCATCTTACTCTCCCAATGCTTTCCCTGTGATTATTACGAGGTCATATGAGGATTCTGTTGAGATTTTTTTGAGCATGCTGTGTGGAAACTTCCCAGAACAGGACAGGGTAATATGTACAATAGAGTTTATTCCCCTTAACCCCGGGGAATGTGATTTTATTCTTTATGGAGAGATATTTGACTCCACAGGTATCGCTGTACCTATGGATACATTACAGGGAGGGACAATTGTTATTCATTAGCCTTTTTGCTCAACTATTGAATATTTCTGTAACAAAGTACAACTCAAAAAACCTTGTCTCCTTTGTAACCCCTGATTCATCTGCCATTGAGAGTGTCGTTGTTATAAGAAGGTATGACAGGTTTGCATATAACCCGGGTGAATGGTCAAAGATATGGAGAAATCCTGTTAACCCCTTAACTGCTTACTCCTTTGTAGATTCAGTAAACTTAAGACCCGGGTTAATTCAGAGATTTACATTCTTTACAATTTACAATGATGGGGAGTATTTCAGAGATACCCTATCCGTTCCAACACCTGTTCCACCTGGAATTGTGGATATAACACCAGCAGGGGGATTGATTCGTGGAGAGAGATTCCGCTTTATATTCAATTCACCCATGGACACCACATACAGGGAAAGCAGTTTCATTTTGTTCTCCTTCCATGGTTCAGATACATTCTACTATGAAAGGAGTGTAGAGGTAATATCCGATACCATTTACATATCTCCCTATCCCCTACCCCGTTCAGGTGATACCCTCACCCTTATTCTTAAAAGTTCCTTTCTGCAGGACATTTTTGGAAACTGTTTTGATGGGAATGGGAATTACATTGAGGAAGGCTCACCTGTGGACGACTATTCTGTAAAGTGGCAGGTTTCACTTCTCGGGGACTTCAACCTTGATGGGTATGTTGATTCAAAAGATTACACTGAATACTTCCGTGATGCCATGCTTTCAAACAATCCTGATTATGAAACAGGTCCTGTTGAGGGAACAGCCCCATACCTTGTATGTTACAGGGATGGGAAAATGGACATGAGTGATTTTATCGGGTTTTGCAGGATGTGGGAGTACTCCATATGGGAAAGGGGGATGGACATAAAAGCAACAAATGGGTATCCTGTTTTGTATTCCAGTGGATGTATAATCCCACCATACCAGGGCTTTATTGAGTTGTTCACATTGACACCGATACAATCCCCGTCCATTGTATTTTCAACCGAATTCAAGGATACATTTTATTATTTTATTCAGGTTAATGGTAATGAGCAGATACATGTTGCCAGACCTGCTGGCTTGAGATACCTGTCAATGGATGGTGAATTTTTAGGAGAAATGAGATTTGGCAGCCCAAACAGTGTGGATGTTAAAATTTACGACGCACTCGGGAGAAGGGTTAATGGCCCCTTGAAAAATGGAATATATTTTATAAAATCAGGCATGGCCAAAAAGAAGATATGGGTGATTAAATGATACTGCTCCTCCTGTCTCTCTGGACAGATGAGATTACGCTTGGTGCCAACCATGTGTCTTTCCTTCCACCTGCATCATCAAATGCAGTTGGAGAGGACAACGGGAATGCTCTAATCACCTTCACAACAGGTCATACAAACCCCTATCTTGAAATATACTTTGCAATCATAGATGGTTCAGGAACTGTTCTGAGAATGGTTAATGTTTCAAGGGCTGGGACCCAATCCTCTCAATGGGCAGGTTATCCCAATGTTATATCCTTTGACACAACCTATTACTTTATCTGGGATGACAGGAGAATATCATATCATGAAATAGAGTTCCAGAACGAGGTTTACTACCGTATATTCTATCCAGATGTGGCTGGAGGGATATGGCTTGGAATACAGAATGCCACCTCAAGTGATGGCGAGTGGTCAATCAATCCATCAGCAGCAAAACTTGGGGACAGAATTTACGTCGCATGGGAAGACACAAGGGAGGGTTATGATGCAGTTTATTATTCTTATCTTGAGAACGGTCTATGGAGCAATGCCTTCAAAATATCGGGGTCTATATATTATGCTGGTTATCCCTGTGTTGTTACTGGAAACTCTGAGGTGTTCATCTTTTACGAAGAGGTTCAAGATTCATTCATACAGGTCAGAGCATATAGCCCTATCAGGAATCAATACTATACAATAAGTACAGGTGGAGAGGCCTATTCTCCTTCAGGCTCTGCATCAGGTGACGAAATCTGCGTTGTATGGGAACAGGTGGAAAATGGCGTGCCCCAGATATATTCAAGGGTTTTCAATTCCACATGGGGTCAGGCAGTAAAACTCACGATCAGTGGATACGGTACAATGCCATGTGTCACAGGGAAAGATGGGATATTCTACTATGCCTGGGTTGAAGATGGCAATATTATTTTTAAATCAGATACATCTGATTCAAGGGTGATGAATCAATTATCATATAACTGCTTCAACCCCCATGTATATGCACTTGATAATGGCAATTTGTTCCTCTGCTGGAGTGGATACATATCAGGGGACATGGACGCAAAGATTCTGTACAGGGTATTTTCCTCTTCAAAATCTCCATCAAAGAGTGCATCACTTCTGGTGAGAGGGAGCAGGCTTTATCTTCCTGATAAGGAGAGCAGGAATTACGAACTTTACACCATAGATGGCAGAAGGGTATCTACCTTCTCGGGAACTACCCTTGCATTCAATGGACTTCCTCCAGGCATTTATCTACTGAGAACACGGGATTCTGGTGAAAAGAAGATTTACAGGGTTGTATATCTGGGGGAATAGATGATACTTATCCTGCTTTCATTCTACTCCATACTTGAATCAAACCAGAGTGGAATTACCATTGAGATTAACACAGAGCATCTCATTTTCTCCCATTACAATACATCAGGTACAAAGGAAGAGGGCAGAATAAGCCTTCCCATTGGAATACCACAGGCAGGGGGGTATTTGCTCAAAGTGATGGATGGTAAAATACCTGAAGGCTCCATTCAAATAAAGGGTCCCTTCAACTTCAGGAAACACAGGATCATACTTCTTGATTTGAAGGAAAACATCGCTTCACATGGAATAATCAGGGTCAGGGTTGGGTTCACCCGTACCCCCATTGAAATCAAGGGCAAAACAGACCATCTGTATGAACATATGGTTATAAACGGGAAGACATCCATTAACTGGAAGATACTTGATAAAACAAAATCATACCTTACATGGGAACCATCAGGGATCAGGCTCGGGCTTAAAGAGGCTGGTGTTTACAGGGTCTCAAGTTCCTATCTCTCAGCATCAGGGATTGTCTTTAATCCACCTGTTGAGAACATTTCCCTTTTATATAGAGATAATGCAGTCCCCATATGGGTTCAGGATTTGAACAACGATGGAATCTTCAACTCCACTGATTATTTTATCTTTTATGCACCACCTGTTAAGAGTGATTATGACACTCTCACCTACTACTGGTTGAAAGAGGGTGAAGGTGCAGGATACATTGAACTATCCATGGACACAACCTCTGCCCACTACATAACTAACTATGTGGACAGTTTCTATGTGGACAGGGATTCAATTTTCTCAAGGCGTGCCGGTGAATTCCTCTATAATCTTGATACAATGTTCACCTTCCAGTTGTCTGACACCTTTATGATGCCTGAATATCCGTGCTCCATAAAGGTCAGGCTCTTCAATCCATCCTCTAATTTTGAAACCCTGAACATCTATGTGGATGAAAATATTGTTTACACAGGGCTTGTATCAGGTAACAACTTCACATACCTGAGGCTTGAGGAGAATCTCTCTCCATCTTCTGTTGTGAAGATAGTTACCAGTGAATATTCATATCTTGACAGATTTTCAATAACCTACAGAAGAAAACTGGAGTATTCAGGTGATCACTTTGTATTCAGGGCAGATACAACGGGTAAAAAACTTTTTGTAATTCATGGATGCCCCTATCCAGATCCGGTTGTCTTGAGAATTGATGGTTACAGAATACAGCCCTCTGTTGATAAAGATTCTTCTGGTTATACTGTATCCTTTGCAGATACCATTATTCAGCCATCCTCCTATGTAATTTACACACCGGGCACAGAGAAAAAACCTGTCCAGGTAATCCAGGTTGATGACACAGGAACATTTGAAAACCCTGAAGATTCAGATATCCTTGTTATAACCCATCCTGACTTTTTACAGCAGGCAGAGGAATACAAGCGGTTGAAGGAACAGGATTCCCTGAGTGTTTCCATTTACACCACAGATGAAATCTACAATGCCTTCAATTACGGTGAGAAATCCCCATATGCCATAAAGAGTTTTCTCAAGTACCTCTTTGAGAACACCTCTACCCCACCTTCTTACCTGTTCTTCCTTGGAAAGGGGAGTTATGACCCAAAAAATATACTCGGTTCCGCCTCTGACCTTGTTCCTGTTATACTCCACAGCACACCTGAGGGTTACTTTGCAAGTGATTATCTGTATGCTTTTGTTAATGATGACCATTATCCTGATATTATTGTGGGCAGGCTTCCGTGTCTCACACCTTCAGAGGCTGAAGGTTATCTGAACAAACTCAGATACGGAAGGTCTTCCACAGAGCCCTTTGAGAACATTCTATTCTTTGGTGCTGATTACGCACTTCCAGGCGCAGATGTAGAGTCCAATAAACTTATAAGTTCCATTATCCCATCTGGTTACAGGATTGTGAGGGAGTATTCCAGAGAGGGAACGAGCATATGGGAAGAGGTGATAAATGCAGTGAATTCTGGTGTGTCAATCTTCAACTTCCATGGGCATGGGAGTGAAGAGGACCTTGGTGCAGGTAGATACTTCAGGGTTTATGATATACCAAGGCTCAACAATTATGGAAAATTGTCCTTCATGATGGCATTCACATGTGCCAATGGTGTTATGGATGTGCCTGGATTCCGTTCAATAGGTGAACTCTCTGTTGTATTCCCTGGTGTTGGTATGATAGGGTCAATTGGTCCCTCTGGTTTCACCTATTTTGATGAAAATCTTGCATGTGATAGATACTATCTGAATTCATTGCTCAAGAATGGAATTTCAAGGCTTGGTGATATAACTTACTCCTACAACTTCACCCATCCAACTTCCTACAATTCATATGTTTATCTTCTTATAGGAGACCCTGCCTATGAAATCCTCATACCATCAGACACACTCAACCTATCAGGTTATGTGCATGGTGATTCAATCACTGTGAGTGCCTCTGTTTCTGGTGAGGGAATATGCTATTTCACACTTGAGGACTCCACAAACCGCATGGATTTCTCTGTTCAGGTTAAAAACGGGGTGGCTGAAACCACATTCTACTTTATGCCTGTGTCTGAGAATCCCTTGCTTATTGCACTGGTGAAGGGTGATGGATTATTATTGAGTGGAGAGACCAGTATATATAGAAAAGACCTTTTCAGCAGGGTTGTTTTTGTTCCAGATGCACCTGATTATGGGGATACCCTCAACATTTTATTTATGCTTAAAACCATACCTGACTCTGCAAGGTTGAACTGGGGATATGGTAGTTCCCAGACATCTTATTCTCCCCTCACCATCTCAGGAGACACACTGAAAGGGGCAATTTATATAGACAGGGAAAAATCAAACCTGGTTTTAAGGGCAATCCTGTATGATTCAACCGAGACATATTACTCAAGGAGTTACAGTTTTTACATCAGGGAAAGACCAAACCTGAACTTCACAGAACAGCCGTTCATCTCCGTTGAAGACACCACTGCTTATATCAACCTTCATATAGTGAATTCAGGGGAAAAGGTTGTTGATACCTGTGAATACAGTGTTTTCGCGTATATTTCTGGAGCACCACTCCAGATTTATCGTGGTGATGCAGGAACACTTGAGCCTGGCAATTCAAAACTTGTGCAAGTTCTGCTTCCTGAGTCCCTTATTGCCCGTATTGACACATTGAATTTCAGGGTTGACCTGGACCCTGCTGACAGGATAGATGAATCAAACGAGAATGATAATGTCTCTTATCTCAACCAGTTGAAGGGTATCTTCTCTATTGACCAGAACACGGATACGCTTTTCAGGTATGGTGATATTATTATAAGGGTTGAATCAGGTGACTTCTCATCAAAATCACTGCTTCTAATACAGGAAACATCCTTTAAGGTTCCCTTCTCACAGCAGGTAGAACCTGTAAAAATAAATGGACTTATCAGAACATTCTCATTGAGTTTCACCAACCTGAATGCACCTTTGAACATCTCCTGTGTACCTGATTCTTCTGGTTACTTTTATATATGGAGGATGAACAAGTGGGTTATGCTTCCACAGAACATCCTGCTGCACGATACGGTTTCCTGTGAGTTCCCTGATACTGGAACATTCACCATACTTGCAAGATGGGATACAATCCCTCCCCTGCTTATTGGTCCAACTGACACCACTGTTATACAGCGTGAAACACAGCTTGACCTTGACTTCAGGATTGAGGATTCACAGGGGCTTGACCTGTGGATTGATCCACCTGTTGCCATTGTGGACGAAGATACAGTAAATCTTAAAGTATCCCTCTCAAGGGAGGAAAACCTTTATTCTGCTGAACTTTCAGGTGAACTTGAGGAAGGGGAGCATACTGTTGTGATTAAAACGACCGATGTGAACGGGAATGTGACCACAGGGAAACTGGGTATAGTGGTCTCCATTCCCTTTGAAATAATCAAGGTGTCCAACTACCCAAACCCTGCCATCACCCACACAACCTTTGGTTTTACACTGAGCAAGCCAGCAGACCGTATAACACTTGAAATCTTCCAGCCTGATGGTTCACTGGTGAGGAGTTTTACACTTGATAATGCAGGTTCAGGTCCAGAGTTTATTGATTGGGACCTGAGGGACAGGTATGGAAGACTTGTGGGCAATGGGGTTTATGGATACAGGCTTACTGCAAGAAGGGGTATTTACACAGTCTCAAAAACAGGTAAAATGGCGGTGATGAAGCGATGAATATATTAATGCTTTTTCTGGTCTCATATCCGTTTAATTATATCTACCCTGGCTCAGGTGTCAGGGCCAACAGCATAGGCACTTTCTATACATTCAAAGGTCCATCCTCCAACTGGTGGAATCCCTCAGTCCCACCGGAGGAGAAATTTTCTGTATCTGGAGAATGGAACAATCTTCTTGGTCTTTTCAGCCTTATCGATGGGTGCATCTCGGCATCCATCGGGAATATTGGTATAACTGCTGGATATTCGGTTTTCAATTCTGGAAGCATGCCTATAAACCCGGAGATAGAGGATTCATCCACCCTGCCTGAATCACTGGGAACATTCTCTGAAACGGAGAAAGCATACCTTCTCTCACTCAACCATCCCGCTGGACCTATCCACATAGGGATTGGGTTCAAGTTTTATCAACAGGATATGCTTGGAGCAAGGGGGATTGGATACGGGTTTGACATGGGTATTTTGTACAGGAAAAACAGGGTTTCCATTGGTTGTGTGATTAAGGATGCGGGAGGAACATCCATCTCCTGGAACGGACGTGTTGTGGATGTAATCCCTGCTGCCTACATAGCAGCAATCTCATACCGGTTTGTCAGGGAAAACTGGGATTTGAAAATGGAATCTTCCCTCCTCTACCAGCATGAAATTCATTATGCCATTGGTGGAGAATTGACATTCTATTTTATTTCATTAAGGTTGGGTTGGAGCAGTTTGAAAGGTATTGGCAGTGGTGTTGGTGTATCTTTCAGGGGATTCTATCTTAATTACGGTGTCAATCCAACAGGATTTGGATATACACACCGTCTGGGAATAATCTATTCAAAAGGAGGTGCTTAATGCAGGTTAAGGATGAAATTTTCAGGATGTATGATATCAGGGGGATAGTTGAAACAGACCTCACTGATGACCTTGTTTTTGCCCTTGGAAGGGCATATGGAACATTAATCAGAAGGAACAGGGGGGTTGAGGTTTCTGTTGGATATGATGCAAGACTATCCTCACCCCACCTCCATGATGTCCTAATAAATGGGATTACATCAACGGGTATAAATGTGATGGACATAGGCATGGTTCCCACCCCACTTCTCTACTTCTCTGTGTTTCACTACAACCTTGATGGTGGGATTATGATAACTGGGAGTCACAATCCAAAGGAATACAATGGGTTCAAGATTATGATTGAAAAGGAGACCCTTTTTGGAGAAGGGATTCAGAAACTGAAGACCATGATCATTAACAATGACTTTCTTGAAGGAAAAGGTGAGTTGAGGAAGAAAGACGTATCAATGGATTACCTTGAGAAGGTTCTCTCCATAACATATCCCGGTAAAAAACTCAGTGTTATCCTTGACCCAGGTAATGGAACTGCTGGGCCCATTGCGGTTAAATGCTTTGAGCGTATGGGTGCAGATGTTGAGTGTATAAATTGTGAACCAGATGGAAACTTTCCTGCACATCTCCCCGACCCCACCATTCCTGAATATATGGAACAGTTGAAACAGGTCGTGCTTGAGAAAAAGGCGGACTTTGGTGTTGGATACGATGGTGATGCAGACAGGATTGGTGTTATTGATGAAAGAGGGAGAATAATCTGGGGGGATAAACTTCTCGGTATATTCTCAAAGTATGTTGTGAAGCGCTTCCCCAACCCACACATAATCTTTGATGTCAAGTGTTCACAGGGTGTTGAGGAATACATTGAGTCTATTGGTGGTAAACCGTATATGTGGAAGACAGGTCATTCCCTGATAAAGGCAAAAATGAAGGAACTGAGGGCACCCCTTGCAGGTGAAATGAGCGGTCATATCTTCTGTGGTGGTGATTACTATGGATACGACGACGCAATCTTTGCATCACTCAGGCTGTATGAGATACTTTCAAAATCAGACAAGCCTATCTCTGCACATGTGGATGAGATACCATCATACTTTGCCACACCTGAAATAAGGATTGAAACCACAGAAAAGGAAAAATGGGAGATTGTAGAAAAAGTAAAGGAGCACTTCAGAAAAGAATACAGGACTATTGAGATAGATGGCGTGAGGATTTTATTTGGCGATGGATGGGGGCTTATCAGGGCCTCCAACACCCAGCCTGTTATAGTTGCAAGGTTTGAGGCAAGAACAGAGGAGAGACTTGAGGAAATAAAAAATCTTGTTCTGGGGTTTGTTGATGGAATTAAAGGAACAGTTTAACTATCTTGTGGAAGTGGCAAGAAAGATGGGTTACAGGGTCTTTATAGATTCTATACTCTCCCCTGGTGGTGATTGCAGGGTTTATGAGAACAAGTACATCATCATAAATAAGAAACTACCTGTGAGGATGCAGGTTAAACTCCTGAAAGAGATACTTGCACAGAGGGTTGATGAAAACACCTTTCTTGAACCAAGGGCAAGAAAACTGCTGGGGGTAGAATGAGCAGTGTTTACTTCATCCCTTACAACTCTGATAAAAGCCTGCTGAAAAGGATAATTGAAGTATTCAAGAGGGCACATTTTGATAAAATCTTCCAGAAGGATGACATTGTTGCGATAAAACTCCACATGGGTGAACTTGATAACACTGCATTTGTAAGACCCATATATGTGAGGAAGATTTATGATTTTCTCAGGGAACTTGGTGCAAAACCCTTTCTCACAGACACAACCACACTGTACAGGGGTTCAAGGGGAACTGCTGTGGATTATCTTTACACTGCCATGTGGAATGGGTTTGATTTTGCACCGATAATTATTGCAGATGGTCTTGGTGGAACATCAGGTGTAGAAATTGAGGTGAATGGCAAACATTACAAAAAGGTGAAGATTGCTGAGGCAATTGCAAATGTTGAAAAGATGGTTGTTATTTCACACTTTAAAGGTCACGAAATTACTGGTTTTGGTGGTGCTCTAAAAAATCTTGGTATGGGTTGCTCCATAAAAGAAGGGAAACTTTCCATGCATTCAAATGCCATACCGGTTATAAAAGAGAAATATTGTACAGGCTGCAGGAAATGTCTCCTTGTCTGCCCTGTTGACGCACTCCATATGGATGGTAAAATATCTGTAATAGACGAAGACAAATGTATAGGATGTGGTGAATGTATTGGATTCTGTCCTTTCAATGCTATAAAGGTTTTATGGAATGCCTCCTTCACCTCACTTATGGAGAAGATGGTGGAACATGCAATAGCATCTGTTAAGGGGAAACAGGTTGTTTATATAAACCTTCTCATGGATATATCACCTGAGTGTGATTGTTATCCAAAGAGCAGGGGTGCAATTGTTCCAGATATAGGGATACTTATCTCAGATGACCCTGTATCCATTGACCAGGCATCCTTTGACCTTGTCAGGGAATCGCCAGGGGATTACAGGTTCTTTGAAGGTGATGTGCGAAATAAGGACAAGTTTGGTTTAATTCATACAGAAATCAGGTCTGAAATTCAACTTGAATATGCAGAAAAACTTGGAATGGGAGAAAGGGAATATGTTCTCAAAAAGATCGGTAGAGACTGATGTTCTAATAAAGAAACTGCTCAAGTGTGCAGTCTCAGGGACTGGCATTCATGAAGAATTTAAATGCATGTTAAAACAAATAGCAGCCTTTGTAAGGGCAAGTGTAGGGAGTTTGTTGCTCCTGATGGACGATGGGAGCCTTCAGTTTGTTGCTGTTTATGGAGGAAAGGAAGGAATCATTGGTGAAAGGCTACCTCCTGGTTCCGGGATTGCTGGTGTTGTTGCGGAGAGTTTGAGGCCCATCATATCAAACAATCCTTCAGAAGATGAAAGATGGGCAAAAGAGTTTGCAGTTTCCATTGGATACATCCCGGAAAACATTCTTGCTGTTCCTGTTATGACAGGTAATAAGATTGTTGGGGTTCTTGAGGTTCTCAACAAGCATGGTGGTTTTAATAAGGAAGACCTCAAGCTTATATCCAGTGTTATCCCCATTCTCTCGTCCGTTGTTGAAAAGGTAAGGCTCTACTATGTGAACCAGAAAGAGATTGAAAGGCTCAGGGCACTCATAGACATCTCCCTGAAATTAGGTGGAATGCTTGACCTCCAGACACTCCTTGAGGGGATTATGGAAACGGCAAAAGAGGCACTGGATGCTGAGGCAAGTTCCATATTCATGATTGATAAGGAGAGGAATGACCTTTACTTTGTTGCAGCAACCGGTGAGAAGAAGGAGAGTCTGAAAGAGATAAGGGTTCCATGGGGTAAGGGGATTGTGGGCTGGGTTGCTGAACACGGCAGAACCCTCTATGTGCCTGATGTGTCAAAGGATGAGAGATTCTATTCAAAGGTTGATGAAAAAACAAAATTCATCACAAAATCAATCATTGCTGTCCCTCTATGGAAAAAGAGTGAAATCATTGGTGTTGCAGAGGTTTTGAACAAGAAGGGCGGTGGAACATTCACTGTTGAGGATATAACTGTTTTTGAAGCAATTGCAAAGCATGCTTCAATAGCCATTGAGAATGCATCTCTTTATAAGGAACTTGAGGACCTTTTCAGAAACGCCATCATGCTTGTTGTCAACGCAATTGAGGCAAAAGACCCATACACAAAGGGTCATACAGCAAGGGTCACCAAGTATTCAATGCTCATTGCAAGGACATTCAAGATGTCTGCTGAACAGAGAAGGGCACTTGAACTGGCTGCATTGCTCCACGATGTTGGAAAGATTGGAATACCTGACAGTGTTCTGCTCAAACCGGGTAAACTCACTGAGGAGGAGTATGCCCTTATCAAGGAACACCCTTCAAGGGGGGCAAAGATAATGGAACCCCTGAAAATTCCTGAAGTCATAGAGGGGATTCTTCACCACCATGAGAAGTACGATGGTAGTGGTTATCCAGATGGTATAAAAAATGGGGATATACCATTCAATGCAAGGATTATAGCAGTGGCAGATGCATTTGACGCCATGACCACAGATAGACCTTACAGGAAGGGTCTCCCACTTGAAGAGGCAATCAGAAGGCTTAAAAAGGATTCTGGAACACACTTTGACCCTGAAATTGTTCAGGCGTTCCTTGATGTTCTTGAGGTGAGGAGAGAGGAAATAATCAAGACAATCTCTTCCTGAAAAGTGAATTATCTACTTCCCGTACAGCTTCTCTGCAATGGCAAGTTTCAGTATCTTAAAGTTTTCCTTTAAATAATACTTCCTATCTTCTGGTTCAAGCAGTGAACCAAGTTTTACTTTATAGTCCTTATCGGTTAATTTATCAATTAAAACATCCAGTTTTTTCAGCATATTAATATCCTCAGGTAGTGAGATACCCCTTTTTAGAAGGAATTCAATATCAAAAAGGTCTCTAATCTCCTTTCTGGAAATAAACGCTTCTATCTTTAACACCATCATATCCAATAGAGACACAACATTCACCATAACCTGTCTATTCGTAAATCTGCTATGGGCTATTGCCCTTTCAACCCTAACATCCTTTATCTCTTTTCTTATCTCTATTTTTAATGACCGTGGATATGCAGGGGATTTTATCTCATATAAAATCGTGTAGAACTTGTTCGCGCTATCTACCACAACATATGAACGTTTGAGGTAATCAAGCAGTGATTCAAAAAATTCACCGGTATCAACCTTACTCTTTAGAGAGAAGTCAAGGTCAACTGAAAAGCGATTCAGACCATAACACAGTCTTAACATTGTTCCACCATAAAATACGAGGTTTCTTAGAAAACCTTTGGTATTGAGGTAATCAAGAACCTCTATCTCAAATCTCTCCTGTTCTATTAAATACTGCATAGTTTTCTTACCATCCTTTTTGTTTTTTCTGGATAAGGCTGGATTACTGACTTCAACCTATCTTTATCAAGTTTGTCAAAGTCCAGTGAATCAAAATCAATGGTATATTTACCAAAAGACCATAAATATACCGCATCTACAAAGGCCTTTTCTTTTGTGCTTATAAAGAAGTCATTTATACGGATGAAGTCAAAGTACAGAACTTTCTTTATCTTGTAGTAATTAAAACTAAGACCTGCTGATTCAAAAGATATTGACC